>Ga0209057_1004155_pt1 | contig 10417 bp, 12 predicted proteins | sample GraSoiAngelo_146_FD_185903 | JGI IMG/M metagenome (GOLD analysis project Ga0209057, IMG submission 185903) | Grasslands soil microbial communities from the Angelo Coastal Reserve, California, USA - 14_1009_05_30cm (SPAdes) (version 2) | ecosystem: Environmental > Terrestrial > Soil > Grasslands ... | reverse complement strand
GGCACTGCGGTGCCGCCGAGTGGCATGCCTTGCGCGAATGTCGAGCGGAACGTGCGCGCGGCCTCGGCTAGGCGCCCGAGCGCGCGTCTCTCCGCGGCGCGCGCCGCGGCGACAGCTCGAACACGGCCAGCGATGTCTAACGTCGCGACGATGATCGCGCCACCGACCGCGACAGCCGCGCCGAGCGGGATGTTGAGCAGCCCGAGCACAGCAGCAGCAATCGCACATGCTGAGGTGATGATCGGGAGACCGTAGCGGCGGATCGCGGTCACGATTCGCGCACACTGCACCGCCTGAATCGACGTGTCACGAACGACGCGCCGTCACCGAACCGCGCCGTGGGACGGTTAAGTCGGCGGCAGTCCGACATACACCGGAGGCCCCTAGTGAGGGAGCACGAGCAAAAGGCAATTTGGTTTTGCGAGCGAGCGCACCTCGCAACCTCGTCCGCCTACCAGCTCCCTCCTCCTCCGCCACCGCCTCCGCCACCACTCGAACCACCAGAGAATCCGCTCGAACCGCTGCCACCCGGAGTCGAAGCGATCGCGCTCGAGATCTGGCTCGAGAACGACGACAGATCGCGCGACATGTTCGCGGCGGAGAACGACGCGAGGTTGTTGCCGACGTACCAGCCCGACGTCGCCTCCTTCAGATCGAGGCCCTCGAAGGCCTTCGCCCACTGATCGACGCAGCGGAAGACGATCGCGTACGGCAGGTACTCGGCGAAGATGTGCTCGCGCTCGGCGAACTTCTGCCGGTCCGTCTCCGCCACCTGCATGTACCGCTCGAAGCCGAGCGCGCGGCGGTGCAGCTCCGCACCGGACTGCGTCTTGCGGGGCATGATCGGCGACACGACGATCACCGCGATCGCCGGGACGGCGGTTGCGAGGCCGACGATGCCGCCGCCGGCGAACATGCCGAGGGCGAACGTCACGATCCCGGCGACGACGATGAGCGCGACGCCCAGTGCCGCATAGGTCAGGCGGACGCGCGACGGATCCGCCGGGAACCAGCGAGATGTGACCGACTCGTCGTAGAGCTCGCTTTCCGCCTCGTTCAGCGTCTTGTAGAAATGACGCTTCAGTTCGGAGAGCTTCACCTGACCGCCCGAGCCGTAGCTGAAGAGCCCGTCGAGGATCGTGCGCTCGTAGTCGCGCAGCTGCGCATCGCTCCCTTTCTTGCGCGTGAGCGACCAATCGCGTGACCCGAACAGGCCTTCTTTCGGTACCTCCGCGATCTCGAGGTAGCCGCGCACCGCAAGGTCGACGATCGTCGCAGTCACATCGAGCGGGTCGGCGCGCTCATCCATGAGCAGACCGACCTCCGCTGGTCGGAGCTTCTCCGGAGGCTCGTACTCGGGAACGATCGTCTCGTGCTCGGGCTGATCGCGGCCGGCGGTGTACCAGCGCCAGAGCACAAGCGCGAGGCCGGCGAGCACGACGAACACCGCGAGCGCGAGCCAGAGCGGCGTGATGTCGAAGTAGTCCTCGATCTCGCGCGGCCGGTCGGTCAGGATCGGCACGGGCTCGCTGACGACGCCCTTGCGCAGGCCCGCGACGATCGTGAAGTCGTCGCCCGGCGTCACCGCGCGCGGGTTCGAGTACGTCGCGCCGTTCGTGAGGGGCTGCACCTGGCAGCCCGCGGTCGAGCCACGCGGACCCGCGAAGCACGCCGTCTGCGTGAGCGGTCCCGGCGCGCTCACCGTGGCCGACGACCGCAGGATCGGCACCGGCCACTCGCTGCCGGTCACGTTCCAGAAGAGCTCGTCGTGATCGCTGAATGCGTTGAGGGCGCCCTTGACGAGGTAGGCGATCACATACGTCTGCTTCCCCGTGACCGTGTGGTCCGGATCGCCGATCTTGATCTGCACGTTCGCGCCGTGACCGCTCGTCTCGTACTTCACGCGGCGCCGCTGCGCGTCGGTGACCGACTGCACCTGTAGCTCGTACACGCGCACCTTCGTGCGGTCCTGCGGCCAGTCGTAGCGCACCGGGATCTCGCGGAAGATGCCGTGCCGTTCGAGCTGCGCGAAGTCGACGTCGATGGTCTCGGTGATGAGGAGACGCCCGTCGGTCTGGATGCGGATCTGCGCGTCGAAGCTGATGATCGTCCAGCCGTCGTCCGCGGCGGTCGCCCGCGCCGCGCCGAGCAGCGCGATCGCCGCGACGAAGAGGGCGGCCGCCGCCGCGCGCCTCACTGCAGCAGCGACGAGAAGAGCGTGGCGAGACCGAGGAATGAGAGGAACCCTCCGCAGTCGGTGAACGTCGTGAGCACGATCGAGGACGACGTGGCGGGGTCCTGCCCGAGCGCCTTCAACACGATCGGCACCATCGCGCCGCAGATGCCCGCGATAATCATCGCCAATATCATCGCGAGGCCGATAACGAGCACCAGGCCGAAGTTGTGGCTCCAGACGAACACGCCGAGCATCGTGGTGAGCGAGATCGCGACGCCGTTCAGGATGCCGACGCTGGCCTCCTTCCAGATGAGCCGCGGCCATGCCGTGACGCGGATCTCGCGCAGCGCGAGGCCGCGCACGGTGACGCCGAGCGCCTGCATCCCGGCATTGCCCGACTGCCCAGCGACGACCGGGAGCAGCACCGCGAGCGCGGTGAAGCGCGCGATCGTGTCCTCGAATAGTCCGACGACGGTCGCCGCCAGGAACGCGGTCGCGAGGTTGATCTCGAGCCACGGCAGCCGCTGCCGCACCGAGAACAGGATCGGCGAGAGCGCTTTCTCGTCCTTGCCGGCACCGACGAGGGTCTGGAGGCTCATCGTCGCCTGCGATTCCGCCGCATCGACGAGCTCGCGGTAGCGGATGACGCCGATGAGGCGCGATTCCGAGTCGACGACGGGCAGCGTCTGCAGCCGGTTAGTGTTGAGGAACTCGACGATCTCCTCACGTGGAGCGTTGGCATGCACCATCGGGGTGGACCCGCGGATGAGCTCGCGCAACCGCGTCTCCGGCGTCGCCGTCGCGATCTCACCGAGCGGCGCCGCGCCGACGAGCCGTCCGTTCGCATCCTGGATGTAGATGTTGTTGATGTCGCGCTTCTCCTTGAACGTGCGCATCTTGCGGAGTGCGTCGTCGACGGTCATCTCCGCACTGAACGCCGAGATGCGTGCGTCCATCAACGCGCCGGCGCTCTCCGCGGGGAACGAGAGCTGCTCGCGGATCTCCTTCGTGATGCCCGGATCGAGGCGCATGAGCAGCGCGTCGCGCTGGTGGTCGGCCATGGAGACGACGATCGGCGCGGCGCGCGATGGACTCATCGCGGTCACGAGCGCGCGCGCCTGCTCGAGCTCGAGACCGCCGATCGCTTCAGCCGCGACGCGCGGGTTCAGCTGCTCGAGGATCGCCGCGGCGACCGGAGCGGGCGCGATGGCGATGAGTGACGACAAGTCGCCGGCGCTGCGTCCGTCGAGGAAGCGCGCGACCTCATCGGGGTGGCGTCGCAGGTACTCGTTCGCGAGCGCGTTCGCGGCGTCGGACTGCTCCGCGACAGCGGAACTCGCTGCGATCGCGCTGCCCACACCGAGCTCAGACACGGCGAAAGTATGGCCGAATGGTCGCTGTTCAAGCCAGCAGGCAGCCGCCGTTCGACGCGGTCGCTAGCGGATCGCCACCGAGCTCGCGCCCGCGCTGATGCGCACGGTCACCCGGTCCTTCGCCGATGAATAGCCCGATGTCTCCGAGCCACTGATGCGCGGGTTGTCACTGTGAAGCGAGACGAGGGCACCGCTCGCGTTCACGCGGGCCTCGACGCCTTCCGGTACTTCGATGACGAGATTCGACGCGCCCGCGCTCACGACGATGGACACGTCGCCGGTCGGCTTGGGCAGGATGATCCGCAGCGATGCGGCGCCCACGTTGATGCGCGCGTCGGTGAGCTTCACGTCCCGTAGGTCGACGACGAACTCTCCGGCGCCCGCGTTCATGTCGAACGATGTCGGCAGATCGCTCGCGATCTTCACGTCCACATGCGTTGGCACGCCACCGCCGAAGCGCGGACCCTGATCGCTCTGGTCGATGCGTACGTCCGGACGATCGGACCGTCCGCTGGTGCGCAGCACGAGATTCTGCTGATCGGAGGTCGCACTCACGAGATCGCTGCCGCCGCCCGACACGTTGAAGGTGCCGGCGCCGCCGTTGAGGTGCAGGGTCAGCGCGGTCGCGTCGCCGTGCGGCGCCAAGACGCTGCTCACACCCGGTCCCGCGGAGCGCTGGAAGAACGCCACCGGCCCGAGCGGGGTCATGATCGTCGGCTGCGACGCGACGAGCGCCACACCGAACGCGATGATCAGCACGTCGAGGGCCAGCACGCCGAGCGGCCAGCGCTGCCCGAACGCGATGTCAATGCCAGCGAGGATGAGGACGAGGGGCCAGAGGCTGAGAAGCGCCAGCGCCGATGGCGGCGCGATGAGCCCGAAGTTCGCGAGCAGGAACACGAGGCCGATAACGATGAGCAGCAGCGGCCAGAACACGCCACGTCGGCCGATCATCGGCGGATCCTCCCCGCGAGGAGCCACGCGCCGGCGGCGATGAACACGAGCGGCCAGATGTAGTCCCACCGGACGATGCGGAAGGCGCCGAGGTTCGCGAGGAAGAACACCACGCCGAGCGCGACGAGGAAGTACCCGAACGTCGCGCGGCGGCGCTCCGTCGCCTCAGGGTCGCTCGGTGCCGCCGGGGTCGAGATGACCGTCGTCTGGTCCGGGTTCGCTGGGTCAGTCGTAGCGGATGCCGGGGGATTCGCGACTGGGCCCTGGACGAACGGCGTGGGCTGACCGGGCAGCGGCATGAGCACGACGAGGACGATGTAGGCGAGGAAGCCGAGGCCCGCGGTCATGATCGTCGCAATAACCCAGAAGACGCGTACCAGGGTCGGGTCGATCTGGAGGTACTCGGCGATGCCGCCGCAGACCCCGCCGACGACCTTGTTGCGCACGCTTCGTTCAAGACGCGTGGCGGACATGAGCACGTTCCCTTCTCTCGCGCAGTTCGTGGAGGATCGCGACGCCGAGCGCCGCGAGGAGGCTGGCTGGGACGACGGGATCGGCGGCGAGCTGCGCGATCGGCAGCACCACATTCGCCACGTCGATGGCCACCGCAACGACGGTCGAGATCACCTCGTCGGCGACCGTTGGGGCGACCGCGACCGCGGCGGACCACACCGTCGCGGCTACGAGACCGGTGACGAAGGATGCGGCGAGCGCGAAGACAGCCACGCGGCGCGTGGGCATCTGACGCGCGACGGCCGCGATGGCACGCGCGTCGAATCGTGGGCGCGGCTCGTCCGGATCGAAGCGCAATGCGCGGCGGAGCGTCCCCTCGTCGAGGAGGTCGTCGCGATCGTTCATGCGGTCTCCTCGAGGGACGCGCGGAGCATCGACCGAGCGCGGAGCAGTTGAACGCCGACCGTCGACGCGGGACGTCCGGTGAGCGTCGCGATCTCGTCGACCGTGAGCTCGCTGAAGTAGCGGAGCACGACCGGCACGCGGTACAGCTCGGGCAGCGTCGCGACGGCGCGGCGCACGCGCTCGCGCTCCTCGCGGGCGACGGCGCGCTCGTGCGGCGAGGGGTCGCGGGCCGGCATCTCGAGCGCCGCATCGTCGCCCGCACTGCGCGCCCGGTCGCGCGAACGCTGGCGCCCGACGGAGATCGCTTCGTTCGAGACGATGCGCAGCAGCCAGTGCCGTACCGGTCGGGTCTGGTCGTAGCTGCTCCACGAGCGGAATGCCTTGAGAAGCGCGCGGCTCGTGGCGTCCATCGCCGAATCGCGGTCGCCGAGGATGCGCAGCGCGACACCGTACAGCTCGTCCTGGTGATCGCGGACGGCGTCGTCGAACGTCACGCGGCGGCTGCGCGCGAACGCATGGGACACGAAGGTCGAAAGAGCAGTGTCGAGCGCCATCCTCCCTCAGTACGCCCGGTCGCCGAGCCTCATTTCAGCACGCGGCGGAGCGCCGCCTCGGCAGCCGCGGGAACGCTAAGCCCTTTCGTCCGCGCCGTCGCGCCACGCACGAGCAGCACCTCTGACGGCGCGAGTTCGAGCGCCTTCGCGACCGTCCGGATGACCGCGTCGTTCGCCCTCCCCTCAGCGGGCGGCGCCGTGACGCGGACGACGAGCTGCCCGTGGCGGGACTCCAGCGCGTTCGCCGACGATCGCGGAATGGCGCGGACGTCGAAGACGATCCGCTCGCCGCGCCGGGCGAACGCGGTCACTGCAGCGTGGGTGGAAGGATGCGCAGAAGCACCGTGGCGACGCCTTGGATCGCGAGGAGCGCGAGGAGTGGCGAGAAATCGATCCCGCCCATGAACGGCAAGGCTCGGCGGATGGGCGCGAGGATCGGCTCGGTGACGCTCCAGACGAACTCGCCGAGGCCCCACGGGAGGCGCATCGGTACCCAGGAGAGCAGGACGCGCACGAAGATCGCGAAGGTGAGCGCCTGCGCAAGCACGTTGATGAACGCTTCGAGGAAAACGATGACGATCGCCACGGCTCAGTCCTTGGGAAGGTCCAGCCGGTAGCGCGAGGGCGTCGGTGCGGTCTGGCCCTGATAGGAGGACCCGAGCTCGGGTGAGCCGTAGGGCCGCTCGGCCCGGCTCGAGAGCGGGAAGAACGAGAGCTGCCCCACCCGCATGCCCGGGTAGAGCGTGATCGGGATCGTGTTCACGTTCGAGAGCTCGAGCGTGAGGTGTCCGTCCCACGCCGGATCGACGAAGCCGGCGGTGCTGTGGATGAGCAGACCGAGCCGGCCGAGGCTCGACTTCCCTTCCACGCGGGAGACGAGATCGTCGGCCAGGCGCACGCGCTCGCGCGTCGAGCCGAGGACGAACTCGCCGGGATGGAGGATGAAGCGGTCGTGTGGTCCGACCTCAACGAGCTCGGTGATGTCGTCGAGCGGCTTCGCGAGATCGATGAACGGATGCTTCGTCGATCGGAACACGCGGAAGAAGCGATCGAGGCGGATGTCGACGCTCGCAGGCTGCACGCAGGTCGGGTCGAAAGGATCGAGGCCGATGCGCCCCGCGGCGATGGCGGCGCGGATGTCACGATCGGACAGGACCACGACGGCGAAGTATGGGCTCCGCGCTTCCCACCAGCGCGAACACCGCGCGGCGCAGGGCCGGCCACGTCCTCACCAGATCGTCCGCGGCGGCGAGTCGCTCTTTCGAGTAGCCCCACGTCACCTGGATCGATCGCATCCCCGCGGCGCGAGCCATCTCGATGTCCGCCGGCGCGTCGCCGATGACCAGGCACTCGATGGGTGCGACGCCGAGACGCTCGGCCGCAGCGAGCGCGAGATCCGGCTCGGGCTTGTGCTTCGCGACGGAATTGCCGCCGAGGTAGACGTCGATCTCGTCCTTGATGCGCAGTCCGCGCAGGATGCGCTCGCAGTCCTCGGCGCGCTTGCCGGTCACCGTCGCCTGACGCAGACCCGCTGCGTGGAACGAATGCAATGTCGCACGCGCGCCGCGATAGAGGCGCGTCGCCGGGACCACTTCGCGGTCGTAGATGTCGCGGTACTCCTGGACGTAGCCGTGGAGCGTGTCGGGCGTGAGGTCGGGCCAGACGAGCGCGAAGACCTTGGCGAGCGGCAGTCCGGTCATCGAACCGACGCGGTCGAAGTCGAGCGTCGTGCCGCCGTGCGCCTCGATGACCCGGTTCGCCGTGTCGACGACGAAACGGACGCTATCGGTCAGGGTCCCGTCGAGATCCCAGAGGACCGCGCGGACCGGCGAGGCGCCGCGAACGCCGCGCGGCGTCGCGTCAGCGACGGCGGCGTCGCGCGGGGCCAGCTGTGGCGGCCTCGATCGGCAGCATCGTCTGCTCAGCGACGCGACGGTCACGCGCTTCCTGTCGCAGTCGCACGAGTCGCTCGAGCTCGTCGTACAGCGAATCGGTGTCCTGCAGGCTCGAGTACACGATCTTGAAGCGCAGGTAGCTCATCGGATCGGACTCCGCCAGGCGCTCGAGCACCATCTCACCGATGCGCTGCGATCCGACCTCGGACGCGCCGCTCTGCTTGATCGTCGTCTCGAGGTTCTCGATGAGGCGGTCGATAGCGTCCGGCGCGAGCTGCTTCGAGGCCGCCTTGCCGATCGCCGAGGCGAGCTTCCGGCGGTCGAATTCCTGGCGCGTCCCATCGCGCTTCAGCACCTGGATGCGCGCCGACTCAGAGCGCTCGCGCGTCGTGAAGCGCTCGCCGCAGGCGTCGCACGCCCGTCGACGGCGGATCGACTGGCCGTCCTCCGCCTCGCGCGAATCGACGACGCGGGTGTCCGCATGGCCACAAGCTGGGCAACGCACGACCACAAGATACGGGTGCGGCCGCCCTACATCTAGTGGTCGCGGGAGGAAAAGACGAAGGCCGCCCTCGCGGGCGGCCCTCGTTCGCGATCGTCGCGGGGTTTAGAGGTAGCGGCCGAAGGTCGCGTAGATCCAGTCGAGGTTCCAGCTGCGGTCCAGACGGTAGACGCCGCCAGTGCCTGCACAGTTGCCGTTCAGGCCGAAGGAGGTGACACCACCGATGACGTTCGACGTCCCGACGAAGTTCGGGCCGCCCGAGTCACCGAAGCAGGTGCCGCCGGTGTTCGCGTTGTTCGAGAGCAGGAGCGAGAAGTCGCCGACGATCCCGCCGTTGATCTGATTGAGCTTCGGGTACGCGACCATCCGGATGCGCAGCGCCTGGTCCTTCCAGGACGCGGCGTCCGGGAAGCTCATCTGCAGCCCATAGCCGACCGCGGTGAAGGTCGTGCTCGCGCCCGGTGACAGGGCATCGAGCTGATCGCGCTGCGGAAGCCTGCCGTAGGTGCTCCTCTTCACCGCCTTATCGAGAAGGACGATGCCGAGGTCGCGGATGAAGAAGCGGTTCGGGTCGAAGTTCGGGTGTGTATACGGTGTCCCGCCGACATCACCAGTGATCGGGTAGCCGTTCCAGTTCGGATTCGGCGTGCCGTCAGGGTTCAAGCGGTTGTGATTCGTCTCCACGTCCGCGGCGAACCAGATCTCAATGTGACCGGCCGGCGACTCGGTGCAGTGTCCCGCCGTGACGAAGATCCGCGCCGAGATGAGCGTGCCGCTGCAGCGCCAGAGCGGCTGGCCGGCCGCGGTCTGCGCGACCATGAGGCCGACGTATGGGTGGCCGTTGCCGTCGAGGTCGCCATCGGTGATCGCGCTCGCGGGAGCGGCACCGATAAGTAGCGATGCGATGAGCGCGACAACGAGCGTGAGCTTTCGGAGCAAGATGATCCCCTCCCCTGATTTCCGAGCGGAGCCCGGTCGCGCTACACGCTAACGCGCCACTGACAACGTCGCGCGTCGCCACGCCCGTATCGGCGGGCTGAATGAACCGCCCGGGCCGCGTCTAGTGGCCGACGCCGAGCAGGAACAAGAGGATGATCAGTCCCAACGGGACGCCGAGCAGCCAGAGCAGGATCAGCAGCATCTTTCACCCCCGCTGTGTGTGTTTTCACACAACGGGGTGCAGAGGTCGTGCCAGAGAATGCGTTGGCTGAGCGAGCCTGCGCTCGCTCGCGATCGATTACTTACGACGCAGGAAGCTCGGGACCTCCAGGTCGTCAGGATCGAACTTCTTCTCTTCGACGGCAGGCGGTTTCGTCGCGACTGAAACGGAGACGCCGGCCGCTACGGGTTGGTGCACCGCACGCTCGACGGGACGCGACTCGATCTGTCGTTTGTAGATCGGCTGCTCGATGCGACGCAGCGGACGTGACTGATCGAATCCTGTCGCGATGACGCTGATCTTCACGTCGTTCTGCATGCGCTCGTCGATCACCGCGCCGAAGATGATGTTCGCCTCTGGGTCGGCGGCCGCGTGGATGATCTCCGCGGCCTCGTTCACCTCGAAGAGCGTGAGATCGGGACCGCCGGTGATCGTGAACAGCACTCCGCGCGCGCCGTCGATGGACTGCTCGAGGAGCGGCGACATGATCGCCTGACGCGCAGCGTCGGCCGCGCGCGCCTCGCCCGACCCATGGCCGATGCCCATGAGCGCCGAGCCCGCGTTAGTCATGATCGTCTTCACGTCGGCGAAGTCGAGGTTGATGAGGCCCGGCACGGTGATGAGATCGCTGATGCCCTGCACGCCCTGACGGAGCACGTCATCGACGATGCGGAACGCGTCGGTCATCGTCGTGCGCTTCTCGACGACCTGCAGCAGGCGGTCGTTGGGGATCGTGATGAGCGTGTCGACCTTGTCGACGAGATCGTTGATGCCCTGCTCCGCGAGGAGCTTGCGCTTTGATCCCTCGAACGAGAACGGCTTCGTCACGACCGCGACGGTGAGCGCGCCGATGTCCTTGGCGATCTCGGCGATGATCGGTGCGGCGCCGGTGCCCGTGCCGCCGCCCATACCGGCGGTGACGAACACCATGTCCGCTTCCTTCAGA
>Ga0209057_1004154_pt1 | contig 10420 bp, 7 predicted proteins | sample GraSoiAngelo_146_FD_185903 | JGI IMG/M metagenome (GOLD analysis project Ga0209057, IMG submission 185903) | Grasslands soil microbial communities from the Angelo Coastal Reserve, California, USA - 14_1009_05_30cm (SPAdes) (version 2) | ecosystem: Environmental > Terrestrial > Soil > Grasslands ... | reverse complement strand
GATGATTGCCGGCTTTATTGCCAGCGGAGGCAACGGCAGTACTCAAGTGGTGGTGCGCGGGCTTGGGCCAACCCTTACGCAATTTGGCATTTCAGGCGCTCTGGCCGACCCCGAATTGACTCTAGTGGACGGCAACGGGAACATAGTCCGAAGCAACAACAATTGGAAAGACTCGCAGCAAGCGGAGATTCAGGCGACCGGAAAAGCGCCGCCCAATGACCTGGAGGCGGCAATCCTGACAACAGTGGCGGCTGGAAACTACACCGCTGTTCTTTCGGGCAACGGTGGTGGAACGGGGATAGGTCTGGTTGAAGTTTACAAGCTACCTTGATGCGGGCGACGAGCTCACGCCCTGGCGCCGTCGTCGTGGTCGGCGGTTCCATGGTAAACAGTAGCGGCGAATAGCTCTGAAACATTCACGATCGGCCGTCACGCTTCGAGTTGTGGCGCTCATTTGTTTCTCCGTCTGCGGGGAAGCACCCCGCTGTGTTGGCGATTGCGCGCTCGATGGTATTTCTCGGCTAATAGAAGGCAACAAAGAAAACAAAGACTCTCTTTCGATCGCCGGAACCAAACAGAGACTTCCCTTTCTTTGTTTCCTTTTGTTTGACGAAGTTCCGACATTTCCCCCGTAACCTCGCGCTGCTTTCCGTTCTGTACTTCGGTGAACGGCCTGAAATGACTCCTCACGATGAGCAGCCAAAGAAGGCCAAAACAAGAAAAACTTAAACAGAAAGAAGCAATAATTATGAAGACAAAACTAATCAAGATGATAACGAGCTGCTCACTGTTCGCGTGCGCGTTGGTCAGCCTGGTCACCGCAATGGCGCTGGGCACGTCCGATACCGCGCGGGCGGCGCTCGGTCCGCAACCATGCGGCGTGTACATGCTGAGGGGTTCCTATCTATTCGCCACGCACGGGTGGAACATCGTCGGCGGTGTTGCGCAACCAAAAGCCATCGTAGAAGGGATCGATTTCAATGGAGATGGTACGCTGGTCAGCCCGTTCGCCACGGTCAGCATTAATGGCACGATTATCCATTCCAGCGGATCGCTAGGAACCTATACCGTAAACACGGATTGTACCGGCACGCTCTCATTTACCGGAGGTGCAAGCTTTGACATATTCGTCGAGGCAAGCGGCAGGCAGCTTTGGATGATCCAGACCGGTCCAGGCTCACCAGTGTTTGAGGGCACGGTAACACGCGTGCCTTAGTAAGAACTATTCGGCTCTTGCGACGAGATTCGACTCTTCTGACCGGTTACGGGGTTTGGCGCGTTCCATCCGCGCCAAACCCCTTTACTCACGAACAACCCTGGTCCCACGACGCAGACGCCGCAGCGCGGCGTTCCAACGAACTCCAGCTACAGATCGGCGCTTTTTAAGATAGTCGCGCCAGCTTGTATCATTTCATCCAGGGCGCGATCGATGTCGCCATGCTCAAGCTCAATTCCGCGGCAGCCATCGAGGATGACGCGCGTGTTCAGTCCGAGGTGCCGAGCATCCAGCACGCTGTATTTGACGCAATAGTCCAACGCCAGGCCCATGAGGTAGATGTTCTTGACCGATCGCTTCTTCAAATAATCAGCAAGACCGGTTTCCCGGCGATGCGCGTTGTCGAAGAACGTGCTGTAGCTATCGATGCTTCGCTCGACGCCCTTGTGAAAAACATGAGCGATTCGGCTCGTGTCGAATGCGGGCGCAAACTCGGCGCCGTACGTGTTTTGAACGCAATGCACCGGCCATAGGATTTGTTCAATGCCGTCGAGCATAATCCGATCGCCAGGTTTTTTACCCGGATGATTTGCCGCGAAGCTGCCGTGATCAGGCGGATGCCAATCTTTAGTTGCAAGAACTAGCTCGAACTTTCGCTGCAATTTGTTTGCAAGCGCGATGATTTCGTCACCATGCGGCACAGGTAGTGCGCCTCCGGGCAGGAAATCATTCTGAAGATCAACAATGATTAGAGCGTTCATCTTGGATCTGCGTCTCGTGCTACGACCTCATTCGCCTCTCCCTTTCGGTCAAGGGAAGAGGACTAAGGTGAGGGGTTTTCCAGCGCATAGGATCCGCGATGCGAACCCTCACCCTACCCTCTCCCTTGCCAAGGGAGAGGCGGAAGAAGGCTCCGGATGAATGATTCACTTCAATTGTTCCTGGGCGCGCGCGATCAATGTGGCTCTTAACTCGTGCAATGATCGCTCGAGGCCGATTTTGTAAGGCGTCGGGTTCTTCAACCGCAAAATCTCGGGCGGCGCGCAATCGAGTTGTTTGCGCGCATGCTCACGCGATGCCTCGAGGTTCGGCGTCTGGTAAACTAGTTGGTCTCGGCGGAAGACGGGCACTAGCAAATCGGAGTAGTCGGTCTTCGCAGGAATTTCCGTTTTCTTCTCCGTTTCAAGATCGACAACCACACAAGGTTCGCTTATCGCATGATCGGTTTCGTAAATCGCATCCGCGATGAATCTGCCGTCTGGCTGCTGAAACCGTCGAACCTGCAATAAGCCTGGGCATGAAGTCTTGGCAGCTTCATCGGAAAGCTTGATGCGGTATTGCCATTGACCGCCGGGATGGCGCACCGCGCCGAGCTTATAAATGCCGCTCAAAGCAGCGTCCGGCTGGCCGGTCGTAAGCTTTGTTCCCACGCCCCACATGTCGATCCTCGCGCCGCCCTGTTTCATGTCCGCGATAACGTGTTCGTCCAGATCACCCGAGCAGACGATTTTCGCATTTGTGAAACCAGCCTTATCGAGCATGCGCCGCGCCTCGATGCTCAATGCGACTCGGTCGCCGGAATCCAGGCGCACACCGATCATTTCGTGCCCTTCTTTCCGCAACTGGCTGGCTACGTCGATGGCATGACGCACTCCTTCGATGGAGTTGTATGTGTCCACCAGCAACACGCAGTTGTTAGGCATTGCGCTGGCATATGTTTGAAACGCCTCGTCCTCGCTCTCAAAAAACATGATCCAGCTGTGCGCTTGTGTCCCGCTCACTGGAATGCCGAATCGTTCGCCTGCCTGTAAATTCGATGTGCCGACGCAGCCGCCTATGTAAGCGGCGCGGGCTGCAGTCAACCCGCCATCCACGCCCTGCGCGCGGCGCAGACCAAATTCGATTACTGGATCATTCTTAGCAGCCAGACAGACGCGCGCTGCTTTCGTCGCGATCAGGCTTTCAAAATTCAAGATGTTCAGCAGGGTCGTCTCCAACAGCTGGCATTGGGCAACTGGACCGCTAACCCGGATCAACGGTTCGTTCGGAAAGACAAGTGTCGCCTCCGGTATTGCATCGATGTCGCAGGTCAAACGCAGATCGCGCAGGTAATCCAGAAAGCCAGAATCAAACAACGGCTTGCCATCATTCCCGCGTTGCGAAGCGAGATAAGCGATTTCTGTTTCGGTAAAATGAAACATGCGGAGGAAATCGATCGCCGTTGCCAGTCCGCAGGCGACTGTGAATTGTCCACCGAACGGGTTGTGCCGAAAAGTAACGTGGAATGCTGCCTCATGATCGGACACACCAGCCTTCCAGTAACCGTATGCCATCGTGACCTCGTAGAGATCAGTCGTTAGGGCGGTGAAGCTGTGAACGGGTGGCCCCATCATTCGACTCGCAATTTAGACACCACCACGCGAGTTAGCGAGTGATTGGGGAGCGCAGGCTGCCAGCCTGCAGCATTCGGCCGCTGGCCGAATGCACCTTGGCAACGCAAACACCTGAATCGCACGACAGGTTCGCGGCAAGCTGCCGCAAACTACAGGCTAGCAGCCTGTGCTCCCCAGACAGCCAGCGAGCGTTCGCTCGACGTTTTCAATATGAGGAGCGATGAAGCGAAAATCGAAACAGCCCGAGCGCGGTTTCCGGTTTCTGCACATTAACGAGCGCGAAGCCAAACCGCGGAAGCGCGGCTTAACGGAAATCCGCGGACCGTACTACTCCATAGTCGGCCGGCGTTATCTCGAAGATTTATTCGAAACGATGGGGGCGTACGTCGATTCGCTGAAGTTTGCCGGCGGCTCGTTCACGCTGATGCCAGAAAAAGCTGTGCGAGAAATTATTGGTCTTTGTCACAAACATGATGTGCTCGTTTCAACCGGTGGTTTCATCGAGCGGGTGCTTGTCCAAGGCGGCGATGCGGTTCGCAGATATGTCGCCGAATGCAAGAAGCTGGGTTTCGACATCATCGAAATCTCAGCCGGTTTCGTTTCCATTCCGACTGATGATTGGCTGCGGCTGATTGAATTGGTGTGCAAATCCGGATTGAAAACGAAACCGGAAGTGGGAATTCAATTTGGCGCCGGCGGCGCAACAGCGGCGGAGGAGTTGCGAGCCGAAGGCACACGCGATCCGAACTGGGCTGTTGCTCAGGCAAAACGATTTCTCGAAGCCGGCGCGGACATCATCATGATCGAGAGCGAAGGCATCACCGAAAATGTCGATCCGTGGCGCACGGATGTTCCCGCGAAATTCATTGACGAACTCGGCATGGAGAAGCTGATGTTCGAAGCCGCTGATCCCGATGTGTTCGCGTGGTACATCAAAAACTACGGCGCAGACGTGAATCTGTTCGTCGACCACAGCCAGATAGTGCAACTGGAATGCCTGCGCGCCGGCATCTGGGGGACGAAAAGCTTATGGGGACGGGTAGTGACATACAAAGAATGACGAAGCACGAATGACAAATGTCGAAACAAGCACGAATGCTCAAATGACGAAACACACGCCAACAACCCGTTTGGTCATTCGGATTTCGTCATTCCTTCGTCATTAGACATCCGTCATTCGTCATTTCGCTGCGAGATGCGCGTTAAACCAATCGCTTGCGAGGTTGGCTACTTTCTCCAGCGCGCCCGGTTCTTCAAAAAGGTGCGTCGCGCCGGGCGATATCTCCAGCTTTACTTCGCAGCGCATTTGATCGCGCGCCATTTCGTTTAGCTCGATCACAATGTCGTCGTTGCCGCCGACGATCAGCAACGTTGGCGCCTGCACTTTTGGCAACGCCTCGCCGGCCAGATCGGGACGTCCGCCGCGTGAAACCACAGCGCCGACATCCACTGGAATCTCCGCCGCTGCCACCAGAGCCGCTCCTCCACCGGTGCTCGAGCCGAAATAGCCGATGCGCAAATCGCGCGTTTGCTCTTGCTGTTTTGCCCATTTTGTGGCGTGGACAAGGCGTTCCGCCAGCAAGCCGATGTTGAATCGATGCTCGCGAGTGTGCACGTCGATCGCCTCCTCGTCCGGCGTGAGTAAATCAAAAAGTAGCGTTCCCAGCCCGGCATCGTTTAGTGTGCGCGCGACAAATTGATTGCGCGGACTGTGCCGGCTGCTCCCACTGCCGTGCGCAAAGAGCACGAGCGCGGCCGCGTTTTGGGGAATAATCAAATTTCCAGAGAGAACTGCGCGCCCAGCTTGGATTTGCACTTCATTCATTTTTTACTCCTGATCTCACACCTTCCATTTCGACCAACAGCAAGAGCATGAGCGAGAGTAAGATTAGGATGTGAACTCGATTCAGATTTGGTTCAGGTCGTGTTTTGTGCGGCCTGGCTGAGTAACTCGCGCACGTCTTCATCACTGGTTTGTGAAAAATCTTCATAGTATTGGCCGACAGCCTGAAAGAATTCAGGCGTGCTCAGGCAGATTGTTTCGTCGGCTCGTTCTTCGAGTTCGTGGCAGGTGTCTGGTGGACCGACCGGCACTGCCACGACAATCTTTGCGGCGCCGCGCTCCCGCAACGCTTTCACCGCGGCACGCATCGTTGCTCCGGTGGCCAACCCGTCATCCACCAGAATGACAATCCGATCGCGCAGTTCGGGTGGGGGACGTCCTTCACGATAAATCTGCTCGCGTCGTTCCAATTCGGCTGTTTCTCTGGCGGTGATCGCGTTGATGGCCTCGTCTGCGTGCGGTATTGCGCGCATAACATCCTCATTTAGAACGCGCACCCCGCCCGAAGCGATCGCGCCGGCTGCCAGTTCTTCGAAACCCGGCACACCGAGCTTGCGCACGATGAAAACATCGAGCAGCGCGCCCAGACGCTGCGCGACTTCGAATGCCACTGGCACACCGCCTCGCGGCAGGCCAAGCACGATCACGTCAGCGCGACCGGCGTAATTGACGAGCTTCTCCGCAAGCAGCCGGCCTGCTTCGGTTCGGTTTGCAAAAGCGCGTTCCATGCGGCGACCCGCGCCGCTTCAAATTGTTGCCGCAGCGAACGCGGGAAATAACGACTACACCTCGCGGGGAAAAACTATGCATCACTTTTTCGAATTTCACCACCGCCAATGTGATTGGGCATGTCTTTGATTGCACCAATAGCAGCTGCCAATCCTGCGAAGCAGGATGGCGGAAGGGGTGGGATTCGAACCCACGGTGGGTTTCCCCACGCTCGATTTCGAGTCGAGTGCCTTAAACCGGACTCAGCCACCCTTCCTTAACCAAGAAGAGAACGTCGAACGCCCAACGTTCAACATCCAACATCGAATGCAAACGCTACGTGAAATCGTCAAGTAACGCAGACCATCGTGTAAGCGCAGGCACGCAAGGAGCGGCGCTCTCCCAGTCCACCGTTGGGGCGATCTGGAGATCGCCCCTCCTTGAGGGGACGCAGACAGGACTGTCTGCGCCACGCGGCAAAAAAATGTTACAATTTTTGGCTTGCCATGGCTATCCGGCTTACTGCATATTGTATATCCAACCGGACAGCCACGCTATTACTTGTTGTTGACTGGTATTCACAGGTTGTTGGCGCCGCTGTTCACCAGTATTCGCATCTTATTCGGAAATTAACCCCTCCCTCACCGCCATGATTCAACTAAAACCCGGAATTCCGCCCGCTTCACTTAACAGACCGCCTCGATCCGCCACAGGCCGAAAAAACACGACGGCAAAAAGGAAAAATCGCGGCCTGCACTTCAAACGCGTGTTCAGTGATGCCGTCGTTACACCCCTTGATCAAATCGAATGGGAACGGCGCACTGCTGAAATCACTGATGATAGCGGCAAAGTTATTTTCAAACAGGAGGACATTGAAGTCCCGAAGAGCTGGAGTGCGCTCGCCACAAAGATAGCGGTCTCAAAATATTTCTACGGCGATATCGCCAACGGCACCGATCCATACAAAGGCGGAAGAGAAACTTCGGTGCGGCAGTTGATTCATCGCGTCACGCGCACGATCGCGGATTGGGGTATAGCGGATGGTTATTTCGCGGACGCCGAAGCAGCGGAAATTTTCTACGATGAACTGACCTGGCTTTGCCTGAACCAGCACGGCGCATTTAATTCGCCGGTCTGGTTCAACGTTGGCTTGCATCATCAATATGGCGTGGGCAAAGGCGCGGGAGCGGGCAACTATTTGTACAATCGCGAGACTGGCAAAGCGGAGCGCGCGCCTTCGCAATACGAATATCCGCAGGGCAGCGCGTGTTTCATCCAAAGCGTGAACGACACGATGGAAGACATCATGCGCCTGGCCATGAGTGAGGCGATGCTTTTCAAATATGGAAGCGGCACCGGGACCGATCTTTCTTCGCTTAGATCGACACGAGAAAAATTGAGCGGCGGCGGCAAACCGAGCGGTCCGCTCTCATTCCTAAAAGTTTACGACCAAGTTGCGAACGTTGTGAAGAGCGGCGGCAAGACGCGTCGCGCGGCCAAGATGAACACGCTCAAGGATTGGCACCCGGACATCGAAGAGTTCATCGACGCGAAGCAAAAGGAAGAGAAAAAAGCGTGGGCACTCATCGAGCACGGCTATGACGGCAGCTACAACGGCGACGCGTACGGATCGGTGATGTATCAAAACGAAAACGTCAGCGTGCGGGTGAGCGACGAATTTATGGAAGCAGCGCAGGAGGGGCGGGAATGGTGGACGCGCCGCGTGACGGACAGCCAGCCATGCGAGAAGAAAAACGCGCGCGCGTTGCTGCACAAAATCGCCGAAGGCACATGGGTCTGTGGCGATCCTGGAATGCAATTCGATACGACGATCCACAAATGGCATACGTGCAAAGGCACAGACCGGCAAAATTCGACGAACCCATGCAGCGAGTATCTCTTCCTCGACAACACGGCCTGCAATCTCGCCTCGCTGAACTTGATGAAGTTCAAAACTGCTGACGGCGATTTTGATGTCGAGCGATTCAAAGCGGCTGTGCGCATTTTCATCACCGCGCAGGAGATCATCGTCGATAACGCAAGCTACCCGATCAAAGACATCGCGGAGAACTCGCATATTTTCCGCACGCTGGGGCTGGGTTACGCGAATCTCGGCTCGCTCGTCATGAGTTACGGCTACGGTTACGACAGCGTGGAAGGCCGGGCGCTGTGTGGCGCCGTCACCGGCATCATGACCGGTGAAGCTTACGAACAAAGCGCGCGCATGGCGCAAGCGCTGGGACCGTTCCCCGGCTATCACGACGCGCGCGCCAGCGGCGTCCCGAAGCCGGTCGCAAAGGACAACGTCGCGTCGATGTTGGAAGTGATCGAACTGCATCGCTGCGCAGTGCGCGAAATCTCGGATGCAAAAGAGTTCGCGTATTTAAAAGAGGAAGCCGCGAAAGTTTGGGACCGCGCGGCGGAACTCGGAAAGCGTTACGGTTATCGCAACGCGCAGGTCACCGTGCTCGCCCCGACGGGCACGATCAGTTTCCTGATGGACTGCGACACGACCGGGATTGAACCGGACATCGCGCTGGTAAAATACAAGCTGCTTGCGGGCGGCGGCATGCTCAAAATTGTCAATCAAACCGTCAAGCCGGCGCTGGAGAAACTCGGTTACAACGCCGAGGAGATCGAACGCATCATCGCGCACATCGATGCGTTCGACACGATTGAAGACGTCACCGACACCGATGGAACCAAAATCTCATCCGGCCTGAAACCGGAACACTTGCCGATCTTCGATTGCGCGTTCAAGCCATTCAAAGGCCAGCGCTCGCTGCATTACCTGGCGCACCTGAAAATGATGGCTGCGGCGCAGCCATTTCTGAGCGGCGCGATTTCGAAGACCGTCAACATGCCCGCAGCAGCGACGGTGGACGACATCATGAACACCTACGTCGAAGGTTGGCGGCTGGGGTTGAAATCGATCGCGATTTATCGCGATGGTTCGAAACGCTCTGCGCCTTTGAACACGCGTAAGACAAAAGACATGGGCGCGGTAACCGACGTCGGCACCGAGTCCGGCGCACTGCAAAAGCGCATTCTCGAACTGGAACAAGAACTGTCCACGCTGCGCTCGCAGCTTAATCAGCCGGTTCGGCATCGCATGCCGGACACGCGCTTGTCGATGACGCACCGGTTCGAGATCGCTGGTCACGAGGGTTATATCACCGTCGGGTTGTATGAAGACGGGCAACCGGGTGAGCTTTTCATTACCATGTCAAAGGAAGGCAGCACCATCGGCGGACTCATGGACACGGTCGGCACCCTCACGTCGATCGCGTTGCAGTACGGTGTGCCGCTGGAGAGTCTCGTGAAAAAATTCGCGTATCAGAGATTCGAGCCGAGCGGGTTCACGAAAAATCCCGACATTCGCCACGCGACCAGCATCACCGATTACGTTTTCCGCTGGCTCGCCTGCCAATTCATCAAAGGCTATAAGGAAGCAACCGCGCCAAACCGCACGCAGCCGGACCTGCCGCTCAAAGAAATTCTCGAGATCGAGAAGAAGGCTCTCAACCGACCGGTCACCGATTTGCCTCGCACCGGCGACAAACAAGTCATCGATGTGATTACAAATAGTTCGGCGAACAATCCCGCCTCCCCTGAGCAAAACGGAAACGGCAATGGCCACGCCGACCGCGTCACTGTCGCGCTGGGCAGCATCTTCATGGGAATCACCTGTTCGGTGTGCGGCAGCGACAAAGTCATCCGCGCCGGCGCATGCGGCGTCTGCATCGAATGCGGCACCAGCCAGGGATGTAGCTAAAGCCCGCGAATCACGCAGATCGACGCGAAACCAGCATAACACCCATTAAGCTGGATAATCGGACTGGCCTGCGCTTGATTGGACACGCGAGCGCACATGGTTACACTGCGCCCGCCGACTTCGGCTCCAACTCAATGAACAAGCTTGACGCCCAGAGACAGAAAGAAATTCAACAAGCTGAGGAACTGCTTTTTGCGGGGCCGCAGGCGCTCGGGTTCGCCAAGGGGCTTTTCCAGGGACACTTTGTGGCCGATTGGGTCATGCCGTATCCGCGTATCCCAGCGGCGCAACAAATCGAGTTGGATGAAACGCTCAGGGAACTCCGCCAATTTCTCGATGAACACCTCGATGCGGCGGAGATCGATCGGCAGGCAGATATTCCGCGCAGCGTGATCGATGGCCTTGGCCGCGTCGGCGTGCTCGGCATGACCGCGCCGAAGGAATATGGCGGACGCGGGTTCTCGCAAATGGCGAACTGCAAAGTT
>Ga0209057_1004147_pt1 | contig 10430 bp, 10 predicted proteins | sample GraSoiAngelo_146_FD_185903 | JGI IMG/M metagenome (GOLD analysis project Ga0209057, IMG submission 185903) | Grasslands soil microbial communities from the Angelo Coastal Reserve, California, USA - 14_1009_05_30cm (SPAdes) (version 2) | ecosystem: Environmental > Terrestrial > Soil > Grasslands ... | reverse complement strand
GGGCGGCAACGAAGCAGATGGGCCTTTTTCAGCCGCCGCCGCCACGGCGCGTGCGGCGCTGGCGCTCGGCGGGGGTCCAGGGGGTCGACCCATCCTGCGCGGCGCGCGCCGCGACGGTGCCGATGGCGTACACGTGGACCGCGCACTCCAGTACTCGGCGAAGTAGTGGGCCTCAGCGCGTGCCGACGATCCTGGCGGCGTCACCGGTGAGCCGCACGATGTGCAGCCCCGTGTTGGCCCGATCGGCCAGGTAGACGAGCCCGCGCTCGTCCGCCTCGACGTTGTTGGTCTGGATCGCGACCTTGCAGCTGCGCGTCCCGTTCTGCACGCAGCGCTCCGCCGTCCGCTCCGTCGTCGCCGGGATGTAGAACCCGGCCTCGCGCGGGGCGTAGGGGTCGCGGACGTCGACGGCGCGCACGCCGGCGTTGAAGTAGGCGACGAACACCATCTTCTTGTAGAAGATCGGCGCGAACGTCTCGCTGCTCGAGTGCGGACCAAACCGCCCGCCGCGCCGGCAGAACGCGCCCTTCGACTCCGGCACCTGGAACGTCGACACCGAGAACGGCCGCGTCTCGGCGGTGATGTCGACCACGAAGCTCGCGTGCCGGGACTCGCGGCACTCGTTGGCGATGGCCTCGGAGACGAGGAAGACGAAGTCGCGCACCCGGTCCTTGGTGTTGGGCGCCCAGTCGCCGATCGTCATGCCCAGTATGGGGAACGACGTGTGGCCGCCCCAGTTGGGCGACATGTAGAGCCGGCTGATCTCGGGAAAGTTCAGGTTCGCCGCCGTCGGCTCCTTGGGGCCGGTGAGCAGCTTCTGCCGGTCGACGATCTGCAGCGCGCCCTCGCCGCTGGTCCCGTACGCGAAGTACACGCGGTTGCCGACGACGATCGGCCCGTGGACGCCGTGGGCGACCGTGATGGGCCCGGTCGAGCCGGGCTGCTGGCCGGCCAGCCCGAAGTCGCGGACGAACACGGGCTTCGCCGGGTCGCTGAGGTCGTAGACCTTCGTCATGCGCCAGGTGCGCCAGCCCGAGGGCCCGAGCTGCAGCGGGTCCACCTTGACGAGATCGCCCGAGACCAGGTAGGCGATGCCGGTGTCGCATTCCCACCAGTTCTTGTGCGTGGAGGTGAGGCCGGAGACCACCGTGCTCGTCTTCTGCGGCTTCGCCGGATCGGTGACGTTCCACACCTCGTGACCGGAGTTGGGGACCGAGTTGCCGATCGTGCGCAGCAGATACGTCTTGCCCTGCCGGTCGCATACGCGGGCCATCTGCGCGCCGCCCTGCTCACCGCTGCCCGGCGCGCCGGCAATGTGGACGAGGTAGCGGGGCTTCGCGGGGTCGGTGACGTCGACGATCGACGTGCCGTTGTCCTCCTCGACGCCGGTGAGCGGGTTGCGCGCGCGCCCGCCGTGATGGCCGACGTACGCGATCACGCGCCCGCTCTGCTGGTGGATCGTCGGCTGGTAGGCCGAGCGGCCCTGCAGATCGTCGTGACCGACCAGCTCCATGTCGTGAGCCTCGGCGCCGTGGCCGCGCGCTGGCGGCTGCGTGGCCGCGGGCGCGGCCGCGAGGAGCACCAGGGTGAAGCCGAGGAGGATCGGCCGGAGCGACCGAGAAGGGGACCGCATGCGTGGCTCCTTTCCCAGGGTCAACTTCTCCAGGGCTCGACGAGGATCTTCGCGTGACGCTCCGGCGAGGCCAGCGCCTCGAACGCGCCCGCGACGCCCTCGAGGTCCACCTTGCCGGTGACGAGCGGCGCCGCCGCGATGGCGCCCGCGGCGATGTGGCCGAGGGTCGCGGCGAACTCGTCGCCCGTGTAGCCGAGGACGAACTGGAGGCTCAGCTCCTTCATGATCCCCAGCATCGGGGAGATCGCGTCCTGCTCCATGCACACGCCGACAACCACGATGCGCGTGCCGCGCGGTGCGGCGCCCATGATCCGGTCGAGCACGCCCGGCACGCCCACGCACTCGAACACGACGGCGGGACGTAGCGGCGGCCCGGGCATCCAGGCCGGGAGCTTCGGCGCGCGGCTGGCATCGCGCCAGACGGCGACCTCGCGCCAGCTCTGCCACGGCGTGGTCCCCGCCGGATCCACGACGACGTCGGCGCCGAGCGCCGCCGCCAGCTCGCGCCGGCGCGGTGAGAAGTCGGCAGCGACGATGGGCCGGGCGCCCTTCAGGCGCAGCGCCGCGATCACCGCGAGCCCGACCGGGCCGCAGCCGATCACCAGCGGCGCGTCGTCGGGACCGAGGCTCGCTTTCTCGACCGCGTGCACGCCCACCGCCATCGGCTCGGTGAGCGCGGCCTGCTCGGTGGCGAGCGCGTCCGGCACCGGTAGCGTCAGCGCCTCGGTGAGCCGCATGTACTCGGCGTAGCCGCCGGGCGTGTCGTTCGAGTAGCCGACGGTCCACACCCCGTCGGGGCGAACGAGCCCCGGCCGCGAGCAGACGCGCGTCCCCCGGGGAAGGTGGCGGCGGGTCTCGGGGCCGTGCTCGACGATCGCGGCGCAGAACTCGTGGCCCATCACGACGTCGCGGCTCAGGTCCATCACGAACCGACTGCCGGCGCGGCGCCCGGCCTCGACGAAGTTCTCGGCGTGCTTGAGCGCGTGCAGGTCCGAGCCGCAGATCCCGCAGGCGAGTGTCTTCACGAGCACCTCGCCCGGGCCGGGTGTTGGCAGGGGTAGGTCCGCGACGACGAGGTGCTGCTTCCGCATGACGACGGCGCGCATCACGGCTCGCAAACCCTCCTGGGCGCATGTAGGCTAGCCCGGGTAAGAGCAGCACAAGCCGACGCGGTCGTACGCGCGTCGCGCCCGATGCGCGGGAGGCTTTGCATGACCTATCCGGCGCGACCTACACGCTCTCGGCCTGTCGTACGCTCGTCGGGATCGGGAGGCGGAGACGAGGCCGCACCGGCTGGCCGGCGCGCCGTTGTCGGCCGTGGCCGGCGAGCTCGCACCGACCGGACGGCTCAAGCGGACCGGTTGAGGCGCGATCCGATCACGAGCGCCGTCAGCGGCGCCGCCACGAAGCCGCCGAAGAGCCACGCGCCCGCGAGCGCAGCCGCCGGCTTCGAGGCGCCGCCGCCGAGCCCGGCGGCGTTGGCGATGACGCCGGACAGCGCGGCGCCGAGCGAGACCGCGAAGAGCTGCGTGCTCGGGATCATCGACGCCGTGACCGCCCCCTCGTCCGGCCGTCCGGACGAGAGGATGGCGGCGCCGACGTGCGCCCAGGCCGTGCCGATCCCACCGCCGATCAGGATCAGCGACGCCGCGATCGCGCCCATCGGCCCCGAGCTGATCGTGAGGACGAGGCCGACGAATCCCACGGCGGTCAGGAGTGGGCCGAGGACCACCGCCCAGCGCACGCGGGCCGGGGGGACGAACGCGCTCAGCAGCGTGCCCGTCGTCCACGCGAGCGACTGGAGCGCGTAGAGATAGCCGGACTCGGCCGGCGTCACGCCGTGGAGCACCTGTACCAGCAGGGGCAGGTAGATGCCGCCGGGCGTCGTCGACATGCCGAGCAGGAAGATCATCCAGAAGCCCTTCCCGATCCGGTTCGCGGGCGAGAGCATGCCCGTCGGAAACAGCCGCGTCCGCGCCCGGTTGTCCAGCCGCAGCATGAGCGCGACGAACGCGATCGCGGCGCCGAAGAGCGCGACGCGCGCGGGCGCGCCGCCGGTGTTGGCGATCGAGCCGACGCAGAGCACGCTCGCGCACACGAGCCCCAGGCGTCCGAACGGGACGCGTGCCGCGCCGGCGCCGCCTGGGCCGGTCTCGGGCAGGATGCGCCAGGTGAGCGCGCCGGCCAGCACGGCGATCGGGGCCACGACCCAGAACGCCGTGCGCCAGAGGCCGAGCCCGGCGAGCACGCCTCCGACGGCCGGCCCGCTGAGCGCGGGAATCGCCCAGGTGCAGGAGATCGTCGTGAGCATGCCCGGCCACAACGCTTCCGGGAACACCTCGCGCACCATGCTGTGCGCGCCGGCGATGAGCATCCCGCCGCCGAGTCCCTGAAGCCCGCGGCCGGCGACGAGCACCGGCATGCTCGGCGCGCTCGCGCAGACGCCCGCGCCCACGACGAACACGCCGGCGGCCAGGACGAACGTGCGGCGCATTCCGGCGTTACCGACGGCGACCGAGCTGCCGGCGCTTCCGAGGATCGAGGCGACCGCGTAGGCGGTCGAGGCCCACGCGTAGATCGCGAGCCCACCGATCTCGGCGATGGCCGACGGCAGGACCGTGGCCGTGATGAACGCGCTATACGCAGGCGCCAGGATGCACAGCACCACGACGATCGCGGACAGCGCGTACGGAGGCTCGAGCAGCTCGGTCCAGGAGCGCCCGCGTTTGGCGAGGTGTCCTTGGGGGGCCACGGGGCCCCCATGGTATCAGTGCGTGGAGCGGTCGTGCGTCGAGGACAGCGTCCGTTGTCCGGCCTGGAGCGCCGCGGTGATCTGCCCCTTCGTCCGATCCAGCACCTTCTCCGTCTGCTTCTCGACCGTCTGGAGCGTATCGACCGCTCCGGCACGGACCCCGTGCGTCTTGCTCTGGGCGAACTCGAGGATCTCATCGCGCCAGAACCAGACCGCGAGCCCTCCTGCTACTGCGCCCAGGATGAATTGAACCATCACGGGTCTCCTTTCGAGATGTTCGTCCTCAGTGGATCGAGCAAGAGAAGTGCCACGACGACGATCCAGCGCTCGAGGCTCTAGTCGTGTGCATTGAGGAGTCGGGTGCGGCGTGCAAGGCATCGGCGGCGAGTTTTTACCTGGTAGGACTTACCTGGCGGGCAGGAGCGCCTTGAAGAAGGCGTTCTCGCGCCTTCGTCGCAACCTGCGTCTCAGGCCCATGGAAAAATCGCGATCCGAGTAATCCTTCCCGGTAAGAGTTACGCGGCGCGGCAAGCGTGCGCCGGGCGTTCCAGCGAGCACGACGGAACAATCCTCGCTGTTACCTGGGTTCCGTGACCGCCTCTCACGACGTGGGCTCCGGCACGGCGCTTGCCACGAGGGAGTGTGGGGTTGGGGCCACGAGGACGCTGAGGTCGAGATTTTCACTGCGAGGAGAAATTCATGGGCAGGGGCGACAGCGAGCGCATGGGTGGTCCGCATCCGGATCCGGACGGCGTCGAGACGGGGCCATGGGACGAGCCGGCCCGTCGGAACGTCGATGGCGAGGTCATGGGGCGGGTGCTCGACGGGGTCGATGAGGAGCCGACGCAGGAGGAGTTCGAGCGCTGCTGACGATCCGATGAGCAGCGCGAAAACAAGCGCCCGGTGTGTCGCGACCTCGGGCGCATGACCATAGGAGCTGGAGATCGCGCCGGTATCTGCGGTCTCCAGCTCCGCGCTCGCGTCCGGGGTCGTCTGGCTGGTCGCTTCGGCGCGCCGCCGACCGCGGTGCCCGTCTAGAGGGCGAGCAGCGATTCGAGGTTCTGCCAGAGGATCTTGTTCTTCTCGTCCTGGGTGAGACTCGCGAGTCCCTGCACCCACGCGACCGGCGAGGGCTGCCAGGCGACGAATGGCCAATCGCTGCCGAGCACGACGCGCTCGGCGCCGACGTGATCGATCAGGTACCGCAGCCCCGGTTCGCTGTCGGTGACGCAGTCGTAGTAGAGACGCCGCTGGTACGCGCTGGGAGGCTTGTGGATCCGCTCGCGTGCCTCGGCGCGCACCTGCCAGCCCCGGTCGAGGCGTCCCATCCCGAAACAGGCCGGCCCGCCACCGTGGGCGATGCACACCTTGAGGCTGGGATAGGCGTCGAGGACGCCGCCGAACACGAGCGTGGCGACGATCAGCAGGTCCTCCACGATGACGCCGATGGAGTTCGGAATCCCGTAGCGATCGCGGCTCGTGGACAACAAATTATGCTGCGGCTGCGGATGGAAGAACAGCACGGCGCCCATGCTCTCGGCGGCCTTGAAGAGCGGCAGGAACCGCGGCTCGTCCCACGTGCTGTCGTTCACGACCGTGTCGAGCTCGGCGCCCTTGAGACCGAGCACGGTCACGGCGCGCTCGAGCTCGTCGACCGCGGCGCCGACGTCCTGGAGCGGGAGCGTCGCCAGCCCCGCGAAGCGCCGCGGCCACTGGCGCGTCATGCCGGCGATCTCGTCGTTGACCTCGCGCGCCAGCTGCCGCCCCCGCGATGCGTCCAGCTGATAGCCGAACAACGGCGTGTGGATCGACACGACCTGCACGTCGATGCCCTGCACGTCCATGTCCGTGAGCCGCTCCTCCGGCGTGAAGCGCACCTTGGGCGTCGGCACGCGGCTGCGGCGGCCGTGGCTGACCGTGGTGCCCAGCTCCTCGCCCCGCTCGTACGTCGTCCCGTACCAGTCGCGACCGGCGTCGACAGCTCGCCACAGACTCTGCGGCATCAGATGGGCGTGGATGTCGATGCTACGCATCGGGTGCGGTCCCTTTTTGCCTTGACACCTTCCTGACCTCGCTGTTAGACGTGGGCCACTTGCTGCCCGGCCGCTGTAGATCATATCCGCGCTTCGGCCCCCAGAGGAGGCCCTCATGACGACGCTCGCAAAGAAGCTCGGCGTCCTGTTCGCGCTGCTCACCATCGCCGCCGCGCCCCTGCTCGAGCCCGCGGCCGGGGCGGGCAAACTGAGCCTCTGGCGCCTCAAGACTTACATCCCGCCGGCCGACAAGATCCTCGACCTGAACGCCCAGGAGTGCGCGAAGAAGGCCGCCATCGAGCTCGCGATCCAGACGTACACCTTCGACGACATGTGGACGAAGTTCACCGCGGCCATCGAGTCGAAGACCCTGCCGGACATCGCGGAGCTCGACGCCGTCGGGCCGGCGCGGCTGGCTAATCTCGGACGGCTCTCCGACGTGTCGGACGTGGTGACGGCGGCCACCAAGGAGCTCGGGCCGATCCTGCCGAACGCCGACGGCGCGGTGAAGTTCGGCGGCAAGTACTACGCGGTGCCTCACTACGCGATCCCGCTCGTGCTGTTCTACCGGTCGGACATCCTCACCAAGGTCGGCGCCGAGCCGCCGGACACCTGGGAGGACATCCAGAAGGTCTCCGAGAAGGTGAAGAAGGCCGGCGTGCAGGACTTCCCCAACGGCTTTCCGTGGAACCGCACCGGCGACGGCTACGACCCGGCGATGAGCCTCTTGTGGAGCTACGGCGCCGCCTGGGTCGACAGGAGCGGGAAGTTCACGGGCATCCCGAAGGCGCAGGGGCTCGAGGCGCTCAAGGTCGTCACGCGCGCGTACGTCGCCGACAAGACCGCCGCCTTCGACTATCTCTCGTGGTCGGGCGCCACCAACAACGAAGCGTTCATGGCCGGCAAGATCACGTTCACGCCGAACGGGCCGAGCATCCTGTTCCAGGAGGAATCGACCCAGCACCCGCTCCTGAAGGACACCGCCATCAAGGTGATGCCGAAGGGACCGGCCGGCCGCAATCTGGCGCTGACCTTCGTGATGAACTGGGCGGTGCCGACCGACGGCAAGCAGCAGAAGGAGGCCAAGGCGCTGATCGGGTGCGTGATGGCCCGCGAGAACTTCGTGAAGTACATGACGGGCTCGTTCCGCCAGATGGTACCGCTCTTCGCCAAGCCGCTCGATGACGCGTACTGGAACACGCCCTCCGGCAAGATCATCGTCGACACCGTGAAGCAGGGCCATCCGGTCGGCTGGCCGGGCCCGACCACGCCGGCGGCCGCGGAGGTCGTCTCGGGCAACGTGCTCACCGACATGATCACGCGGGTGATCGTCGACAAGGTGGCGCCGGAGGCGGCGATCGACGAGGCCAACAAGCGCATCAAGGAGATCTACGATCGGCTCCCGGTAAAGTGAATGCGCTGACCGATCGCCACCGGGAACGGCTGCTCGGCTACGCCCTGCTCGCCCCGGTGGCGATCTTCCTCGCCGGCCTCGTCGCGTACCCGTTCCTCTCCGCCATCTATCTGAGCCTCACCGAGAAGATCGTGGGCTACCCGGCGCACTTCGTGGGGCTCAAGAACTACTCGGCGCTCCTCGAGAGCGGCCGGTTCCGCATCGTGGCCTGGAACAGCGCCGCCTTCACGGTGGGCTCGATCGTGGTGAAGCTCGTCGTCGGCATGGCCATGGCGCTGGCGCTGCACCACGTGGTGCGCGGCAACCAGTTCATCCGTGGCATCTTGCTGCTGCCGTGGGTGATCCCCACCGTGGTCATCGCGCTGACCTGGAAGTGGCTGATGGACCTCTTCCGCGGGCTCATCAACGTGGCGCTGATCGACGTCGGCGTGGTGCGGAGCGGCGTGCACTGGCTCGGCGACCCCACGCTGGCGATGGTCTCGGTGATCATGGCCAACGTCTGGCGCGGCTTTCCGTTCTTCGGCGTCTCGTTCCTGGCGGCGATGCAGACGGTGCCCCAGGAGCTGTACGACGCCGCCGCGGTCGACGGCGCCGGCGGCTGGCACAAGTTCTGGCAGATCACGCTGCCCAGCATCAAGGGCGTCGTGGCGGTGGTGACGCTCCTGAGCACGATCGTCACGCTGAACGACTTCAACATCGTCTACATCATGACGCGCGGCGGCCCCGGCGCCGCCACCCATATCTTCGCGACCTACAGCTACGAGCTCGGCATCATGTCGCAGCGCTGGGGGCTGGCCATGGCGGCGTCGCTGGCCTCGCTGCCGCTGGTGGCGCTGCTCATCGTGGCGGTCGTGCGGTACCTGCACCGGGAGGAGGACTGACGATGCGCCCGGCGACGCTCGCGCGCTGGATCGTGCTCGCGGTGATCGTGTTGATCGTGTTCGTGCCGATGTACTGGATCCTGGTGACCTCGTTCAAGACCGGACGGCAGATCCTCCTCTCCCAGCACATTTACGTGCCGTGGCCGTTCACGATCGACAACTACATCTATCTGTTCCAGGAGAGCCGCTTCGCGCTGTGGATCCGCAACAGCGCGATCACCGCCACCGCCAGCACGCTGCTCTCGCTCGTGATCGGCACCGCCGGCGCCTATTCGCTGACGCGGCTGTCCTTCCCCGGGCGCCGGACCTTCGGCGGCGTCGTGCTCATCACCTACCTGGTGCCGCCGGGGCTGATGTTCATCCCGCTCTACCGGACCTTCATCCAGATGGGCTATACGGATTCGCTCGGCACGCTGATCCTGGCCTACCCGACCTTCCTGGTGCCGTTCGTGACGTGGCTGCTCATGGGATTCTTCCGCTCGATCCCGCGCGAGCTGGAGGAGGCGGCGCTGGTGGACGGCGCCACCCGCATACAGGCGATGGTCCGCGTGGTCCTGCCGCTGGCGGCGCCCGGGCTGCTGGCGGCCGGGCTCTTCTGCTTCACGCTCTCGTGGAACGAGTTCCTCTACGCGCTGATCTTCATCGCCGACGACAGCCTGAAGACGCTGCCGGTCGGCCTTTCGGAATTCGTGGTGTCCGACTTCGCGTTCTGGGGCCAGCTGATGGCGGCCGCCGCGCTGGCCTCGTTGCCGGTGATCGTGGTCTACATCTACCTGCACAAGTACATGGTGCAGGGGCTGACGGCCGGCGCGGTGAAAGGGTAGACGGGGAGCGCGGCGACGGCGCGGCCTTGGGCGCCTGACCCTGCGAGAGCCGCACCAGGAATTTCGCGAAGTCGTGCGCCAGATCCGTGCGGAGCGCCCGCCGGTGAAGAACGATCGGCTGGAAGCGTCTGCGATGGCGCGGCGGCGGAGGCGTACACTGGCCCGGTGCCCTGGCGGTCGGCGCTCCTCTCCCTCGGCGTGCTGCTCCTGGCGGGCGCGTGCGCCGGCCGGACGCCGGGAACGCCACTGAGCTTCTCCACGGTGGAGCTCGGAGTGTCCAGCGGCATCCGCGAACCGACCCGCGTCGTCGTTCGCACGTCTCGTGAGTGGCTCGTGGTCTGGGCCCGGCACGTCCAACCAGTCGGCGCGGTGGTCCCGCCACCGGTAGATTTCTCGCGCGAGATGGTCGTGGGCGTCTTCTTGGGCGAGCGCGACACCGGCGGCTACCAGATCGAGATCATCGAGGTAGAGCGGACGGCCTCGGTTCTCCGCGTTCTCTACGTCACACGAGAGCCCGAGGCCGGCGCGATCCTCACCCAGGCGCTGACCCAACCCTTTCACCTGGTCCGGCTCGCCCGTGACGATGCGTTCGTGAGTTTCGTCCGCGAGAGCGGCGCCCGATGAGGTAGAACAGAGCGCATGAAGATCACCAGGGTCGAGACGATCGTCCTCAACCTGCCGATGCTGATCGACGGCGCGACGCCCATGCTGGGCGGGCGCGCGCGGACCAGCATCGACATGCTGCTCGTTCGCGTCGACACCGACGAGGGCGTCACTGGATGGGGCGAGGCGTTCGGTCATCGCATCTTCCCGGCGACGCGGGCCACCATCGACACGTTGCTCGGGCCGCTGTGCGTCGGCCGAGACCCGAGCCAGATCGCGCAGCTTAGCGA
>Ga0209057_1004146_pt1 | contig 10430 bp, 8 predicted proteins | sample GraSoiAngelo_146_FD_185903 | JGI IMG/M metagenome (GOLD analysis project Ga0209057, IMG submission 185903) | Grasslands soil microbial communities from the Angelo Coastal Reserve, California, USA - 14_1009_05_30cm (SPAdes) (version 2) | ecosystem: Environmental > Terrestrial > Soil > Grasslands ... | reverse complement strand
AAGCCGTCGATGCGAGCGGCGAACCCGGAACCATGCTCGACCACGCCGACCATCATTTGCTGCATCTGCTGGGCGGTCTTTCCACTGACAACCTGACGGATGAGGCGTGGATGAACTGCATGGTGGACTCCCTTGCTGTCGATCATGTCGTCAACTACGTGGGGCCAGACCAGGTTTCCGCCTGTGGCGACGACGTTGACCGCCGCAAGCATCTCGATGGCTGTCGCATCGACACCTTGTCCGAAGGAGGCAGTCGCCAGCTGCGACGCTTTCCATTTCGCCAGGTCGGCCAACGGCGCCGAGGTCTCGGCCGCGACATCCACGCCGGTCGGCGCCCCGATGCCGAATCGCTGCAGGGATTGGTAAAAATTGGCCGAGCCTTCGAGCTGCTCCGCCTTGATGGCGCCAACATTGAGCGAGTTCTCGAGCACCTGTGTCATCGTGACCATGCCGTGAGCCCGCCCATCCCAGTTATGGATGGCGTAGCCGCCGACCACGGCGGTGCCGGTTTCGTTGAAGCGATAGTCGGGTGTGATGGCGTGAACATTGAGCGCGCCGGAAAGGGTCACCACCTTCATCACGGAGCCCGGTTCGTAGAGGTTGGAAACGATGGGATCGATGAACTGCCAGGCTGGGGTGGTGGCGAACGCATTGGCGTTATAGCTCGGCACGTCGGCCCAGGCCACGATCCGGCCAGTCTGTGGCTCCATGATGATCAGCGAGCCACTCTCCGCCTGGTATTTCTGCACGCCTTCGGCGAGGGCACGCTCGGCAACCACCTGGATGGTGCCATCGAGGGATAACTGCAGGGTCATGCCATCGATCGGTTCTCGGCGCTGGCGATCGCTGAGGACGATCGGCTGGTTGGCCAGGTCGCGAACCGTGGCTTCGAAACCCGCCTGACCTGCCAGGGCTTTGTTGTAGTAACCCTCAACCCCGTAGTTCCCCGTGCCTTCATCGTTCGCGAATCCGAGCAGGTTCGCGGCGAGGCTGGTGCCGGTGACGCCACCGTCCACATAGGCGCGCTGCGTTTCGGCGATCTTTCCAACGCCCGGCAGCCGGAGCTGATCCAGCTGGCCGGCAATCGAGGCCGGAACCCGGCGCGCCAGGTAGACGAACTTGCGAGTGGTGGCGAGCTTGGCCTGGATGTCATCCGGGCTGAGTCCCAACACCGGTGCGAGCCGATCGGCGATGACTTGACGCTCCGCCGCCGAAATCAGATCAGGCGACGCGAAGATCGAAAAGACCGGGGTGTTGGTCACCAGCAACGCCCCGTTGCGATCCAGGATGTTGCCGCGAACGGCGGGTAACGTGATGGTGTCGTCGTGGTAGGCCGCGGCTAGCTGGGCCATGTCGCCATGGCGCCACACCTGCCAGTAGACCAGTCGGCCTAGCAGCACGAGATAGGCGCTGAGGACCAGCGCCATGAGAGTAAGGATGCGGGACCGCGGCTCCAGGCCGTGTACCCCCTGGTTCATCGTGTCACGACCGTCAGCGGGATGTGGAGGTCGCTTCGAGGGGCCGCCCGGTAATCGCGCCGACGACGGCCATCACACCGTCCCAGATCGGCGGATGTCCGCCGTCTGAAGGATGGGGCCCGAGCGCGATTGGCGAACCGGTCGCATGGAGGTACTGCCACCTGCTGGGATGAGAGAGGCCAAGATGCTGCGCGGCTGTAGCAACGCGGTTGGCGGCGCGATCGCCGGCCAGCTGGGCCAAAAGCTGGTCGTGCTCGGCGGTGAGGCGAGCCTGTTCCTGCTTCAGCGTCGCGATCTGGTAGCTCGCCTGCGTGGCGGCGGCCGACTGCGCGACCAGCAACAGGGCGGCGGCGATCAACGATACCGCGGCCACGAGTGGCGAGATGGAAGGCCGGCCGCGACTCCGGCGCGCGCGCGAAGGGGGAAACGCGCGCGCCGGAGGGGTCGGATCGGGCCGGCGGGGCCGCAATACTAGTAGATGCCCAGGAGGGAGGGTTTCCACCATGCGGCCGCTCAGGTATGGACTTGTGGAATGACATGGACGGGTTTCATAGCTTCTCCGCGACTCGAAATTTCGCCGACCGGGCCCGGGGGTTTTCCCGCACCTCGGTTTCTGAGGGAGTAATCGGCTTGCGCGTCACCACGCGCACCGAACGCTGGTGCCCGCAGAGGCAGACGGGCGCTTGGGGCGGACAGATACAGTCTGTTGCTTCGACGTTAAAGAGGTTCTTTGCAATCTTGTCCTCGAGGGAGTGGAAGGAGACGACCCCTACGCGCCCACCGCTTGCGAGCACTTCTATAGCAGCCTTCAACCCTTTCTCAATCGCGTCCAGCTCGCGGTTGACCGCGATGCGGAAAGCCATAAAGGTGCGGGTCGCGACGTGAATGTCGCGGGGCCAGGCACCGCGTGGGATGGCGCCGGCGACGACGTCGACGAGATCCCTCGTGGTCTTCAATGGCGCCCGACGCCGCCGCTCCACGACTCGCTGGGCGATCCGCGCCGCCCACCGTTCCTGGCCGTAGTCCTTAAGGATGCGGCGCAGTTCGCTCTCCGATTCGCGGTTGAGCAGGTCGGCGGCGCTCCATGGTTCGCTGCGATCCAGGCGCATGTCGAGTGGTCCGTCGACCTGGAAGCTGAAACCCCGCTCCGGGTCATCGAGCTGCAGCGAGGAGAGGCCGAGGTCGAAGACGACGCCGTTTGCTGGGCGGCCGATCCGCTCGGCTGCCCGGTCGAGCTGGGCGAAATTGGTGTGCTCCAGCATCAGGGTGATGTCGGGAGGCACCGGCTCCTGGGCGAACCGCTCGAGGGCGGAGGCGTCGCGATCGATACCGAGCAGCAGGCCGCCCGGCTTAAGTCGCTCGATCAGCGCCCGCGCATATCCCCCACCTCCCAACGTGGCGTCGATGAACGCCTGCCCGGGGGCTGGTTGAAGGCTTTCTATGACGTCTTGTAAAAGTACGGGTCGATGTCCGGCTGGGCCGGACGGTCGGTCGCCGCGAGGATGGCCGCCTCGGTCACGTGCGCTGCGCACGTCGCCGCTCGGCCACCTGGTCCTGAATTCGCGTGTACTCTTCCGGCGTCGCCTCGCCGATGCGCCGCCACTGCTCGTCGTTCCAGATCTCGATCAAGTTGTTGACACCGACGATCCAGGCGACGTTCGTGATCCCGGCATACTGCCGCTGGTCGGCGGACAGGACGATTCGTCCCTGGCCGTCGAATTCGCACTCTCGGGCGGCGCCGAACATCATGCGGGCCAGGCGCCGCTCCTCCGCCGGTGTGGTGGAGCCCAGCCGTAAGCCTTGCTCCCCAGCCCACTCCTGCGGGGGATACAGCTGCAGGCAGCCCTCCGCGCCCTTGGAGATCACCGTGCCGGTTGGCAACTGTTCGCGAAAGCGGGCCGGAATGGCGATCCGTCCCTTGGCATCGACCGAATGGCGGTAGGTGCCCAGGAACATCAGATGTTGCCACCGACCGTCTCACACTCCCCACTTTTCCCCACTTTGTGCCACCGACACGCCGAACGCTACCACCGCGACAGGTGGCTGTCAATGAATTCGGACTAAATCTTGTGGGCTTGTGGGCGCATAGAAAATCAGGCCCTACATCTTGTGGCTCGGGCCTCGGCTATCGCGCCGGCGAGCGCTGCTGAGATGGAAGTGAGTCCGCCGTAAGCCGAGTTCTGTTCCCCGCTTCAGCCGGCGAAGCCGGCGCGCCGTGGGGCGGCAGTCATCCGTCTCGGTCGCCGGTTACCCGGCGACTCCAGCGACCTTACCCGAGGACCGGCCGAGCCAGCCGTATCGTCCTCCTATTCGGTCTTGCTCCGGGTGGGGTTTACCGAGCCAGCCGGTCTCCCGGCTGCTGGTGGGCTCTTACCCACACCATTTCACCTTCGCCGTCGCTCGCGCGGCGGCTGTGTCTTTTCTGTGGCACTCTCCTTCGGGTCACCCCGACCGGGCGTTACCCGGCACCCTGCTCTGCGGAGCTCGGACTTTCCTCGACGGGACGTTCCCGGCGCGACTGCCTGGCGGACTCGGGCACCATTGTACCCACGTGCTCGGCCGGAATAACCAGGGGCACCAGCACTGCGGCCAGCAGGAGGAATCCGGCGGCAACGGCAATCGCGAAAGTGAGGCCTACGTGGATCAGCGGACCAGAGATCGCCGACCCCAGCGGCGTCCCCGCGAAGTTGAAAGACATCGAAACCGCAAAGGCGCGCCCGTACCAGGCCGGGTCGGTGCGACGCTGGCGCATCGAAAACAACGCGATGTCGGCTGGACCGTTGGCGAGGCCCACGACGGCCATGGCGGCGGCCGCCAGGAACAGGTTGCCGGTCACGGCCAACAGGGCGACGCCCAGGCTGCCTGCGAGCGTGGCGACGCCGATCATCAGCCGTTCTCGGCCTTCACTGTTGAGGCGTCCGAAAAACAGGACGGAAACCGCCGACCCGATTCCGAGCAGCGCCCACAGCCCACCGACCAGCGCCGCGTCACCGTGGATGCGTTGAAAGATCATGACGGGCAGCGCCACGATCAGGATGCCAAAGCCGACATTCACCAGGCCGATGACGATCGCCAAACCTCGGAGCGAGGCGTTTCGCACCACGACGTAGAGCAGCCCTTCCCGGGCGTCGGCCAGCACGGAGGTCGTGCCGCCCCGTGCCTGCGGTTCTGAGAGCCCAGCCATCGCAAGGGCGCTGGCCACGAAGAGCGCCGCGGAGCTGAGCAAGGCGACGCGTGGTCCGAAGCCTGCCGTGAGTGCCCCCGCCAGCGCCGGGCCGGCCGCACCGGTGACCGCGTAGGCCATGCTATCCAGGGCGTTGGCCCGATCCCACAGCCGGGCGGGAACGATCAACGGCAGCAATGATCGGGCGCCACTGTTGCTCAACGAATAGGTGAGCGCACCAACCGTCACGATGGGCAGGAGCACCGCCGGGGTCAGCCGTCCGGCCGCGTCGAGGCCGGCGATCAGGAACAGGCTCAATGCCCCCACGGCGTAGTCGAGCATGATCAGGCGTACCCGCCCGTGTCGGTCGAGCAGAGCCCCGGCAATCGGGCTCACGGCGATCCCGGGCGCGATGGCCAGGAAGACCGTGACGCCCGCGAGCGTCGGGGAGTGGAAGCGCTGCAGGGTAAAGAGCACCAGCGCCAGCTGCATCATCGCGTTGGCGGTCCGCGCCAGGACCACGCTGCTCGCCAGCCGAGGGAACGTGGGGATTCGAAATAGATCGGGGTAGGTCGTGCTGTCCGCGGGCACGACTCTAAAGCTTACGGAGCCAGCACTTTCTGCATCGTCTTGAAGGAGACTTTCGCGTATTCCTTCAGGCTATCGGCGCCAGCGCGGCTCTTAAGCGACCTCGCCGTCTCGATGACTTTCGGCGAGGCGCCCTTCGGCAGCGTGACGCCGAGCGTCTTCGACGCCCGGTCCAGCCATTGCAGGAAGGCGTCGCGCGCAAGGATGGAAGCCGCGGCGACGCCGACATCGGCTTCGGCACGATGCACCTGAACCATGGGAACTCCGCTGAGCCGCGTATCCATCAGCAGCCTGCTCTCGATATAGCGCTTGTCACCGAACTGATCGCTCAGGATGAAACTCGGCCGCAGCCCTGACTTGATCAGATCTTCGATCACGCGCGTGTGTGTCCAGGCCAGCAAGGTATTCAGGTTTTTGCCCTCACCGCGCATCTGCGCGTAAAGCTCGTTGTAGCGCTTCGGCGCCAGCACGAGCACGGCCCGCTGCCCTTCCGGGACGACCTGACGAATATTGGCTGCCAGGCCACGCAGCTCGCGGTCGCTGACGGTCTTGCTGTCGCGGACGCCGAGTGTTCGAAGGATTTGGGCGGTCCTGGCATCGACGTACACGCCGCTGGTCACCATCGGCCCGAAGAAATCGCCCTTTCCGGCTTCGTCTGTCCCGATGTGCGGCTCGCTTTCCGGAGGCCTCGCGGTCTCCGTCGCGGCGGTCGGGCTGCCGGCGCGGCTTTTCGGCGCCGCCTTCTTCCCCACCGCCTCAACCACAGCGATCGCCGTGTCGAAAGCCGGCGCGTGGCCGGAGATCACCAGCTTCCCCGACTGATAGAGGATGGCCCGAGCCTGGCTGGCGCCGTCCGACAGTTTGGTGCGCCACGCCTCGTATGAACCTGGTTGCTCGTCGACGGCGCCCAGGCCATGCAACCGCTCATGGAGTGGTTCGCGGTCGGCGGGAGCAACCGAATAGGTCGTCGTTGGCCGAATTTCGCGCGCTGACAATCGGTCGGCAGTATAACGCCGGTATACGATAGTTTCCCAATGGCGGACGTTGTCCGGGTCGTCGGGACCGACGACCCGGTTCGCCCCTTGTTCTCCGCGACTGGCGAGCTCAAGGCTGAAGCCAGGAGCGGCCTCGGCCTCGATCCCGCGGCGCTTCGCGATCTGTATCAAAAGATGATCCTGATCCGGCGCGCCGACCAGGAAGCCCTCAACCTGCAGCGGCAGGGCGAGCTCGGATTGTGGGGTCAGTACCTGGGCCAGGAGGCGATTCACGTGGGCGCCGTCGCCGCGCTCGAGGCCAGGGACTGGATCTTTCCGAGCTACCGGGAATTCGGGATGGCGATGTGCCGCGGCGTGGACCCGGCCGAGATGCTGACCTGGTTTCGCGGCCTCTCACACGGACCCTGGGACCCGCGCAAATATGCCTTCGCCCCCCTGGCCGTTCCGGTCGCGACCCAGGTGCCGCACGCGGTCGGCTTTGCCATGGGGTCAAGGTTGCGCGGCAGCGACGACGTCGTCCTGGGCACCTTTGGCGACGGCGCAACGTCGAAGGGCGATTGGCATGAGGCGATGAACTTTGCCGGTGTCTTCAAGGCACCGGTCATCCTCCTCTGCCAGAACAACCATTGGGCGATCTCGGTGCCGCTGGCCAAACAAACGGCGGGATCCATCGCCGAGCGGGCTCCCGGGTACGGTTTCCCAGGCATTCGCATCGACGGCAATGATGTCCTCGGCGTGTTTGCTGCCGTCCGGGCCGCGGCGGAGCGGGCGCGCCGGGGCGATGGTCCCTACCTGATCGAGGCCATGACCTACCGGATGGGGGCGCACACCAGTTCCGATGATCCGACCCGCTACCGGTTGGACAGCGAGTTGCAGGCGTGGAGCGCCAAAGATCCGATCGGGCGCTACCGGAGCTGGTTGCAGGGGCAGGGACTCCTCGATGATGCGGACGTGGCGGCCATCGATCGCGCGGCCGAATCCATGGCCGAGCAGATGCGTACGCGGCTGAGGGCCGCCGTTCCGGCGCCTGCGGGCGAGGCTATCTTCGGTCGCGTCTACGAGCGGCCACCGGATCCATTCATCGAAGAGCGGGAGGAATTCGAGGCCTCGCTCGAGGGCCCGTGATGGAAGCGGTCACGATGGCCAAAGCCATCAACCTTTCTCTACATGACGCCCTGGAGGGCGACGAACAGGTCCTCGTTTTTGGTGAGGACGTCGGCACCCTCGGCGGTGTCTTTCGTATCACGGATGGCCTGCAGAAGACGTTCGGGGCCGACCGCGTGTTCGACACGCCCCTGGCGGAGTCCACCATCATCGGCATCGCCGTCGGTCTGGCACTGCGTGGGTTCAGGCCAGTACCCGAGATCCAATTCGACGGCTTCGTCTACTCAGCGTTCGACCAGATCGTCAGCCACGTGGCGAAGTATCGAAATCGGTCCGGCATCTCGATGCCGATCACGATCCGCATCCCGTTTGGCGGCCATATCGGCGCGGTGGAACATCATTCCGAAAGTCCCGAGGCCTATTTCACGCATACCGCGGGCCTGAAGGTCGTGGCCCCGGCGACGCCGGGCGACGCCTATGCCTTGCTGCGATCGGCAATCGCCGATCCCGACCCGGTGATCTTTTTCGAATCCAAAGCTCGTTACTACATGAAAGAGGAAATCAACCCGACACTCGAGGTTCCAATCGGCAGCGCCCGGGTGGCGCGTGAAGGATCGGGTGCCTCGATCATCGCCTATGGGCCGACCGTGAGCCTCGCGCTCGATGCCGCCCAGGCCGCCGAAAAGGAGAACATCTCGCTCGAGGTCATCGACCTGCGGAGTCTCTCTCCCCTCGATATGCCCACCATCCTGGCGTCGTTGCAGAAGACGCATCGCGCGGTCGTGGTTCACGAGGCGCCCGTCTTCGGTGGGTTCGGAGCCGAAATCGCCGCCCGGATCAGTGACGACGGCTTCGACCTGCTGCAGGCCCCGGTGACCCGCGTCGGTGGGATGGATGCGCCGTATCCACCCTCGCGCTACGAAAAGCTCTACCTGCCGGATGTCGATCGGATTCTCGAAGCCGTCGACATCGCCCTCGCCTATGGCTGACCAGACCTTCCGCCTCCCGGACCTGGGCGAAGGCCTGACCGAGGCGCAATTGGTGACCTGGCGAGTCAAAGAAGGCGGGCACGTCGAGGTAAACGAGCCGCTGTGTGATGTCGAGACGGCGAAGGCGGTCGTCGTCATTCCCTCGCCGTGGGCGGGAACCATTCAGAAACTCCACGCTCGTCCGGGTGAATCGGTCGCCGTCGGAGCCGCACTCGTCACCATTACCGGGCAGGGCGCCCCGACACCGGTTGCGCCGCGGCCCGCGGAAGCCGTCGAGGCGACCCCGGGCACGCTCGTCGGCTACGGACCGGGCGCCGGTCCCCAGGCCGGCAGTCGACGCAGAGCGCGGGTCGCGCCATCCGCTCAGCAGGCCGGCGGCGACGTCCGAGCCGCGCCCTTCGTGCGTCAGCTGGCAAAAGAAAAAGGTGTCGATCTGGCACGGCTGACCGGCTCGGGCCCCGATGGCCGAATCACCCGAGCCGACGTCGAAGCGGCGACCTCACGAGCAACCCCCACAACTCCCGCCGGGGTCGCCACCACGACGGATGGTGAGCGCCGCATCAGCGTTGTCGGCATTCGCAAGGCGATTGCCCGGCAGATGGTGCGCTCGATCTCTACGATTCCGCAGTTCACCGAGTTCGCCATCTTCGACGCCAGTACCCTGATGGCTGCACGCGAGAGGCAGAAAACTGGTGGCCAGTCGATGACTCCCCTCCCCTACTTCATCCGGGCAATGGTGAAAGCCGTGCGGGCCTTCCCCATGATGAACAGCTCGTGGGACGAGTCTCGGGACGAAATCATCGTCAAGGAGGCGATTAACGTCGGCATCGCGGTCAACACCAATCAAGGGCTCCTGGTTCCGGTGTTACGCGGCGCCGATCAGCTGGACCTGGTCACGATCGCCGCACAGAGCGCCAGATTGATCGAAGGAGCTCGGGCCGGGACCCTGAAACCCGGCGAGATGACCGGCGGCACCATCACGGTTACGAATGTCGGCGCCAGCGGCCCCGTCGAAACGGGCACGCCGATCATCAGCCCGCCAGAGTGCTGTGTGGTCGCGTTCGGCGCCATCAAGCCGCGGCCGATGGTCGTGGACGGCCAGGTCGTCGCCCGACCGGGCGCCTGGATCTCGATTTCAGTCGACCATCGCATCGTCGACGGCGCACTGGCAACGGAATTCCTGAGCAAGCTGGTCGCCGAGCTGGAAACCCTCAGTGCCTGACGAACGGCAGCTGATCTACGACTGGAATACCGTGAACCCTCCGGACAAACCTCAACATCCCGTCAGCATTCATGACGAGACACTGCGCGACGGGATCCAGGGCCCATCGGTCCGCGATCCCGACATCGAGCACAAGCTGCGCTTCCTGCATCTTGCGGATGAGCTCGGTGTCGGATCGATCGACCTCGGCTTGCCGGGGGCCGGCCCGCGTGCCGTGGCCCACGTCGAGCGGCTCGCTCAAGAAATTCGTGACCAGCGGCTCCGGATCCGGCCTCTCTGTGCCGCGCGTACGCTCGAGGTCGACATCCGCCCCGTCGTCGAGATCTCACAGCGCGTCGGCATTCCAATCGAGGTGGCCGCCTTCATCGGCTCCAGCCCCATCCGGCAGTATGCCGAGGGGTGGACCATCGAGCAGATGGTCGACAATACGCGCAACGCTGTCCGCTTCGCCTGCCACAACCAGCTGCCCGTCATGTATGTCACCGAAGACACGACCCGGGCCCAGCCCGAGACGCTTCGCCGCCTTTTCGGCACCGCCATCGAGGAGGGAGCGCAGCGGGTCGCGGTTTGCGACACCGTCGGTCACTCGACTCCAGATGGCGCGCGCGCGGTCGTCGGCTACGTCCGGCAGATGCTCGACGAGATGAAGCCCGGCATCGGGCTCGACTGGCATGGGCACAGCGACCGTGGCTTCGGGTTGATCAACGCCATCGTGGCGGCGGTTGCGGGCGCGGACCGCATCCATGGGTGCGCGCTCGGCCTGGGGGAGCGGGTCGGCAATACCCATCTGGATCTGCTGCTCGTGAACTTCCGGCTGCTGGGCTGGATCGACACCGACCTCAACAAGCTCCGCGAGATGGGCGACGTCATTGCCGAAGGGACCGGGATGGC
>Ga0209057_1004140_pt1 | contig 10444 bp, 4 predicted proteins | sample GraSoiAngelo_146_FD_185903 | JGI IMG/M metagenome (GOLD analysis project Ga0209057, IMG submission 185903) | Grasslands soil microbial communities from the Angelo Coastal Reserve, California, USA - 14_1009_05_30cm (SPAdes) (version 2) | ecosystem: Environmental > Terrestrial > Soil > Grasslands ... | reverse complement strand
GCACTTGTACGGTTTGCCTCCTGCGGTGGAATGTTTCACGGACACGCAGCCATCTGCGTCGAAGAGACCTGCGAGGAAACCGCGCATCGCGGTGTCGTCTAGCCTCAGCAGATTCGCGAGGTCATCATCGGTCAGCCACTCATAGATGAATGCGAGCAAGTTCGATCCCGTGTGCATATGGTAAGAGGCGCTATCGATCGATCGTCCGCGAATTTGTGAGTGGTCCGCGCGCGGATACATTCCCCAATTTCGTGGCGTGAACGTCTTCGTCACTTGGAGGAGGCGCAGGATTTGCTGCAGGTGGACTCTCGACTGGGAGATGCTCAGATTCGAATGGCGATCGTCGCGTTGGACGTTTCCATCTCCGCATACGAATCCGAGGACGTAGGCAAGTTCAGGCGTAATTGTCGCGACTCGAAGGCGTTCCGTAGATTTGCGTCGGCCATAGGCGAAGGCCTTAGTCCTCCACGAGTTGTAGAGTCCCACATCGTGAAGGATAGTGCGGAACGATCCTAGACCCAGGGCGCTCCGCCCATTGAGCGCGTCGCGCGGCAAGTCATAGGCACGATTTGCTGCTGCCAAGGTGGGGAAGCGAGTTGTGAGAATCCGGCGGAGCTCCTCCTTCTCTTCTCGCGAGGGTTGCACGATCCAACCATCGGGCAAGATGTCGAGTAAGTACACTTCGTTCGTTTCATTCGGGAGACGCTGGCACGCGACTAGCCTTCCTGTCGGACGGACGTCTTGGAGGTTCTTCCAACGGAACGACTCGCCATCCAGGACAAGATGGTCTGGTGTGACTCTAAGCTCGAATCCGGAAGCGAGTGTAACGTGCAGGATCGGGCCGCGGTATGACTTTCGTGTGACAAACGCCGCGGTTTGGTTGCGTACTTGCACGCGCTCCGTGTCAAAAGCGACCGTGGGGCGCGCAAGAGGTGAAAGTTCGACGTGTCCTCCTGCCGCGATTGCTTGGACCGACTTCGAGGCGTCAAACAACCCTTCAATGCTGTGAGGCAGGCCATCGATGAAAACCTCGGCGCTTGGGTGAAGACATGCGAGTCCGAGATCGGCAAGGACCAACGCACCGGCTTCAAGGGTCCAACGGCCCTCTCCGAATTCATCGCGAACGGCGCTAGCGGTAAGTCCGGCGGCGGTCGAAGACTTGCCGGTTGCATAAATCCCGCGTGGCGAGAGCCGGCTCATGTACGACAGCAACTCGCTCTTCCCGATCCCCGGATCTCCGACCATGAGCACGTGGATATCCCCGCGGATCCGACGGCCGTCCGGCATGACTTTCGGGACGCCGCTGAACAGCTGCAGCGCAAGCGCCTCCTTCTCCACGTACATGCCATACATCGATGGCGCGATCGAGGCGGTGATCATCCGGAAGATGTCCGGACTCGCGCCCATCTCACGGATGAGCCGCGCGTCCTCCTCCGTGACCTCGATCTCTTCGAACTCGACCTGCTCCTTTTCGACCGAGTTCACGTCCATGAAGATGTCGAAGAGGGTGGACTTCGCCCCGGGGCGGCCCTTCTGGATGCTTCGGAGCACGCCGTTCATGATGACCCGTTCCCCCGGCGTGATGCGACCGGTCAGGTCGTCTTCCAGATACAGCGTGAGCCGCTGCGGTTCTTCGCCGCCGCGCAAGCCTTCCGGCGACTCCTGGATCTCGAGCTTCTGCGTGTCGAGGTACATCGACGTCTCGGTCATCAGGCGGAATTTCGTCGCGCTCGCCGACCGCTTGCAGCCTCCTTGTTCCTCATAGCATTCGAGCGGTTCCCGGAACGTCTGCCCGTCCTGTGGCTCCTTGATGATCGTCCCGCAACGGAGGCACTGGAAGAGCGCATCCGTCACGCGCGGGCGGACCTCGGTCGACTTGCGCACGAGGCCCTCGACGGCGATGTATTGACCAAGGTGCTTGGCCCTGAGGTCGCGAATCGGCACGCGCCGGTCCCTGGGCAGGGCTTTGACCCGCAAGTGGATCTGGGCCGCCTCGTCGCCCGGAGGCGCGAGCCTCCGGATCGCCTCCTCCCCCGCCATGAGGACGTTCAGCGGGTGGCGCAAGAGGTAGATCGCCATGTCCGTGTCGAACCGGTTCAGCTCGTCGAACGCGACGGAGAGGCTCCGGTCCTCCGGATATCGATCCGCGATCGAGATGATCTTGGAGAGGTAGCCGAATTCCTCGAAGAACTCCTCCCACTTCGCGATGAGCTCGTCCTGCGGGAACTCTACGAGCACCTCTTTCCCACGACCCGGAGGCGGCGCAATATCGGGAAGGCTCATATCCCTTTGAGTCCCCCTTCCGATGCCCGTCGGGTCACGCGTGAGTTTAGGTCGGAGCGTTTCCACTGGAATGAACGTTCTGCAAGTGCCATCATTCGCAGGGGGAAAATCCGCACTCGAGACATCGGACGCAACCGTCGGCATGTTGCAGGGCCGCGCGGCATTCCGGACAACTCGTGAGCAACCGGACGGCAGTTGCACCCACGGCGTGACCTTCCCGGTCGTGGGAGGGCTTTCGCACGAGGATCCTCACACACGCTCCATGCCAGGTCGACCGATTTAAGCACACTGCGGGAGGGAGGTGGCTGAAAGTGTCCGGGAGCCGAAGGTTCTTCCGAGGTCGGCGCCTTGCATCGGCCGATGGACCTGCCGGACGAACTCGCGGCGCTTCAGCGGTTCCACGGTCACCTCGGAGTCTACGTCACCGTCGGACTCCGCATGGGGGCGATCGGGAAGCGGCGATTCGGACATTACAAGGGACTCCGGGCGATCGTCCGAAGCCAATCCGAGCCGCCGATGCGGTGCGTCCTCGATGGCGTCCAGTTCTCGAGCGGTTGTACCATGGGCAAGGGAAACATCGCCCTCGAGTCGGGATCGGAGCCGGCGGTCGTCTTCGAGAAAGATGGACGGCGGATCCAGATCGCCCTGCGGCCCGGATGGCGGGAGCGCATCGACCGGGAGATGTCGAAGGACAAGGAATTGGAGCAATCCCTATATTATTACGAACTTCCGGAACGCGACCTGTTGGAAATCCGGGAAGGCTGACGGTCACCAGCCTGTGACCGTCCAGTCCACCGCGACGGGCACTTGGACCCAATAGCCCGTGCCGCTGACGATCGCGTCCCCAGAAACCAATGGGCGAAGGTGGTACGGTCCCGCGGCATCGATCCCCATGACCGCCGTCGCCCCCGTCGCGGCGATCAGGTTCCCGACCGTCATGCCCGGAGCGAAGCCGGGGAGGGCCACGAGGTTCCAACCTACGCACAAGTGAATTCGACTCGTCTGTTGGACGACGCCCAATGCGGTCAAGGCGTCCGGCGCCGTCCCGTTCATCCAGAAGCCTCGCCCTGGGGCGAGGGAGAAGGAGACGGCGTCCACGGGGATGGCCGAGGACCAACCGACGCCTCCTGCGCAGGCGTCATAGGTCCAAGCATCGGCCCAGGCGCTCCCCGCCGCGAAGTCGACGAACGCGGGTTCCGTCAGGCGAAGGGGCACTCCAAGGAGATTCAGACCGGAGGAGAAGGCGAGGCGGACCTTCGCCGAGATCGCGTTCGAGAGGGCGCGATTCCCGGCGGCGTCGACGGATTGGATTCGGTAGAAATAATCCGCCGAATCGGCCGCCCGCCCGGGATCGACGAACCGATAGGTCGCGCTCCCGTTGGCGAAGATCGGACCGCTGACGTCGACCGTCCAAGGCCCTCGGGGCGAGCCGGCGCGGATGACGTGATATTGTGTCGTCCCGCCGAACAAACCGTCGTCGAAGGAGGCCCGCCATCCGATCGACAGGTCGAGATTCCCATTCACCCGGAAGACCGCATCTGGGATCGCCGGGGCCGGAGGGACCGTGTCGGGACCCGCGTTGATGACGACGAAACATTTCGATCCGTACGGTCCCCAGTTGCCCGCGGCATCCTGCGCGTGGATCCAGACGCAGGCAGTGCCGGGAGGCGCGGGCAGCGCGTCCGCCCACGATACCGCTTCGACCGTCCCGTCGAACCGACCGTCGGAGGGCGACATCGGGAGGCCCTGGCCATTGGAGCCCGGCGGAGGCTGCGCGGCCTGCAAGAACAACTCCGCCGCGGCGATGTCGGATCCGCCCCGCGCCCGATCATCGACCGTCGCGGCGAAGGTCACGGGAAGGGCGCCGCCCGGAGGCAGCGGATCGATCCGGATGCTGCCGGCCCAGAGGACGGGGCCTTCGAGGTCCCCTCCCGGCCGCGCGATCGCAAAGGTCGCCTTCGACGTGTCGGAGGCGGTGAGGGAAGGGATCCCGTCGTCGTGCGCCATGATCCGAATCCGGTACGCGTCTCCGTTCGGCACCGTGCCGAGGTCCCACGTGTACGTCCTCGCGGATCCCGGGAGCGTCGCGATCGGGCTCCACGTTTGTCCCCCGTCCGAGCTAGCGTCGAGGACGAAGTTCGCGATCCCCACGCCGGGGCCGTAGGCCGATGCCGTCCATGCGATCGGGATGGACGGCCCCTGGAAGACGCCTCCGTTCGGCGCAGTGAGGGCGACGTCCGGATGATCGCGGTCGAGGCCCGAGGCCGCGCTGCTCACGAGCCAACGGAAGGTCGCATCGAGGATCGCGGCGCGCGTGGGGCTCGCCGGCCGGAGGTCCGTCGCATTCGTGTCGACGCCGGTGATCTCGAACGCGAAGTACGCCAAGCGGGAGAAGTTGCCGCCCCACACGCCCACGCCCGCGGTGCCGTTCCGGGCGGAGGAAATCCAACGCAAGCCGATCGGCGCGTTCGCGGGGCTGCAGCCCTGGACCGATCCGTCGTCCGTCCACATGGTCGCGGTCGGGCCCCCGGCGGAAATCGCCGCGAGCTCGTCATCGGCGCCCCCGCTCCGGTGGGGCATGTACGCCACGCCGCCCGTGTAGGCGCCGCTGATCGGGTCTGACGAGATGCCATTGACTCGGCCGATGGAGGTCGGGTCGCAGACGAACCTCGCTTTCAGGACGCCCTGGACCCAGGCGGCGCTCCCCGGCGAGGCGAAGGAAGAGTTCGGATCCGAGAGGGCCCAGGCGGCATCGTGGGACGCGACGATCAGGCGGCCGCCGCCGTCCAAGTACCGTTTCACGAGGTCCCGCTCGGCCGCGTCGAAGGGCGGGTATTGCTCCAGCCCGACCTGCCAGAGGACCGCGCGACGGGCCTGAAGCACGGCGAGGCCCGGAAGCCCCTGGTCCGCGGTCCGCCAAAAGGAATGGGTCCAGCCATTCGCCGAGAGTCCCGCCTCGTAGGATGCCTCCCGCTCGGGAGGGAACGAAGGACCTCCGATCACGACGAGGACGTCCCCGAGCGGATTGGTCCGGTAGCGGTACAGGAGGCCGCCGTTCGCGTCCGTCGTCGCGTTCCCGAGCCGGCCGCGTGAGGTGACCTCGAAGAAGTAGTCCGTGTCCGCCGTGAGATTCGTCAACGCGATCGCGTGGTCGGCGACGAGGTCCGACACGTTCTTGGCGAAGATCAGGGAGGCCGGACTCGTCCCGTAGCGGACCTCCGTGGTGGCCGGCTCGTTCGTGCTCCAACGCACCGTGCCGCTGGTGGCGCTCCCGTCCGTGACCGTGACATCGTGGATTGTCGGGCCACTCGCGAGCACCTTAGCGCGGGCCGTGGACGTGTGCGGCGGGCCGGCATCCTGGTACGTCGCGGTGAGGGTGTCCCCCTCGCGGACCTGGAGGACGCCGTCCGCTGCGGGCGTCCCGAAGGCCGTTTGGATCGAGCCGCGCCACACCTCCTCGGGGCCGCCGCCGACGAGGGTCACGTTCTCCCCGGCGCTTTCGATCCCGGACGTCACATGGACGACGACCGATGTTGCGGAGGCGTCCTCCACGGTGATCCGGACCGAGTCTCCTTCGGAGTAGGCGAAGCGATCGAATCCCACCCGGCCATACGACGCGTCGACGGCGCCCGTCGCGACCAGGGCGAAGGGCTGCGGTCCGACCGGGATGTTCGACCCGATCACGCGAACGGACCAGTCGCCGACGATCGCGGACTTCCGGATCACGGCCTCTTCGACGTTCGTCGTGTCGAACGGGCCCGCCGGGAGGGATTCGGCCTGGGCGAACGGCGCGAAGTGATTGCCGCGGTACACCGTCCCGTCGGGCGCGGTCACCTCGAGGTCCAGGTCGTTCACGAGGGCTTTCGTCGACCCCAGGGTCCCGGGGAAGTCGCTCCACGCGAGGACGAATTTCAGCGGCCCTGGATTCGTGACGTGGAAGGTGTAGCTCTCGGCGTCCCCCGTCAGCAGTCCTGCGGTCCCATCGACCACCTGCGTTCGGAAGGTGTCCCCGAGGGAGGCAACGGGGAGCACGTTCGAGAGGAGGACGCGTCCGAATCCCTGCTCGTTGTTGGGCCACGTGTCCGAGGCGGAGCGCGAGACGGTACCGGATCCGGTGACCGGGACGCCCGAGGCGATCAAGAGGGCCCGGATCAGGGCGGCGCTCGGGGTCATCGCGTCCGCCGCCAGGGGCCGGCCCGACGGATACCAGCCGTCCGTGAAGTACTGTCGGAGGATCGCGGCCGCGGCCGCAGCCGCCGGGGTCGAGTAGCTGGTGCCGAACCACTTGTCGTCCGGTTGTCCCCTCCCGCTGAGGGGATTCCCATCGGACATCGCGGAATCCCCGTCGAAGATCGTGACGATCGTCGGCTTGATGCGCCCGTCGACGGTCGGGCCGCGGCCGCTCTGCGAGGCCAAGTCATTCTGCGCCAGGCCCGAACCGGTGTCCGGGTTGTACGCGCCGCCGACGGTCACGATGTCCTTCGCGGTCGCCGGCGTGCCGATCGTCCCAGAGGAACAGGCGGACAGGCAGTTGCCGGCGGCGAAGAGGATCGTCATGTCCGGATGGGCCCAGACGAACGCGTCGACCATCCGGGCCTGGGTGTCGTAGACGTTGTCGGTGCCGCCCCAACTATCGCTGTGGATCCGGACCGGCGCGACCGGATCGTTGTAGACGAGTCCAGGTGGGCCGAAGAGATCCCCGTAATCCTGCGGCAGATAGCTCAGAACGTCCGCGTTCCCGCTGCCCCCGGGACAACCCGGAGCGACGGTGCCGATGTCTTGGAAATAGAGCTTCGCCCCTTCGGCGTTGCCGTCGTTCGGCGAGGTTCCGATGCCCGTGTCATTGCCCGCGAGGGTCGAGGCGACCGCGGTCCCATGTCCGAAGGTGCAATCGGGGAACGTGGGCAGGTGGTTGCTGTCCTTGATCGACCACGGATCCCAGGGACCTCCGCCGCCCGGCCAGGTGAGCTGCCCGGTGAGGACGCCCATGTTGAGGTACCGGACGACCTTCCGGCGGGCCAGGTCCGTGGTGTTGTAGAGGTCCCCCAAGACGATCGATCCGGCCGACTGCCGGAACGGAGGGCCGTCGTAATCGAGGCCGGTGTCCGCCTGGCCGACGACCTGGCCGGTGGCATCCAGCCCGACGTTCCAATAGCGGTAGTTCGCCGTTGCATTCGACTGGATCACCCAATCGGTTTCTGCGTTCCAATCGTGCACGTCGCGCACCGGGTCGACGAACTCGACCGATGGCAACGCGGTCAGCGCGGCCACGAGATTCGCGGGGATTCGCGCTCGCATCCAACGGAAATCGCCGCTCCCAAACGCGCCGAGGACCGCGGGCCCGGAGCCGGCGGCGACGCCGGGCGGGATGCCCTGGTGGCCGATCCACGCCTCGATCGCCTCCGGAGACTCCCCCGGGAAGACGACGACGCGGACGTCGAGGATCCCGTCCGTCGGGAGGTCTTGGCGGCTCTTCCACTGCGGCACATACGGTCCCGTCCAGTCGACGGCCGGGAGCGTGGCGACTTGCGCGAACGCGGAACTCGGGCCGCGAACGATGAACGCGTCTTGAGGGAGGTACCGGAGGATCGTCAGCCCGAGGGACTCCAATGATTGGGTCCACTCCATCTTGATCGGGCCGTGGAAGTGGACGATGCCGACCGCGGCATCGGATGAAACGGTCGACCACGGAGCCATCGGGTGCATGGTCGAGCCCCCGAGATCGATGGGGCCTCCGAGGAGCTGCAGCGTTGAACTCCCAACCATCGGCTCCGCATAGCGGCCTCGGGATCTCAGGAAGGCGATAGCCTCCGAAGAACCGCGGGCGACCGCGAAGGCCTCATAGGACTCGACCAGTTCGGCCCCTGCGTTTCGGATCTCCGCGTTCAAGGCATCGGTCCGGAAGCTCGTGAAGGGCACCGATGACGGAGGACTTGACGACGAAGCTCTCGGCGCCTGCGTGGGCAGTTGAATCAGGAGGACGAAGACGAGCCCGACAACCACCATTACTCGGAGAAGACGACGGGCCGTCCGCCCATTCCTCCAGCCGGATCGGGGGCTCTTGCCCCGCGTCCAAATCGCGGGAAGCGGACGGCCGCACATTAGGCTTTTGGCCCGAAACCGCGGCGCATGAATCCCGCTCGTCCGGGTCATTCCGCGATGATCCGAGTCGCTTGAAAGATTCCGTTCTGGAACAGGAGCGTGAAGTAATTCGGGGAATGGTTCGTGCCGCGCATCTTCACGCACCGGATGCGGCGCTGGATGTTCGCATCGTCGACGCGTTCCATTTTCGCGTGGATGATCCCGTCGCAGATGTATTCTTCCCCATGCCTTCCGAAGTCCTCGCTGTTCGGCTTCATCTCGCTGATCAGGATCGTCGTGGCCCCGAGGTCCCGCACCCACTCGCACAGCTGAAAGAGGTCCTCCCTGGGATTCTCGAATCTCGCCATGACTTCGAGCACCGGCAACGAATCGACCACGAGGATTTCGAAGTTCAGGGTGCGCTTCAGGTTCGACGCGTACATCTTGAAAATCTCGAGCCACGTCCGGTCCGCCTTTCCGTCGAGGTTCCGGCGGATCGCCCCGAGGTCGACGAGGCTCACCTTCGACTCGACATCGTGCGGGCTCAGGCTCATCTGCTCGAGATGGCGCGTGAGGTTGTCGCGGCTCTGCTCCAGCGAGATGTACGTGCCGGCCTTTCCCTCCCGCAGGGCGTTCTGATAGATCACGTTGAACGCGATCGTGGACTTCATCGTCCCCGGTTCACCGGCGAGGAGGACGATCTGACCGACCGGGATGCCGCCGTCGAGTTTCTCGTCGAACCCGTGGATGAACGTACGGATTCGGTCCCCTTGGGCCATGCGGTGGTTTCCATTGGAAGGTGCGGGTATAACCGTTCCGAGGCGGTTATCAGGGGAGAACAGCGTCTCCGCACGGGAGAGAAAACGAAAAAAGAAAGGGGGAGTAATCGCGAACTGAAATGCGAGGGCGGCTCAGGCATAAGATGATTTTTGCACTCGATTTGTGAGCATCCCTTCGGCTGGAAACCTTTATTTGTTATCCGGTTTGTTACCAGGTCGTCGGGTGGGGGCCCGTTGGTTGTTTGTCCCTGAGCGGAATCTCAAGGACCTGGTCGTCTCGTACTTGCGGTTGCAGGAGCGCTCGATCAGTGCGCTCACGAAGCAACTCAGGCAAGACGGCTACAGCTTCCATCGGCTGTTCGTCACCGGCTACCTGAAGGCCCTGGCGGACGTCGGCATGCTCCGGGAGAAGGACATCCCGCCTTCCAAGGTCTACACGACGTCCGCGCACCGCGAGCTGAACTTGTACGAGCTCGTCGGATCCCGCTGCCGGGAGGCGACGAAGGACGAGGCCGACCAGGTCCGCCTCGCGATCGGCGTCTTGCAGAAATTGTTCCGCCGGCCGATCTTCCTCCGGGAGATTCGCGAATGCGGTTTTTCGGCCGCCGTCGACGCCCCGCAGGCCCCGCGAGAGGAGCGCGAGGAGGCTCGGCGGGGCCTCGTCAAGCTGGGCCTCCAGCTGCCGACGAACGAGCCCGCCTATGGGGTGCCCGACCGCAAGAGCGAGGTTCGGGACGAGATCCTGTACGACCTGATCATCCAACGGTTCGGGATGGCGGGCCTCGTCCTCGAGACGAAGCAGACGAAGCTCACGGAGCGGTAAGAGAGCTAGGCCATCGGGATGGATGCGCAACCCGACGCCGGGTGACCCGGATGCTTCCTCGGTCCCGCACCCCCGCGAGCGTTGGTAGTCCGCGGTGAGGCTGCTCACTTCCGTGCCTGACCCGTTCCCCACGATCGGGACGGGGCCCGCCGCTCTCCAGCTGCGTTCCCTGTCGCCTCCAGCCCCGCGGGACAGAACCTCAACGTCGGCATCCGGACCAGCGCCAAGCTGGGAGCACCGCTCCCGACTGTCACCGCCCCATGAGGACGATTTGGGTCTACAAGGGGACGCCCAGCCCCCCGGTCGAGCCTAGCGGCGTTGACAACATGCCCAATGTTATTTAACCCTTCGCGGCCCCGCACGCGAGCAAAACGATTATCCTCTACGAACTTAATCCTCATCGGGGGAGAGATTCTGAGAGGACTCTCGTTTTGTCTAGTGATGATACTGCTCGCGTCCGCGATCGCGTTGACCGGGA
>Ga0209057_1004139_pt1 | contig 10444 bp, 8 predicted proteins | sample GraSoiAngelo_146_FD_185903 | JGI IMG/M metagenome (GOLD analysis project Ga0209057, IMG submission 185903) | Grasslands soil microbial communities from the Angelo Coastal Reserve, California, USA - 14_1009_05_30cm (SPAdes) (version 2) | ecosystem: Environmental > Terrestrial > Soil > Grasslands ... | reverse complement strand
CGCCTGGTCGTACAGGGCATTACTGGAAGCGCAGGAGCCTTTCATACACGGCAGTGCATGGATTACGGGACCAACGTTGTAGCCGGTGTTACTCCAGGCAAAGGCGGGCAGATGTTCGATGGCGAGGTGCCGGTGTTTGATACAGTCTGGGAAGCGCGACGAGAGACTCGCTGTAACGCTTCCATGGTTTTTGTGCCCGCGCCGGCGGCTGCTGATTCAATTCTTGAAGCCGTGGATGCAGGAGTAGAACTGGTCGTTTGTATCACGGAGGGAATTCCAGTGATGGACATGATGCGGGTAAAGGCCCTGATGCGCGGAAAGCGATCGCGACTGATAGGGCCGAATTGCCCCGGGATAATTACTCCCGGTGCATGCAAGATCGGCATCATGCCAGGGTACATTCATAAGCCCGGCAACATCGGCGTGATCTCGCGCTCCGGCACGCTCACTTACGAAGCTGTGTGGCAACTCACTTCGCGCGGTTACGGCCAGTCGACTTGCATCGGGATAGGTGGCGATCCCATCGGCGGGTTGTCGCACCTCGATTGCGTGAAACTGTTCAATGAAGATCCCGGTACGGATGCGATGATCTTGATCGGTGAAATCGGCGGCTCGGCGGAAGAAGAAGCCGCCGAGTGGATCAAGAAGCATTGCAAGAAACCGGTCGCGGCTTTCATCGCGGGAATGACGGCCCCGCCAGGGCGCCGAATGGGTCACGCCGGCGCGATTGTTTCGGGCGGCAAAGGAACTGCGGCAGGCAAGATCGAAGCACTTAAAGCAGCAGGCATCGCCGTTGCCGAGACTCCGGCGACTATCGGTGACACATTGATCGCGCAAATGAAAGCGTGATCCTGAGCCGTCCTTTTTTTATCTTCACGTTTCAGAAGGAAGATTGATTATGAATACACTAGCCCTCATCGCTATTACCTGGATTGGAAAAGAATACCGGTTTTTTGGACTGGATTGGAGTTATCTGATGGTCCTTGGTTTCATTGGAAACGCTCTCTTCTCGATGCGTTTTCTCGTCCAATGGCTCGCCTCCGAGCGGCAGGGCGAAAGCATAATTCCAGTCTCGTTCTGGTACTGGAGCATTGCCGGAAGCGTACTCATGTGCATTTATTTTATTTTCCGACGCGATCCGGTTGGAATTCTCGCATATCTCCCAAACTCGATGATTTACATTCGAAATTTAATGCTGATTCGGAAGCGCAAGTTCGCTTTCACTGCTGCGGCGCCTTCGCAGCACCCGCGTGAAACGGGATAGCGAAGTGACTCTCCGCTTCAATCCATGCTGGGATGATTCGCGCGGTGATAAGTGCTTCGACAAGATCGTTGCCGCAGCCAATGCCGCCTGCAGATAGTTCCTCGTCCAGAAAACGAGATCGTTCTGCACGTCTGTTTTCTTGGACAGAATCCAGTCATCTGGTGTGTGGATAACAAAGCCCTGACCCCATTTCCCATTTCTCCGGGTGAGTTCAAAGAGCCGTAAGCGTCACACGTGAAACAAAAAGCCGCCATGCGGTGAAGCGTGACGGCTGATTGCCAAATATGGCTGCTTGTTCGGCTGGGCAGATTACTTGAGCAAGCCCTCGCTATTGTCTGGTCATGGTGCCGCTGTTGCTTGCTATCACGTGGGTACCGGGTGGGTCTGTAATGATCCACTTGAGCTCAGCGCCTCCGTTCACGATGTAAAAATCGCGGTGCTTGGGGCCGTTTATACCCATCCACGTCATCGTCCCGTGGCCGTTCGCATCCACGGTATAGGTGCCATTAGGATGGACCACGAGATTTGTTCCAGCACTTCTTATGATCAAATCCTCGTGAAAGGTGCCGGTCGCGGGTGTGAACGTGACGAGACCGACCTGACTGATCGGGTCGAAGTTAACGACGCCATTGCCGAAGGCCCAGCCGTCGGCGAGCTCAACGTAGTTTCCCGACACGTCGTTGATGCTAAATGAACCAGCCCGTGCACTAGCCGAAAAGGCTGGCGCAAGGCCGATGATGGAAGCCGCTAACACGAGTAGCAGAGCGACTCGGATGCGGTTTTTGGTAATGTTTGAATTTCTCATATGTTAATTTCCTTTTGTTTTGGCCTTGTTTGACTTCTCGTTTTGGGAAGTCCTTTCTAGCCGTTCACTCATGTAAGCAAGAAAGGCCGATCAAAGTGATCATCTGAATTGAGTTTTTTCGGAAAAGCTTCCTGCGTGCAGAAAATTTCGGGGGGTGTTAGGCTAGCAAGAAAAACTTATCGATGAGCCTTCGGTCTCTCCGCATAGAATCACCCAGCTTCTGGAACAATGGAGTCGCCGGGATGATGCCGCGTTCAGCGAGCGAGGGAGCCGACGACGATTTTATAGCTAAGGGTCGTCCGACTCCTCGAGTCTTTCTTTTGTCGGTGTGCTTGTTTAGGAGGGCTACACCCTTTACTCATAACACATTTCTCTTAGGGAGTGACAGTCACCTGCCCAACCATGCAGGGCGCAGATGTAAGGGAAGATCCCGGGGTTCGGGAAAGTGACGCGGAAACGTGTCACGCCAAGGGGCGCCTGTGGCAGCCCGCGCCGTTCTTGTGGCGCCGCGATGATGAACCCCGAGTGGGTGCTGTCGGCAGTGGAAGCGATGATGGCGTGCCGGGCCCCATCCGGATCGACCGTTACGTCGGGGGACGGATTCTGAAGGTTCGCCGGCTCCTGCCCGAAGGTAATGGTATGCGGGAAGATTGGAGCCTGGTTATCCCATTCGACCGTTTGACCGGCATGGATTTGGATATTCTCGTGGGAAAAACGCACAGCGGCGACGGTTTCGGTGCCACCCGCCGTTCCTGTGATGTCTGTAATCCCCGCCGTGACTCCCAGTGGTGAGTTAGGGACATGCAAGGGTTTCATCTTTGCGCCATGGGAAAGCAATTCATCGGTGTGACTCGCCGCCTGCTCGTCATAGAACGCCTGAGTGTGGGGCAGCGGGTCGCTCGCCGGGAGGACATGAATCCGTCCATCCATATTTACATGGACCAGACAGGTCAGCTTGAAATTCCCGGCCACCGGGAAGATGACGGTAAAGGTCTGCCCCGTCACCATCGCGGGCGTGGTAACGCAAGTCGAACCGTCGAAGATGGCCGGGTCACTCGAAAAGCCCGGGCACCCCACATTGAAATCAGGGCGCACCTGGCCGGCCCGGAGAAAAGTCACGGTGTGATTCTCGTCCGCCTGGAATGTCCAGGTGATGCGGTCTCCGGCGTGAATCCAGATTTCATTGGGCAGAAAAGCCAGAGCCTGAATTCCTTTTTCGTCGGTCTGGGCGCCGACAGTCGCGGTCCACTGCGCCTGCACCATCTGTGGAAGGATCAGAAGGGCGAGGAGCAAGGGCCAGCGGAAGATGGCTGCAAGCCGAGTCCGCCCGGTTTTGTTTATGCCTGGTATAGGTGTAATCTCTTTCGTTTTGGTTTTCATAGTTTGCCTTTCATTGTTATAAGCAAGAAAGACCGATCAAAGTGATCATCTGAATTGAGATTTTTTCGGAGACGCTTCCGCGTGCAGAGAATTTCGGTGGGTGTTAGACTAACAAGAAGAGCTTATGGATGAGCCTTCGGTCTCTCCGCATAGAGTCACCCAGCTCCTGGAACAATGGAGTCATGGGGACGATGCTGCTCTCGCAGAGTTAACCCCGTTGGTCTACAAGGAGCTCCGACGCCTCGCTCATCGTCATATGGGCGGAGAACGTCGCGACCACACACTGCAAACAACTGCGCTGGTCAACGAGGCTTATCTCCGCCTGGCAGGCCAAACAAATCCAAGCTGGCAGGACCGTGCTCACTTCTTCGCTGTGGCAGCCCGAGCGATGCGCCAAATCCTGGTTAACTACGCCAAGAGTCAGGGATCTCAAAAACGCGGCGGCGGCGCGATCAAGGTAGAATTGGGCGAAGCAGCGCTTGTCTCACAGGAGCAATCGAAGGAAATTGTTGATCTACACGAGGCGCTGGAAAGACTGGCCACACTCGACGCAAGAAAAGCTCAAGTCGTCGAGCTAAAATATTTCGGCGGACTCAACTATGACGAGATGGCAGAAGTGCTCAAGATTTCACGTGTAACGGCGAGGCGTGACTGGGAATTTTCCAAGGTATGGCTGTATACGGAATTGCACGCGGACTGATAGACACGAATTTCACTAATTCACACCAATTGATTCAGTGGTTTGGGCGAGCCGTATGAATTTCCTGGTAATTCGTGTCGGTGATTCGCGTGGGAGATGAATGAGCTGGTTTGCAAGAAGGAGGTCTTCCAGCTCGTGGGCTTTTGCATGGAGATTCATCGCGAGTTGGGAAAGGGCCACGACGAAGTGATCTACAAAGATGCTCTGGTCGTTGAACTGAGTCGCGCTGGAATTCCGCTTTTGCGCGAGAAAAATTACGAAATCACCTACAAGGGAGTGATCCTGCCTCACTATTATTACGCGGACTTCGTCGTGTGGGATAAGATTCTGTTTGAGGCCAAAGCCGTCGAGAAACTGACTGATTCGCACATCAAACAAGTGTTGAACTATCTCGCCGCGTCGAAACTTCGGCTCGGTCTGTTGGTCAATTTCGGTGGCGATTCGCTGGAGTGGAAAAGGGTTGTTTTATGAGACGCAAATTTTACCAATTCACACGAGCGGATTTGACGAGGTTGGTGACGATTCGTGTAATTCGTGTCCCAAATTCGTGGCAATTAGTGTAATTGGTGTCTATGACGCCGGCGCGGTTGCGAACGATTGAGGAAATCTATCGTACTGCGTTGGATCAAGAGCCGGACCAAATTCGCGCATTCCTGGACACGGCCTGCGAAGGCGATGAGGTGTTGCGCCGTAAAGTTGAAGCGCTCCTGGCTTCACGTGAACGAGCAGGCAACTTCATTGAAACGTCAGCTGTCGGTCTCGCGACGCGGATTATTGAAAATGGGCAAGCTGATTTGCTCGTCGGTCGCACGATTGGTCACTACAAAATTTCTAAACGGATCGGCACCGGCGGAATGGGCGATGTCTATCTGGCCACCGACATGACAGCGGGCCGCAAGGCCGCACTCAAACTTCTGCCCATGCGCTTTACCGCCGACGCGGAGCGCCTGAAGCGGTTTCAACAAGAAGCGCATGCCGTAGTTGGGCTCAATCATCCAAATATCCTGACGATTTACGAGATCGGCGAAGATCACTCAACTCATTACATAGCCAGCGAACTGATCGAAGGCGAGACGCTGCGTCAACGTCTGATGCGCGGGCGAATCGAGGTCGGTGAAGCTGTTGACATCGCGATCCAAGTGGCGAGTGCGCTCGCTGCCGCCCACGAAACCGGCATTGTCCATCGCGACATCAAGCCAGAGAACATCATGCTGCGGCCGGATGGCTACGTGAAAGTGCTCGACTTCGGGATTGCGAAGCTGGCGGAACAGGAAGTGCCAGTGACACTGGCGGAAGAAGAAGCGGTGTTACTGGTCGAGACCCACCTGGGGTCGATCATGGGAACGGTTCGTTACATGTCGCCGGAACAGGCGCGCGGCGCGCAGGTTGATAAGCGTACCGATGTTTGGAGTCTCGGCGTAGTCCTTTACGAAATGGTAACGGGGCATGCGCCATTCGCCGGCGACACGCCGGGAGAAACGATGTCTTCGATTCTTGAGAAGGAGCCACCGCCGCTCACGAATTACCTCGCGCACGCTCCGGCCGAGCTTCAGCAGATTATTAGCAAAACGCTGCGCAAAGAGCGCGAGGAAAGGTATCAGAGCGCACACGAACTGCTTGAGGCGCTCCAAAGTCTCCGTCGTAGCATGGAATTCAAGACTGCATTGGAACGCTCCACGAAGGCTCCTTTATGGCTGCGCTGGGCACGGTCGCCCATTGCTTCGGTGCTCCTATTGTTAGTAGCTGCTTTGGCGCTGGCGCTTCCATTCTACTGGCATCGGGCCCTGACGCCGATCTCAATTCCAGAAAAGAGCATCGCGGTATTGCCCTTTGAGAATTTCAGTGACAACAAAGAAAACTCCTACTTCGCCGCCGGGATTCAAGACGACGTGCTGACGAGCCTCGCGAAGATTCACGAATTGAAAGTCATCAGCCGCGCCAGCGTGATGGCTTATCAAAAACCTGGCGGGCGCAATCTGCGTGAGATCAGCCAGGCGCTGGGCGTGGCGAATGTTCTCGAAGGGAGCGTCCGCCGCACGAGCAACCGGGTGCTCGTCAACGTCCAGCTGATCGACGCGCGCAACGACCGCCATATCTGGGCGGAGCGTTACGACCGCGCCGTCGACGATTCGATTGGCCTTCAGGGCGAACTGGCCGCGGAGATCGCCAAGGTCCTCCAGGCAAAACTCGATTCGGAAGAAAAGGCAAGTCTTGGAACGAAACCGACGAACAATCCAGAGGCCTACGTGCTTTATCTCCGAGCTCTCGAGCTTGAGCAAAATGCTGAAACATTGAAGCCACCACTCCTGCCGACGACCGAAGATTGGAAGGCGGTGGCTCAGCTCTACGCGCAGGCGATCGCACTTGATCCCGCGTTTGCCCTGGCGCGGGCACGGGCTTCGATCAGTTACAGCCAACAATTCTTTCAGACGCAGGACCCGGCGCTGAAAGCGAAAGCGCGCACCCTGGCCGAAGAAGCGCTCCGCTTATCGCCTGCTCTCGGCGATGCACACCTGGCGTTAGGTCTTTTCTTTTATCTCACGGAAAGAAATTACACCGCAGCGTTGGAGCAATTTACGATTGCCCTGACTGCTTTGCCTAACAACGTCGAGGTCCTTAACTACATAGCGAGGATTTACCGCCAGCAGGGTCGTTGGCGCGCGGCGATCGGAGGCTTTGAACAAGCTCGGAGCCTCAACCCTCGCGTGGAGCCGTGGGAACTGGTGTTCACCTACTGGATGGTACGTGATTGGCGGGCTGCCGCCGCCGCAATCAAACGAAATGTCGCACTGACCCCAGATGAACCGCGTCACAGAGTCGGCCTGGCCCAAATTGAAGTCGTTGCAAACTGCGATCTGGCGGCTGCCAGGGCTAAGCTGCGGGAAATACCGGCCGGCGTGGATCCCGATGGGGTAGTCACCCTGCCAAATTGGAATCTAAGTATGCTGGAACGAGACTTCGCCACGGCGGAGAAGTGGTTGGCCGACTTCCCGTCAGACAAATTTCCGGGTGCTAGTCCAAAAAGTTTCTATCAAGCCCAAACCGCACTGGCGCGTGGCGATGTGGAATTGGCGCGAACCCTTTTTGAAAAAGTGAGACCGGCCTTGGAAAGCAATGTGCGCGATCATCCCGCGGCGGCCAGGCACCATGGTGCTCTCGGAATACTCTACGGCTACATGGGCCGGAAAGAGGACGCCATTCGCGAAAGTCGCCGAGCCGTTGAACTCTGTCCGGAAAGCACAGACGCCGTCGAGGGTGTGCAACGCGCGTACGAGCTGGCTCTGGTTTACGCGCTCACGGGCGAGACAGATCAGGCCCTCCCGCTGATTGAACGCCTCCTGCGGACCCCGGGTGCGACCACGCGAACCCGCTTTTATGACGGGGGCATCACGCAGGCCGAACTGCGTCTGCGCTGGCAATGGGACAAGCTCCGAGGCGACCCCCGATTCAAAAAAATTCTCGACGGACCGGAGCCGAAAACGGTCTACTAGAGCCATCTTATAAATCGTCCCGCTGTAGCGGCGGTCTGCGACCATCGATCGAGTGGCGATTGAAAGTGCGACGCTGCCTTCGGCTCCGCTCCCACCTACGGTCGCCGCGGCGACCTTCGGCGTGGCAGGCAGGGCAGACGGCAAGCGGGTTACACAAGAAACTTGTTGTTTGTTAGGCAGTTTGCTAAACCACGGAAAGTGTAGCGAGAGGACTTTTCATCAAGCGACCATTCATCTGGTGTGCCGGATGGAGCATAGCGGCAATGCGTTTGCTCCTGCCCTCAGTCACATTCGCTCAGGGAACAGCTCCTTCGCCTGCCGCGGTTGCCGAAGTGGAGCGCGTCATTGTAACCGGTTCAAACATTCCGACCGCGGAAGAGACGGGCCCCAATCCAGTGGATACGTATCGTCCGGCAGACCTCGAAAAACTGGGCATCCGCAATGCAACGGACCTGCTGACCAATCTGCCGCAGGAGATGGGCTCGACGGTCAACCAGAACGCTGTCGCTGGCGGCGATGGCAGCGTCATACCGAACCTGCGGGGTTTGCTGCCGAAAGAAACTCTGGTTCTCGTCGATGGAAAACGCGTTGCCATATCTGGGATTGGCGGTGCTTTCAGTGTCGCCCCGACCTTCGCTGGTGTGGACATCAATCTCATCCCCTTCCCGATGATCGATCACATCGACATCCTGAAGGACGGCGCGTCGGCTGTGTATGGCTCGGACGCTGTTGCTGGCGTAATCAACATCTTTTTAATACACAAGTTCCGTGGGCTTGAGATCGGAGGCAGTGTGGGGAATACAAACTTGGGTGCGTCCAACGATGCGCGCGAGTTGGAGGGTTGGCTCAAAGCCGGTGTGGGAGGGGATAAGACCGATATCCTGGTCATTGCTGATTTTTACGATCGTGCCGCCATGTACGCTCGCGACCGCCAGCTTACCAGTAACACGTTCTCGGTTCCCTGGGGAGGGGTTGATAAACGCCTTGCGTATTCTCCCGGCCACGTTGGACGTTTTCGCTTGATCCCGAAATTGTTTTTCAGTGCGAACTCTCCGCCGCCGCACTCAGCGCCGAATGTCTCAACTTCTCCATTTTATAAGAACCCCTTTGTGATTGCCCCCAATGCATATCCAGGCCCTCCGGGTATCATTGGTCCTCATGCAGCCAAACACCTCCCACAGACCTTGGGCACCTATGGGTATAAGGGCGGTGGCGATTACTTCTTGTATAACTCCTCTGCTGTGCTGCCGGATATTCCAGCGGCGAATCGCCAAAGCTTCTATGGCTCTTTCACGCGCGATATTTGCGACAAATACTTGACCTTATTTGCCGACTTTAAATATACGCGCTCATTTTTTGACGCAGCGCTGGCGGCTACTCCGTTTAATGGTGATCCTTTCAAGCGGCCGAACGGCGCCGAATTTAGCCCCCGCACCATCAGTGTGCCGCTTCAGAATCCGTTTAATCCGTTCACGGTGGCGGATGCCACTTTAATTTACAACGGTGTCCCTGTCCCAGTAACTACTGGAGTCGCCTATCGCGGCATTAACGATCAACGCGTCAGACCGGACAAAACTACTTTTCACGACGTTTTGTTCGATACCGGACTTCGCGGTGAGATGGGCGAATTTGGGGATTATTTTAAGAGTTGGAATTGGGAATTGGGGTTTCGCTACTCCCGAAATGACGAGGAACTCCTCTTTGGCGGCGCGGTGAGCAGCTCGGGCCTGCGCGAAGCGCTGCTGGATACGAATCCGGCTACAGCCTTTAATCCTTTTCTGGGGTTCTTTGGTGGGAACAGCAAAGCCGCCATCAGCAGAGTTTATGTTACTCTGCACCAAAGCGGTGAATTTGAGTTACCTTTAGGTTATTTCGCTATCAACGGGGATCTATTCAATCTCCCGGCGGGGCCGGTCTCCTTTGCGGCCGGGCTCGAATACCGTGGCGAGAGGTGGAAGAACAATCCCCCGTCGCAGAGCACCACGTTTGACACGATCAGCTTCTTCAATACCGAAGCTTCACGGGTGAACCGGGACGTTTGGGCAACCTATCAGGAAGTGCGGATTCCGGTGACCAGCCCGCTGTGGAACTTCCCCGGTGCGTACAGCCTCGAGTTCGATATTGCCGAGCGCGAGGAATGGTACAGTCAAAACACGTCTGCGGTTCTGCCCATCGCGGGCCAGCCATTTGTCCCGGCGCAACACTCGCAATATAACGCGCAAAAGCCGAAATTTTCTGTGCGCTGGCAGCCGCTTGATCCCAAGTGGATTGGTGCACTGACCTTGCGCGGCAGTTACAGCGAAGCGTTTCATGCCCCGACATTACCAGACCTTAGACCTGCAGGGACGGCGGGCGCTCCTATTCTTCCCGGCGATCTTCGCGATCCCAAGGGATTGACTCCTAAAGGAACGAGCGTTCCGGTGGTCGTAAGTGGAAACCCCAACCTGAAGCCGGAGGTCGCTTACGAATGGACTTATGGAGCGGTTTACAGTCCGAAATGGATCAAGGGTCTTACGCTGAGTGCTGACTTCTGGCATATCGACCTGCGTTCGATTGCTTCGCTTGTTGACGCCCAGTTCATCATTAATTTCGAGAACAGCTTTCCCGGGCTGGTTGTTCGTAATCCAACAACCGGCGCTATCACCGAGGTCACCAATCCAAGCTTGAACCTCACTCGCGCTATCGTCGAAGGTGTTGACTACGAGGCGATCTATATCCTGGACTCTTCAATCTTCGGTCCCGGGGATGTTGGCAGATTGACCTTTACCCTTAACGCCACCTATTTGTCGCGGTTCGAGTTTCAG
>Ga0209057_1004136_pt1 | contig 10448 bp, 15 predicted proteins | sample GraSoiAngelo_146_FD_185903 | JGI IMG/M metagenome (GOLD analysis project Ga0209057, IMG submission 185903) | Grasslands soil microbial communities from the Angelo Coastal Reserve, California, USA - 14_1009_05_30cm (SPAdes) (version 2) | ecosystem: Environmental > Terrestrial > Soil > Grasslands ... | reverse complement strand
TGCACGTCGAACATCAGATCGAACCAGAGCACGGCCAGAAGAAAGCCGGCAGTCAGCGTCAGGACGGCGGACATGCGCAGACCCGCTCTGAAATCACGCCGCCCGTTCTAGGACAACGCGGTAGCAGGAACAGACCGCCCCCCCGTCACACCACGACGCCCCCGCCGTGGGGCAGACACTGGAGCGCGCCTACGCTGTCAGCGGCGGCTCCTCGGTGACGAGGAAGTGCTTGAGCAACGTGCCGCGCGTCTCGGCCTGCACCGTGTCGGGTGGACGGCCAGGAGGTGATCGGAGGTGCACCACTGACCAGCTTCGCAGAAGAGGGCGCACCCCACTTCCCCGCCCTATCGCGTACTGACCGTCAATCGCGGTTCACTGCGACGGTCGGTAGCTCAAGATATCCCGCGGCGCAGCGGCACCCGGCGGAGCGCTCGCCACCGGTTGCGGCGGCTCAGGAGCCATCACGTCCGCCTCGTAAGATACGTTGGCCGGACACCAGTGCCAGACGCCCAAGGAGATCACGCGGGTCAAGACCGCTGGAACGCACGCGGTGCGGTCCACCTCGACATGACGGTTCGCGAGCCGCTCTGGCGGCCCGCACTTGCTGAGCACCTCGTCGGCATTGATCTCGTTGATCTCCCGCGTCGGCATGCCGAGGCCGATGATCGGAATCGGCACGATCGCAATCATCGAGTTGTCTTCCCACTGGCTTCCCGAGCAATGCGAGACGGTTCTGGCCCCCGCCACCGTCCTCCCCTGCTCATCGACCAGCACCTGTTTCGTGAGCGCGGTGCAGCCACTCAGAGACAATACCAGCGCGACGGCAAGTCGCGCTCCCGTGCGTAGTCGTGTCGTGCTCATGCAGCCCTCCTCTGGTTCAGCGGAAGTCTCGACGGGCGGTCCGGTCGTAACCGCCCCGATCGCGCAGTGCAGTAGCATACAGGTTCTCCTTTCGGGACACGGCGCAGCTCACAGGAACCCCCACGCTGCGAGAGTTGCCGGTCGGCTACACTCCCACGCGCTCTCGCACCGAGGGCAGCGCAGCAAGCGCAGACTTATCGCGCTAGCAAGGGAGACGGTGCGAATGCCGCGAAGTAGTCGTGGAGTCTCGTTGCTTGGAAGAGAAGTCACTGGCTTTATGCCGAACGAGAACATGAGTGTCAAGAACTTCGCTGGAAAAAACTACGAATGGCTCCGGCTCAATTCGGCGGCGCGCGACGTAAAGGCATGGAACACTAGCGGTTTCGGGATATTGTAATTGTCCCGCTCCAAGCCGTCCTCACGAAATATCACGTCACCCCCCTCTTAATCTTTCGATAGCGCAGCGAGTAGGAGCACGAGGAAGGCGGTGAGCGTCGTGACTCCCTCTAGGGAGGGGTGGAAGTATGCATGGCCCGCGTACTCGGGATCGGGGTGGCCGAAAGGATTCCAAGGGGTCCAGTGATCCATAAGCTAGCAGCTTCGCGCGTCTCTTCGTGCCGCCCTCGTCGTGCGCTTACCCTTCGCCCGTCCCGCGCTCGTGAAGTACGGTCGGGGGTCGATCGCATCGCCGCTCCACCACCGCCCGTCGCTCGGGCGCACCATCACCTGGAAGTGCAGATGCGGCTCGCGCCGATGAGCGTCGCCAGTCGTGCCGACGGAGCCAATCACTTGGCCGCGGACGAGACGGGTGTCCTTCGCAAGCCCGTGACAATACGCAGCCAGGTGGGCGTAGTAGTAGATGAAATGTTCGCTCTCGTCGGTTGCATATATCGTGAGCCCACCCTTGCGGTTCCGCTGCAGTCGGAGCACACGCCCATCGTCAGCGGACAGGACAGGTGTTCCGCGTGGTGCGGGGATGTCGACGGCGCCGTGGATACGGGCTCCGCTGCGCGGGGCTCGAAAGTTGTCGGGTACTTGATCTGGCGACACGCCCGCGACGGGCACCATGAGCTGCCGCGCGCGGAGCGCACTGTCGAGGGTCGGCTCGCCTCCTGGGAGGAGCGAGCACCCCGCGACCTGAAATGCAACGAGCGCCAGCGAGCCCCATCCGCTCCATCGCCCGTTCATCTCACCGCCGCTTTCGCGATCGCCTCGGTCCGAGCGCCTCGCCGCTTCGGCTATCACTCGCACTTACGCTTCCGCCGGAGGCGTGGGTTTCGCGGGCGGCACATCAATCTCCGGCGGTTCGCGCAGCCCCTTCTGGAACTCCCGCATCGCCTGCCCGAGATTTCCCATCATCTCGGGCAGGCGACCAGGGCCGAACACCAGCAGGACGATGACGAGGACGACGACCAACTCGCCTATGCCCATGCCGAACATGGACGGCGATCATAGAAGCGCATCGCATCAGCCGCAACGTCTCGTCATCCTCTGGCCTGATCGGCTCCGGCAGGACACCGCCCCTTCCACCGAGCCGCCAACGCCGTTGACGGCACGCCGGCTACTACAACGCCGCCAGACCTTGCTTCCCCGGTCCTCCCGCCGAGGTCGAGGCAGACCGCATCCCCGAACGCCTGGGCGAGCGACTGCTGCAAGTTCACCAGAGGGACGTGAGCAGATCGCCTAACCACGCCGAGGCACGAGTCCCCAGGGAGAAGCCCAGGACCGCCCCAATGGCCGTCGCATACGCGTCGTCGAGGGTGCCGACCGCGGTCATCACCGCGGCGGCCACGATGACGCCGGGCAGCAGCGTCGATCCGGACCACGCCACCTTCAATGGCGTGAAGCGCGTGGCGTAGAGGGCACCGGCCAAGCCGCCGAACATGGCCACGCCACCGAGATAGGGCGCCGGGATCAGGTGGACGCTCCGCTCGTTCGGGTGCGCCATCACGCCCGTGTGAATGGCGATCCGGCGGAGCAGGGGGGTCAAGATGAGAGTCGCTACGAGGGCGACGCCGAAAACGACCAGGTACGGCCAGACCTGGCTCAGGCCCTAGCTCTCAGTTCCGGATAAGGCGGGAACTTCGAACAGAGGGCCGCGACCTGTGCGCGCACGTCGGCGGCGATCTCGTCGAAGTTGGGCTCCCGCATCGTCTTCACGACGCGGCCGATGAAGCGGGCGATCTCAGCCATCTCGGATTCCTTCATCCCCTGCGTCGTCACGGCCGGTGTGCCGAAACGCAGCCCGCTGCCGATGAAGGGCTTCTCGGGGTCGAAGGGGACCGTGTTGCGATTGCTCGTGATCCCGGCCTTGTCGAGCGCCAGCTGCGCCGGCTTGCCCTTCACTCCGAACGGGCGCACGTCGGCGAGGAGCAGGTGGGTGTCGGTTCCGCCTGACACCAGGCGGAAACCCTCCTCGATCAACCCGGCGGCCAACGCCTTGGCGTTGCGTACGATCTGGTGTGCGTAGTCCGTAAAGGCGGGCCTCATGGCTTCGGTGAAACACACACCCTTGGCCGCGATCGCATGCATGAACGGCCCGCCCTGGACGCCCGGGATCACCGTCTTGTCGATGACCTCGGCGTATTGCTGGCGGCAGAGGATGAGGGCGCCGCGAGGGCCACGCAAGGACTTGTGCGTCGTCGAGGTGACCACATCGGCAAACGGAACCGGGCTCGGATGGGCACCCCCGGCCACCAGGCCGGCGAAGTGCGCCATGTCGACCATCAGCAGGGCGCCCACCTCGTCGGCGATCTCACGGAAAGCGGCGAAGTCGGGGATGCGAGGGTACGCGGTAGCCCCGGCCACGATCATCTTCGGGCGTGACTCACGCGCCTTCCTCGCAACGTCGTCCATATCGATGATCTCGGTCGCCGGGTCGACCCCGTAGGCGATGAAGCTGTACAGCTGGCCTGAGAAGTTGACGGGCGATCCATGCGTCAAGTGCCCGCCCTGGTCGAGCTGCATCGCCAGGACGCGGTCGCCCGGCTCGAGCAAGGCGAAGTAGACGCACATGTTGGCGATGGCGCCGGCGTGCGGTTGCACGTTGGCGTGCTCGGCCCCGAACAACCGCTTGGCCCGCTCGATGATGACCGGCTCGAGTCTGTCGATCACTTGGTAGCCGCCGTAGTAGCGCCGTCCCGGGTATCCCTCGGCGTACTTCACGGTGAAGACAGAGCCCTGGGCCTCCATGACGGCGAGCGACGGGAAGTTCTCCGACGGGATGAGCTGGACGCACGTCGACAGGCGCTCGAGTTCGGCGTCGCACAGGTCGGCAATCTCAGGGTCGGTAGCGCGGAGTGAGTTGTTCACGGGCGGTCCCCATAGAAGGTTGATGGCGCGGTCCACATACTCGCTGATCTCCTGGCGCGCCGTCACGAATGCATGACGGTCCTTGCCGATCGGGTCGTCGATGTCGAAGTGGGCCTAGGAAACATGAAGACGCCGTGCCCCAGGACGATGCACCCGCAGTGCTCGCAGCGTGGGGCGAGCTTGTGCGCGGCGCACTCGAAGCTGTCGAACGTATGGGTAAACCCCGCCGCGACCACTTGGAACGCCTTGTCGTAGTCGTTCCCACAGACCCCATGGCTATCGCTCCCTGGCGCGGCCTCCGGCGCTGCCCTCGACCGAAGGTCCCGCCGCTCGTCGGGGCTGACCAGCGTCGCCCGCTTTCCATGCTACCTTCCTCTCTGAACCGGTGCAGTCGGCGGCGGATATTGCGGCAGACCCAGGACTGCCCGCTGGAGATTGACGACTTCCAGAAGCCTGGGAAGACGAGTCAGCGCTACCCGCCCGCTCTCCCCGCTTAGACCCAGCGCGCTCAGATCATACTCCGAACCCTTCGCGAAGTACACCGATTTCTCGCGAATGATCGCCTTCGACAGCTTGGTCACGTCGCCTTGGAATGTTTTCGGCATCTCCGCGAGCCGCCAGCCGTGGCGTGCATGTGCATCCTCGATTATCTTCAGGCCAAAATTGTGGTAAACAACCGGCTTGTAACCTGCCGCCAACAGGATTATCCCCGGGTACCTATCCCTGTACCGGAGCGGGTTCCAATTTCGGGGCCGCACACCTTGAAGCCGGAAATCGCCGTGGGAATCCGTGACAGTCTCGACTGCTGTCTCCAGATACCTCGGTCCGTCCATTGCCACGACCGGCCGTTGATACCAGAGGACCGAGAACAGTGCTCCCTGAATGGGTGCTTGCGTCTCCGCATCGACAATCTGGCCCCAGAAGACCCATTTCTCCGGGTACCACTGCGCACATCCACCTAAAAGAAGGAGGGACACAAGCACTCCCGCGACGTAGGCGATCACCGCAGACGCCGAGAGCACCCGGCTACCGAAGTCGGGCAACGCAGCCAGCGCGCTCGATCTCGTCTCGCCGCCGCTGCTACCTCTGCGGGTTGCCGTGGGGCGCCTCCCCAAGCGCAGTTGCCACTATATCCGAGAGGCGAGCCGGCAAGGGGCTACGCCTAGCTGAGGAGCGCGAGCACCGGTTCCAGCGAACCGTTACTCTCGCCGTAAAGTTCGCGCTCAGCAAATTCGACCTGGGCACGTTCGTGCGCTGTGAGATCAGCGAGTAACCTGGCATTTCCGCCGGTGTGCTCAACCTCAAGGCGCTGCCAGAAACGGGTCGTGTGGCGGGTCACGAGACGAAGGCCCCGCAACATTATCCGCCACGGGAGGGCCGCGACTACTGTGCCGATGGCGCGCCCGGTCCAGATGTCGAGCCCGCGTTCTGCCGCCACACGGCCCAGAGCCACGATCTCCGCCGCTACACGACCCTTCATCCTGGTTTCCAGATCGGCCAGCGCCCGCCACTTGGCTCGATGATCGGGACTTCGGGTCCAGCGGGCCGCAGCAGCATAGGTAGCCTCACCGTTCACTTCAATCCGGTGTGCCTGCTGAAGCCGCCTAAGGTAGGTCATTGACATCTCCTGATAGTCGAACCGGCGTCTCCGTGTACCCCACCGTGTTCACGACGAAGCCCTGGCTTGACGTAGCGCCGCTTGCGAACCAACGATCACGAGACTAACGCTCACGAGCGCAAGCACCGCTGCGGAAACGCCAACGGCGAGGTAGCAAGCGTGCGCAAGACCGTGAAGCCCAAGCCTTGTAGAGTCAGTGGCGCCCACGGCTACCTTGACCAACAATGCGGCAACCGCGAAATAGTTGGACAGTATGGTTGACCATGCTAGCACCCAGCCGGAGCGCTCCGTCAACTTCAGGTGGGAGGACGCCGCTCCCGTTGCAATCAGCCAGACCCCGGCCGCGATGACGCCGGTATGGGCGCCACGCCAGAACTGAACCACGTTCTGACCTGAGTCTTCGGTCAACGCACCGAAGAACGGCAGCCCCAAGAGCGAGCCTCCCATGAGCAATATCCCGCCGTGCAGGAACATCTGTAGCTGATTGTGCCGCCTCATGCTGGTTCCTTGCGCCTGGCCTCTGGCTGGGCGCCGCCCAACGACCCGCGCATCAGCGGCGCAAGCGACGAGGCGATGGTGTAGAGATGAACAGGACACTCGCACACTTCCGCCCGAACAATCAAGGTAGCTCCTCGTGCCTGAACGGACTTGCCGCCCTCTGGGTCGCCGTAGGTGCCGCCGAGGTCGAGGTGGTGGTGATCGAGGAGCGCGAGCATGTCGTCGGGGAGGTCGGCGGCTCGATGGTGATCGCGGGGAGGCGCCTCGCCTCGCGAAGGCGCTTCACGAACCGGCGTCGGTAGGACACCCGTTCGATCCGCCCCATCGCCTTCCCGATTGACGAATACGCGACCGCGAACGCCGCGCAATTCGCGATTACCAGCGGGAGGCTTCAGGAGGCAAGGTCGGAGGAGCCGGAGGTCAACTACCGCCGCGCTGCAAATCCAAAAGCCGCAGCAGAGCCGGCGTCTTCTCCCGCGCAGGCCAGCATCGCAAGAACTGACCATGACCACGCGGGCTGGGTGCTATTGCAGACCCCCGCGTGCCTCGCTGTTCGACGGTGGCGGAGAGTTTAGTCATTCGCACGACCGTCCCGCCGAGCAGCTCACGCTCCAGATTCTTGTGCGTATGCGCACGCGTATATGTGGTCACGGGTCGGTAGCCCAGCATGTTTATGGCGATCTCTGGACTGGACTCAGTCATCGTCGTCGGACTCCAGTCGATGCCTGCGAATGCCGTGACGCTAAAACGGCCTTGCCTGTCAGTAACCGCTTCGTGGGCGTTGTGGAAGTAGTACGGTCTATCCATTCCAAAGATCGGGCGCTTACACCAGACAACCGCCACGACCGCGCCCTCCAAGGGCCGCCCTGTCTCATCGTCAACGACAGTCCCGTGGTAGCGTCCGCAAGCGGTGCCGGTGAAGACGCAAGCCGCCGTGAGGATCGCTACCTGTCTCAGAAGGCCTTCAATCGCCAAACACCATCCAGGTCCATCACAAAGATCACCGGAAACGAGTACGTCTTACCGCTCTCTTGGCGAAGCATCTGGTACTCGACATTGAGGCGCCGTACAGCGAGAGCCATCCGTTGTTGGAGACGATGAACGGAAGGCGGGACTGTTTTTCGGAATCGGACACCGGTGGTGCTATCGACGGCGCCGAGGCGAATCCTCGGGCGACGGCGATCAGGCCGCCCACGACCGCTGCGAGAGCGATGACAACGGCCGCCAGCGGCCCCAAGGTTGGCTGACGCGACCATCTGGCTGATCGTGGTCCCAATAGGTCTGGCGTGCGCCTCGCACTGCGGAACCGCCTTCTTCTCGCCATGAGGCTCTATGACCGCTCCATAGATCGACACCCATCGCGAAGCCTATGATTCGCAGCGGGGGAGGGCAACTGTCCTTTGATGACTTGATGGACACCGAAGTCGGATTCAAGAAACGCCGCGAAGGTGGTAGGAGGCGGCGACGTGAACCGGGCTCGCGGTGCGCACCGGGTATGGGGAGGAGGGGAGGCAATGAGACCGACCGGCAATATGCGGGCGCCGTGCCCAACCTGCGGCTATGGCGTACAGGTGCAGCCGCACGTGAGCGCGGTGGTCGTTTGCCTCAATTGCGGCGCCTGGCTGCTCCCGGCCGGAGAGTCCAACTTGCGGGCCATGACCCAGAGGGAGGCGGACCAGCTCCCGCCCGCCGTGCAATCGACGCTAATCAAGGCGAGCCGACTCATCTTGCAGACGGGGGCAATCCACGCGCCGCTTGGAAGAGCTGCTCGCTGACCGCGACGTAGGCGATCACGGCAGAAGCGGAGAGCACGCGGCTGCCGAGATGGGGCAACGCCGCCAGTGCGCTCCATGTTGCCTCGCCGCCGTTGCTGCCTCTGCGCGTTGCCGTGGGTCGCCTCCGAATGGGGAGCCTGCCAACTCCCGAACGGCCGCTCGGGCAAGGGACGACCCTAGCCGGTGGTGGCATTTCCGAAGAAGAGCAAGTGGAAGATTCGCAACGCCCAAAAACCAAGGCCGGCACCAAGCAGCCCTGCCAGGAGCAAGTATCCGGGTCGCCCATAGCGTGCGTCCTCACCCAGCAGTGCGAACAGGCCAAGGACCATGGAGGGAGACCCGTGACGCGGGATGCGTCGGATCACCAGGCAGAACAGGACGACCGTCGTCACAAGCGCCGCAGTTTCGTTGCTGCCCATCGGGCCTACTCTCTACTAGCAGCATCGGGAGGGATTCAACCCGCATTTCCCAGATGACCGCGTCGCGCGGTGACGCTGGCGCGCGAATCGGCTATGAACGGCAAAGGTTTCGTAGCCATCGAGGGGGCGGCGGATGGACGAGGCGACGGGTGAAGCGGAAGGGAGCGGGTTGCGGGTCGCGTTTGACCGCCGACTGAAGCTCGAATTCCACGGCGCGACCGTCACCTCCGATGCCGGGCTACTCGCCTTCCGAGAACTCGACGACGCGCTCGGCCTCACCGCGATGGCCGCTGAGGTGCTCGCCGATCCCCGCACCGGGCGCAACGGGCGCCACAGCCTGATCGCCCAGCTACGCCAGTCGGTGTTCGGGCGCCTTGCCGGCTACGAGGACGTGAACGATGCCGACCGGCTCGGACGGGATGCCGCGATGCGCTGGGTGGTCGGTGGGCGTGCGGTGACGGACCAGGGCGCGTCTACGAGCCAGATGGGCCGCTTCGAGACCCGCGCGATGACCTCGCCGACGAACCTGACGGCGCTGGCCGATCTCTCCGGGCGCTGGATCGACCGCGCGCAGGTGCGGCGTGCACGAACAGCGTTGGTCCTGGACATCGACAGCAGCGTGAGCCCAACGTACGGCGCGCAGGAAGGCACCGCGTACAACGGGCACTTCGCCTGCACCTGCTATCATCCACTCTTCGTGTTCAATCAGGATGGCGACCTGGAACGGTGCGCGCTGCGACCGGGCAACGTCCACAGCGCCCACGGGTGGCGCGCGGTGCTCGACCCGGTGGTGGCGCGGTATCGTGGCCAAGCCCTCCGCCGACTGCTGCGTGGGGATGCAGCCTTCGCCCTGCCGGACGTGTACGAGTACCTGGAAGCGGAGGGGTTCCAGTACGCCATTCGTCTCCCGGCCAATCGGGTGCTCCAGGAGCGGATCGCGCCGCTGCTCAGGCGACCCGTCGGCCGCCGACCGCACTCCGTGCGGCGCTTCTACGCGAGCTTTCGCTATCGGGCGCAGAGTTGGAACCGGGAGCGCCGGGTCGTGGCGAAGGTCGAGTGGCATCCTGGCGAGCTGTATCCGCGCGTCGGTTTCATCGTGACGAACCTCCATCGCCCCGCCAAGAAGGTGGTCGCCTTCTACAACGGGCGCGGGACGGCGGAGCAGTGGATCAAGGAAGGGAAGAACGCGGTCAAGTGGACGCGGCTGTCGTGCACGGCGTTCCGCGCGAATGCCGTCCGACTTCAGCTCCACGCGCTGGCCTACAACCTCGCCAATTTCCTCCGCACCCTGGCTTTGCCGGGCGAGATCGCGCAGTGGTCCCTGACCACGCTGCGGGAGAAGGTGGTGAAGATCGGCGCCAAGGTCGTCGCCCACGGCCGCTACCTCGTCTTCCAGATGGCCGAGGTCGCCGTGCCGCAGGTGCTGTTCCGGCGTCTCCTCGACCGGATCGCCGGACTGCGCCCACCCGCCGTGGCCCGATGTTGACCCGAGAAGGACTGCGGCCGCTCCCACCGCAGGGCCGACGTGCGTCCGCCGCCTGTCCGACGACCGCCAGTCAGGGGACGGAGGAGCCGTGGCGCTCTGCGTCAGCAGCCCTTCGGCCCGAATCAGGTCAGGGCGGGCCAGAAATCGCTTGCCGGGCGAGGCCGATCCGCGCTACACGCGGATGCGAGCCGGGCTTCAGCTCGGTCATCTGGGAAATGTCGGTCAAGATCTTGAACGTGACCGAGGAGTTCATCCGAGGCGCTGGCCGGCAAGGCGGCCAGACGGATCACCACCAAGGGAACGGTCGAGGTCCTGGAGCGGATCGCGCAGGAGCGTGGCGCGCCCGCCTATATGCGCCGCGACCGTGGTCCGGAGTTCATCGCCAAGGCCTTGCATCGGTGGTGCAGGCGAAGGGGCTCGACATCGAACCACATCGAGCCAGGTGCGCCATGGCAGAATCCGTTCGTCGAGTCCTACAA
>Ga0209057_1004122_pt1 | contig 10476 bp, 9 predicted proteins | sample GraSoiAngelo_146_FD_185903 | JGI IMG/M metagenome (GOLD analysis project Ga0209057, IMG submission 185903) | Grasslands soil microbial communities from the Angelo Coastal Reserve, California, USA - 14_1009_05_30cm (SPAdes) (version 2) | ecosystem: Environmental > Terrestrial > Soil > Grasslands ... | reverse complement strand
CAGAGCGGCCGGCGAGGAGGACGAGCGCCGCGCTGCCGACGATCAGGATGGACGCGCTCAGGTGGACGAACCGCGCGAGGAGACCGAGCTCAGTCACTCCCAGTCGAAGCTCAGCGTGATCGGCCTGGCGAAGCGTCCCGCCGCGGCGCCCACGGTCTTGACCGCCGCCGCGCCGAGGGTCAGCGTGATCTTCGTCGTGTCGTCGGGCAGCGTGACGTCGGCGCCGTAATGGAAGCCGGAGCCGCCGATCATCGGCCGCAGGCGCACCGTGCGCGCCGCGCGTTCTTCCGCTCGGATCATCACGGTGACGGGCAGGTAGGGCACGGGCTCGCCGGTCGTCGCGTCGGCGACGAAGACCATCAGGTGGCCGGTGGGCTTCGTAGGCGCCGCGCCGTGCGCGTGACCGCCGGCGGCGCCAGGCTCCGTGTACTCCACGCGCACCCTGTACGGCCCCGCCGTCTGCTCCTGCGGCGCGCTGACCTCGTGATGATGGTGATCGCGGTCGCCGCCGTCGAGGCTCTTGATGTACGCGACGAGATCGACCAGCTCGGCGAAGGTGAGGCTGTCGCGGTAGTCGGGCATGATCGAGCGCCCGTCCGGCCCGACGAAGCCGGGGCCGGCGAGGATGACGGCATTGGGATCGACGATCGATTGCGCGAAGTACTCGGCGGGGTGGTGAGCCCCCATGCCCGTCAGCGCGGGGCCGACGTCACCGGCGCCGCCGGTCCTCGGGAAGTCGGGCTTCACCTCGTGGCACTTGTTGCACTCGAGCTTGGCGAAGAGTGCGCGGCCGGTCTTGGCATCGCCCGGCGGCAGCGTGAACTTCCAGCCGCGCGGCACGCCGCCGGCGCGGTGGAGCTCCTCCATGGTGATCGGCTTCGTCGCGGTGATCGGCGTCGGCGTCTGAGCGAGCGCGAGAACGCCGAGACCCAGGACGATGGCGAGCGCGGCAACGAGGCGAGCCACGGACACGATGATAAACCCGGCGCTCAGCGCAGACGGAACTCGACCGGCAGCTCCACCCAGATCGCGACGGCCTCGGCGCCGCGGCGCGCGGGCTCGAATCGCCAGCGGCGCACGGCGTCGGCCGCCGCTCGGTCGAGATCGGGATGCCCGGCCGATTGCTTCACGACGACCTCACCGACGCGTCCCGCGGCGTCGACGAACACCGTGAGCAGTGCCGTGCCCTCGATGCCGAGCCGTCGCGCCGTCGCCGGATACGAGGGCGTGATCTGGTAGCCGCCGCGTGGAATCGCCATGCGCGTGAGAGCGCCGGGCGTCCCGGCCGCGGGGCCGGGCGGCAGCGCCGCCACCCCCGGTCCCGGATCCTGTCGCGAGGACGCGGTCACCGGCGCGTTCCCGCCGACGAGCGTTTCGTCTGGCACCGATGGCGTCGACGCAGATGGTGCTGCGATCGCGCCGGGGGGGGTCTCATCGGCTACGACGATCGTCGGCTCGGCTTGTGCCGGCGGCTCGGAGGCTTCGCGCTCGATTGACGGTTCGATCTTCGCCGCGCTATCAGATCGCGCGCGCTCGGCTCGACTCGTCGATGGCTGCGGCCTGGCGAGCGGACGGGGCGGTGTGACGAGCCGCGGAGTCGCGATGGCCGGTGCCGCGGGCTGACTCACGATGAGGTCGGTGACGATGAGACCCGTCCGCGGCGGGGGTGTCCACGCAGGGGCCAGGCTCAGCGCGCCGTACACGAGGACGTGCAGCAGGGCCGAGGCCGCCAGGGCGGCCGCGCGGAACACGATTCCGGTCAACACGGTCGTATGGTATTACCTCGCGCGCATGGTAATCGCAAGCGGGCTTCACCGCGCTGCCGGCGTGGCGGCCGGGCTGGCCTGGCGATTCTGATCGCCGCGGAACCGGAGAGACAACCCGCCGGTTCCCGCGGTACAGTGTCGGCCATGGTGCGCCCGCTCCTCGCCTCGTTGGTGGCCGCGGCCGCGCTCCTGCTGTCTGCGGGCGCGGCTGGGGCGCACACGGGCGCGGCCGGATCCGAGATCGCCACGGCTCCCGTCGCCACGCCGATCGTCCTGCCTGCCGTGGATCTTCGCGCCGCCGTTCCCGCGTCGGCGACCGTGCCGGCGCTCGTGGCGGCCGTGGTCGCGCTGGCCGTCTGCGGCTCGCGGCGGCGCCTGGCGCTGGCGCTCGCGCTGCTCTCGGCCGTCGTCGGCGTCGACGCCGCGGTCCATTCCGTGCACCACCTCAACGATCCGGGCGCGGCCGCCACCTGCGTGCTCGCGTCCGGCAGCACGCACGCGCCCGCCGTCCTGACCGATGGCGTCGTGGTTGCCGTCGCGCCGACGCTGGTGCGCGACGCGTACCCCGACGTTGCCCCGATTCGCGCCGACGTGCGCTCCTCGCGTCCCGATCGCGGACGCGCGCCTCCGTCCTCCGCCGCCTGAGCGTTCGCGCAGCTCAGAACGACTCTCGCATCCAGGAGGACGCCCATGCGTTCAAAGCATGTCACGTTCGTGGTGTCACTGATCGCGGCCCTCGCGGCGATGGCCGGCACGGCCGGGGCCCATGGAATGGCCGGCAAGCGGTTCTTCCCCGCGACCCTCGGCATCGACGATCCCTTCGTCGCCGACGAGCTGTCGCTGCCGACGGTGTCCAGCATCAAGCTGCGTGGCGAGGGCGACCAGCCGCCGACGCGCGCGACCGACATCTCGGGTGAGTTCTCGAAACGGCTCAGTCCCAATCTCGGCTTCAGCCTCGGCGGCGACTGGCGGCTGCTCGACCCCGATCACAGCAAGACGGTGACCGGCTTCGACAATCTCGAGGTCGCGCTGAAGTACGTCTTCTTCAGAAGTGACCCGCACGAGATGTTGCTGTCCACCGGCATCTCCTGGGACGTCGGCGGCACGGGCTATAGCAAGGTCGGCGCCGAGGGGTTCGACACGATCACGCCCGCGCTCTTCTTCGGCAAGGGCTTCGGCGACCTGCCCGACGCGCTCGACCTCGTGAAGCCGGTGGCGGTGACGGGCACGTTCGGCGTGTCGATCCCCACGCGGCACGCGACCAAGCACTTCAATCTCGACGAGGACGGCAACGTCGAGGTCGAGCGTGAGGTCAACGCGAGTGCCGCGAAGTGGGGCTTCACGGTCCAGTACAATCTCCAATATCTCCAGTCCTATGTGCGCGACGTCGGCCTGCCCGCGCCGCTCAACCGCATGATCCCGATCGTGGAGTTCGTCATGCAGACGCCGCTCGACGATCCGAAAAATGCCGGCCGTACGACGGGGACGGTCAATCCCGGCATCATCTGGTTCGGCCGGTATCTTCAGCTCGGCCTCGAGGCCGTGATTCCCGTCAACGAGCGCAGCGGCAAGAACGTCGGCGTGATCGGCCAGATCCACTTCTATCTCGACGACATCGCGCCGCAGATCTTCTCGTGGACACCGTTTCACGGCGTGCTCGGTCCCACGCAGCCGCGATAGGTGTGCTCGCCGGCGCCGCGCTGGCCCTCGCGGTCGGCGCGGCGTGGGCGCACGCCTTTCCTGATCACTCGGAGCCGCGTGTCGGATCCACGGTGGATGCACCGCCCGCGGCCATCCGGATCTGGTTCGACGGGCAGATCGAGCCCGTGTTCAGCACCATCCGCGTGGAGAACGCGGACAAGCGACGCGTGGACCAGGGTGATGGCGGCGTCGATCCGGGCGACAACCGGGTGCTTCAAGTGAGGGTCCCGCCGCTGCCGTCCGGGCGCTACCGTGTCTACTGGAGCGTCGTCGCCCGCGACGGCCATCGGACGGAGGGAGACTTCCCGTTCCGGATCAAGTGACGCCGGCCGTCGCGATGCTCGTGCGGTGGATCGCGCTCGGCGCGCTCGCCGGCCTCGTCGGCGGTCTCGCGATCGAGGTCTTGGTGCTGCGCGCGGACGACGTCGCTCTCTCCCCGGTGCGTCGTCGCCTCCGTGGCTGGACCGTCGTGTGCCTCTGCATGCTGGCGCTGACGTCCGTGGCGGACCTCGTGCTGCGGGCGCGAACGCTGGCCGGCGGCGACCTCGCGCAGTCCGTGCGAGCGGTGCCGCTCGTGCTGTCGCGCACGCACTTCGGCACGATCTGGAGCGCTCGCAGTCTCGCTCTCGTTGCGTCGCTCTCGACCGCAACGATCGGGACGCGTCGCGCGCGGGTCGTCGCGCTGGCGCTGGCCGGCGCCATTGCGCTCACGACCGCGCTGAGCGGCCACGCCGCCGACTGGGGCGATGTCACGCCGAGCGTCCTGCTGGACTGGATCCATGTGCTCGCGGCGTCGCTCTGGATCGGCGGCGTCGTCGCGCTCGCGCTCGTGGCGTTCGGTCCGGGGTCGGCGCTGGCGCCTTCATCGGTCACGCATATCTGCGCGAGGTTCTCGCGGCTCGCCGGCTGGTCGCTGGCGGCGGTCGTCCTGACGGGCGTCTACAACGCGTGGGTGCAGCTGCCGGACGTGGCGGCGCTTCGCGACACCCCGTACGGTCGGGTCCTGCTCGCGAAGCTGGCGCTCGTCGTCGTGCTCGTGCTGCTCGGCGGGACCAATCGCTACGCGCTCCTCCCGCGTCTCACGGGCCTGCCCGCGCGCGGTCTCGTCGCGCGCGGCGTCCGGCGTTGCCGGCTTGCGCTCTTCGGTCCGGCGCGCGTGTCCCCGTCGCGGCTCGTGACCGTGGTGGCCTGCGAGGCGGCGCTCGGCGCGGCCGTGCTCGGCCTCACGGCGGTGCTCGGCGAGACGACGCCGGCACGCCACGCGGGGCACGTCGCTCACGTCGCCGACGTGAACGGCAGGCGCGATCCGATCCGCGCGACGATGGAGCAGCTCCACGAGGCGGGCGGCGTGCCGCGCGGCTGGGTGTTTCGGCTGCCCTCTGGCAATCCGCGGCGGGGGCGAGATGTGTTCGTGCGGCTCGAGTGCTTCCGCTGTCACCGGCTCCGTGGTGAGTCCTATCCGCCGCCGTCCGGCGCCGGGCCCGAGCTCACCGGCATCGGCGGACACCATCCGCGGAGCTACATCGCGGAATCGATCCTCGATCCCAACGCCGTCATCATCGAGGGCCCCGGCTACACGGGGCCGGACGGACGCTCGACGATGCCCGACTATCGCGACGTATTGAGCGTCGCCGACCTGCTGGACCTCGTCGCCTATCTCGAAACGCAAGGCGGGGTGCATCGGCATCGCCCGTAATGGAGTAGAGTTTGTCCGTGATCCAGCGTTGCCTCTGCGCCGTCGTGCTCGCGCTCACCATCGGTCCGGCGTCCGCCGCCCCCCACGGCGTCCTCGAACGGACGGAGCCGCGCGCCGGCGCCAGCGTGAAGCCGCTGCCCGCGCAGGTGCGGCTCTGGTTCACGGGCGCGCTCGAGCCGGCGTACAGCCGTGTGCAGGTCCTCGACGCCGCCGGCCATCGGAGGGATCTCGGCGACGACGCGGTCGATCCGGCGAACCGCGCGCTGCTCCGCGTGTCGGTACCCGCACTCCCGCCCGGGCCGTACCGCGTGGTGTGGCGCGTGCTGTCGGTGGACAGCCACCTCACGGAGGGGGAGTTCTCCTTCCGCGTCATCCCGTGAGCCTCCGCGCGATCTTCTTCGACGCCGGCAACACGCTCATCCGCATCGACTACGCGGCCATCGCCGCGGCGCTCGCCGCGCGGGGCGTGTCGACGACGCCCGACGACCTCATGCGCGCGGAGTGGCGGGCGCGCGTGCGGCTGGACGCCGACGTGTTCGCGACGGGCGAGATCGCGTCCACCGAGACGCGCACGACGCACAGCCGCTACCTCGCGTACGTGCTCGAGGGCGTCGGCGTCACCGACGCGGCGCTCGTGGGCGCCATGGACGAGTGGCGCCGCGGCTACAACCAGCCGCTCGGCCTCTGGACGGCCCCCGAGCCGGAGGCCGCGCCCGCGCTGACGCTGGCGCGGGACTCCGGCTTGCGCACGGGCGTGATCTCGAACTCCAACGGCATGATCCGGCGCATCCTCGAGCGGCTCGATCTCCTGCCGCTCGTCGACTTCGCGCTCGACTCCCAGGAGGAAGGCGTCGAGAAGCCGCAGCCGGCGATCTTCGAGCGCGCGCTCGCGCGGGCCGGCGTGACCGCGGGCGAGGCGGCGTACGTCGGCGATCTCTACTCCATCGACGTCCTCGGCGCTCGCCGCGTCGGTATGACGGGCGTGCTCCTCGATCCCGGCAGGTGCTGGGGCGCGCGCGACTGTCCGTGCGCGCCCACCGTGCTGGACGCCGTCAAGCGGTTGCTCGCATGTACCTGAGCCGCGAGCTCTGGCGCTTCACGGCCGGCGTGCGCTGGCGCATCGCGTGGGCGGTGCTGATCGGCCTCGCCGCCGTCGTCGCCGGCATCGCGCGTCTCGCGCTGCTCGGCTGGCTCCTGGCGCGCGTGCTGGCGGGGCCGACGCTGCCCTCGCTGCTGCTCGCCGTCGGGCTGGTCGCTGCCGTGACCGTGCTCCGCGGCGCGCTCGAGTACGACCGGACGATGGTGGCGCACCACACCGCCGCCCTCGTGCAGGCGACGCTGCGGCGCACGCTCTATGCGCACATCACCGCCCTCGGGCCGGCCCACTTCGGCCGCTCCCGCACGGGCGACGTCGTGCTGTCGATGGTCGAGGGCATCCAGCAGCTCGAGGTCTACTTCGGCCAGTACCTGCCGCAGCTCGCGGTGGCGTGCCTGACACCCGTGCTCATCTTCGCCTTCGTCGCCTTCATCGATCTGCCGGTGGCCCTGGTCACGCTCGTCGCCGCGCTGGTGACGCTCGGGGCGCCGGTGCTCTGGCATCGCCGCGAGAGCCTGCACAGCCTCGCCCGCAACAAGGCGTACGCCGCCTACGGCGCCGAGTTCCTCGACACGCTGCAGGGCCTGGCGACGCTCAAAGCCTTCGGCCAGAGCGCGGCGCGCCGCCGGCTGCTCGAAGACAAGGGCCGCGCGCTCTTCCAGAGCACGATGTGGGTGCTCGGCTCCAACGTGCTCACGCGCGGCATCGCCGACACGGGCATCGCCGTCGGCGCGGTGGCGGCGCTCGCCCTCGGCGTCTACCGCGTCCACACGGGCGCCATGGGGCTGCCGAGCCTGCTCGTCATCCTCATGCTCGGCGTCGAGGTGTTCCGGCCTCTGCGCGAGCTGCGCGTCGTGTTGCACCAGGGCATGCTCGGCACCTCCGCCGCGCACGGGATCCTCGCGATCCTGCGCGCCGCGCCCGAGGTGCGCGAGCGGGACAACGGCGCGGGGCGGGTCGGCACGCTCACGCCGAGCGTCGCCTTCGAGGAGGTGACGTTCGCCTATCCCGGCGGTCGCGGAGCCGCCCACGAGCGGTTGAGCTTCTCCGTCGCGCCCGGCGAGCGGATCGGGTTCGTGGGACCCAGCGGCTCGGGCAAGTCCACCGTCGCGCGGCTGCTGCTGCGCTTCTACGATCCCCAGCGCGGCCGGATCCTGATCGGCGGCCGCGACGTGCGCGAGCTGAGCCTCGACGACCTCCGCGCGCAGGTCGCGATCGTGCACCAGGACACCTATCTGTTCCACGGGACGGTCGAGGACAATCTCCGGATCGGCAAGCCCGGCGCCACCCCTGACGAGCTGCGCGCCGCCGCGCGCGCGGCCAACGCCGACGAGTTCATCGCGCGGCTGCCGCAGGGCTATCAGACCGTGGTCGGCGAGCGCGGCATCCGGTTGTCGGGCGGTCAGCGCCAGCGCATCGCCATCGCCCGCGCGCTCCTGCGCGACGCGCCGATCCTGATCCTCGACGAGGCGCTCTCCGCGGTGGACGCCGAGAACGAGGCGATCATCCAGCAGGCGCTCGACCGGCTGATGGAGGGCCGCACGACGCTGGTCTTCGCGCATCGCCTCTCGAGCGTGGTGAGCGCCGACCGCATCCTGGTGCTGGAGGCCGGGCGGGTCGTCGAGACCGGCACGCACCGCGAGCTGATGATGCGGCGCGGGGCCTACGCGCGCCTCATGGCGGCGCAGGCGGAAGACGGCGCGGCGCCGGCGGCGGACGCGGCGCTCCAGCCGGCGGAGGCGGCGGTGGCGTCGTCGGAGGACGGCGCGGCGCCGCCGCGCGCCCCCGAGCCCGTGGCGGCGCTCGGCTGGCCGCGCGCGATCCCGATCTTGCTCGCGATGGTGCGTCACTACCGGCTGCGGCTGCTCGTGACCTTCGGGCTCGGGATCGCGCGCGTGGCCGCGCTGATCGGCGTCGGGGTGCTCAGCGCGCTCACGGTGCGCGCGGTCAACCGCGGCGAGCCCGTCACCGGCCTGCTGGTGACGCTGGCCATCGTGGCGCCGCTGTCGGGCGTGCTGCACTGGGCCGAGTCGTGGCTCGCCCACGACATGGCCTATCGCCTGCTCGCGGATCTGAGACTGGCGCTCTTCCGCAAGCTCGACGCGCTCGCGCCCGCTTACATGGTGCAGCACCGCAGCGGCGACCTCGTGAGCGTGGCCACGCACGACGTCGAGCTGATCGAGTACTTCTTCGCCCACACGATCACGCCGGCCTTCGTGGCCGTGCTGGTGCCGCTGGCGGTGCTCGGCACCCTCGCCGCGTTCGGCTGGCCGATGGCCGTCGCCGTGCTGCCGTTCCTGGTCTACGCGGCGCTGAGCCCGGTCCTCGGCCGGGCCCGCATCGATCGACTCGGCGCCCGCGCGCGCACCATCTCCGGTGACCTCAACGCCCACGCCGTGGACTCGATCCAGGGCCTGACCGAGATCATCGCCTTCCAGCACGTGCGGGCGCGCGGCGAAGAGTTCGCGGCGAAGGCGCGCGACTACCTGGGCGCGCGGATGCCGTTCCTGCGCGACCTCACGCTGCAGAGCGCGCTGCACGAGGTCGTCACCGGGCTCGGCGGGCTCGCCGTGCTCGCCGCCGGCGGCCTGCTCGCCATTCACGGGCGGCTCGACCCGGCGATCCTGCCCGTCATGACGCTGCTCGCGATGTCGGCCTTCGTGCCCGTCTGGGAGATCGCGCAGGTCGGCCGCCAGCTCGCCGACACGCTCGGCGCCACGCGCCGCTTCCACGCGATCGACACGGCGCCGGTGGCGGTGCAGGACGGGCCGGGCGTCGCCGCGACGCGCGCGGGCGCGGCCGCGCTGGAGATGGACGGCGTGACATTCACGTATCCCGGGCGCTCGCGGCCCGCGCTGGCCGACGTGCGCCTCGTCATCCCCGCCGGCAGCACGGTGGCGCTCGTCGGACCCTCGGGCGCGGGCAAGACGACGATCGCGCACCTCTTCCTGCGCTTCTGGGATCCCGACAAAGGCGGCGCGCGCCTCGACGGCCACGACCTGCGCGACTATCGCCTGGACGACCTGCGCCGGCGCGTCGCGCTGGTCGCGCAGGACACCTATCTCTTCAACGACTCGTTGCGCAACAACGTGCTGATGGCGCGGCCGGGCGCCACGGGCGCGGAGGTGGAGGCGGCGGTCGAGCGCGCGGCGCTCGCCGAGTTCGTCGCCTCCCTGCCGGAGGGGCTCGACACCGTCGTGGGCGAGCGCGGGACGCGGCTGTCGGGCGGCCAGCGCCAGCGCGTCGCCATCGCGCGCGCGTTCCTGAAGGACGCGCCGGTCCTGATCCTCGACGAGGCGACGTCGCACCTGGACGCGGTCAGCGAGGCGAGCGTGCGGGCGGCGCTCGATCGGCTCAAGCAGGACCGCACCACGCTCGTCATCGCGCACCGCCTGTCCACCGTGCGCGGCGCCGACACCATCGTCGTCCTCGACCACGGCCGCGTGATCGAATCCGGCTCGCACGCCGAGCTGCTCGGCCGGCGCGGGCTCTATGCGCGCCTGATCGCCGCGCAGCTGTCGGCCGTCAGCCCGGGGTGACCCGCCGCGTCTTGCCGTCGAGCCACGCGAGGAACTCCGCCGCGTCGGTGAAGATCAGGTCGGCCTGAGCCTCCTGCAGCTCCGCGACGCGCGCGCCGTAAGCCCAGGCCGCGCCCGCCGCGATCACGCCGGCCTCGTGGGCTGCGCGCATGTCGGACGCGCCGTCGCCGACGTAGACGGCGTCTTCCGGCCTCAGACGCCAGCGCTCGAGCAGCCGCCGGATGGCCGGCGCCTTGACCACGCCCTCGGGGGACCCCGGCTCGACCGCGTCGAACGCATCGTCGAGCCCGAAGTGACGCAACGACATCGCGGCCGTGACGTGCGATTTCCCGGTCACGAGGCCCGTCGGGATCCGGCGCTCGCGGAGCAGGGCGAGGGCCGCGCCGAGCTCCGGAATGACGGTCGGACACGTCGGCAGCAGCCGCTCGTACTCCTCGAAGTATCCGGGGAGGGCGCTCTGCCAGGTCTCGGGCAGCACGCGCCGCATCATCCCGTCTTCGCTGGGGCCGAACAGGGCGTGGATCTCGGCGTCGCTGAGCGGTGTGGCGCCCGCGCGCTGCAGCGCGCGCCGGAACGCCAGATAGCAGACCGCGAGCGTGTTCACCAGCGTTCCATCCAGGTCGAACAGCACGGCCGCGAGCACTACGACGGCAGCGTGACGAACGGGTAGCGGCGGAG
>Ga0209057_1004118_pt1 | contig 10481 bp, 10 predicted proteins | sample GraSoiAngelo_146_FD_185903 | JGI IMG/M metagenome (GOLD analysis project Ga0209057, IMG submission 185903) | Grasslands soil microbial communities from the Angelo Coastal Reserve, California, USA - 14_1009_05_30cm (SPAdes) (version 2) | ecosystem: Environmental > Terrestrial > Soil > Grasslands ... | reverse complement strand
GGCAACGGTTTCGAAGAAGCCCCGGAACAGGTCGAGCGGGATCGGGAAGATCGTCGTCGAGTTGTTCTCGGATGCGATCTCGGTGACCGTCTGGAGGAAGCGGAGCTGAATCGCCGCGGGCTCCGCGCCGATCACGTGCGCGGCCTGGGCGAGCTTCTCCGACGCCTGGAGCTCGCCCTCCGCGTTGATCACCTTGGCGCGACGCTCGCGCTCCGCCTCGGCTTGCCGGGCCATCGCGCGCTTCATCTCGGGCGGGAGGTCGACGTCCTTCACTTCCACCGCCGAAACCTCGATCCCCCAATCCTCCGAGCGCTTGTCGATGATGTTCTTGAGAATGTTATTGATCTTTTCCCGGTTCATGAGGAGCTCGTCCAACTCCGTTTCACCCAGGACCGAGCGGAGGGTGGTCTGCGCCAGCTGGCTCGTGGCGTAGAGGTAGTTCTCCACCCCAATCACGGCCTTCACCGGCTCGTTCACGCGCATGTAGAGGACGGCGTTCACCTTGATGGAGATGTTGTCGCGCGTGATCACGTCCTGGGGCGGGATGTCCATGGCCACCACGCGGAGCGACACCGTCTGCGTCTTGGCGAAGAGTGGCGGTACGTAGATGAGGCCCGGTCCCTTGGCGCCCCACGAGCGCCCGAGGAAGAAGTACACGGCCCGCTCGTACTCCCGCAGCACCTTGAGGCCGCCGAAGAGGTACAGCGCCAGAACTCCCAGAACCGCCGTCACCACGACGTCCATATCGAGCCCTTCTTTAGGCGGGGAACGCTTCGACGATCACCGCCGCGCCCTGGCCGCCGCCGATGCAGGCCGAGCCGAGCCCGAACCGCTTCTTGTCGCGGCGCAGGGCGTGGAGGAGGTGGATCGTGATGCGCGTGCCGGTGGCGGCGAGCGGATGGCCGATCGCGATGGCGCCGCCGTGGACGTTGGTCTTCTCGCGGTCGAGACCCAGCTCCTTTTCGACGGCGAGGTATTGCGGGGCGAACGCCTCGTTCACCTCGACCAGGTCCATCTGCTCGAGCTTCATCCCCGCCTTCTGCAGCGCCTTGCGCGCCGCGGGCGCGGGACCGATCCCCATGTACTTGGGCTCGACGCCGGCTACCGCCCACGCCACGAGCCGGCCGAGGGGCTTTAGGCCATGGGCCTTGGCGTAGTCGGCGCTCGCGATCACGGTCGCGGCCGCGCCGTCCACGATGCCCGATGCATTCCCCGCGGTCACGAGCCCGTCCTTCTTGAAGTAGGGCTTGAGCGACAGCAGAACCTCGAGCGTAGTGGCGGGCCGCATGTGCTCATCGGCGCGGTACTCGACCGTCTCGCCCTTCTTGCCCTTGATGGGAACCGCCACCACCTCGTCCTGGAAGACGCAGGCGTCCCAGGCCTGTTTCGCGCGCTGCTGTGACGCGAGCGCGACCTCGTCCACTTCCCTCCGCTTGAGCTGGTACTTCTCGGCGAGGCCCTCTGCGGTCTCGGCCATGGAGAGGCCGCACTGCGGATCCTTGAGCGCCTCCCACAGGAGGTCTTCGAGCGGGGCGGGACCGAGCCGCAGGCCCCAGCGCGCGCCACGCACCACGTGCGGCGCTTGGCTCATCGATTCGGTGCCGCCGGCCAGCACCGCCTGCGCCTCGCCCAGCATGATGAGCTGAGCTCCCTGGGTGATGGCCTCGAAGCCCGAGCCACACAGGCGGTTCACCGTGACCGCCGGGACTTCGATCGGGAGGCCGGCCTTGAGCCCGACGTGGCGGGCGCAGTAGATGGCGTCTGCGGAGGTCTGCAGCGCGTTTCCGAACACCGCGTGGCCGATGTCGCCCGCCGGGACACCCGAGCGCTCGACGGCGTGCTTCCCGGCCACCGCGCCCAGCTCTATCGCCGACAGGTCCTTGAGCGTGCCGCCGAAGCTGCCGAAGCCGGTCCGGACGCCGGACAGAAAGACAACGTCTGTGTTGGAACCCTGGGTTTTCATGGGGAAAGCTCCGCGTTATACGAAGGAATATGGCCGGTTCGGTGGGGGGCGGTAGGGCGAGCGGCTCCCAGCGTCAATACCCCGCGGCCATTCCGTCTTTGCGCGGATCCGAGCCTGCTTCGTAGCCGCGCGGCAGGCGGATGATCGCCTGCGCCCCTCCGAACGCCACGGCGCGCTCGTCCACGATTACATGTCCCAGCGCGGTGAGGGCGCGGCGCACCGCGTCGTCGATCGGCGTCTCGAGGGCCACGCGCCGCCCGTCCAGGTGGCGGAACCGCGGCGCGTCGATCGCCTGTTGGAGGTCCATCCCGAACACGAGCAGGTTGAGCAGCACCTGGACGTGGCCCTGCGGCTGCATCGAGCCGCCCATAACACCAAAGCTCATCCACGGCTGCTCGACGCCCTGCGCGTCGGGCTTCGTGACGAACGCCGGGATAATTGTGTGGAACGGGCGCTTCCCGGGCGCGACGGTATTCGGCAGTCCTGGCTCGAGCGTGAACCCCGCGCCGCGGTCTTGCAGCGCGAATCCCGTCCCCGGCACGACGACGCCTGAGCCGAACGCGTCGAACAGCGAATTAATGAATGAGACCATGTTGCCCGCGCTGTCGGCCGCCGTGAGGTAGGTGGTCTCGCTCGCCGTGGCCGCTGCGCCGGGCTCCGGGCGCTCGGCGGCTCTGTTCAGGTCGATCAGCGCACGCCGCGCCGCGACGAATCGGTCGTTCAGGAGGGCACTCGCGGGCGTCTGCATCGCCGCGGGCTCGCCGACATACCGCGCGATATCCGCGAATGCGAGTTTCTTCGATTCGATCAGCAGATGGAGATACGCCGCGGAGTTGTGCCCCAAGGCTCGGAGGTCGTACCGCTCGAGCATGCGCAACATCTCGAGTGCGGCGACGCCCTGGCCATTGGGCGGCAGCTCCCGCACGTGATACCCTTTAAACGGAACGGAAATCGGCTCGACCCACTCGGGCTGATGCGCATGCAGGTCGTCGAGGGTGAGATATCCGCCGAGCTGCTGCACGCGCGTCACGATGCGCTGCCCCAGCTCGCCGCCGTACAGCACCGCGGGGCCCTGCACCGCGATCAATCGGAAGGTTCGCGCGAGGTCGGGGTTCCTGAACCATTCGCCGGCGCGAGGGGCGCGCGTCCCGTCGACCAGAAACGTGGCCCGGGCGCCGTCGTCTCGCGCGAGCCTCGCGGCCTCGCTCGCCCAATCCTGCGCGATGATCGGTGTGACCGGAAACCCGTGCTCGGCGTATCCGATGGCGGGCGCGAGCGCTTGCGCGAGTGTGATCGTGCCAAACCGGCGGAGCAGGGCATCCCAGCCCGAGAGCGCCCCAGGCACGGTGACGTCTTCGACGGACTCGCCGGGCATGGTGCGGTGCCCGCGGGCCAGCAGGGCGTCGCGCGTCATCAGGCTGCCGGCGCGGCCGCTCGCGTTCAGGCCGTAGAGCTTGCGGTCTTTCGCCGACCACACGATGGCGAACATGTCGCCGCCGATCCCCGTCATCATCGGTTCGGTCACGTTGAGCACTGCGGCGGCGGTGACGGCCGCGTCGATCGCGTTGCCGCCGTGCTCGAGTACCGCCAGGCCGGCGGCGGTGGCGAGCGGCTGGCTGGTGGCGATCATGCCGTGCGGCGCGTAGACGGTGGAGCGGTGGGCCATGGTCGTGGGGCGGGGCTCCTGGGCGGAGGTGAAGCTACTGAAGCACGCGAGGACCGCGGCGAGTCGGAAGGGGCGAGGGATCATGAGCGGAATATGGCGCGGCGCCACGCGAAGTACACTGGCACGCCTGTCGCCACGATCCCGAGACCGATCAGCGCCTGCACCGGCCGCGCGACGACCGTGTTCAACACGATCGCCGTCGCGGCCGCGATGAACAGCGCGGGTGTGACGGGATACCCAGGCACGCGGAACGGCCGCGGCGCATCAGGCCGCCGCCGGCGCAGCACGAACACGCTCGCGGCCGCGAGCGCGGCGAAGATCCAGCTCGCGAACACGACGTACGTGAACAACTGCTCGAATGTGCCGCTCAGCGCCAGCACCGTTGCCCACACCGCACTCGTCGCGACGGCGAGTGCAGGCGTGCCGAAGCGGGGGTGCACCTCGGCGAGCCCGTGGAGGAACACGCCATCCCGCGCCATCGCGAAGTACATACGAGGTCCGGTGAGGGCGAGCCCGTTCGCGGCACTGAAAATGGAGACCAAAATGACCAGCGTGACCAGCTTTGCCGCCGCGGGTCCGAACAGCCCGTGCATCACGTCGGCCGCCACCCGGTCCGTCGCCGCCACCCCCGACGCTCCAATCCCGGCCACGTAGCCCACGTTCGCCGTCAGGTAGATCACCACCAGTGCCGCGGTGCCGAGCCCTATCCCCCGCGCGAATGTGCGCTGGGGGTCGGCCGCCTCGCCGGCGGAGTTGGTCACGTTCTGCCAGCCTTCGTACGCCCACAGAACGCCGAGCAACGCCACGCCGGCGGCTGAGACCGCACCGAGCGAAGGCGGCGTCGCAAAGACGCGCGTGTCCGCGCGATGAAACCCGTCGCCCAGAACAAATCCAGCAATCGCCAACGCGAAGATTGCTCCGACCTTGAGGGCGGTGCTCCAGTTCTGCACGGACGCCGCGTGCCGCACTCCCCGGATGTTGACGGCCGTGACGGCGGCGATCATGGCCACGCCGGCGAGCTTGTGGGTGACCGGCGTGAGCGAGACCAGCTCACCCAGGTAGTTCGCGAACGCCACCGCGAGCGTCGCCGTCGAGCCTGTGTTGATCGCCAGGAACAAGGTCCAGCCGAGCAGGAACGCCGGCAGACGCCCAAACGCCTCACGCACGTAGACGTAGCTGCCCCCCGCGTCCGGGAGCATGGCGCCGAGCTCGCCGAAGGTGAGCGCACCGAGCAAGGCGAGCACGCTCCCGACGACCCACACCACCAGCGCCACCCCCACGTCCCCGCCCGATTGGCGCAGCACCGCTCCGGGCACCGTGAAAATGCCCGAGCCGATTGTGGTACCGATGACGATGAGGACGAGATCGCGGAGCGTGAGGACGCGGGCTAGGTCCCGCGTCGTGCGTGCCTCGTTATAGCTCGCGGGCAATGGCCTTGGCTACCTGGTTGGTGGTCGCCGACCCACCGATATCCGGCGTCCGGACCCCCGCCGCAATCGTCTGCTTCACCGCCCCCTCGAGGTCTCGAGCCGCCTCGGGGTGGCCCAGCTGCTCGAACATGAGGGCGCCCGTCAGCACGGCGGCCATGGGATTCGCAATGCCCTTCCCCACGAGCGGCGGAGCCGAGCCGTGCACCGGCTCGAACAACCCCGCCCGACCGGGGTGGAGGTTTGCGCTCGCCGCGAGCCCCAGCCCGCCGACCAGCCCGGCCCCCAGGTCCGAGAGGATATCGCCATACAGGTTGTTGGTGACGATGACCTGAAACCGCTCGGGCTCCCGCACCAGCTCCATCGCGAGGGCGTCCACGTAGCGATGCTCGCCCTCGATGCCGGCGAAGTCGCCGGCGACGCGCTTGAAGGTCTCCTGCCAGATCCGGTGGGCGGGCACGGCGTTGGCCTTGTCGCTCATCGTCACGCGTGTCTTGTCGTGCGTCTTCGCCCACTGAAACGCGGCCCGAATGATGCGCTCGACGCCTTTCGCCGTGTTCACTTCCTCCGCGATGTAGTCGTCTCCCGTGATGCGGCCGCGCCCGAGGTAGACGCCTTCGCTGTTCTCACGGAAGATCACGAAATCAATGGTGGGCCGGCCGGGGCGAAGGGCTCCGAGCTCCGGGTGAAACAGCTTCACTGGCCTGAAGTTGATGTAGAGATCAAGCCGGAACCGCAGGCCCAGGAGGATGTCGCGTGCGTGCTCGTTCCCGGGCACGCGCGGGTCTCCGAGCGCCCCCAGGTAGATCGCGTCCACGTCGTCCCGGAGGTGCCGGAACGCGGCGTCGGGGAGTGTCTCCCTGGTCTTGAGGTAATGATCGGCGCCGTAGGGAAGCCGCTCGAAGGCGAGGGTGAAGCCATGCTTCTGCGCTGCTCGCTCGAGCACCGGGATTGCCGCCTCGATCACCTCCGGTCCGATCCCGTCCCCGGCGATGACGGCGATCCTGTGGTCGTGGCTCACTCGAAGCCGGTCGCCCGCCCGCAGCTAATGCAGTAGCGCCAGCCGACGTCCACCTCGACGCCACAGGCAGGGCAGCGCAGCTCGCCCGAGGGCGGCTGTCCGCACTGGGGACAGAAGTTCACCTTGCGGCTCCCGGGCAGCGTCTCGCCGCAGTAGGGGCACTGGCGTGGCGACTCGCTCTGCTCCGCGAGCTCGAACGCCGCCCCCGCAAGCGGCGGCTTTTCTTCCTCTCCTTCCTCTCCCTCGTGATTGGCGCCTTCGGCCGGTTCGGGCGCCGCGGAGAGCGGTGGAAGCGGCGGTGGCGCGAACGCGCGCTCGCCCCGGAGAAAGCGCTCGGCGGCGAGGCGATTGAGGCTCAGGATCGCGTCCGGGAACTGCCGGAACAACGCCGTGTCGGGATTCGACTCCGTCGTTTCGCGCTGCAGCGCGTCCCGCACCTCGGCGGGCTCGAGCGCCGCGTACCCGCGCTCGCCGGCGAGGAGGCGCAAGACGGCCATCTCGTAGTCCTGGTGGGTCGCCACCTTCAGGATCGATCGGTTCGACCGATACGGCACCAGCCGCTCGTAGACCTCGGATGCGGGGAAGGGAACGGCGAGCCGGCCAGGCGCGTCGTCGGCGAGCACGCTCACCAGCCGCTCGAACAACCGGTCCAAGTCGTCCGGCATTACTTGACGACCACCACGCCTTTCATGAACGGGTGCGGCGTGCAGTGGTAGGTGTAGGTCCCCGGCTTGTCAAAGCGGTGCACATAGCTGCCGTTCGGCGGGATCACCGGGGAGCCGGCTTCAGTACCGCCGTCAAAGGTGACGGTGCGCTCGATCGGGTCCGCGTTGGTCCATCGCACTGCCTGGCCCGCGGCGATTGTGACGGAGTCACCTTGGAATTTCACGCTCGATATCCGCACCTCTGCTCCGACTGTCGCTCCACCCGCGCTGCCCAAGGCAACCGGCTTCGGTGATTTGTGGAACCAGGGGCTGAAGCGCTTGAGGTGGAGCGGGATGGTGAACTCGAAGCCGTAGAGAACATTCTTGGGGGACGAGATGCCTTCAGAAGCGCCCTGGATCGTCGCGCTGTGGGCGTTGCTGGCCTGGAGCGAAAACGTGTGTGGGGATCCCGGGATCAAGACGTTGATCGCAGCGCTCCAAGCCGCGGTCACGGTGGGGCTAACGAACGAGCCGACGTCCGCGCTCACACCGATGTACTGATTCAGGCGCGCGTTGAACCCGCCTGCGAACGCCGCAGCCCCATTTCCCGACTCTCCGAGGCGACGCGAAACAGCGCGCGCTGCGCCGTGCAACGTAAGCGGGCCTTGCGTCCAATCGACTCCGACCTCTCCGTCCACACTCTTCGCGAGAAAGTTGTACGCCGGCGTAACCGCGATGGCGAACCCAGGCTGGCCTTCGACGCCGTGCAAGCGCCAGCGGCCGAACAGCTCGGTCTCATTGGTCGACTGTGAGCCGTTCCCCACGCCGACAATCGACCTGGTCGCGAACAGGCCACCGAGCTCAACCTGATGTCCGAGTCCCGCTGCGAGCGTAAAGGTCGGATAGTTCACCACGGAGTGCGACGGGCCGGTGGTTACGTAAAAGCGATGCAGGAAGTTGAACTGCACCACGCCGCCGTCAGGCACCCACGTGCCCCCCAGATTCGGTGGCCGGTACAAGAGCGACTGCGCGCCGAGTGGCGAGGCTGGCGATATGGCTGCGAGGACGAGCCAAGCCAACGATAGACGCCGCATGCTGGACCCCCTCTCGGATCGGGACATTCCAATCGACGCTGGCCTTCGATTCCGCATTCCGCACACTTCATTCCACACTCGCTTTACCGCCATTCCCTGACCCACCGGTCGTACAGGACCGGGACCACGCCGCCTTGCTGCAGCACCTCGATGCGATAGAACACGTGCGTTACGCCCGAGTTGATGATGAGCTTGGCGCACATCACGCAGGGCGACGCACTGATGAACACGACCTTGTCGCGCGCGTTCCCCGGTGCCTTGACGAGCGCGTTCATCTCGGAGTGAATGCACCCGCAGCTCCCCGGCACCGCCGAGTCGCACTTGTTCGGCAGGCCGCGCGCGTTGCCGTTGTACCCGATCGCGAGCACGTTCTCGAGCACCTGGTCCGTGATGACCGTGCCTACCTGGAGGCGCGCGCACGTGGAGCGCTTCGCCAACTCCTCGGCCATCCGCATATACACCTCGTACAGCGGGATGCGTTCGACCGGGGGCGGAGGGGCGCCGTCGGCGAGGACGTTCAGGAAATGTGTATTGGCCGGCACGCCGTCTTTAGCGCCGCTCATGCAGCTCCGCTTCGGGGTCGTAATCGGCATAGTGACCGCGGGCCCGCTGTTGCGCGAGCCACGTGTCGAAGCCGGATGGGACCAGGCCGTTGGAGCGCTCCTGGCGCTCGGCGGCCCGGATCGCGAGGTCGTTCGCGTACTCGTTCTTGGCGCGGCCGGCGTGCCCTTCGACCCAGCGCCACGTGACCCGGTGCGCGGCGGCAGCCTGCACGAGCTTCTGCCACAGCTCCTGGTTCTCCAGGACACCGCCCTTCCGCTTCCACCCCCGCGCCTCCCAGCCGTTCACCCATTCGGTCATGCCCTTGATCAGGTACTGTGAGTCGGAGACGTACACGACCAACGCGTGCTGCCATTGTCGGCGGATCCACTCGAGCGCCGCGATCGCACCCGCGAGCGCCATCTTGTTGTTGGTCGTTTGGGGAGAGTACTCGTAGAAGTCCCAGCGCGCCACGCTGTCACCGGCGGGGGCTTCGATCAACGCGGCGTTCCCGCCCGGGCTCGGCTTGGAGCTGTCGTTCCCGAGGCAGCTCTCGTCGGCGTGGACCAGGACACGGGTGGTGGGCGCACCGGCCATGTCAGGGTTGGATGACCACCGGAATGTCGGTGTGGCGCAGGATCTCCTCGGCGTGAGACACGACCACGGCGCTGGGCCGGCCCTCCTCGTGGCTCATGTGGGCGCCGGCGAAAAGCGCGTCGCACTTGGTTCGCTTGACGACGCGGGCGACCACTTCACCCGGCTTCCCGGCCTCGACGTGCGTCACGAACGGCACGCGTTGCATGGACAGGGTCGCCTCGGCCACTCCCACCACTTTGAGGCCCGCTTCGCGGTCATCGTTGGCGTGAACGATGTGGACGGTGCTCTCGGCCACGCTGGCGAACTGCATCGCGAGCTCCAACGCGCGGCGACTGGTGTCGCGTCCGTCGAAGGCGACCGCAATCGAACGCATCGCCGAGGGCAGGCCGCCGCACACGATCACGCACCGCTCCGCGATCCGGATGAGCGAGGTGACGGTGGGCCCGAGGGCATCCCCCTTGGTGGTGACGCCGCGGCGGCCCACGAGCACGGCGTCCGCGGTCTTGGCGAGCTCGGCGAGCTCCACGTCGGCATGACCCTTGAGCGCGGTGACCTCGACCTGGAGGCCGGCCGCGAGCACCCGCTCACGCGCCCGGTCCAGCATGGCCGGGCCGTCCGTCTCTCGGCCATCCGGCTCTTTCACGTAGGCCACCATGACGGTGCTGCCGAAGCGCTTGCCGAGGAAGACCGCCTGCTCGAACGCCGAGTCGGCCCTCGGGCTGCCGTCGAGTCCCACGAGCAGGCGCGTGAACATCCTTAGGGCAGCACGGCGAAGGATTCGAGCTCGCGCAGCGGGAATGCCAGCAGCTCCCCGGTCATCGGCAGTCTCCCCTGGAGGGCTTCCTCCCGTTCGAGCGTTTCGAGCCGCTCGGCGACGACCACGTACTCGGTGCCGCGGCGCCGCAGCGCCACCCGGCGCCGTTCCCGCACAGCGCGCTCGAGCGCATCGAGGGCATCCGGTGTGAGACTCGTGAACTCCACAATCGTGCCCATCGGCTCCTCAGGCCACGCGAATGTATCCGGCCGGTCCCGCGACCACGCGACCGATGGCCGCTGCCACTGGAGTGGCCTCGCGCTTGAGCGCCTCCACGAGCGCGTCGGCCTGTTGGGGCGCGACGGCGATGAGCAAGCCGCCCGACGTTTGCGCGTCCGACAATAGCAAGCGCACCGTTGCGTCGACGCCGCTCGCAAACGTGACCGTTTCGGCGGCGCTCTCGATATTGCGCGTGGTGCCCCCCGGGACCGCCCCCCGCTGCGCGAGCTCGCGAGCCCCGGTGAGGAGGGGCACCGCGGCCGCTTCGATCTCGGCTGCGGCCTTGCTCGCCTCGAGCAGCGTCCGCAGATGGCCGAGCAGGCCAAACCCGGTGACGTCGGTCGCCGCGTGGACCACGCCACCGAGCGTGAGCATGGCGCGCGCGGCCCCGGCGTTGAGCGTGGTCATGGTCGACACCGCTTCGGCAAGGTCCGCTTCGCTCACGAGATCGCGTTTGAGCGCCGTGGTCAAGACCCCGGTTCCGAGCGGCTTCGTG
>Ga0209057_1004112_pt1 | contig 10489 bp, 8 predicted proteins | sample GraSoiAngelo_146_FD_185903 | JGI IMG/M metagenome (GOLD analysis project Ga0209057, IMG submission 185903) | Grasslands soil microbial communities from the Angelo Coastal Reserve, California, USA - 14_1009_05_30cm (SPAdes) (version 2) | ecosystem: Environmental > Terrestrial > Soil > Grasslands ... | reverse complement strand
TGACGTGCCCATCGTCACGCTCGATGTGGTCGCCACCACCCAGCACGGTGACATCCTCCCCGGTCTCAAGAAAGAAAACTTCCGCATCCTCGACGAGGGGGTGCCGCAGACCATTACGAACTTCGCCCCCACGGACGCTCCCATTACCATGGTCCTCCTCCTGGAGTTCAGCAGCCGTGGCTATTACAGTTTTTTTTCGCAAGTCGGAAAGTATTGGGCAAGCGCGCTTTTTCCCAGTTTGCAGCAAAAGGACTGGATCGCCCTCGCGACTTTTGACATGAAGCCCCGCATCGAAGTCGACTTCACACAAAATAAAGATGAAGTCATGCAGGGCCTGTACCATCTCTATTTTCCCGGGTTCAGCGAATCGAACGTGTTCGACGCTATCCTTGATACCGTGGATCGCCTGAAGGACGTAAAAGGAAAAAAGTCCGTGGTGGTCCTGGCTAGCGGCGTGGACACGTTCTCCAAGCACACCCTCGATCAAACCATGAAGCAGCTCCGTCAGAGTGATGTCACGATTTTTTGCGTCGGCCTGGGCCGCGCCTATCAGAATTTCGTCGATATGAATGGCGGAATGGGCAGCATGGCTCGAATGAATTACCTGCAAGCGGAAAATCAACTGAAGACCTTTGCACAGGAGACCGGCGGCTACGCCTGGTTCCCTCAATTCGAAGGCGAGATGCCCGGCGTGTTTCGTGATGTCGCTGCATTCCTGCGCCACCAGTACAGTCTCTCCTACTCGCCGACCACCGGCGCGAAAGACGGCAAATTTCACAAGGTTAAAGTGGAGCTGGTCGCACCCGACGGTGGTCCCTTGACCATCGTCGACCAAAAAGGCAAAAAACAGAAATTCCAGGTGTACGCCCGCGAAGGCTATCAGGCGACCAAAGGTGGCGTGGGCGACTGAACAAACTGAAAATAGCGGAATTTTCTGCTCGAGCGAGTTGTGATTACCCCTTTTCCCATCAGTAACCGCGCGCAAAGTCAACGTGGTTGAACAATTCCCGTCCATCAAACCATCTCTCCAGCAATTCGATCAAAATAGTGGTCTGCCGGCCCCACAGCCTGTCGCTCACACCGCTGGTGTGCGGGGTGATAAACAAATTCGGAGCCTTCCATAACGGGCTCTCGGCCGGCAACGGCTCGGTCCCTGTCACGTCCAGCGCCGCTCCGCCCAACGCGCCACTTTCAAGCGCCTGAACCAGCGCGGCTTCATCCAAAAGCGACCCGCGCCCAACGTTTACCAGTCTGGCCCCATGTTTCATCCTGGCGATTTGTGCCGTGCCGATCAGGTGTTTCGTTTCCAGGGTCTCGGGAGCTGAAATCAGCAGGTAATCCGCATCCGGCAAGGCATCTTGTAGTTGGGCCGCGGAAAAAATCCTTTCCGCATGGGTGCGGTCTCCTTCACCTGACCGCGTCACGCCCCACACGCGCATGTCCAAGGACCTCGCGCGCTTGGCCACTTCCCGCCCAATCGAGCCGTACCCCACAATCAGCAGAATCTTCCCATTGAGCTCGGTCAAGTGTTGCGGCTTGTCCCAGATCTCCTGCTGAGACCATCGGGAGCGGTCCTGTCCCCGCACCGAATCAGGAAAATTCCTGGCCAGTGCGAGCAGCAGACCCAGGGTGTGCTCCGCCATCGGCACGGAGAAAATTCCGCTGGGATTCGTCACTATGATTCCGGAATCCCGCAGTTGCGGATACATCAATTGCGCCACGCCCGCCGCCGTGGAGTGAATCCACTTCAGCTTCTTCGCGCCCTTCAATTGCTCGGCGCGCAGCGAGTAGCCCACAAAAATATCCGCGTCCGGCAGCTCATCCGCCAACCGCTCGTAATTCGGCAAATGCAAAACCTGCATCCCCGGCCAGCGCTTTCGAATCGCCTCGGTCATGGCAGGCTTGGGCCGCCACTCGGTAAAGGGATGCCAAACGCAAATCACAAGTTTTGTTTCTGTAGGTGTTGTGCGGCTCATTATCAGGCTACAAAATGACGCGCAGGTCCGTTCCCGTCATATCCGCGGGCCGGGGCTGCCCGAGTACGCCCAGCATTGTCGGCGCAATGTCCCGCAGCGAACCGCCCGGCTTCAAGCGTAACTTGTCGGCATCGCTCACCAGAATCAGCGGCACCGGATTGGTGGTGTGATAGGTGTGCGGTCCGCCCAGCGGATCGATCATGGTCTCCGCATTTCCGTGATCCGCGGTGATAATCCACACTCCCCCGCGCGGCTTCAGCGCCTGATAGATCCGCGCCAGGCCCGCGTCCACTGCTTCGACCGCCTGGATGGCCGCTTCCAGTTTTCCGGAATGCCCCACCATGTCGGCATTCGCATAATTCATGATGATGGCGTCGAACTCCTCCTTCTCGATTGCTTTCACCACCGTGTCGGTAATTCCCGCCGCCGACATTGCTGGCTTCAAATCGTAAGTGGCCACCTTCGGTGACGGCACCAGAATTCGCTCTTCTCCGCTGAACGGTTTTTCCACGCCGCCATTGAAGAAATACGTCACGTGCGCGTACTTCTCCGTCTCCGCCGTCCGCAAATTCTTGTACTGCAGATCCGCAAACACCTGCGCCAGGAGGTGCTCCAGTTTCTCCGGCGCAATCACGTATTTCAGCCACGGCCAGTTCTTGTCGTACTGCGTGATCCCTACGTAGAACAGATTCCTCGGCCGCTTGGCGTCCACAAACTTGTCAAAGTCCGGCGCCGCCAGCGCGTAGGTCATCTGTCGCGCGCGGTCCGCCCGGAAGTTGAAAAAAATCACCGCGTCATCGTCGTGGATCAGCCCCACGGGCACGGCAGAGGCTGCGCTTCCCTTGGTCACCACGATGGGCTTCACAAATTCATCCGTCAGGCCCGCTTCATAACTTCGCTCGAGCGCCGCAACCGGATCATCCGTCCGCGTTTCCGCTTGGCCATGAACCAGCGCGCGGTAAGCCAGCTCCACGCGCTCCCAGCGGTTGTCGCGATCCATCGCGTAATAGCGCCCCACCAGCGCGGCGATCTCGCCAACACCCAGCTCGCGCATCTTCTGCTGCAACTGCCGCAGGTAGTCGCGTCCGCTGTTCGGCGGCGTGTCGCGTCCGTCCATGAAACAGTGCACCAACACCTTTTCCACTTTTTGCTGCTTGGCCATCTCCAGTAGCGCGAACAAATGCTGAATATGCGAGTGCACCCCGCCATCGCTCAGCAACCCCGCAAAATGCAGCTGCCGGGCTCGCCCGCGCGCCATGGCCTGCTGAAACAGCGGCACGTTTTGCAGCTGATGGTTGGCGATCAGCAGGTCGATCCGCGTGATGTCCATGTGCACGATCCGCCCCGCGCCCATGTTCATGTGCCCCACTTCGCTGTTGCCCATCTGCCCCTCGGGCAATCCCACAAATGGCCCCGAAGTATGGATCAAGGTGTTGGGAAAGTCTTTGACGAGCTGGTCATACGCCGGCTTGCGCGCCAGTGCGATGGCGTTGCCTTTCGTCTCGGCGCGGTATCCCCATCCATCCAGCACGGTCAACACAATTGGCTTCGGTCGTTTGCTCATAGTGGTTAAGAATACCCGCACTTCGCTGGCAGTGCCATTTTGACCGGGCCGGCACCTGGCGGTCGACCGGAGGGGTGTCAGGCAACAACTGAGCGCATGGTCGCGGAGAATCGGGTGATGAGTTCATGCTTTTCGGAAAGCTTGTTCCACGCGATTCCAATTTGCCACTCCGCTTCGGGCATGGGCAGTTGATGATAGCTGACTCCGGGCACGCTCATGCGCATCGCGGAGCGAGGTACCAGCGAGACTCCCAGGCCGGCGCGCACCAAATTGAGAATGGTAAACGTTTCATTAGCTTCCTGAATAATCTCTGGTATGAATCCGGCGCGGCGGCACACCGCCAGAACGTGATCATAGAAGGTCGTTGATGCGGCCCGGGCGATGAGCAGGAAGGGCTTGTCTCGCAAGCAGGCCAGGCCATCTTTGGCGCGGTACGGCGTTGAACGGGGAACCGCCACAACCAGCCGCTCGCGGATGAGCGGCAAGCTAGAAAGTTCGGGGCGAGCCACAGGCAAACGGATGATCCCAATGTCGATCTGTTCCTCCAGCAAGGCTCTGGTTTGCGCCGGCGTGGACATATCGCGCATCTGTATTTCAACTCCCGGATAGGTTTTGCGAAACCGCAGGATCGTTTGCGGGAGAAGATCGGAAGCCGAGGCGATCCCGAATCCGATCCGCAGTGTGCCCGCTCGTCCCTCGGTTGCCTGGCGCACTCGGTCCAGCGCCGCTTGTGAATCCCGCAGCAAGCGCTCGGCTAGCGGGATGAGCACACGGCCCGCCTCCCTCAGCACGACCTTTCGGCGCGTCCTTTCAAACAGCGCTCCTCCGGTCTTTTCCTCCAGCTTGCGGATCTGCTTGCTTAGCGCCGGCTGCGATACGAACAAACGCTCGGCAGCCTTTCGAAAATGAAGCTCCGAAGCTAGCGTCAAGAATGAGCGCAATTCTTCCAGCTGAAGTGTCATGCCAATAAGTTATCACAGAGGCTCCAGGGATTCATTGGACGAAACACCACGAGTTGTCCAGAATCTTGCTATGGACGCTCGAAACCACCATCGGGTCGCCAACCAGCGAAAAATCAGCGCCGTGATCTTCGACTATGGCGAAGTTCTTTGTTGTCCTCCGTCCCTTGAGCATCTCGCGCGCATGGCTGAAGTGTTTCATATGCGCCGAGAAGAATTCTTCCCGGCTTACATTGCCAGCCGGAATCCCTACGACGGCGGTGATATCGGTGCCGACGACTACTGGCGTCAGTTCGCCGAATCGGCGGGCGTGGAAGTCCACCATTCGATGATCGGCAAGCTCCGCGAGTGGGATCTTGAGATGTGGAGCTCCATCAACGCCAAGATGGTCGAGTGGTTGGGAGCCATTCACAGCGCCGGATTCAGGACCGCACTGCTCTCCAACATGCAATCGGACATGGCCGGTCATGCTCGACGGAACTTTGCGTGGCTGCGCCACTTCGACTGCCTCACGCTTTCCTGCGAGGCGCGCGCCATCAAACCCGATTTGGCCATTTATCGGCGGTGTCTCGCCGCGCTCGGCGTTCCACCAAGTGAAACTCTGTTCATCGACGACCGGATAAGCAACATCGAAGCAGCCGAGATCCTGGGAATCGTTGGGCTTCCGTTTCAATCTATCGAAAAGCTATGTGACGATCTAAGGGGCCTGGGCTTCCCCATTTCCCCGGTTATCTGAAACATGCGGTCTCGGCATCCCGCTGCTGGTACTGCGCTGAAGACCGTCTGGGCATCCGCTACCCAGCCGAAAACTCACCAAGCGCTGCGAGCAGACGATCCACTTCTTCGGCGGTGTTGTAATGCACCAGCCCGACCCGCAGGACGCCGCCGTGCTGCTCCACACCTAGGCGCTCGGACAGATTCAGCGCATAGAAATTCCCGTCCCAGGTGAAAATTCCGCGCTGGCCCAGAAAGGCAGCAATTTTCGTCGGATGGTGGTCACCCAGCCGGAAAGACAGCGTCGAGCAGCGTTCCTCGAATCGCTGCCGATCGGTGATACCGAAGATGCGCATCCCCGGAATTGCCGGCAGCCCCGAAATCAACCGCGTCAGCAATCCGCTTTCGTATTGGTGGGTCGCCCGGTAGGCAGCTTGGAGCGCGGCGCGGCGGCTTTTCACGCCGGCGTCCGAATGTCTTCCCAGCTCCGCAAGGTAGTCGACGGCCGCGCCAATCCCGGCAATCAACTCTTGCACTTGCGTCCCGGTTTCCCACGATTCCGGTGGAGTGTTAGTCGCCGGCCGCACCTTGTAGGGCTTAAACTTTTCCAGATGTTTGCGCTTTCCGTACAGCGTTCCCATGTGTGGCCCGAAGAATTTGTACGGCGAGCACGCCAGAAAATCGCAATCCAGGGCCTGCACGTCGATCAGCCCGTGCGGTGCATAGTGCACCGCATCGACAAACATCAGCGCGCCGGCGGCGTGCGCCAGTTTAGTAATCTCCGCAACCGGATTGATCGTTCCCGCTATGTTCGACGCATATCCAACGGCCACGAGCTTGGTCTTCGCCGAAAGTTTGTGTCGCAGATCTTCCATATCCAGCGTGCAATCGCTTTCGCGGATATCCACCTGCCGGATCACCACGCCTTTTTCTTCCAGCGCCCGCCACGGCGCGACGTTGGCATCATGGTCCAGTGTGCTCACTACAATCTCGTCGCCAGATTTCAGTTCCCTTCCAATCGCTCGCGCCAGCGCAAACGTGATGGTGGTCATGTTCTGCCCGAAAACAACCTCATCGCGGTCGCAATTAAAAAAATCCGCCATCGCCGCGCGCGCCGACAGGATCATTTCATCGGTTCGCCGGCTGGTCAGAAATGCGCCATTGGTATTGGCGTTGGCAGTTAAGAAATAATTCTGTACCGCGTCCATCACTTGCTTGGGCACCTGCGTTCCGGCCGGCCCATCCAAAAACGCTGCCGCCTGCCCGTTCACCTGCAGTTTTAGTGAAGGAAATTGTTCCCTCACCCAGGCAATATCAAATGTCCTGTTCCCCGTTTCGTGCATCACTGGTGTGCTCATCTTTTTTTTTATGGGCCGCCAAAGTGTGGCCGCATTCTCCGAGCCGCTAGTTTCTCATACGTTCCGTGCCCGTTGTAGGGCGCGCTCCGCTTTTTCCCGGGCTCACGCAGCGTGATTCGCAAGCGTACCGCAATTCTCTTTCGTTAGACCAAATTGGAAGCACTTTCTTGACCAACCGGTGGCCGGCAAAGCGCGGTGTTCCCGCAAGGCGTGGTAGCATATCGGCAGTTGTTCCTCACTCATGCCGCTTTGGCGCCGGCTATAAATCAAATGGGCGGCCGCGAAGCGGCCGGCTCCGCGCCATGCTTCTAGGGAGAGAAGAGAGGTGCCGTGCCCGAAACCGTCCCGCCAACCGAGCGCACGCGCGTGGTGCGCGAATCCCATCGCGGCGCGTACGACCGCGAATCGATTTACAAGATCCTCGACGAAGGTTACGTGTGCCACGTAGGATTCGCCGTTGATGTCCAACCCTATGTGATCCCCACATTGTTCGCGCGCATCGGCGACGCGATTTATTTTCACGGTTCCGCGGCGAGCCGCATGCTCCGCAATGCAAGCGATGGGATTCCTGTGTGCGTCACGGTAACTCTTACCGATGGCCTGGTGCTGGCCCGCTCCGTCTTTAACCATTCCATGAATTACCGCTCCGTCGTGGCCCTCGGCAAAGCCACCCTCGTCGAACAGCCGGAAGACAAGCTCGAAGCACTGCATGCTTTCACGGAAAAAATAATCCCCGGGCGCTGGAACGATGCCCGCCAGCCAAATGAAAAAGAACTAAAAGCCACGAGCATCCTTTGCTTGGCGCTCACGGAAGCATCGGCGAAAATTCGCGTCGGCCCGCCGGAGGACGACGCCCCGGACTACGCGCTGCCGGTCTGGGCCGGTGTAATCCCTCTTCATATCACGCCAGGCACACCGATCCGCGACAAGAAGTGCGATCCAGCTATTCCTACTCCCGGCTACGCGGCCGACTATCGGCGGTGAGCCATGGCTGAATTCACTCCCGCACCCATCAAACCTATCGTGGGAATCACGGCGCTTCACGCGCTGGACATTCGCGTCGGCACCATCGAGCGCGTGGAGGAAATCCCGCGCTCGGAAAAACTCATGAAGCTGACTGTGGATTTTGGCGACCATTCGCGTACCATTCTCGCGGGCATCAAGAAAGAGCGCGAAAACCCGCGCGAAATCGAAGGGCGCCAGGCTCTGTTTGTTGTAAACCTCGAACCTCGTAAGATGGCGGGCGAGGTATCCGCGGGCATGTTGTTTGACATCGGTTATGCCGACGGCGTCACGCCGGTTCTCTCCATGCCGGAGCGCGCCGTGCCGAACGGCACACGCGCGGGATAATTTTTGCTTGGAGGAGACCTTCACTTCGCGGCCGACAGTTTTTGGGCCGCGGTGGAAATGAGCTGGGCTTCATCCTCTAAGACACGCGCGACAACAATAATCCTCTCGTCGGCCTGCTTCCATTGTTTTTGTTCGATGGCTTCGCGAACGGCGGGTACCGTTTTCGCGGCGTAGCCGGTATAGAAACCCGGGGCGTAAAGCTGGTGTTTGAACCAGGGGCGATTGGGAAGGCCCTCGGCGGTCGTGAGTTTGCGCTCACTATCGATGAGCAATTTGTTGACTTCGGCGAGCGACGCGGACCTGAGCATTGCTCCGCCGCTCGAATTGGCCCGCTCAACTGCCTTGCGATACTCCTCCGCGCTGCGCGTGAGCACATCCACGGCGTTCTCGAAGGGCGCGAAATTCAGGTGCGGCGGAACCGCTTCGGTGGAAGGCGGCACAAGAGGCTGCTTGGGGTCATTGGTGGCCATGAAAACGCCTTCTTGGATTTCCTTGTTGCGTTCACGAATGTCGTCCTGCATCTTTTGCGAAAGAGTTTTCAGCTCCTTCAGGTAGGTCTGTACGGTGTCCGCAAAGTCGCCGAACTCGAAAGGAAGCAAATCCGCGTCCGCCAGGCGCATCATGGCCGTGCCGCCGGTCTCGGCGAGGGCGCGGCCATACACGAAATCCGTGTCGCTAAAGTGCGTGAACCAATAGAAATCATCGTAAATGGAGTGGTAGATGCCGCCGCCATCTTCACCACCGAACCCGATATTGAGGGAGGCCACGCCGTCGTGCTGAAGAAACGCGGTGTAGTCTGAGCCGGAGCCCAGCGCGGGGACACGAAGATCGGCGCGCCTGCGAACTTCTTCGCGCTGCTCCGGGGTTTTGGCATTGGAAATCTCTCGCAGTTGCTGGCGCTTCCACGCACTCAGTTTTGTTTCCGGGTCGGATATGTCGCGGGCGATATCGTTGCTGAATTTTTCAAGCGTGTGCGAGCCTTCGATACCGAGATAACCACGGCCATTGGCGTCAGAATTGATGTACGCGACGCCGTGGGCACGCAATTCGTCATAGTGCTGCTCGGCCCACTCGGTCGAGCCCAGCAGTCCGGGTTCTTCTCCGTCCCACGCGCAATAGATGATGGTGCGCTTCGGCTTCCAGCCGGACTTGACCAGCTCGCCGAGAGACCGCGCTTCTTCCAAGATGGCAATCTGTCCGGAGATGGGATCCTCCGCGCCGTTTACCCAGGCATCGTGATGGTTGCCGCGAATCACCCACTCATCGGGGAAAGTGGAGCCAGGAATCTTCCCGATGACGTCGTAGAGCGGCTTGATATCCCAGTTGGACTTCACTTTGAGGTGCACCTTCGCCGGGCCTGGGCCGAGGTGATAGGTGACGCCAAGGCCCCCGCGCCATCCTTCCGGAGCCACGCGCCCAGTCAGCGCGGCAAGCAGCGGCCGGGCGTCGGCATAAGATATCGGCAGCACGGGAATCTTGGTGATCGTGCGTGCTTCTTCCACCTTCAACCGCTTGGCGTCTTTGGTGGCTCCCACGCCCGGAGTGAGCGGGTCCCCGGGATAAAACGGCATGTCCGCGACGCTGCCGCGCTGGACGCCATCCGGCGGGCGGTAGGCCCCGGAAGGGAACGTCTCTCCCGGGACAAATCCGTCCTCGTGCGGGTCGGAGTAAATCAGGCAGCCAATGGCGCCATGTTCGGCGGCAACCTTGGGCTTGATCCCGCGCCAGGAATGGTAGTAGCGCGCGATGACAATCTTCCCCTTCACGGAAACACCCATACGGTCTAGCTGTTCGTAGTCCTCGGGGATTCCGTAGTTGACGTAGACCAGCGGAGCGGTCACCTCGCCGTCGATCGAGTAAGCGTTATAGGTGGGAAGCTGCTCGGATTGCTGATTTGAGGTGAGGTCCCCGGGAAGAGCGGGTTCCTGGAGCTTGGCGACAAACTTCGGCCCGCCTTCGACAAGCTCAACGACGCGTTCCTTGGGCGTTGGAAAGAGAACGTCGAACTGCTCGATATGCGTATCGAGACCGAACTCCTTGAATTTTGCGGCGATCCATTCGGCGTTCTCTTTGTCATAGGGAGAGCCGACGTGGTGCGGGCGCGCAGAGAGACGCTGCATGTAAGAGCGGAGATTGTCCGTGCTGGGAATGGCGCGGAGCTTCTCCTCCCACTGGCGCTCCGCCCGAGAAGATTCTGCAGAGTAGCCGAACAGAGGCTGCTCGTCGGCAGCGACATGATTGCCGAGGGGCGCGAGCGAGAGGCTGGCAAAAGAAAGGATGGCGAGAAGAGCTTGGCGGTTCATGCATTCCCCCTGAAGTGGCGCCCGTATTTTGCCTGAAGTCGGAAAGATTGAAAATGAGGGAATCCAAACACCCCTTCCCCAATGTCTTTCCTCAAGTGTTCCTTCCTAAGGGCATTAAGCTCCTGCTTAGAAGGAACACTTCTATACATTCTAAAAGCTGCTGACAGATTTCCAAGAAGGGAGATTCCAGCAGAACTTAGATTGTTTCGGTGGAGCAGCGAAGAAGACTTCGGAGCGAGCGACGTACGACGTTCGACTGGAGCAG
>Ga0209057_1004109_pt1 | contig 10494 bp, 8 predicted proteins | sample GraSoiAngelo_146_FD_185903 | JGI IMG/M metagenome (GOLD analysis project Ga0209057, IMG submission 185903) | Grasslands soil microbial communities from the Angelo Coastal Reserve, California, USA - 14_1009_05_30cm (SPAdes) (version 2) | ecosystem: Environmental > Terrestrial > Soil > Grasslands ... | reverse complement strand
TGGCGCCGAGGCGCGGCGCGTCGACCCCGAGCAGAACGGACCCGTGCTGGAGGAACGTGCGCCCGTAGCGCCGCTGGGCGCTGCCGACAAGCTTCTTCCCGTGGAGTTCGATCTCGCAGCTCCCCGTCCGCGCGAAGCAGAAGGCAGGCGTCGCGCGCTCGTCGCGGGCGACCCCGACCATCTCGACGGGCGCCCCCAGCGCGCGGAGCCCGGCGGCGAGCGCCCGCCCGATCCACTGGTAGCTGTGCAGCAGGTCGCGCGCGCCGCCGCCGATGTCGTCGGCCGCGGCGACGACGCTGTAGGTGAGCTCACGCTCGGGGCCGTCGTGGTAGATCGCGCTCCCGCCCGTCGGCCGCCTCACGAGCCCGACGCCGAGCCGCCGGCACGCGGCGATGTCGACGTGGCGGTCGAGCGGCTGGCCGTAGCCGAGCGACACCGTGGGCGGCGCCCACGCGAAGAAGCGGATCGTCGGCGGCGATGCGCCCGCCCGGCGTCCGAGCCACACCGCCTCGTCGATCGCCATGTTGGTGGCGCCGGCGGTGGGCTCGGTCACGAGCAGGCGCCACGTCCGACCGCGAGGGCTGTCCGTCACGCCCCTAGCATCGCATGGCGACCAGCGAGCCGCTGCTGTACCGTCTCAGCATCGCTACAGCCTCCCAGTCGGCGATCTAGGCCTCATGGCGCTCTTGGTCTCCGCCTTCTCGCCATAACGCATTCGCAGCTCACGAAACAGGTCGCGTCGCCTCATAGCAGTGACCGGCCGCGGAAGGTCGAGCTGGACCCAGTTCGTCCGTCCCTTGACGTCGGCTACGGCGCCGACCCCCTGCGAGCAGGCACGGGTCGGTCTTTCGGCCCCTCAGGAAGGCCAGCTCTGCGTAGCCGCACCTGTCGGCGCTCGCCACTTCCTGTGCTTTGAGCGCATCTGCGGGGTCAGCACATGCTCCCACGTCGTGTGCATCACGCGATCGATCCAGAGCTCGAACGCGGTCTCCGAGGCGTCGGCCATGTGCTTGGCGTCTCGAAGGATGTTGGCACACGCTGCCTGATCGTCAACCAGCACGGCTTTGCCCGCTATATAGAACTCGTCGCTACCGGGCTTCGGCTGGGGAAAGGTCTGAAGAGCGTACTTGCCGTCCCGCAAAAGATCGTACCGTTTCGGGGAGGTCGGGGTGATGAGCACAAAGAGACGACCGTTGGATAGGACAGGGCACACAGGATGGAGGCGAGGGGCACCGTCCTGCCGCACAGTGGCGAGAAAGGCCAGCCCAACTTTGAACTGGTAGAGCAACGATCGGCCGACGTCGGCCAGATCGGGCTCAGCCGCGGCGAACTCCTTCCAGGTCACCATCGGGTCGCCTCATGCCGAACGCGCCGTTTCAGCGGCGGCGCTCTGGCGCCGGCCGCTGCAACCGGTTGTTGGGCCGCGGGTGTTGTTGGGTGGGAATCTTCGTGGACCGCGGGCACATTCATCCTGTGCTATCGCGCAGCCTCGAATAGTTCGACAACATTGCCATCCGGATCCTCTAGCAAGATCTGCTTGCCGCCAGGCCCGACGACGACATCGTTACGGAAACGTAGGCCGGCCCGCTTCATTTCCGCCACGCGTGACACAAGATCCTCCATCTCGACGACGAAGCGATTCCATCCGCCAGGCTCGGGACGTCGCCCGTCAGGCATGGGCCGAGCCGCGGAACTCTGTGGTCCGGCGAGCCAAAGAGTCAGGTCGTTGTTGGAGACGCGAGCGAAAGCCGGAGCCATGCTCTGATCTAGCTTGAACCCGAGCGCCTTCGTGTAGAAGGCTATAGAATGCTCAACGTCGGTGACCAGATACCTAACGGTTGCCACGATGTTCGCCTCCGATTAAGAGAACGGTGTACTGGAGCCACTCCTTCGCGCGAATGAAAAAGTGTACCGCGCGGCGACTCCATTCTCCTTCAGCCTCCGCATGATTGCCGCCCAACGTGCGTTTCAGCCGCGACGGCGCGCCCCACGGCCTCGTGTTCCCTGAGATGGCCGTCGCGCCTTCGTCGGCTGCAAGCGCTTGGTCGGCCGCGCGCGGCTCACCAGTGGATACCGCTCTGGATGATCTAACGACTCGACAGCCAGGTCGACGTCTAGGTCTGGCCAGTACAGATGATGCGGACTCGGCAGTTCCACCCTCATCAATTCCGCAATAGTAGCGTCACGAAACCACGGGAAGTCCGTGAATCGGACGAAGTATTCGCGTTGCTCTACGAGCAACCAGAAGCCATGAGGTGACACATTGGTCACCTCAACCGCGGAAGTGCTTTGCCCGGGCCGAGCGGATGTCATCTACATGCTCCTCGATGATCTTGCGAGCTGCGTTGATGCGAATTGCCCCGAGTCCGTAATCAGCCGCCAGTTCCACCTGCGGCTCAAGCCAGAACTTGGCTTCACCGCTGGCATGCTGCACATGGACGTGTGAAGGATATCCGATTCACTGGGCCGTTCGACAAGCGGCCGAACGCCCCGGTTCACGCGCCGGCGCAGCCGGTCGCGTGGAACCGGTTGTTATGTGTCTGTTCATGGCTGTGCTTAATGGCCTTTACAAAATACGCCTTCCATCTTCTTGGCCTGCTTTTTTCTGGTGACTCAAACAGTGCGTAGCCCCTTTTCACGTGACCGTTTGGAAAATATTTTAAGGGCTTGGCTTTTCCACTGCTTATTAAACTAGCGACTTCTTTCTCAGGCAGCTTAAAAGCCAGACCTACAGGAGACCACGACGCACAAATGACTTTATTCACGTAAAGAGCTGCCCCGGTGAAGAGATGTTTTACCTCTATCCGACAATCGACTTCTTTCTCAATATCCAGTCGCAAGATTAGCGCGGACAATTTTTGCAAATATTCCTTCGCCATTTATCTATGACGCCCAACTAGAATTCGACTGCGGGATAGGCAGATCTGCATAACACCGCAAACGCTGCGAGTTCCTGCGGCCTATTGCGGAGCCGTCTCCGGCCGTGCGTGTCACCCCTGCCCTTCGTTTTCGGCGTGTTGGGCATGAAGCGCGGGTTGACGCCATCGAGATACGCTGCGAGATCCTGCGGCATATCTTGGCGGCCTTGGGTTGAAACACAGCGGGCCGTGTCAGCGCGAGAATCCGTCCGGCCATCGGCAGGCACTATAGCCTGCCGATGGGCGAACCGGCAAGGCGCGGCCGGCGCTACGGCCGGCGGGTCCAGCGGAGGTCGGGCTCGCGAGCGGCCTTGGTCTGGTCGAGTCGGCGCACGGGCGTCGTCACCGGGGCGTCGTGGATCACGGCGGCATTCGACTCCGCCTCGCGCGCGATCTGGATCATCGCGTCGCAGAACGCGTCGAGCGTCTCCTTCGACTCGGTCTCGGTCGGCTCGATCATCAGCGCCTCCTCGACGATCAGCGGGAAGTAGGTCGAGGGGGCGTAGAAACCGAGGTCGAGCAGCCGCTTGGCGATGTCCGTGGCCGTCACGCCGAGCTTCTTCTGACGACGCGCCGAGAGCACGCACTCGTGCATGCACGGGCCCGGGACGGCGACGTCGTAATCCTTCTCGAGCCGCTTCATGATGTAGTTGGCATTCAGGATGGCGTTGTCGGAAACGGACCGGAGGCCGTCGGGTCCCATCGTGCGAAGGTAGGTGTAGGCGCGCACGAGCATGCCGAAGTTACCCCAGAAGGCCTGGAGCTTGCCGATGGACTTCGGCCGCTTCCAGTCGAGCGCATAGCCGTCTCCGTCCTTGGCGCCCGGGCCGCCGCCGCCGTGCGGCGTCGTGAAGGTCTTGTGCAGGTTGAAATGGCACACATCGAAGCCGAGGTCGCCCGGGCGCGTGATGCCGAGGATCGCGTTGAGGTTGGCGCCGTCCATGTAGACCTGCACGCCCTTGGCGTGGCACAGCTCGCTGATCTCGACGATGCGCGGCTCGAACATGCCGAGCGTGTTCGGCACCGTGATCATGAACGCAGCGACGTCGGTGTCGAGGGTGCGCGCGAGCGCGTCCACGTCCACCTCGCCGTTCGGCAGCGACTTGACCTCCACGACCTCGTAACCGGCGATCGCGGTGGACGCGGGATTCGTCCCGTGGGCGGAGTCGGGCACGAGCACCTTCGTCCGCTTCTCCCCGTGCGAGAGGTGATAGGCGCGGATCATCAGCACGCCCGCAAACTCGCCCTGGGCGCCGGCGGCGGGCTGGAGCGACACCGCGTCCATGCCGGCGATCTCGGCGAGGTCCTGCGCCAGCTCGTGCATGAGCTGGAGCGCGCCCTGCGAGAGCGTCTCGGCCGCCAGCGGGTGGAGCTTCGCGAAGCCCGGCAGGCGCGCCATGTCCTCGTTGAGCTTCGGGTTGTATTTCATGGTGCACGAGCCGAGCGGGTAGAAGTGCGTGTCGACGCCGTAGTTCATGCGCGAGAGACGCGAGTAGTGGCGGACGATGTCGAACTCGGAGACCTCCGGCAACGCCGGCGCCTCCTTGCGGAGGTGGCTGGCGGGAAGGAGCTTCGTCACGTCGGCCTGCGGCACGTCGGCCTCGGCGAGCGAGAAGGCCTCGCGCCCCGGCGAGGACAGCTCGAAGATCAGCTTGTCGTAGGCAGAGGCGGCCATCAGGCCACCGCCTTTTCGAGGGCCGCGGCGAACCCGTCGATCTCGGCCTTCGTGCGCTTCTCGGTCACGGCGATCAGCAGGCAGTCGGCGAGGCCGCGGTCGAAGGTCTTGAGCGGGACGCCCGCGAGGAAGCCCTGCTTCGCGAGCTTCGTGACGACGCGCTCCGGCGGCTTCGGGAGCTTCAGCGTGAACTCTTTGAAGAAGGGCGCGCCGAAGCGGAGCGACACGCCGGATACCTTCGCCAGGCGCTCGGCCGCGTAGTGGGCCTTCGCCGCCGAGAGCTCGCCGACCTTGACGAGGCCGTGCCGCCCGAGCGTCGCGAGGTAGATCGTCGCCATGAGCGCGCAGAGGGCGACGTTGGTGCAGATGTTGGAGGTCGCCTTCGCGCGGCGGATGTGCTGCTCGCGCGTCTGCAGCGTCAGCACGAAGCCGCGCGCGCCGTCCTTGTCCACCGTGGCGCCGACGAGGCGGCCCGGCATCCGGCGCACGAGCTCCTTCTTCGCGGCGAAGACGCCGAGGTTTGGGCCGCCGAAGCTCATCGGCACGCCGAGCCCCTGCCCTTCCCCGACGACGATGTCTGCCCCGAGCTTTCCGGGCCCCTCGAGCACGCCGAGGTTCACCGGGTCGGCGACGACGACGAGCAGCGCGCCGGCCGCGTGAGCGATCTCGGCTGCCGCGGAGACGTCCTCGAGACAGCCGTAGAAGTTCGGCGTCTGGACGACGAGCGCCGCGGTCTTGGCGCCGACGAGCTTCTTCGCCGCTTCAAGGTCGGTGACGCCGTCGGGCGCACCGGCGTCGCGGAGCTTGATCCCCGGCCCCTCGCAATAGGTCGCGACGACGCGCCGGTGGAGCGGGTTCACCCCGCGCGACAGCACGACCTCGCGCCGATCGGTGACGGCGTGCGCCATCAGCGCCGCCTCGGCCAGTGACGACGCGCCGTCGTAGATAGACGCGTTCGCCACGTCCATGCCCGTCAGCTCGGCGATCATCGTCTGATACTCGTAGATCGTCCGCAGCGTCCCCTGGCTCGCCTCGGGCTGGTAGGGCGTGTACGCGGTGAAGAACTCGCCGCGGGAGATCAGGTGATTGATCGGGCTCGGGACGTAGTGGTCGTAGGAGCCCGCTCCCATGAAGCAGACGTGGCTGTCCGCGTCGGCATTCCGCGCCGCGAGCGCCTTCATGTGGCGGATCAGGTCGGTCTCGGCGAGCGACGGCCTGAGGCCGAGCGGGCGAGAGAGGCGCGCCTTGGCGGGGATCTTGACGAGCAGCTCCTCGAGCGAGCCGGCACCGATCACGCCGAGCATCCGCTTCTGCTCGGCCGCCGTGTTGGCGATGTACCGCGACGCCATCAATGGCCTCCCTGCTTCAGGAGCTCCTCGTACTGCTGAGCGGTCAGGAGCTGGTCCCAGTCCGCCTTGCTCGACGGCTTGACGACGATCATCCAGCCCTTTCCGTAGGGGTCCTGGTTGACGGTTTCGGGCTTGTTGGGCAGCTCGCCGTTGACCTCGACGACCTCGCCCGACACGGGCGCGAACAGGTCGGACACCGCCTTGACCGACTCGACGACGCCGAACGGCTTCTTCGCCGTGACCTTGGTCCCGACTTTCGGCAGCTCGACGAAGACGACGTCGCCGAGCTGCTCTTGCGCGTACGCGGTGATGCCGACGCGCACCCGGTCGCCTTCCGCTTTCGCCCACTCGTGCTCGCGCGTGTACTTGAGATCTTTGGGGATGTTGGACATGGCTATGCCTTCTTCACTCGTGAAGGATGGAACGGCGTCTTGACGACGCGCGCGGCCTTCGCCGCTCCGCGGACCTCGACCGCGAGCTCCGTGCCCACGCCGGCGAGCGGCGCCTCGACGTACGCCATGGCGATGTACTTGTCAACGGACGGGCCGTAGGAGCCCGACGTGACGACGCCGACCCGGCGCCCGGCCTTCAGCGCCGGGTAGCCGTGGCGCGCGACCGCCTTGTCCACCATCTCGATGCCGACCAGCTTGCGTCGCACGCCCTCGGCGCGGATCTTTTCGAGCGCCTCCCCGCCGATGAAGGCACCCTTGGCCGGCTTCACGACCCAGCCCAGTCCCGCCTCGAGCGCGTTCGTCGTGTCGTCGATGTCGTTGCCGTAGAGCGCGTACTTCATCTCGAGCCGGAGCGTGTCGCGCGCGCCCAGCCCGATCGGCTGCACGCCGTCGCCGTGGCCCGCCCCGAGGAGCGCCGCCCAGAGCCGCGCGGTGTCTGCGGCCTTCGCGTAGAGCTCGAACCCGTCCTCGCCCGTGTAGCCCGTGCGGGAGACGAGCGCCGGCACTCCGCCCACTCTGCCCCGCGCGAAGCGGTAGTAGCCGATCTTCGTCACGTCCTGATCGGCGAGGCGGCCGACGAGCGCCTCGGCCCGGGGCCCCTGCACCGCGATGAGCCCGGTGTCCGCCGAGACGTTCGTCCAGCGCGCGTCCTTGCCGTGCTCCGTGTACTGAGTCACGTGGGCCCAGTCCTTGTCGATGTTCGCGGCGTTGACCGTCAGCATGAACCGGTCGTCCGCGAGGCGGTACACGGTGAGGTCGTCCACGATCGTGCCGTTCGGGTAGCAGAGGACGGAGTACTGGACCTGGCCGACCGCGAGCGCGGCGACGTCGTTGGTGGTGAGGGACTGGAGCACGACGCGGGCGTGCGGCCCCGCGACCTCGAATTCCCCCATGTGGCTCACGTCGAAGAGGCCGACGGCGCCGCGGACCGCGCGGTGCTCCTCGACGATCCCCGCATACTGGACCGGCATTTCCCAGCCGCCAAAGGGGACCATGCGCGCGCCGGCCTTGACGTGCGCCTCGTAGAGCGGAGTGCGCTTGAGCGGGGTATCCACGAACGATTCAGTAGACCATCGTCGCAGGGCCAGGGTCAAGGCCGCGCGCCGAGCGCGGGGGCGGCGACACCGGCGCACCACTCCTCGATCGCTGTCCGCATCGCCTCGGGCTGCTCCGTCGGGATCCAGTGCTCGGAGGACAGTTGCATGATCCGGCAGCTCGGGAGCGCGCGCAGCACGCGCTCGGTGCGCGAGGGGTCGCTGAGCGCGCCGCCCGTGGAGAGGAGCGCCAGCACGGGGACGCGGATCGCCCCGAGGTCAGGCAGCCCGCGGCTCACGGCCATGAGCGACTGGAGATAGGCCCCGGTGGGCGTCGTGTGCAGGTCGAGCCAGGGCGACGCGTATCGCCGCACGAGCGTCTCGGACGCCCCCTCGGACATGGCGGCGCGCGTCTGGCGATCGAGCTCGACCAGATCGAGCCCCGCCACACGCCGGCGATGAACGCCGAGCGCGTTGAGGGCGCGGACAAGCCACGCCGCCGACAGCAGGAGCGGCCAGAGCCGGGCGGCCGTTCTCAGGCTCCCACGCAGGGCTTCGCGCGGCATCGGCTCGACGAGAACGAGCCCCGCAACCTCGTCGGGACGCCGCCTGGCGAACTCGACGGCGACGTTCGCGCCGAGACAGTGGCCGACGACGACGGCCCGCGGCGCTCGCTCCGCCTCGAGGAGCGCCGCGAGGTCGGCGCACCACTCGTCCATCCCGACCCGCCCGCGATCGAGCGACGCACCGTGGCCGCGGAGGTCCGGGCGCAGGATGTCCCAGCCCGCCTTGAGCGACGTGTGGGCGACGAGCTCCGACCAGCGGGTCAGGTTGCTGGCGAGGCCGTGGAGCAGGACGAGCATCCGGCGCGGGGCTCCCGGCCGCCAGAGCCGGTAGCCGATGACCGCACCGTCCCGGGTCGTCAGGCTCCGCGCGATGTCCAGGGCGCCAACCGGTCTTCGGCCAGGCTCACCGGCCGCGCCGCACGGTCAGGCCTTCGGGAGCCACTCGCGCAGCGGCCGAACGCGGCACCCGGCCTTGTCGAGCGCTTCCCGGACCATCCGCACGATCTTCTGGGCGCCCGGCGTGTCGCCGTGGCAGCAGATCGTCTGCACCGAGATGTCGATCTCGACGCCGTCGAGTGTGCGGACCTTGCCTGCCATCGCCATCTTCACCGCCTGCGCGGCCGCGCGCTCGGGGTCGGTGATCAGGGAGCCCGCGAGCTTGCGCGAGACCAGCGTGCCATCCACGTTGTACGCGCGGTCCGCGAAGCCCTCCGAGGCGACACGCACGCCCATCTTGCGGCAGGCCGCGTCGTACTTGCCCGAGGCGAGCGTCATCAGAATCAGCTCTTTGCCGCCGGACTCGAGCACCGCCTCGCCCGCGGCGACGGCGAGCGCCTCCTCCTTCTCCATCATGTTATAGAGGATGCCGTGCGGTTTCAGGTGCTGGAGGTCGCCGCCGGCGGCCCTCACGAACTCGCGCAGCGCGCCCGTCTGGTAGCAGAGGTAGTCCTTCACCTCCTGCGGGGTGACGTCCATGACGCGGCGACCGAATCCCATGAGGTCCGGCAGGCTCGGATGCGAGCCGATCGCCACGGTGTGCTTGAGCGCGAGCGCGACGGTCCGGCGCATCACGTGCGGGTCGCCCCCGTGGAAACCGCACGCGACGTTCGCCGAGGTGATCCAAGGCATGATCTCTTCGTCGGCCCCGAGCGTCCAGCGGCCGTAGCTCTCGCCCATGTCGCAGTTGAGATCGATGTCCTTCGCCATCGCCACGACTCCTTAGCTCCGCGCCAGGACGCGCGCGAGCGCGTTGACGAACCGGTCGATGTCCTCCTCCGTCATCGCGAGGGAACACGCGCCGAGTCCCCGCTGAGTGAGAAGGATGCCTTCGTTGAGGAGCCCCATGAAAAGGCGCAGCGGGGCCTCGGGGTCCTTGGGGCGGCTCGAGCGATAGTCGCTGAGCGGCTCGGGCGTCCAGTGTAGACAGAAGAGCGAGCCGACGCCCGAGACCTGCCCCTTCCGCCGCGTCGCGGCCAGAAGTCGCGTCACGCCGCCGCGGAGCCGCTCCCCGAGCGCGTCGAGGCGCGCGTACGCCTCGGGCGTCAACGCGTTGAGGGTGGCGACGCCCGCGGCCATCGTCGCCGGGTTCGCGTTGAAGGTCCCGCCGTGGCTGATGCGCGCCGCGCCCTTGCGCGGGTCGTAGGAGCTCATGATGTCGGCCCGGCCACCGAAGGCGCCGACGGGTAGGCCGCCGCCGATGATCTTGCCGAACGTCGTGAGGTCGGGCCGGACGCCGAACCGCTCCTGCGCCCCGCCCCACGCAATCCGGAACGAGATGACCTCGTCGAAGATCAGAACGATCCCGTGGCGCTCCGTGAGCGCGCGCAGGCGGGGGAGGAACCCGTCGGCGGGCGGGATCACACCGCCGATCCCGAGGAGCGGGTCCACGAGGACGGCGGCGAGGTTCGGGGCCTCCGCCTCGATGATCTGCTCGCACGCCTCGGGGTCGTTCCACGGGAGGACCACGGTGTGCTTGAGGACGGCGGGCGGCACGCCGGCCGACGCGGGCACCGGCTTCGGGCGCTTACGGCTCCCGGCCGCCTTCGGGTCGGGCGCGACGCTCACGAGCACCCAGTCGTGGGTGCCGTGATAGGCGCCCTCAAACTTCGCGATCCTCGGCCGGCCCGTGAACGCGCGCGCGAGCCGCACGGCGTTCATCGTCGCCTCAGTGCCCGAGTTCGTGAAGCGGATCCGCTCGACCGACGGCGCGCGCCGCGTGAGCAGCTCCGCGAGCCGCACCTCGTGCTCCGTCGGCCCGGGGAACGAGAGCCCGTGCACGACCGCCTCCTGGATCGCCTTGACGACCTCGGGCGGTGCGTGGCCGAGGATCAGGCTCGTATAGTTGCCGTTGAAGTCGAGGCGATCGTTGCCGTCCGCGTCCCAGATGTGGGCCCCCTGGCCGCGCTGGATGTAGAACGGGTACGGGTCGAAGAAGGTCGTCGTGCGGCTGTTGCCGCCGGGCATGACCGCCAGCGCCTCTTCGTGCAGGGCGCGGGAGCGG
>Ga0209057_1004107_pt1 | contig 10496 bp, 9 predicted proteins | sample GraSoiAngelo_146_FD_185903 | JGI IMG/M metagenome (GOLD analysis project Ga0209057, IMG submission 185903) | Grasslands soil microbial communities from the Angelo Coastal Reserve, California, USA - 14_1009_05_30cm (SPAdes) (version 2) | ecosystem: Environmental > Terrestrial > Soil > Grasslands ... | reverse complement strand
GGATTCGTCCCCGCGGAGGATCCGCGGATGGTCGTCGTCATCGTCCTCGAGCGGCCTCAGTCGAAGCTTCTCGGAACGGTCACCGCGATGGACGCGTTCCGCGGGATCGCGATCGATGCCCTGCGCTACGCGCGCGTTCCGCCAGACCGGCCCTGAGCCATTTTGGGCGCCGGGGGGCGGAGCCCCCCGACTCTTACCATCGACCGAACGTGTTCACCCTCCAGCAGCTGCTCGAGGCGACGGGGGGTCGGGTCATCCACGGCACGCCGCGTCCCGACGAGCGGTTCGCCGGGGGCGCGTTCGATTCCCGTATCGCGCAGCCCGGCTCCGTGTTCTTCGCCCTGCGCGACCAGCGCGACGGGCACGACTTCGTCGCGGACGCCTTCGCGCGCGGCGCGCGCGCGGCCGTCGTAGAGCGACCGGTCGAGGGCGTCCCGGACGGCGCGCTTGTCGTCGAGGTCACCGACGCGCTCCACGCCCTGCGCCGTCTCGCCGACGCGCTCCGCGACGCGCACCCGATCCCCGCTGTCGGCATCACCGGCAACGTAGGGAAGACGACGACGAAGGAGGCGACCGCGGCGGCGCTCGGCGCGCGCCACCGCGTGCTGCGGACCGCCGCTTCGTACAACAACGAGATCGGCGTCCCGCTCACGTTCCTCCAGATGGAGCCGACGCACGAAGTCGCCGTCATCGAGATCGGCTTCTACGTCCCCGGTGAGATCGCCGATCTCTGCCGGCTCGTCCGGCCGCGGATCGGCGTCATCACGGCGATCCCCGAGCGGCCGGTGCATTTCTCGCGCACGCCGAGCGTCGAGGCGATCGCTTCGGGAAAGGCTGAGCTCATCGCGGCCCTGCCCGACGACGGCCTCGCGCTCCTCAACGCCGACGACCCGCGCGTTCGCGCCCTCGCGGATCGCACGCGAGCGCGTGTCGCGCTCTTCGGCGAGTCCGCCGACGCCGCCGTCCGCGCGACCGACGTCGTCGCCGACGGCCTCGACGGCGCCCACTTCGTCGCGCACCTCGACGGACGGACCGCGCCCGTGCGGTTGCCGCTTCCCGGACGCCACGTCGTGCCGGCCGCGCTCGCAGCGCTCGGAGCCGCCACCGCGCTCGGTGTCCCGCTCGACGAGGCCGCGACCGCGCTCGCGACGATGGAACCGCCCGCGCACCGCATGAGCGTCCGGCGCGGCCCCGGGATCGTCGTCATCGACGACTCGTACAACGCGAGCCCCGCCGCCGTGAGCGCGGCGCTCGCCGTGCTCGGCTCCGTCCGGTCGCGTCGGGTCGCGGTCATCGGCGACATGCTCGAGCTCGGCGCGCTGTCCGCCGACGCCCACGAGAGCGCGGGCCGCGAAGCGGCGCGGGCCGCCGACGTCCTCGTGGGCGTCGGCGACCTCTCCGAGACCATCGTCGCCGCGGCGAAGCGCGCCGGGGTGGCCGAGGCGCACCACGTCGCGGATGGCCCCGAAGCGCTCGTGCTCCTCCGGCGGATCCTGCGCCCCGGCGACACGGTGCTCGTGAAGGGATCGCACTCGCTCGCTCTCGACCGTCTCGCCGACGCGCTCGTCCGCCCGGCGGCGGCCTGATGCCCACCGCGATCCTCTCGCTCGGTGTGATGCTCTCCGCGTTCCTTCTCGGCCTCGTGGTGGGCGGTCCGTACATCCGGCTCCTGCGCCGGCTGCGGATGGGCAAGCAGGTGCGCCGCGAGGGGCCGCCGTCGCACCTCGTGACGAAGCAGGGCCTCGTCACGTTCGGCGGCGTCCTGTTCATCGGCGTCGTCGCGGTGCTCTGGCTGTTCGTCCTCGTCCTGCTCCCCGAGGATCAGCGGGGCGACTACGTGCCGCAAACGATCGTCCCCATGGGCACGCTCCTCGTCGTCGGCCTCCTCGGCGCGATCGACGATTACGTGAACGTCGTATACGGCTTCGGGATCCGCGGCCGCCACAAGCTCGTGTGGCAGGCCATCGTCGGCATCGTCGCCGCGATCTACATCCAGCGCCACTTCGGCGTCACGGGCATCCTCATCCCGCTCTACGGAGAGTGGCTCATCGGCGCGGTCCCGTTCGTGATCCTCGCGGTCTTCGCGATGGTGGCAATGTCGAACGGCGTGAACCTCACCGACGGCCTCGATGGGCTCGGCGGCGGCACCGCGGTCTTCGCCTTCCTTTCGTTCGCGTTCATCGCGGCCGCCCGCGGCTACCCCTGGCTCGTCGTCTTCTGCGGCGCCATCGTGGGCGCTCTCCTCGCGTTCCTCTGGTTCAACGTCCACCCGGCGGAGTTCATGATGGGCGACACCGGCTCGCTCGCGCTCGGTGCGACCCTCACGACGGTCGCGCTCACCACCGGGTTCATCCTGCTCCTACCGGTCGCCGGGATCGTGTTCGTCGCCGAAACCGTGTCGGTCATCCTCCAGGTCGGCTCGTTCAAGCTGCGCGGCAAGCGCATCTTCCGCATGTCGCCGCTGCACAACCACTTCGAGCTCATCGGGTGGCCCGAGGAGAAGACGACGATCCGTTTCTGGCTCATCGCGGCGCTCGCCGGCATCGTCGCGGCGATCCTCGCCTTCGCGACACCGGTGCCGCCGCCACCGCCATGAGCATCGCGGACGTCGCATGGGAGGAGCGAGGCGCGACCCTGCGCTCGCCGCTCCTGGAGGGCCTTGGCCTCGTCGCCGGCTTCACGACGCGCGCCCTCGGCAGCATGGCCGGATCGGTCTTCCCGCTCGACGAGCAGGCCCGCAACCGTGAGACGCTCGCGCGCTCGCTCGGCTTCGCGGGCGTCGTCCGCACGAAGCAGGTGCACGGCAACGCAGTCGTCTACGTCGGGGGGTTCGAGGGGGGCAGCGCCCCCCTCGACCTGTGGCCGGTCGCCGACGCGATGTGGACCGATCGTGCGGGCGTGCTGCTGAGCGTCGCCGCCGCGGACTGCGTTCCCGTGCTCGTCGCCGCACGGGAGGGCCCGATCGGCGCCGCGCACGCGGGGTGGGAGGGGACCAGCAAAGGCGTGACGACCGCGCTCGTCTCGGCGCTCGTCGCCGCGGGCGCGGACCCGCACGCGCTCGCCGCCGCGATCGGGCCGTCGATCGGCCCCTGCTGCTACACGATCGACGAGGCGCGAGCGGCGATGGTCCGCGAGCGCGGCGAGGGCGATCACCTCCTGGAGCGTGACGGCGCGATCGTGTTCGACCTCTGGTCCGCGAACGAAGCCGAGCTCCGGGCGGCCGGTCTCCGCGCCATCGAGGTCGCGCGCATCTGCACGCGCTGCGGCGGCCGCGATCTCTGGTCCTTCCGGGGCCGGGACCGCGACGGCAGATACGGCACCCAGCTTGCCTTCCTCGGGAGGCCGCGGTGACCGTGCTGTTCGATCCCGAGATCACCGCCGACGAGTTCAAGGGCCGGCGCGTGACGATCGTCGGTCTCGGGAAAGGGCGCACGACCGCGGGGCTCGCGCGTTACCTGGTGGGCAAGGGCGCGCGCGTCACGATCACTGATCCGAAACGGGAGGATGATCTGGCCGAGGGGATCGCCCGCCTCGGCGAGACGGCAAAGGAGGTCGAGCTCGTGCTCGGCCCTTCGAGCGACGACCTCGCCCTCGCCGAGCCGGACTTCGTCTTCGTCATCCCCGGGATCCGGCCGCGGTCGCCCACCATCCTCCGCGCGCTGCAGCGCCGCGTTCCGGTCCTCACCGAGATCGCCCTCTTCTTCCGGCTCTGCCCGGCGACGATCGTCGGGATCACCGGCACGAAGGGGAAGACGACCACGACCACGCTGGTCGAGCGCGTGCTCGCGCGCGGCACCCGACGGGTCATCGTGGGCGGGAACATCGGCACGCCGGTCATCCAGGAGCTCGACCGGCTCCGGCCGGAGGACGTCGTCGTCCTCGAGCTCTCGAGCTTCCAGCTGGAGACGCTCGGCCACAGCCCGCACGTGGCGGTGGTGACGAACGTGCTCGAGGACCACCTCGACCACCACGGGACCCGCGACGCGTACATCGCGGCGAAGCGGAACATCGTCGCCTGGCAAGGCCCGCGCGACGTCGCGGTGCTCAACCTCGACGACCCCGCGACGGTCTCGCTCCACACCGGGGCCGCCTCGGAAGTGCGCGGCTTCTCGCTCTCGCTCCAGCCGCGGCGCGGCGCGTACCTCGACCCGCAGGGGCGGCTCGTCCTGGTGTCGGGCGATCGCCACTCGGTCGTCTGCGAGGCCAAAGACCTCCGCGTACCCGGCAAACACAACGTCGCGAACGCCCTCGCGGCGGCGATCGTCGGCGACGTCTTCGACGTCCCCGTCAGGGCGATCGGCGACGTGCTGCGCGCGTTCGAGGGCGTGCCGCGGCGGCTCGAGACGGTCGGGGAGATCGACGGGGTCCTCTGGGTGAACGACTCGGCGGCGACGACGCCGTCCGCGACCATCAGCGCGCTCGACGCGTTCGACCGGCCGGCGGTCGTCATCCTCGGCGGCGTCGCCAAGGGCGCCGACTTCACGATGCTCGCCCGCGAGGTCGTCCGCCGCGCGCGCGGCGCGGTGCTCATCGGCCAGGCGGCGGACGACATCGCCTCCGCGCTCGCCGCGGCGGGCGCCGCCGGAAGCCAGCTCGCCGTGGCGAAGGCGCCGACCCTCGCCGAGGCGGTGACGAACGCGCGGGCGCTGGCCAGGCCCGGCGACGTCGTCCTGCTGTCGCCGGCCTGCGCCGCGCGGGAGGACTACTCGGGCGGCGCGTCGCTCGACCACTTCACGTCGGTGGACGATCGTGGCGATCGCTTCGTCGCCCTCGTGCGTGAGCTGATGGGCGTGAAGGCATGAAGCTGCGAGTGCCCCGCACGACGACGTACGACCTGCCGCTCGTCCTCGTCGTGGTCGCGCTCACGCTGCTCGGCCTCGCCATGGTGTACAGCGCGAGCGGTATCCGGGCGCTCGACGCGCTCGAGGACCCGCGCTACTTCCTCGCGCAGCAGTCCGCCTGGGCCTCCCTCGGGGTCGCGGGGATGATCGTGGCCTCGCGCGTCGGCTACCACCGCTACCGCGCGCTCGCCGTCCCGCTCCTCGCGCTCGCGATCCTGCTGCTCGTCCTCGTGCTGGTCCCGGGGATCGGCGTGCGTGCGGGCGGCGCGGCGCGCTGGCTCCGCCTCGGCGAGCTCATCGGCGTACAGCCGGCCGAGGTCGCGAAGCTCGCGCTCATCCTCTATCTCGGGACGTGGCTCGGTGCGCGCCGCGAGGCGCTCCGCTCGTGGCCGATCACCGCGTGGTTCCTCGCCGTCACGGCCGTGATCGCCGGGCTCGTGTTCGTCGAGCCGGACCTCGGGACGGCGATCGTCGTCGTGGTCGTCGCGCTCGGCATCTACTTCGTCGCCGGAGCGCGCCTCCGCGAGTTCGGCGCCCTTGCCGCGGTCGCCGTCACGCTTCTCGCGCTCGGCGCGCTCGTGCAGCCGTATCGCGCGCAGCGTCTCCTCACGTTCCTCGACCCGTGGTCCGACCCGCGCGGCGCCGGCTTCCAGACGATCCAGGCGCTCTACGGGCTCGCGCTGGGCGGCCCGTTCGGCGAAGGCCTTGGCGCGGGGCGCGAGAAGTTCGGGTTCCTTCCCGCGCCGTACACGGACTCCATCTTCGCCGTGCTCGGCGACGAGCTCGGGCTCGCCGGAACGCTCGCGGTCGTCGTGCTCTTCCTCGTCCTCGCGTACCGCGGCGTGCGTATCGCGATCCGCGCCCAGGATCCGACCGGCGCGCTCATCGCGACCGGGATCACGGTGTGGCTGGCGTCCCAGGCCTGGGTGAACATGGCGGTGGTCGCGAGCCTGGTGCCCATGACCGGGCTCACGCTGCCCTTCATCTCGTACGGCGGGTCCTCGCTCTGCGTCGGGCTCATCGCCGTCGGCATACTGCTGAACGTTGGCCGGCACGCATCCGACCCTCGGGGGGCCGCGGGGGCGCCGCCCCCGCGACGGCTGTCGCGTGCTCCTCGTGGGTGGCGGGACGGGCGGGCACGTGAGCCCGCTGCTCGCGGTGGCCGAGGCGCTGCGCGAGACGGATCCCGAGACCGCGCTCCTCTTCATCGGTGGTCGCCGCGGGCTCGAGGCTGACCTCGTGCGCGCGGCCGAGATCCCGTTCCACGCGACCGCGATGCCGTCCCTCCGCGACCCCGACTCGCGCATGTCGCTCGTGCGGCGCGCCTTCGTCATCCCGCTCGCGGCCGTCGATGCCTGGTGGCAGGCGCTCCGCTTCCACGCCTCGGTGTGCTGCACGACCGGCGGCCTGGTCTCACTGCCCGCCGTCCTTGGGGCGCGCGCCGCGGGCGTCCCCGTGTATCTCTGGGAGGGCAACGTGGTCCCGGGCCGCACGAATCGGCTTCTCGCGCGGGTCGCCGCGCGGGTCGGGACGACGTTCGACGAGTCGAAGCGCTCGCTGCCGCGCGGCCGGACGGCCGTCGTCGGCACGCCGATCCGGCGCTCCCTCCTCGCGTGGAAGCGAGACAGTGGCCGGCTCGCTTTCGCAGCGGGCCCCGACGACGCGGTCGTCCTCGTCACCGGCGGGAGCCAGGGCTCCGAGCGGCTGAACGACGCGGTCTTCGCGGCACTCGCGCGGCTGCTGCGGCGCGCGGTCGTCATCCACGTCGTTGGCGCCGCGAACCTCGCCACGGCCGAGGCCCGCCGGGCGAACCTGCCCGCCGAGCTGCGCGAGCGCTACCGCCCGCGCGGCTTCCTGCGCGACGAGATGGGCGCCGCGCTCGCCGCGGCCGACGTGTTCGTCGGGCGTGCCGGCTCGTCCTCGATCGCCGAGCCGCTCGCCTTCGGGACGCCGATGGTGCTCGTCCCGTTCGGTGCCGCCGCCGACGCCCACCAGCTCGCGAACGCGCGCGCGGTCGCCGAGGCCGGGGCGGCCGCCGTCATCCAGGAGAGCGAGCTCGACGGCGATCGCATGACCTCGATCGTCACCGGCCTCCTCGACGACCGGGACCGCCTCCGGCGCATGGCGGCGGCGGCGCGCAAGGCCGGCCGACCCGACGCGGCGCGCCAGGTCGCCGCCGAGCTGCGCGCGCTCGGCGGGTGCGCATGAGCCCGCGCTATCACCTCGTCGGGATCGGCGGCGCGGGGATGTCCGCGATCGCGCGGCTCCTGCTCGCCCGCGGCGACGTGGTCAGCGGCTCCGACCGCGGGCACTGGCCGCTGGCGGACGCCCTCGCGCGCGACGGCGCGCGCGTCGCCACCTCGTTCGACGCCGCGAACGTCGCCGGCGCGGACGTGGTCGTGCGGTCGAGCGCGTACGGCGATGCGAACCCGGAGGTCGCGCGCGGGAGGCGCGTCGTCGCGGTCGCGGGCACGCACGGCAAGAGCACGACGACCGCGATGACCTGGGCCGCGCTGCGCGGCGGGGGCATCGACGCGTCGCTCATCTGCGGGGCGGTCCTCCGCGACACCGGATCGAACGCGCACGCGGGGACGAGCGACGTCCTCGTCATCGAGGCGGACGAATACGACCGCGCGTTCCTCTCGCTCGCGCCCACGGTCGCGGCCGTGCTCAATGTCGAGCACGACCACGTGGACGTCTTCCCGACCGTCGCCGATGTCCGCGACGCCTTCGCCGCGTTCGCCGGTCGCATCGTGCCCGGAGGTGCGCTCGTCGCATGCGCCGACGACCCGGTCGCGGCCTCGCTCGCCGACGCGCGGCGGAAGCGCGGGCAGCCCACGCGGACGTATGGCAGCGTCGCGACCGCGCAGTACCGCGTGACCGCGCCGGAGGATCGTGCCGACGGTCTCGCGTTCACGCTCGCCTTGGGCAGCGGCGCCACGGTCCCGGTCGTGCTGCGTGTGCCCGGGATGCACAACGCGCTCAACGCGGCGGCGGCCATCGCCGCCGCGCACGCGCTTGGGACGTCGCCGGCGGAGTCCTCCCGGGCGCTCGCGTCGTTCACCGGGACCGGCCGCCGGCTCGAGACGCTCGGCGAGGCGCGCGGTGTGACCGTCGTCGACGACTACGCCCATCATCCGAGCGAGATCCGCGCCTCGATCGCGGCCATGCGGCCACGCGCGCGAGGCCGGCTCGTGGTGATCTTCCAGCCGCACACGCCGAGCCGCCTTCGCGCGTTCTTCGACGATTTCGCCGCGGCGCTCCGGGCGGCGGACGACCGCCTGGTCGTCGAGACGTTCCAATCGGCGCGGGAGGCGGCGGACGAGCGCGGCGGCGCGCGCGCGCTCGCCGAGCGTGCGGGTGCCCTCTACGCGCCCGACGCCGAGGCAGCGGCACGGATCGTCGCGGAGCGCGCGCTGCCGGGCGACCTCGTGCTCGTCCTCGGCGCCGGCGACATCCGGCCCGCGGGCGAGCGCGCGCTGGAGCTCCTTCGCGAGCGCGCCGCGGTATGACCACGACCGCGCCGTTCGGCACCCGCGGCGAGCGCCTCGCGCCGTACACGTCGCTTCGCATCGGCGGTCCGGCGGACTTCTTCCTGCGCGTCGCGAACGAGGGCGACCTCGCCGGCGCGATCACCGTCGCCCGTGAGCACGAGCTGCCGGTCTTCGTGCTGGGCGGCGGCACGAACCTGCTGGTCGCCGACGAAGGGATCCGCGGCGTCGTCCTGGAGAACGCGTGGAGCGACGCGAAGATCGACGGCGCGACGATCGACGCCGCGTCCGGCACGCCGCTCGCGCACGTGGCGGCGGTGGCGGCGCGCGCGGGGATCCTCGGCCTCGAGTGGATGGCGACCGTGCCCGGCACCGTCGGCGGTGCGGTGCACGGGAACGCCGGAGCGTTCGGGGGGGAGACCGCCGACGCGCTCGTCGACGCGACGCTCATGGACCTGAACGGCGACACCTGGACGGCCGGCGTGGACGAGCTCGCGTACTCGTACCGCACGAGCGCGCTCCAGGGCACGCCGATCGTCTGCGTGCGGGCGCGTTTCCGCGGCACCCAGGGCGACCGGGCGACGGCGGTGCGCAAGATCAAGGAGATGGCGAACGAGCGGATGCAGAAGCAGCCGCTCGCCCAGCCGAACACCGGCTCGATCTTCCGCAACCCGCCCGGCGACCACGCCGGGCGGCTCATCGAGGCGGCCGGCCTCAAGGGCACGCGCGCCGGCGGCGCGATGGTGAGCGAAAAGCACGCGAACTTCATCGTGAACACGGGTGAGGCGACAGCGGCCGACGTGAAGGCGCTCATGGACCGCTGCCAGCGCGAGGTGCTGGCGAAGTTCGGCGTGCAGCTCGTGCCCGAGGTCGAGCTCGTGGGGGACTGGTGAGCCTGTCGGGCGGCTCCGCCCCCCGGCCCCCGAGGCGCATCCGCGTCGGCGTCCTGACCGGTGGCGCCTCCGCCGAACGCGATATCTCGCTCGCCGCCGGGGCGCAAATCCAGCGCAGCCTCCCCGCCGACAGATACGAGGTCGTACTGCTTGATCCCCTCGCGCTCATGGTCCGCAATCCGGCGCTCACGGACGACCAGCGAGGGCAGGCGGAGGCGCTCCTCAAAGGTGGCGGCCGGCTCGACCCCGGCCACGAGCTTCCGAAAGGTCTCGAGGAGGAGATCGAGAGCGCCTCGAAGGCGCTCGTCCCGGCGACGCGCGCGATCACCGACGACGCCGAGCCCCTCGACGTCGTCTTCATCTCGCTCTACGGGACCTGGGGCGAGGATGGGCGTATCCAGGGTCTCCTCGACACGCTCGGCCTGCCGTACACCGGGTCAGGCGTCCTCGCGTCGGCGCTCGCGATGGACAAGGTCATGGCGAAGACCGTGCTCGCCGCGAACGGGATCGACGTGCCCCGGGGCGTCGTGGTCACGCGCCCCGACGACCCGCTCGCGTCGACGATCCCGCCGCCGCTCTTCGTGAAGCCGGTGCAGCAGGGCTCGAGCGTCGGAGCGTCGATCGTCGCGCGCGCGGTCGACCTCGAGGCGGCCATCGCGGGCGCGCTTCGCTTCGACACGCGTGCCCTCGTCGAGGAGCGCATCGTCGGCACCGAGCTCACCGTGCCGGTCATCGGCAACGACGAACCCATCGCGCTTCCCGTCGTGGAGATCGTCACGAAGCACGCGTTCTTCGACTACAGCGCGAAGTACGACGCCGGCGAGAGCGAGGAGATCGTGCCGGCGCGCATCCCGGCCGACGTCGCGAAGCGCGCTCAGGGGCTCGGCCTGCGCGCGCACCTCGCGCTCGGGTGCCGCGGCATGTCGCGCACCGACCTGATCTGGGTCGGCGAGCGGATGGCCGTCCTCGAGGTGAACACGATCCCCGGCATGACCGCGAACAGCCTCCTCCCCAAGGCCGCGCGCGCCGCGGGGATCCCCTTCGGCGAGCTGCTCGACCGGCTCGTGCAGTGGGCGCTGGAGGACGCCCGCCGCCGCGGCCGCTGAGCAAACGCCCACGCGCGCGCCGCCGGGCCCCGCGCGTGGCGAGCCTCGCGGACCCCGTCCGCGCGTCGGCCGCCGCGCTCGCGGTCGTGTGCGCCATGGCGCTCGTGGTGCTCGCGGTCGGCGCCGCGTTCACCGTCAGGAGCGTCGCTGTGGAGGGGACGCACC
>Ga0209057_1004104_pt1 | contig 10504 bp, 11 predicted proteins | sample GraSoiAngelo_146_FD_185903 | JGI IMG/M metagenome (GOLD analysis project Ga0209057, IMG submission 185903) | Grasslands soil microbial communities from the Angelo Coastal Reserve, California, USA - 14_1009_05_30cm (SPAdes) (version 2) | ecosystem: Environmental > Terrestrial > Soil > Grasslands ... | reverse complement strand
CGGCGGCGGCACCAGGAAGCGGATCGAGCGGCCGGCGGCGACGGAGGCGCGGACCCTGGCCGCCGAGATGTCGAGGGCCGTGATGTGCTGGAGCTTCAGCACGTGCCCCGACTGGTGGTGGAATACCCCACTGCCCGAGTCGTACCAGAAGGCCTCCCGAGCCGCAAGGGGAATTTCATCCGCGCCGAGGCGGGCCGGGGCGGGCGGGCGCGTCACGACGACGACGTCGGCGAGCGCGAAGATCGCCGCGTGCTCCTTCCAGAGGTGGAAGTCGCGAAATGCATCGCGGCCGAGCACGAAGACGAGCCGCGTCGCCGCGCCCACCTGGGCCCGCACCGTGCGCAGCGTGTCGACGGAGTAGGACGCGCCGGGCCGATCGAGCTCGAGGCGCGAGACGCGGAAGCCGGGCACGCCGGCGACCGCGAGCTCGACCATGCGCAGCCGATCGGCCACCCCGGCGAGCCGCTCGCCCTCCTTGTGGGGCGGGAGCGCCGCGGGCACGAGCCACATCTCGTCCACCTCCTCCGCTTCGCGCACCTCCTCCGCGGCGCGCAGGTGCCCCAGATGGATCGGGTCGAACGTCCCGCCGAAGATGCCGATGCCGCTCACGCGCGGATCTGACCGCTCCCCTGCACCTGGTACTTGTAGGTGGTGAGCTCGCGCAGCCCCATCGGCCCGCGCGCGTGCAGGCGGTTCGTGCTGATCCCGACCTCGGCGCCGAAGCCGAACTCGTAGCCGTCGGTGAAGCGGGTGGAGGCGTTCACGAACACCGCCGCCGCGTCCACCTCGGCGAGGAAGCGGCGCGCGGCGCGGTAGTCCTCGGTGACGATCGCCTCGGCGAGCCCCGTCGAGTGGCGCGCGATGAAGGCGAGGGCGGCGTCGAGCGAGGGCACGACCGCGACGCTGAGGATCAGGTCCAGGTATTCGGTGTCCCAGTCGGCGTCGGTGGCGGGCTTCAGATCGCCCACGATGGCGCGGCTCGCGGCGTCGCCGCGGAGCTCGCACCTGCGGGCGCGCAGCGCGGCGGCGATCCGGGGCAGGAAGCGCGGCGCGACCGCCTCGTGCACGAGCAGGTTCTCGATCGCGTTGCACACGCTCGGCCGCTCCACCTTCGCGTTGAGACAGATGCGCTCGGCCATGGCGAGGTCGGCGCTCTCGTCCACGTAGAGGTGGCAGATGCCCTCGAAGTGCTTCACCACCGGAATGCGGCTCTCCTCGAGGATGGTGTGCTTGAGCGTCTCGCCGCCGCGCGCGATCACGACGTCGATGCGGTCGTCGCGCTTGAGCAGCCCGCGCGTCACCTCGCGTCCGCCCTCGACCAGCTGCACGGCCGCGGCGGACAGCCCGGCGGCCTCCACCTCGGCGCGAAACGCCCCGGCGATGGCGCGGTTCGTCGCCTGCGCCTCGGAGCCGCCCTTGAGCAGCACGGCGTTCGCGGTCTTCAGACAGAGCGCGGCCGAGTCGGCGGTCACGTTCGGACGCGACTCGTAGATCGAGAGCACGACGCCGATCGGCACGCGCACCTGCGCGATCTCGAGGCCGTTCGGCCGCCGCCAGGCGGCGATCGTCTCGCCCACGGGATCGGGGAGGGCGGCGATCTCCTCGAGGCCGCGCGCCATGGCGTCGATTCGGCTGGTGGTCAGCATGAGGCGATCGACGAAGGCCGCGCTCTCGCCCGCCGCGCGCGCGCGGGCGACGTCGTCCGCGTTGGCACGGAGAATGGCGGCCTCCTCGCGGCGGAGCCGCGCCGCGGCGGCGCGCAGCGCCGCGTCCTTGGCGGCGGTGGACGCGCCGGCGAGCGCGCGCGCCGCGGCGCGCGCCTCGCCCGAGAACGCCTCCACCATGCGCGCGGCCTCGATGCCGTCCATGACGCGCGGAGTCTAGCCCGCCCGCCGTGCCGGTGCCACCAAGGTACTACGTCGTGCCCTGAGCCGCCGTGGGCCCCGCCCCGCCGAGCAGCACGAGGTCGTCGCGGTGGATCACCTCGTCGCTCCCCTTGTAGCCGAGGAGACGCTCGATGTCGCGCGTGTGCAGGCCCTTGATCTTGTCGAGCTCCGCGGCGCCGTAGTTGACGAGGCCGCGCGCGAACTCGCGCCCGTCGGGGCCGAGGCAGCGCACGCAGTCGCCGACGCCGAAGGCGCCCACCACGCCGCGAACGCCCGACGGCAGCAGGCTCCGCCCGCCCTTGGCGAGCGCACGCTCGGCGCCCGCGTCGAGGTGGAGGTCGCCGGCGGGCTTGAGCGTGTAGGCGATCCAGTGCTTGCGGTGCGCGAGCCGGTCGCCGTCGGCGAGCAGCAGCGTGCCCGTCTCCGCGGCGGGATCGAAGATCGCGGCCAGCACGCCCTCGCGGGTGCCGTCGGCGATCAGCGTCGGGATGCCGGCGGCGGCCGCCGTGCGGGCCGCGGCGAGCTTGGAGGCCATGCCGCCCGTGCCGACGTCGCTCTTGGCCGGCCCGGCGGCGCGCGCCACGCTCTCGTCGGCGGCGCGCGCGACGCGCACGAGCGGGGCGTCCGGGTCGAGGCGCGGGTCGCGCGTGTGCAGGCCCTCGACGTCGCTCAGGATGACGAGCAGGTCGGCCTCGACGAGCGAGGCGGTCAGCGCCGAGAGGTTGTCGTTGTCGCCGAAGGCGAGCTCCTCGACCGCCACCGTGTCGTTCTCGTTGACGATCGGTACGATGCCGAGGTCGAGCAGCGTGCGCAGCGTGTGGCGGGCGTTCAGGTAGCGGCGGCGGTCGGCCAGGTCGGCGTGCGTGAGCAGCACCTGGGCCACGTGCCGGTCGTGCGCCGCGAAGGCGCGCTCGTAGGCGGCCATGAGGCCGATCTGCCCCACCGCCGCCGCCGCCTGGCGCCAGTCGATGCGGCTCCGGCTCCGGCCGGAGCCCGCGAGGCGCACCGCGCCGGCCGCCACCGCGCCCGAGCTGACCACGACGATCTGCCGGCCGGCGGCCGCGAGTGCCGCGATCTCGGCCACGAGCGCGCGCACGCGCTCGCGGCGGAGCCCGCCCGTCCCGGCGAGCACGTTGCTCCCGATCTTCACCACCGCGCGCTTCACGCGGCGCAGCAGGCGCGCCTTGTGGGCGTGCTGGTCGTCGCTGGCGAGCGCGCTCATGCGGGCGTTGCCGCGGGGATGGCGGCCGGGGCCGCGGCGCGCGCGGCGCGTACGGCGCTGCCCACGACGCGCATGAGCGGGGCCGCGCCTTCGCCGGTGGCGCCCGAGACGGCGTGCAGCTCGACGCCGCGCGCGGCGAAGGCGCGGCGGGCGGCGGGGAGGCGCGCGCGCGTCTCGGCCAGATCGTGCTTGCCGGCGACCACGATCTGCGGCTTCTGGGCGAGCTCGGGGCTCGCCAGCGCGAGCTCGCGGTTCAGCGCCTCGAAGTCGGCGAGCGGATCCCGGCCGGTCAGGCCCGAGACGTCGAGCAGGTGGACGAGGACGGCGGTGCGCGCGAGGTGGCGGAGGAAGCGCGTGCCGAGGCCGTGCCCGGCGTGCGCGCCCTCGATCAGCCCGGGCACGTCGGCGAGCACGAAGCTCCACTCGTCGTCGAGCCGCACCACCCCCAGGTGCGGCACGAGGGTCGTGAAGGGGTAGTCGGCGACGCGCGGGCGCGCGGCGGAGACGGCGCGCACGAGGGTCGACTTGCCGACGTTGGGGAAGCCGAGCAGCCCCGCGTCGGCGAGCACGCGCAGCTCGAGGCGGAGCGCGCGCTGCTCGCCCGGCGTCCCCGGCTCGGCGCGGCGCGGGGCCCGGTTGGTCGGGGTGGCGAAGTGCATGTTGCCGCGCCCGCCGCGGCCGCCGCGCGCGACGACGGCGCGTTCGCCCGCGGCGCTGAGATCGGCGAGCAGCTCCGCCGTCTCCGCGTCGCGGACCAACGTCCCGGGCGGCACGCGCAGCACGAGGTCCGCGCCGCGCGCGCCGTGCTCGTCCTTGCCCCGCCCGTGCTCGCCGCGCCCGGCGCGCAGGTGCTGGGGGTAGGAGAGGTCCACGAGCGTCGAGAGGCCGGGGTCGACGGCGAGCACGACGTCGCCGCCGTCGCCGCCGTCGCCGCCGTTCGGGCCGCCGCGCGGCACGTACTTCTCGCGCCGGAAGCTGACGCAGCCCCGGCCGCCGTCGCCCGCCGCGACGCGGACCAGCACCTCGTCGACGAACTTCATGTGGCGCGGATGGTAGCGGAAGGCAGGGCGCCGCTCCACGTGGGCCGGAATCGTACCTGGGAGCGGGGTCGGTGAGCGCTCAGCAGCGCGCGAGGAAGTGGCGCAGCTCGTCGCGGAAGCGCTCGGGCTGCTCCAGGTCGGGGAAGTGGCCGGCGGCGGCGAAGTCGACCCAGTCGGCGCGCGGGACGTACTCGAGGATCGAGCGCTTGTCGGTGCGCCGGTGCGTGCGGTCGGCGCCGCCCCAGACCACGAGCGCGGGCTGGCGGACGGGGCCCAGCCGCGGCGCCGGCGTGCGGCACGCGGCCTGGAAGGCCGAGGCCAGGCAGTAGGTGCCGCCGCGCTCGAACGCTGCGAGTGCGGGCGCGAGGAAGGGCGCCGGGTCCGCGCCCGGCGGCAGCGCCGCGCGATACCACCCGCGTGCCACGCGCCGCTTGCCGAACGACATCGCCAGCTGCCCGAGCCACGGCGTCTGCAGGAGCCCGCGCCGATCGATCCGGCGCACCCAGCCGAGCGCCTCGGACCACGCGGGCGTCTGCACGATGACCAGCCCGTTCACCAGCTCCGGGTGCTCGGCCGCGAGCTGCACGGCGACCAGCCCCGCGAAGCACGGGAAGGCGAGGAGGTAGGGGCCGAGCGCGAGGCGCGCCAGCAGGGCGGCCATGCTCGCCGCCTGGCTCGCCGGGCTGAAGTCGAAGCCGGGCGCCGGCCGGGAGAAGCCGAACCCGGGCGCCTCGCAGCAGACGACGCGCAGGTGCGGGGCGAGGAGCGCGATCAGGCGGTCGTAGTGCTCGATCACGTTCGGCGGATCGGGCACGATCACGAGCGCGACGGGGCCCGTGCCCGCCACCCGCACGCGCAGCGTCGCCTGCGGCAGCTCGACGAAGCGGACGCCGTCGCCGCTCGGCGGTCGCGCGCGCCGGTGCGTCTGGAGGAAGGTCTCGAGTCGCGCGGCGGACATCGGGCTACGCCGCGAGCCGCACGGTGGTGACGCCGTTGGCGAAGCGCCGGAAGACCGAGCCCGCGACGCGCTGGACGATTCCCAGCCGGGCGAGCAGCGGCAGGAGCGCGCCCAGGAAGAGCGCGCTCCGCCACGCAGGGCCGAAGAGGAGGCGCGGCGGACCCTGCTGGAGGCGCTGGATCTCCGCCACCTCGGGTTCCCGCTCCGCCACCACGCGCGCCGCCGCCGCGTCGAGCGCGGCGGGCGCCGCGCCGCCGGCCAGCGCCGGGCTGAGGTGGTTCGCGGCCACGAGCGCGTCGCGCAGCGCGATGTTGATGCCCTGGGCGCCGACCGGCGACATGGGATGGGCCGCGTCGCCGAGGAGGAGGAGCCCCGGAAGCGACCAGCGCTCGAGCCGATCGCAGACGACGTCGAGGAGGAAGGGATGCGTGATGGCGCGGCCCTCGGCGCGGAGATGCGCGGCCAGGTCGGGCGAGACGTGGCGCGCCATCTCCTCGATCCACCCCTCGATGCCGAGGCGGCGGAGATCGCCGAACGAGCCCTTGTCGATGATCCAGCCGAGCTGCAGCCGGCCGTCGTAGGAGGGGAAGCAGAAAGCGAAGTGGCGGTGGCCCAGGTAGGCGCGCGCGGTGCCGCGGTCGAGGAACGCGGGTTGAGGGACCTTGCACCAGACGACGTCGAAGGCCTGCTCGGCGCGCCGGGCGAGGAGACCGGCGCGCGCGCGCAGGACCGAGGCGCGGCCGTCGGCCCCGATGACGAGGTCGCCGCGCACCTCGCGGCTGCCCGCGGGCGTGTCGAACCGTAGGCCGACGACGCGCTCGCCCTCGCGGACGAGGTCGCGCACCGTGACGCCGCGCTCGAGCCGGAAGCCCGGGAAGCGTCCCGCCTCTCCGACCAGCATCTCGAGGAGCGCGGGCTGCGAGACGATGCGCGGCCCCGGCGCGCCCAGGTCCCGCGGACGCACGCGGAGGACCCGCCGGGCGCCGCGGAAGATGTCGAGCGTCTCGACGCGCGTCTGCGGGAGCGCGTCGAGCGCGGGGCCCAGGCCCATCGCGCCGAGGGCCTCGGCGCCGCTCGGCATGAGACCCTCGCCCCGGAACTCGCGCGCGAAATCGGTCTGGCGCTCGAGCAGCGTCACGCCGAGGCCGCGGCGGGCGAGGAGGTACGCGAGCGACGCGCCGGCCGGGCCGGCGCCGGCGATCACCACGTGGGCCACGGGGCGAGACTTAGCCCCGCGCGCGCCCCGACGCCAGGCTTGACGCTCCCGGCCCGGCGCGCGAGGGTCGGGCCATCGCCCGGCGGTCCATCCAGGAGCGGCTCGCGCGCCTCGACTGGGAGGCGATCGCGCGGAGCCTCGACGAGCGCGGCTGCGCGACCACGCCCGCGCTGCTCGACGCCGGCGAGTGCGCCGCCCTCGTCCGCCTGTGGGCCGACGAGCGGCGCTTCCGGAGCCGCATCGACATGGCGCGGCTCCGCTTCGGCGTGGGCGAGTACAGGTACTTCGCCACGCCGCTGCCGCCGCTGGTCGCGGCGCTGCGCGCCCATCTCTACCGGCACCTGGCGCCGATCGCCAACCGGTGGATGGAGGCGATGGGCGTGGCGGAGCGCTTTCCGCCCGACCTGGGCGCGTATCTCGCGCGCTGCGCGGCCCACGGGCAGACGCGGCCCACCCCGCTCCTCCTCCGCTACACGGCCGGCGGCTACAACTGCCTGCACCAGGACCTCTACGGCGCGCTCGCCTTCCCCCTCCAGCTCACCTGCGTGCTCTCCCGCCGGGGCACGGACTACGCGGGTGGCGAGCTCCTGCTCGTCGAGCAGCGGCCGCGCGCGCAGTCGCGCGCCGAGGTCGTCGTCCTCGAGCGCGGGGAGGCGGTCATCTTCCCGAACCGCCACCGGCCGGTGGCGGGGGCGCGGGGCACCTACCGCGCCACCGTGCGCCACGGCGTCAGCCGGGTGACCGCCGGCGAGCGCGTGAGCCTCGGCATCATCTTCCACGACGCCGAGTGAGGACGGGACCCGACACGGGGCGGTAGGGACACGCACAAGCGGCGCGAGCCGTGCCAGGCGAGCGCAATCCTCGCTACTGGACCGGTGTCTACATTCCAGGACAGCGGAGCGAGCATCGGCCGACGCGTCCAGCCGCGCGCAAGCGGCATGGCGAATGCATCTGCTCGGGTTCATGGATGCCACCTGCCCAGTAGTGCATCGACCAGCGTATGAACCCATGCCCCCCTCGAAGCGGAGGCGCTTCGGTTCACTCGGGCTGATGACCGTTGCCGTCGCTGTCGGGTTCGTGTCTCTGGCCGGAGCGCGCGTAGACGCCAGCAATGGCGCCTGCACGACGGCATCCGACTGCCACGCGCTGCTTCCGAAGATTTGCATGCGTTGCGATGACGGGTTGGAAAGATGCGCGCAGTGGGCGTGTGAAGAAGGGAAGTGCGCGATCCGGATGTGCGAGCCGGCCGAGCCCTCTGGCTTCACCGGGCATTGGAGCGGTAGCCAAACGACGAATGGAGGCGGAGGGACCCTCGCCCTCAGCGCCGACCTCACCTCAACCAGCGCGAAGGTGTTCACCGGCGTGATGACAGCCGGTGAGGCGGCCAGTTGCACCCTGAAGGGGAAGCGCACGAAGAAGGTGAAAGCTCGTCTCAAGTGCACCGATGGGAGCAAGATCACACTTACCGGTCACCTGGATACGACGTCCCAGACCATCACGGGCACCTTCACCCGGTTGAAGCACGGGAAAGGCAGGAAGGGGGGAACGTTCACGCTAACCAAGACGTTGGCGTGATCACCGTCGGGGGCCAAGACACGACCTTCCCCGGTGGCTCCCGCTCCCGAATCCATCCACCGCCGGCAAGCGCTCCCCGCGCGCGCCCGACGCGTAGTAGCGTGGGCTCAGGCCTGCGGGGCCGGCACGATGCGCGCCCGGCGCCGCTCCTTGCCGAGCCGCTCGTAGAGCACGGTGCCGTCGCAGAGCGCGAAGAGCGTGAAGTCGCGCCCCATGCCGACGTTCGGCCCCGGGTGCACGTGCGTGCCGCACTGGCGGACGAGGATGTTGCCGGCCCGCACGCGCTGGCCGGCGAAGATCTTGACCCCGCTCGCGCCCCATGCCGACGTTCGGCCCCGGGTGCACGTGCGTGCCGCACTGCCGGACGAGGATGTTACCGGCCTGCACGCGCTGCCCGGCGAAGATCTTGACCCCGCGCCGCTGCCCCGCGCTGTCACGCCCGTTGCGGGTGCTGCCCTGACCCTTCTTGTGCGCCATTAGGCGATCTCCATCACGCGCACGGTGGTGATCGACTGCCGGTGCCCGCGGCGCCGGCGGTAGTTCTTCCGCCGCTTCTTCTTGAAGACGAGGATTTTGCGCGCGCGTCCCTGTGCGAGGATCTGGCCGCGCACGCACACGCCCTCGACCAGCGGGGTGCCGACGCGCACCGCCCCGTCGCCGGCGGCGAGCAGTACCTCGGTGAACTCGACCGGCGCGCCCACCTCGCCCGCCAGACGCTCGATGCGGAGCACGTCGCCCGGGGCCACGCGGTACTGCTTTCCTCCGGTACGAATGACGGCGTAGGCCATGAGCGGATGGGCACGCGCTCTTGCCGCGCGAAGCCATGGTCTGTACTGGAGGGGCGGCGGAGTGTCAACCGGCGCGGATGATCCAGCTCACCCTCTACACGCGGGCGGAGTGCCCGCTCTGCCGCGAGATGCGGGCCGTGATCGAGCGGGTGGCGCGCGACATCCCGCTCGCCCTCGCGCTGGTCGACGTCGACACGGACCCCGCGCTCGCGGCGGCGTACGGGGACGAGGTCCCGGTGCTCGCGATCAACGGGCGGCGGGCGTTCGCCGTGCGCGTCGATCCGGCCGCGCTGCGCGCCTGCCTGGCGCGGGAGCGTTAGCATGCCCACCATCGCCGTCGACGCCATGGGCGGCGACCACGCGCCCGACGCGGTCGTGAAGGGGGTCGCCCAGGTCTCGCTCGCGACCGACATCGAGTGCCTGCTGGTGGGCGACGAGCGCCGCATCCAGAGCGTGCTCGAGGGGGTCTCGTACAACCCCGAGCACATCGCCATCCTCCATGCGGCGGACGCGATCGACATGGCCGAGGAGCCGCGCGAAGCCATCAAGCGGCGCGACGCCTCGCTGGTGGTGGGCGTGCGCGCCGTCGCCGAGGGGCGGGCCCAAGCCTTCGTCTCGGCGGGCAACACGAGCGCCTGCGTGCTCGCCTGCGCCAAGCACTTCCGTCTCCTGCGCGGCGTCCGGCGGGCCGCGCTGGCGAGCGTCTACCCGCGCCAGCGCGAGCAGCGCGGCCAGGACCCGCTCGCGCTGCTCCTCGACGTGGGCGCCACGGTGCGCTGCGAGGCCGAGGAGCTGGTGCACTTCGCGCTCATGGGGAGCGCCTACGCCCGCCGCGTCTCCAAGGTCGCGAGCCCCGCGGTCGGCCTCCTCAACATGGGGAGCGAGGAGACGAAGGGGGGCGAGGTGCTGGCCGAGGCGCACCGCCGTCTCCGCCAGCTCCCGGTCGTCAACTTCGTCGGCAACGTCGAGGGCAACGACCTGGTGCGCGGGCGCGCCGACGTGATCGTGTGCGAGGGGCTGCTCGGCAACGTCGCGCTCAAGCTGATCGAGGGCATCTCCGAGGTGCTCGACGACCTCACCAACCAGGCCGCCGAGCGGCGGGTAGCCTGGCGGCTCGGGCTGCGCCTCCTGGCGCGCGGCATCGAGGGCCTGCGCGCGCTCACCGACTACACGCAGTACGGCGGCTCGCCGATCCTCGGCTTCGAGCACCTCTGCATCAAGTGCCACGGGCGGTCGAGCGCGCGCGCCATCGGGAACGCGGTCAAGGTGGCGGCCAAGGCGGTGCGCGACCACGTGCCGCGCGAGATCGCCGACGCGCTGGCGGCGGTACGATGAGGCTCGGGCGCGTTCGTCCGGGGGCGACGCCCGCGTCCGCCGCGCCGCTCCTCTGCCGCTGGGACCTCGACAAGACCTATCTCCGGAGCGAGTTCGACTCGCTGCGCTCGCTGCTCCGCACGGCCTTCGAGCGCGCCGAGGACAAGGTCGAGGTGCCGGGTGTGGCCGAGCTCATCCGGGCGCTCAAGGCCGCGGCCGAGCGGCACGGACGGAAGGCGCTCGTCTACTTCGTGTCGGCGAGCCCGCCGCAGATCGGCGCGGCCATCCGGAAGAAGCTCGCCCTGGACGGCGTGCCCTACGACGGGATCGTGTTCAAGGATCAGCTCGCGCACTTGAAGCGCGGCAAGCTCCGCAACCTGCGCGAGCACGTGGGCTTCAAGCTGGCCGAGCTGTTGCGCGGCCGGCTCGCGGCGCCGCCCGGGGCGCCGGAGCTCCTCTTCGGCGACGACTGGGAGCTCGACTCGCTCATCTACTCGCTCTACGC
>Ga0209057_1004100_pt1 | contig 10506 bp, 9 predicted proteins | sample GraSoiAngelo_146_FD_185903 | JGI IMG/M metagenome (GOLD analysis project Ga0209057, IMG submission 185903) | Grasslands soil microbial communities from the Angelo Coastal Reserve, California, USA - 14_1009_05_30cm (SPAdes) (version 2) | ecosystem: Environmental > Terrestrial > Soil > Grasslands ... | reverse complement strand
GACAGCGAGATCGGCCGCGCCGAGATCCGCGAGCGGGCGCACGAGCACGCCCGCGATGCTAGTCGCGAGGGATACGGACTAGAGACGGGGGTGAGCGAGGAGAGGTTCACCCGCGACGAGCGAATCCACCAGCCTTGAGCGTGTCTCCTCGGCGAAGCCGAGAGACTCCGCTAGAGCGGGACGAAGTACGTCTCGCAGGCGAGCTCGATGAGCTCCGGCGTGATCTCCGCCGGCTTGCCCAGGAAGCGGGCCGCGGCGTGAAGGTGCGTCATCAGGTCGCGCGGGTGACATGAACGGAGCGCGATGTTGCGCTGCTTCGCGTACTCCACGATCCACTCGGCGGCCTGCGGGTAGTACTGGAGCTGCTGCTGCGCGCAGACACGGCGCAGGATCTCCGCGAACTCGGGCTCCGTCGGCGACTTCAGCTCGATCTTGTATTGGATGCGCCGGAGGAACGCCTCGTCGACGAGCGACGACGGCGTGCGGTTCGTCGAGAAAACGAGGAGCACGTCGAAGCGCACCTCGATCTTGCGGCCGTCGGCAAGCGTGAGGAAGTCGATGTCCCGATCGAGCGGGACGATCCAGCGGTTGAGGAGCTGATCCGGCGAGGCGCGCTGGCGCCCGAAGTCGTCGATGAGAAGGACGCCACCGCTCGCCTTCATCTGGAAGGGCGCCTCGTGCACCTTGGAGAACGGGTCGTAGCCGAGATCGAGCTGCTCGAGCGTGAGCTCCCCGCCGACCTGCACGAACGGGCGCGCGATCGGGACCCAGCGGCGATCGAAGCGCTGGTCGAGCGCGACGAGCGGGCGGTGCCGCGACGGATCGAAGACGCGGACGAGCTGCTCGCCGACCTGAACGACGTACGGGATGACGATGTTGCCCTTGAGGAGGGTCGCGAGCGTCTCCGCGATCGACGACTTTCCGGTGCCGGGCGGGCCGAAGAGGAAGATCGACCGACCGCTGTTGATCGCGGGTCCGAGCTGGCGCAGCGTGCGTTCGGGAAGCACGAGGTGGCCGAGCGCCTTCTTGAGCTCCTCCATCGAGACCTTGAGGCTGCCGATGGACTGCGCGCGCACGCGGCCGACGTACGCGCCGAGCGTCACCGGCGCGGGCCCGACGTAGCCGCTCTTGTCGAAGGCCTCGCGCGCGCGGGCGGTGCCCGCGTCGGTGAGCACGTACTGGTACGCCTGCGGGCCGACGCCCGCCGCGCCCTTCACCTCGGTGAGGCGCTCGTTCTTCAGGAAGTCGAGGATTGGCGCCAGGATCGGGCCGAAGGGGATGCAGAGCATCTCCGCGAGCTCGCCGCCCGTCGCCTGGCCCGACTTGTAGAGGATCTTGAGCGCGAGGTCGCCGATGAAGCCCGCGGAGAGGCCGGTCTCCTCGATGGATTGCGGGGCGAACGGTGCCGGCGACTCGGCCGCCGTCGGCGGCGCGGTGGGACGCTCTGTCTCGACCGCCAAACCTCATCCCTCCCCGTGGAGTCGGCGCCAGCATAGGGGCGCGCGCTGTCTCCATCGAGGGGGATTTTCGCGTGCGGTCGATTGCGACCGGACCGTTACGACGCGTGACGACGACGCCGGTCGCGCGGGCGCCGTCCGTGGCCTGCTTGACCGGCGGGCCGCGGTCTCGTAGACCATGCGCACTCACCGGCCGGGGAGCGACGGCCTTGCGTCCGGGGCATCTCATCGTCCTCGCGTTCGCGTTGCGCGCGTTCAGGTTGGCGCGCGGGCGGAGTGCCGAACGCACCGCGGCGGTGAGCCGCGGCTAGAGCGCGAAGCGGGGGAAGGCGTCGCGGCCCGGATAGCGCGCGGCGCCGCCGAGCTCGAGCTCGATCTCCATCAGCCGGTTGTATTTCGCGTTCCGCTCGCTGCGCGAGACCGAGCCCGTCTTGATCTGCCCGGTCCCGAGCGCCACGGCGAGGTCGGCGATCGTCGTGTCCTCGGTCTCGCCGGAGCGGTGCGATATGACCGCCGCGTAACCCGAGCGCTTCGCGAGCTCGACCGCGGCGATCGTTTCGGAGAGCGTGCCGATCTGGTTCACCTTGATGAGGACGGCGTTCGCCACTTTCTCGCGCACGCCGCGCTCGATCCGCTCCTCGTTCGTCACGAAGAGGTCGTCGCCCACCAGCTGCAGGCGGTCGCCGAGCGCCGCGGTGAGCGCCTTCCAGCCGCTCCAGTCGTCCTCGGCGAGGCCGTCCTCGACGGAGACGAGCGGGTAGCGCTCGGCCCACTCGCGGTAGAGCGCGGTCATCCCCGCGGCGTCGAGGGTCCGCTGCTCGCGCGCGAGCACGTACTTTCCGTCCGCGTACAGCTCCGTGGACGCCGGATCGAGCGCGATCGCGACGTCCGCGCCCGAGCGGTAGCCCGCCCTCGTGATGGCATCGACGATGAGCTCTATGGGCTGCTCGTTCGTGCGCAGCCCAGACGGCGCGAACCCGCCCTCGTCGCCCACGCCCGTGCCCATGCCGAGGTCGTGCAGCAACGCCTTGAGCGCGTGGAAGACCTCCGAGCCCATGCGGATCGCCTCGCGGAAACTCGGCGCGCCGAGCGGGACGAGCATGTACTCCTGCATGTCGGCGGAGTCCGTCGCGTGCTTGCCGCCGTTGAGGACGTTCATGAGCGGGACCGGAAGGACATGCGCCTCGGCCCCGCCGAGGTAGCGGTAGAGCGGAACGTCCCCGGCGACCGCGCCGGCCCGAGCGCAGGCGAGCGACACGCCGAGGATCGCGTTCGCGCCGAGCTTCGCCTTGTTCGACGTGCCGTCGAGCGCGAGGAGCGCGTCGTCGACCTTCGCCTGGTCCGCGGCGTCGTGCCCGGCGAGCGCATGGGCGATGACGTCGTTCACGTTGCTCACCGCCTTCAGGACGCCCTTGCCCCGGTAGCGCTTCCTGTCCCCGTCGCGCAGCTCGACGGCCTCGTGCGCGCCGGTCGACGCGCCCGACGGCACCATCGCCTCCGCGCGCGCGCCACCCGCCAGCGTCACCGCCACCGCGACCGTGGGATCGCCACGCGAGTCGAGGATCTCGCGCGCGTGGATCGAGCGGATGGCGGTCGCGGTCATCTGTCGGGGATCGCCGCGACCCCGGGCAGCGTCTTCCCTTCGATGAGCTCGAGCGACGCGCCCCCGCCCGTGGAGACGTGCGTCATCTTCTCCGCGAGGCCGGCCTCCTCGACCGCCTGCACCGACTCGCCGCCGCCGACGACGGTCACCGCCCCGCTCGAGGCAAGGAGCTCGGCGACGCGCCGCGTGCCGTTCGCGAAGGCCGGCACCTCGAACACACCGAGCGGCCCGTTCCAGAAGATGGTCTTCGCGCGCCCGATGACGCCGGCGTAGCGCTCGAGCGTACGCGGGCCGACGTCGACGATCGCCTGGCCGGACGGCACGTCGTCGACGCCGAACACGCCCGCGGCGGCCGCGCCGTCCTCATCAGGCGACGGCGCGCACACGACGTCGACCGGGATGAGGAGCGTCTTGCCGTTCCCCTCGACCTCGTCCGTCACGCGCCGGGCCTCGGTCTCCTTCTCGGGCTCTACGAGCGACCGGCCGACGCCGTGCCCGGCCGCGAGGAGGAACGTGTTCGCCATCCCGCCGCCGATCGCAAGAGCGTCAACGCGAGGCACGAGCGAGCGGAGGACGTCCATCTTCGTGCTCACCTTCGCGCCGCCAATGATCGCGAGGAACGGCTTCGCGGGATGCTCGAGGATGCCGCCGAGCGCGGTGAGCTCCTTCTCGAGCAGGAGTCCCGCGTACGCGGGGAGGATCCGCGCGATCCCCTCGGTGGAGGCATGTGCGCGGTGCGCGGTACCGAAGGCGTCGTTCACGTAGGCGTCGAAGCCCGTCGCCAGCGCCCGGGCGAAGGCCGGATCGTTCTCCTCCTCTTCCCTGTGGAAGCGCACGTTCTCGAGGAGGACCAGGTCTCCCGGTTCGAGCGCCCTGACGCGTCTGGCGATCTCCTGGCCGACGGCGTCCGGCATGAGCGGGACCTCGCGGCCGAGGAGCTCGCCGAGGCGCTTCGCGACGGGCGCCAGCGAGAGCTTTGCGTCACGGCCCTTGGGCCGGCCGAGATGCGAGACGAGAGCGAGGGCGCCACCGCGAGCCTGCAGCAGGCGGATCGTCGGCAGCGCCGCGCGGATGCGCGTGTCGTCGGCGACGGCGCCCTTGTCCAGCGGGACGTTGAAATCGACGCGGACGAGGACGCGCTTTCCCTTCGGATCCAGGTCCCGCACCGTCCGCTTCTTGAACGTCACGCGCTCGTCAGCGGACGGCGGCGGCGCGCTCCTGGTGGACCGGCGCGTCCGTGCGACGGGCAGAGAGCTTGCTCGCGACGAGCGCCGTGATGTCGGCGAGCCGGCAGGCGTAGCCCCACTCGTTGTCGTACCAGGCGATCACCTTGACCATGTTGCCGAGCACGATCGTGTCGATGCCGCTCACGATCGTCGAGTGAGCGTCGCCCTTGAGATCGCTCGAGACCAGCGGCTCTTCCGTGTAGTCCATGATCCCCTTGAGCTCGCCCGCGGCCGCGCGCTTGAAGGCGTCGTTCACCTCGGCCTTCGTGACCTCGCGCTTCAAGACGGCGACGAAGTCGACGACGGAGACGGTCGGGGTCGGGACGCGGAACGACATGCCGCTGAACTTGCCCTTGAGCTCCGGGATGACGAGCGCGATGGCGCGCGCCGCGCCGGTCTCGGCGGGAACGATGTTCTCGGACGCGGAGCGCGCATCCCGCGGATCCGGCGCGACGGTGTCGAGCAGCCTCTGGGAATTCGTCTTGGAATGGACGGTCGTGAGGAGTCCTTTCTCGATGCCGAACTCGTCGTTCAGCACCTTCGCGACGGGCGCGAGGCCGTTCGTCGTGCACGAGGCGTTCGAGATGATGTGGTGCTTCTCGGGATCGAACTCCTTCTCGTTGACCCCGAGCACGATCGTCTTGTCTTCGTTCTTTGCCGGGGCGGAGATGATCACGTATCTCGCGCCCGCGTCGATGTGCGCCTTGGCTTTGGTCGCGTCCGTGAAGAAGGCGGTCGACTCGATGACGATGTCGACGCCGAGGTCCTTCCAGGGGAGCTTGGCGGGATCGCGCTCCTGCAGGACTTTGATCCGACGGCCGTCGACCAACAGGGCGTCGGCCGTGGCCTCGACATCGCCGGGGTACTTCCCGTAGTTGGAGTCGTGCTTGAAGAGGTGCGCGTTCATCTTTGGGTCCGCGAGGTCGTTGAGCGCGACGATCTCGATGTTCGGGTGGCGCTCGATCATCGCCTTGAGGAACTGCCGCCCGATCCGGCCGAAGCCGTTGATAGCCACTTTCGGCATCTTCTCGCCCCCCTTGGGAAGCACTTTAGAGGAACCACTCTCCTCTGCCCGAGCTGCGCTCGCGCGCGGCGATCGCCGCGCCCAGCATGCCGACGTCGCGGCCGAGCGCGGCCGGCACGACCCGCACTGCGTCGCGCGGGACCTTGAAGGCGCGTTCCGCGATGCCGCGGCGCATCGGTTCGAGCGTTCGCGCTGGCTCGTGCTCGGCGATCGATCCGCCGACGACGATGAGCGAGGGATTCAGCACGTTCGTCAGCCCGATCGCGAGGTTCTCGAGGGCCCGCTCGGCCCGCGCGACGAGCCGCTCCGCTCTGGCGTCACCGGACGCGGCCGCCGCGTAGACGCGCGCCGCGTCATCGACGCCGAACGCCTCGGCGAGGTTCCGCCCCGCCGCGAACGACTCCGCGCAGCCGTAGCTGCCGCAGCCGCAGCGCGGTCCTTCGAGACCGACCGGCCAGTGGCCGATCTCGCCGGCCGTGTTCGTCGCGCCGCGCAGCATGCGGCCGTGGCTCACGATCGCGCCACCGAGACCGGTCGATATCGTCACATAGACGAAATCGCGCGCTCCTTTCGCGGCCCCGGCGACCGCCTCGGCGACGGCGGCCATGGCGGTGTCGCGGTCGACGAAGACCGCGACACCGAGCGCGTCGCGCAGGCGATCGGCGAGCGGGAAATCGCGGAAGCCGGGGATATTCGGCGCGTCGTGCACCAGGCCACGCATGTGGTCCAGCGGACCGGGGGCGGCGCAGCCCGCGGCCGCTACGTCGCGAACTGCCGCCTTGGCCGCTGCGAGCGCCGCTCGCGCGCTGTCGGCGATCGCGGAGACGACGTCGGGCCCGCCGGTGAGCGGGGTCGGCCGCTCGTCGCGGCCGAGGATCGACGGAACGTCGCCGTCACGCGCGATCACGGTCCGCACGTTCGAACCGCCGAGATCGATGCCGAGGAGGAGGCTCAGACCCTGGGGAGCTTGCCCGCCACGTCGGGCGCATGCAGCACCGAGGCGTCGCCGAGGAAGATCCGCTGCTGCGCGGCCTTGTACCCCTTCCTCGCCTTGTCCTTGCCGAAGGCCTTCTCGGCGTCTTCATAGATCTGGCGGGCGAGCGACGCGAGGTAGGGCGCGGCCTGCTGGTCGCTCAGCGCTTCGCGCTCGAGCGCCTGGACGTCGATGCGATCGTCGACGATCGGCAGCGGCCGGTCGATGGGATCGGCCTGCTCGTCGACTCGCATGAGCAGGTTCGCCATCCGCTCCTCGACGCGCGCCTTGCCGTACCTGCCGCTGTTGTACTCGGCGAGCAGCGCGTTCGAGAAAGCCGCGAGCGCGCCCAGCCGGGTCGCCCCTTCCAGCGGCTCCTGCGCCGCGGCGGGTACGGCCGTGGGCCGCTCGCGCGAGAACATCCCGAAGAGGCCGCCCTTCTTCTTCTCGAGCGGCGTGGCGGCGGCGGGCGCGGGCGGCGTCCACTCGCCCGCAAGGCCCTCCGAGGCCGGGGACACGTCCGCCTCCGGCGGCGCGGTCGGGTTCCACGCAGCCGGGGCGGAGGGGCCGGGGGTGGTGTCCAGCGCCGGCGGCGGGCTCGACCACGCGTCCGCCGCCGGAGCCGGGGCGGGCGTGGTCCACGACTCGGCTGGTGGTGGCGGAGGCGCCTCCTGCGTCGGCGGGCCGAAGATCCCGGAGAGCGCCGACAGCCGGTCGTCCGCAGGCTCGCGCGCGGGCGGCGCCGGGGGTCCTGCCTCGGGCGCCTGGTAGCTATCGAAGCGCGAGCCGAGCTCCGAGCGGAGCTCCGCCTCATCCGGCGGCGGTGGCGCCGCCGCGGCCGCCCAATCGGGCGGGGGCGCCTGCGGCGCCGGCGGTTCCTCCCGCTGCGCGGGCGGCGCCGGGGCCCATTCGCTCGTCGGCGCCGGCGCCGTCCACTCGGGCGCCGCCGGCGCGGCGGCCGCCCATTCGGGGATCGTCGGCTGGGCCGGAGATGGCGAGGGCGCCGGCTCGGCCGGAGCGGGCGCCGTTTCGGCACGCGGCGGCAAGGTCCATTCGGGCTCCTCGGTGACCGGTGGCCGCCATTCGGGCGCGGGAGCGCGCGCCGGCGCTGGTGCGGGAGCGCTCATCCAGTCGGGCGCGGGCGGCGGGCTCGGAGCCGCCGCGGGGCCCGAGGGTGCGGCCGCCTCGGCCGCGGCGCGCGGCGGCGGACCCGGCGTGGTGACCGGCTCGATGACGCCGTCGCGGACGAGACCGGCAAGCAGATTCAGCGCGTCCAGGGGGCCGATCCCGAGGTGCTGCGAGATTCCGGCGACGTCGCGGTCGCCGTTCACCGCGAGGAGCGCGCGCCAGCGTTCCGGCGTGAAGGTCACCGCACCCTGATCGGCCGCTCGCTCCGAGAGACGGAAGCGCATGGCGTCGTCGGGGATCACCGCACGGATCGACGCGAGACGATCGCGCGACTCGGCGGCCCGGCGCAGGAGCGCGTCGAGGTCGCCCTCGAGGTTGCCTTCGCGCCGAGAGCGTCTTCCCCGCCGTGGTCACCGCAGACCGCGGCGACGAGACGGCCGTTCGAAAAGCCGAGCGCGCCGACCTGGTCGGCCCCCCGGATCTGGAGCTCGCCGGTCTTGCTCGTGCCGGCGAGCAGGCCGACGACGGATTCCAGCGGGAAGTCCTTCGTCGATCCTTGCAACGTCATCGCAGCGCGACCTCCGTCTCCTTGTCGAAGACGTGCAGCTTGCGCAGATTGAACCCGACGCGAATGGTCGCACCGGGACGCGTCTGCGTGTCGGTCGAGACGCGCGCGATGAAGCTCTGCCCGTCCGCGGAAAGCAGGAGCTGCAATTCGTTCCCGAGGTACTCGACGACGTCGACCCGCGCCTCGACGGGGAGGTGCCCGTCCTGGCGCGCGTGCGCGATGTCGTCGATGTCCTCCGGGCGGACCCCGAGGATGACGTCCTTGCCGACCGCCTCGGCGGATTTGCCGGAGACGGGCGCTTTGAAGAATCCGGCGTCGGCCACCGCCTGACCTGGCGTGCCGACCACCTTCGCCGGGAAGAAGTTCATCGACGGAGAGCCGATGAATCCGGCCACGAAGAGATTCGCCGGGCGCTCGTGGAGATTCTCGGGGGTGTCGAGCTGCTGGATGAGCCCTTCGTTCATGACCGCGATGCGATCGCCCATCGTCATCGCCTCGACCTGGTCGTGCGTGACGTAGATCGTCGTCCGGCGGATACGCTGGTGCAGCTGCTGCAGCATCGCGCGCGTCTGGATGCGCAGCTTCGCATCGAGGTTCGAGAGCGGCTCGTCCATGAGGAAGACCGCCGGCTCGCGCGCGATCGCGCGTCCGACCGCGACGCGCTGGCGCTGACCGCCCGAAAGCTCCTTCGGCTTGCGCTTCAGGAGCTGCGAGAGGCCGAGCAGCTTGCCGACCTCGTTCACGCGCCGCTCGATCTCCGCCTTCGGCATGCCGCGGAGCTTGAGGCCGAACGCCATGTTGTCGTAGACGCTCATGTGCGGATAGAGCGCGTAGTTCTGGAAGACCATCGCGATGTCGCGGTCCTTCGGGGCGACGTCGTTGACGATGCGCTCGCCGATGAAGATATCGCCGCTCGTCTGCTCCTCGAGGCCCGCGAGCATCCGCAGGGCGGTCGTCTTCCCGCAGCCCGACGGCCCGACGAGCACGAGGAACTCGGCGTCGCGGACCGCGAGATTGAGGTCGTTGACCGCCACGACGTCGCCGAAGCGCTTCGTGACGTGGTCGTACGTAACGGTCGCCATCGAGAGCAAAAGTATGTCATGGGACTTCGCCGCGGAGGCGCGAGTACGGACGCGCGTGGGCGTCCCGGTCGCGGCCGGAGCCGAGGCGCGCGCGGACCGCGCCGGGGGACGACCGCGTCTCGGCCGCGGAGAGCCGCGCGAGGACGCGCACGCGGTATGCGATCGCGCCCGGCGGCGCGTCGAGCGGGACGACCAGAGCCGCGTGCTCGCCGTCACGGACCGCCCTCGCGTCGACGATCGCGATCTGGCGCGGCCGTCCGGTCGCCCGGTCGTAGTACGCGATGCGCACGAAGGCCTCGCGCACGGCCGGATCACTCACCTCGAGCGACACGCGAAGCGCGCCGCTCGACGGGATCGGGAGGAGATCGCTCTCGATCCCCCACGCGCGGCCCGCCGGGACGCCCACGACGAGGGCCTCGCCGTCGCGCTCGAAGAAGCCGCGCGGCGTCGTGCGGTGGAAACGTGGCTCGTCGTCGGCCGCGGCAGGCATGCCAAAGAGCACGAGCGCCAGCGCGGCGGCGATCGCGAGGAGCGGTCTCGACATGCGCGGACCGTACGCGATCGCGGCGCTCGTGTCTGTCCTCATTTCGTGCCGAGCCGTCGTCATTTCGTGCGGACGCTGTCGTCATTTTTTGCACCCACCAGCCGCGGGGGTCTGAGGGGGCGGAGCCCCCTCAACCTGGCCCCCTCAACCTGGCCCCCTCAACCTGAGGCGAGATCCACGAGCCAGGTTCCGATCTCGTACGGCTGGAGGCGCACGGTCATGACCGCACCCTCCACCTCCGCCGGCGCGGCGGTTCGGATCACGTCGAGGCCGGTGTTGCCGAGCGTGAGATCGCCCTCGCGCAGATCCACCGGACGCGCGGCTCGCACGTCGCGGGCGAAGCGGAGTCCGTTCGACGCGGCCTCGCCGGTCGGGTTCGCGACGCGCACGACGAGCGCGCCGTCCGGGCCGGCACGCAGCGCGCTCAGCACCAGCGGCGTCCGCGCGTCGACGAACGAGAGATAGGAGCGGGTCGCGCCGTCGCCGTGGAGGACGAGCGGCGGCGAGAGCCACTCCCGGATCGCACGCTCCGCGTCGGCGAGTCTGGTCCGTACGTCGAGCGGGACGAGGCAGTACCGGTACGCGCGCTCGCCTTCGCACTGCGCGCTCGGGGTCGCCAGCTCCGGCCCCGCGTGGATGCGCCGCTCCGGGAGGTCGCCGCGCGAGAGGAATCCGACCGCCCGCAGCAGCGTGATCGCGATCGTCCGACCGTCGTGGAGGACGGCGTACTCTCGCAGCCCGTCGACGCCGACCGCGAGTCCTCTCGTCGCGCCGCTCACCGCGACCAGGTCGTGCACGCACGCGTCGTACGTCGCGGGCTCGATCCAGCCGCGACCGATCGGCGGTCGGTTCGCGCGCTCGATGAGCGCGAAGGCCGCTCCCGCCCGATGCGTGAGCGTCC
>Ga0209057_1004097_pt1 | contig 10512 bp, 8 predicted proteins | sample GraSoiAngelo_146_FD_185903 | JGI IMG/M metagenome (GOLD analysis project Ga0209057, IMG submission 185903) | Grasslands soil microbial communities from the Angelo Coastal Reserve, California, USA - 14_1009_05_30cm (SPAdes) (version 2) | ecosystem: Environmental > Terrestrial > Soil > Grasslands ... | reverse complement strand
CGGACGCGACGGCCGCCTGGTCCCGGTCGCCTTCGGCAGCCCGGGCTGGGAGAGCCACGACGCCGCGGCCGCGAGCCGGTACTACGCCCACCTCGCCGGCAAGACGGTCGCCGCGGCGCGCAAGGCGATCGTCGAGCTGCTGCGCGAGGCCGGGGCGCTCCGCGGCGAGCCCGAGCCCGTCGAGCACGCGGTCAAGTACTACGAGAAGGGCGACCGGCCGCTCGAGTTCATCTCGACCCGGCAGTGGTTCGTGCGCCTGCTCGACAAGAAGGACGCGCTGCTCGCCAAGGGCGACCAGATCGCGTGGCACCCGGACTTCATGCGGCTGCGCTACCGCAACTGGACCGAGAACCTCCAGATGGACTGGTGCATCAGCCGCCAGCGCTTCTTCGGACCGGCGATCCCCGTCTGGTACCCGCTCGACGGCGACGGCCGCCCGGACCACGCGCGGCCGATCGTGGCCGAGGCGGGCGTCCTGCCCGTCGATCCGATGACCGCCGTGCCGCCCGGCTACACGCCCGCCCAGCGCGACCGCCCGGGCGGCTTCACCGGCGAGCCCGACGTCTTCGACACCTGGTTCACCAGCTCGCTCACGCCGCAGATCAGCTCGGGCTGGCTCCTCGACCCGGCGCGCCACCGCCGCCTCTTCCCCGCCGACATCCGCCCGCAGAGCCACGAGATCATCCGCACCTGGGCCTTCTACACGATCGCCAAGGCGCTCCTGCACGAGGACACGATCCCGTGGCGGCACGCGGTCATCTCGGGCTGGATCCTCGACCCCGAGCGGAAGAAGATGTCGAAGAGCCGCGGCAACGTCGTGACGCCGATGCACCTCCTCGACGAGTACACCGCCGACGGCGCCCGCTACTGGGCGGCGGGCGCGCGGCTCGGCAGCGACACGGCCTTCGACCCGAAGGTGTTCAGGATCGGGAAGCGCCTGGTCACCAAGCTCTTCAACGCGGGCAAGTTCGTGCTCGCGCAGGCGGCGCCCGAGGGGCCGATCGGCGCCGAGCTCGACCGCGCCTTCGCGCACCGCCTGGCCGTGCTGGTCGAGCGCGTGACCGCGTCGTTCGAGGAGTTCGACTTCGCGCATGCCCTCCAGGACACGGAGGCGTTCTTCTGGAACGACTTCACCGACACCTTCCTCGAGCTCGCCAAAGGGCGCGCGTACGAGGGCGATCCGTCCGCCGTCGCGGCGCTGCGCCTCGGGCTCCGCGTGCTGCTGCGCCAGTTCGCGCCCGTGCTGCCCTACGTCACGGAGGAGATCTGGTCCTGGGCGTTCGCCGAGGACACGGGGCACGCGAGCATCCACGCCGCGCCGTGGCCGGGCCGTCGCGACTTCGAGCAGGTCGCCGCGCCCGCCGACCCGGCGAGCTTCGAGGCCGCAGTGGGCTGCTTCGCGGCCATCAACAAGCGGAAGTCCGAGGCGGGCGTCTCGGTCGGCCGCGCCGTCGTGCGGCTCGCGCTCGCCGCCGCGCCGGCGACGCTCACGCGCCTCGGCCCGGTCGCCGCCGACGTGATGGGGGCGGCGCGCGTCGCCGAGTACGCGCTCCATCCCAGGGCCGGGCTCGACAGCGGCTTCGAGGTGGTCGAAGTGGAGTTCGCGCCGCTGGAGACTTGAGCGCATGGTCGCGCCCTGGGACGACCCGCGGGTCGGTGCGTTGATCGAGCTCGCGCTCGCCGAGGACCTGGGCTTCGGCGACCGCACCTCCGAGGTCCTCGTCCCGGCCGGCACCCGCGCACGCGGCCGCCTCCGTGCCAAGCAGGGGCTCGTCGTGTGCGGGCTGCCGCTCCTGGACCGCGTGTTCCGGCGGCTGGGCGAAGTGAGCGTGTCGATCGAGGCCGCCGAGGGGGACCTGGCCGCGCCAGGGCAGGTGCTGGCGACGCTCGAGGGAGAGGCCCGCGCGCTGCTCGCGGGCGAGCGCGTCGCCCTGAACCTCCTCCAGCATCTCTGCGGCATCGCCACTCTGACGCGCGCGTACGTGAAGCGCGTGCACGGCACCCCGCTCGTCGTGCGCGACACGCGGAAGACGCTCCCCGGCCTGCGCGCCCTCGCCAAGTACGCCGTCCGCACCGGCGGCGGGACGAACCACCGCGTGGGGCTCGACGACGCCATCCTCATCAAGGACAACCACCTGGCGCTCGTCGGCGGCGACCTGACGGCGGCGGTCCGCCAGGCGCGTGCGGCCGCGCCCGCGCTCCCCGTCGAGATCGAGTGCCGCACGCTCGACGAGGTCGCGGCGGCGGTGGCGGCGGCGCCCGACCTGATCCTCCTCGACAACATGCGCCCCGCGACGATCGCCGGCGCCGTGCGCCTGGTGGCCGGCCGCGTCCCGCTCGAGGTCTCGGGCGGCGTCACGCGGGAGCAGCTTCCTGCCCTCGCCGCGCTCGGCGTCCAGTTGGTCGCGGTGGGCGCGCTCACGCACTCCGCCCCCGCCGCCGATTTGAACCTGAAGATCGAGCCGCTGCCGTGACTGCCGAGGAGCAGATCGTCACCTGGCTCGGCGCGGCGCGCGGCCCGCTCTCGGGCGAGGAGCTGGCCCGCCGCCTCGGCTGCTCGCGCGCGGCGGTATGGAAGCGGGTGGCCGCGCTGCGCCGCCGGGGCTACCGCATCGAGGGGCGGCCGGCCGGCGGCTACACGCTCGCCGCCCAGCCCGACCGTCTCGGCCCCGCCGAGCTCGCCCCGCATCTCCGCGGCGGGTGGCGGCGCGTGCACTGGCTCGAGGAGGTCGACTCGACCCAGCGCGTGGCGCGCGAGCTGGCGCGCGCGGGCGCGCCCGAAGGGACGACGGTCATCGCCGAGCGCCAGACCGCGGGGCGCGGCCGGCTCGGGCGGCAGTGGCATTCGCCGGCGGGGCTGAACCTCTACTGCTCGATCGTGCTCCGGCCCCCGCTCGCCCCGAGCGCGGTGCCGCGGCTCGCGCTGGTGGCGGGCGTGGCGGTGGCGGCCGCGGTCGAGGAGGAGACCGGGCTCCGCCCGGGGATCAAGTGGCCGAACGACGTGCTCCTCGGCGGCCGCAAGGTGGCCGGCATCCTGGTCGAGATGGAGTCCGAGGTCGAGCGCGTGCACCACGTGATCGCCGGCATTGGCGTCAACCTGAACGCGCCGCGCACCGCCTTCCCGCCCGCGCTGCGGCCGAAGGCCGGCTCGCTCCGCCTCGCCACCGGCCGGCGGGTCGACCGCGCCGCCTTCACGGGGCGGTTGCTCGCCGCGCTCGAGGCACGTTATGGTCGCTTCCTTGCGAGGGGATTCTCGAGCGTGCGCTCCGAATGGGAATCGTACTCCGTGCTCACCGGCTCGGAGGTCCGTGTCGCCTCCGCCGAGGGGGAGATTGCCGGGCGGGTGCTGGGACTCGATGACGACGGCGCGCTGCGCCTCGGCCGCCCGGGCGGCGGCGTGGTGCGGCTGGTCGCCGGCGAGGTGACGGTGTTGGGCGGGCACCCCTGATGCTGCTCGCGATCGACGTCAGCAACACGCACACCAAGGTCGGCGTCTACGAGGGCGACCGCTTGGCGCGCCACTGGCGGCTGCAGACCGAGCCCGAGCGCACCGCGGACGAGTACGGCGTGATGCTGCTCGGCCTCTTTCGCACCGGCGGCGTCTCGCCGGAGGACGTCACGGGGATCGCCGTCTCGAGCGTCGTGCCGCCCATGCACGAGATGCTCGACGAGCTCGGCCGGAAGTACTTCGGCCACCCGCCGCTCTTCGTCGGCCCGGGCGTGAAGACCGGCATCGCGCTCCTCTACGACAATCCGCGGGAGATCGGGGCCGACCGCATCGTGAACGCGGTGGCGGCCTACGAGCGCACGCGCGGGCCCTGCATCGTCGTCGACCTCGGCACGGCGACCACCTTCGACTACGTGACCGCGCACGGCGAGTACGCCGGCGGCGTCATCGTCCCCGGCATCGGCATCTCGCTCGACGCGCTCTTCGTGCGGGCCGCCAAGCTGACGCGCGTCGAGCTGGAGCGGCCGGCGAAGGTGGTGGGCCGCAACACCGTGCACGCCATCCAGTCGGGCGTGACCTACGGCTACACGGCGCTGGTGGACGGGCTGGTCGAGCGCATCCGCAAGGAGAACGACCCGAAGGCCCGCGCCCTCGCCACCGGGGGCTTCGCCTCCCTCATCGCCCCGGTCTCCACCACCATCGAGGCGGTCGACGAGTTCCTGACCCTCGACGGGCTCCGCATTGTTTACGAGCGCAATGGAGGACGGGATGTCAGCTGAGGAAGTCGCCAGGCTGCGAAACGTCGTCATCGTGGGGCAGGGCGGCGCCGGGAAGACGACGGTCGCCGACGCGCTCCTCTTCGCCGCCGGCGCCGTCAACCGGCTCGGCCGCGTCGACGACGGCTCCTCGGCCTTCGACATCGAGCCCGAGGAGGTGCGCCGCAAGAGCTCGATCACGGCGGCGCTGCATCATGCCGCGTGGCGGAAGCACGAGCTCAACCTGATCGACACGCCCGGCTACTCGGCCTTCCTGCACGACACGCGGAACTGTCTGCGCGCCGCGACCGGCGCCGTCCTGGTCCTCGGCCCGACCGGCGGCGAGGCGAAGGTCGAGGCGGAGAAGGTGTGGGCCTGGTGCGAGGAGCTCGCGCTCCCGCGCGTCGCCTTCGTGACCCGCATGGACCGCGAGCGCGCGACCATCGAGCACGCGCTCGAGGACCTGAAGACCCTCGGCGCCACGCCCGCCGTGCTGCAGGTGCCGATCGGCGCCGAGGCGGAGTTCAGGGGCGTGGTCGACGTGCTCTCGGGGAAGGCCTTCCTCTACCAGGGCGAGTCGGGGACGTTCCAGGAAGGCGCCCCGCCGGCCGCCGCGGCCGACGCCGCCGGCAAGGCGCGCGAGCGCCTGGTCGAGACCATCGCGGAGGCGAACGACGCGCTCCTCGAGAAGTACCTCGAGGGCACCGAGCTGACGGCCGACGAGCTGCGCGAGGGGCTCCGCGAGGCGGCGCGCGCGGGGAAGATCCTGCCCGTCCTGTGCGGCGCGGCCGGGAGGGCGATCGGCCTCCATCCGCTGCTCGACGCGATCGTCGACCTCCTGCCGTCGCCGGCCGAGCTGCCCCCCTGGAAGGGCGACAACCCCAAGACCGGCGAGGAGGTCGAGCGCGCGGCGGACCCGACGGCGCCCTTCGCGGCCTACGTCTTCAAGACCATCGTCGATCCGTTCGCGGGCAAGCTGGCCGTGCTGCGCGTGGTCTCGGGCCGCATCCACGCCGATTTGAACTGCGTCAACACCGCGCGCGACGTGCGCGAGCGCATCGGCCACCCGCTCAAGCTCGAGGGGAAGAAGCAGGTGCAGATCCCGTCCGCGGTGGCCGGCGACATCGTGGCGGTCGCGAAGTTGAAGGAGACGGCCTCGGGCGACACGCTCGCCGACGAGAAGAGCCCGATCGTCTTCCCGCCGCTCCCCGACACGCCGGCCGCCATCTCCTTCGCGCTCCAGCCGAAGAGCAAGGCCGACGACGAGAAGGTGATGCAGGGGCTCCACCGGCTCATGGAGGAGGACACCGCACTCCGGGTCCACCGCGACGAGCAGACCAAGGAGTTCGTGGTCTCGGGCACCGGGCAGCTCCACCTCGAGGTCGCGGTCGAGCGGCTCAAGCGCAAGTTCGGCGCCGAGGTCGAGCTGAAGGCGCCCAAGGTGCCGTACAAGGAGACCATCAAGGGGACGGCCAAGGCGCAGGGCAAGCACAAGAAGCAGACCGGCGGCCACGGGCAGTACGGCGACTGCTGGCTCGAGCTCTCGCCGCTGCCGCGCGGCAAGGGCTTCGAGTTCGAGGATGCGGTCGTGGGCGGTGTCATCCCGCGCAACTTCATCCCCGCGGTCGAGAAGGGGGTGCGCGAGGTGCTGGTCGAGGGGATCATCGCCGGCTACCCGATCGTCGACGTGAAGGCGAAGCTCTACTTCGGCTCCTACCACGACGTCGACTCCTCGGAGATGTCGTTCAAGATCGCCGCCCGTCTGGCCTTCAAGGCCGCCTTCGAGCAGTGCCGCCCCTGCCTCCTCGAGCCGATCATGACCATCACGATCACGGTGCCGGGCGAGTTCATGGGCGACGTCATCGGCGATCTCAACAGCCGCCGCGGCAAGGTGCTGGGCGCCGAGCCCAAGGGGAGCACCGGGCAGCAGGTGATCCGCGCCCACGTCCCCATGGCGGAGGTGCTGCGCTACGCGCCCGACCTGCGCTCGATGACCAGCGGCCGGGGCGACTTCGAGCTCGAGTTCTCGCACTACGAGGAGGCGCCGCCCCATATCGCCGAGAAGATCATCAAGCAGGCGCAGGCCGCGAAGGCCGAGCGCCATGCCTGAAGAGGAGCCCGAGCTCAGCGAAGCGGAAGCGACCGAGCTCGCCCGCCGGATCGAGGCGGGCGAGGACGGCATCGCGGTGCCCGCCGAGCTGGTCGAGGAGCCCGAGGAGCGGAAAGCGCCGCCGCCCGAGAACCTCTACGCGCAGATCCTCCGCATGCCGATGGCCGGGAAGATCAAGCTCGCGCTGCGCGGCAACCGCGACGCGCGCCTGATCCTGATCCGCAACACCAACAAGCTGCTCCGCCGCTTCGTGCTCCTGAACCCGCGCATCGGCGAGGACGAGGTGATCGCCGTCACGCGCAACAAGAGCGCCGACGACGAGCTGCTGCGCATGATCGCCGAGCGGCGCGAGTGGATGCGGAACTACCAGGTGCGCCTCGGCCTGGCGACCAACCCGAAGGCGCGGCTCCCGGTCGCGCTCAGGCAGGTGGGGACGCTCGAGGAACGGGACCTGCGGATCATCGCCAAGTCGAAGAACGTGCCGGCGGCGGTCTCGGCGCAGGCGCGGCGGCTCCTGATGACGACGAAGGCGCCGAAGTGAGGTGGGCGATCGCGATCGCCGCGCTGCGGGGGGCGCGGCGCCTGGTACCGGAGCCGGCCCGCCCGGAGCTCCGCCGCGCCATCGAGGAGCTGCGCGCCGCCGCCGTGGACGCCGCGGAGCGGCGGCGCGCCCGGCGCACGCTCCACGGGGCGCGCGGCGTGCGGCTCAACCTGGGCTCCGGGGGGCGGGCCCGTCCGGGCTGGATGAACCTCGACCTCGACCGCGGCGGCGAGCTGCGCCTCGACCTGCGCCGCCCGCTGCCCCTGCCGGACGCCTCGTGCGCGGAGGTCTACTCCGAGCACGTCCTCGAGCACCTGGCGTATCCGGGCGAGGTGGAAGCGGTCCTGCGCGACTGGTTCCGCGTGCTCGCGCCGGGAGGCGTGCTCTCGCTCGGCGTCCCGGACACCGAGTGGCCCCTCGTCTCGTACGTGAACGGGAACGACGAGTACTTCGACTGGTGCCGCCGCCAGCCCTGGTGTCCGCCGTGGATCGAGACGCGGCTCGACCAGATCAACTTCCACTTCCGCCAGCAGATCCCGGAGTTCGGCGCGGCGCACCGCTACGCCTACGACTTCGAGACGCTCGCCGCCCGGCTCGACGCGGCCGGCTTCGCGGACGTCGTCCGGCGCGCCTTCGATCCGGCGTCGGACGCCGAGGAGCGCCGGGTGGGGACGCTCTACGTGCGCGCCACGCGACCGTGAGCCCCGGGCGTGGCGGTGCTAGCGGGTCTTCACGTGCGCGCCGCCGTGGGGCGGCTCGCGTGGTCGAGCCGGTAGGTCAGTCGACGTAGCCGAGAGCGCGAAGCTTCCTCCTGAAGTCGGGGTCGGCTTCTCCGGTCGACGGCGGGGGCTTCGCACGAGCGTGCCAGTCGGCGACGGCCCACGCGAGGTTCGCGCCCTCCGGTACCTCGCCGAACCGATTTCGGCTCTCCGTCGGGTCGTCCGAGAGATCATAGAGTTCGTAGCGAGCCAGCCCCGGCGTGAAGATCAGCTTCCAGCGCGCCGAGCGCACGGCGAGCACCTCCGTTGCCGTGCCATCGGGTGCAATGCCGGCTCGCGTCGCCGAGAAGACGAGGTCGTCCGTCCCCGGTATAAGGAGATTTCGCCCGGAGAGATGCGACGCGTCGAGCCCCAAGATGGTCGCGATCGTCGGGAAGAGGTCGATGCCCTGCGCCAGACCGGCGCTCCGGCCCGGCGGGATCCCCGGTCCCGCGATCACGAGCGGAACCCGTATCGATTCGTCGTAGAGCTGGGAACCGTGCTTCAGGCGACCATGCTCCTGGAATTCCTCGCCATGATCGGCGGTGACGACGAGGACGGTTGAGTCGCGGAGCTCGAGCTCCGCGAGCGCCTGCAGGAGGCTACCGAGCTCGGCGTCCCAAGTGCGGATATCGCCATCGTACAACACACGGAGATACGCGATCTCGGGCGCCGTGAGACGGCCCCCATCGTGCGAGTTGATGCGCCTGGCGGCCTCATCGACGACGCCGGCGCGGAGCTCGCCACGGACCTGCTCCGGAGGGGATGGTCGGAAGCGCTGAATGGGCTTGTAGGGGTCGTGCGGCTCCATGTAATGCAGATACGCGAAGAACCGATACCTGCGGTTCGGACGCAGCCACTCCAGGAAGGCTTCGTTCACGCTCGCTGCCGACGCCCAGTCGGCCATAGACTTGCTCCACCCGAGCTCCACGAAGGTCTCGAAGCCGCGCGCGAGGTTCGTGCCGCGGGATACCAGCGGGTTCGCGGAGAACGCTGCGGTCGTGATGGCAGCGAGCTGCGCCTCCGCCGCAACCGTCGGAAGCGCGTCCGAGAGGAACGTCCGCTCGGCGTCCGCTCCTGCGCCGGGGCGGCTCCCGTCGGGCGCACCGGCCGTGCCGTGGTTGAGTGGATCGAGCCCGGTGAAGATGGAAGCGACCGACGGCAGGGTCCACGAAGACTGAGCAGAGGCATCGTCGAAGATCAGCCCCGTGCTGGCGAGACGGTCGAGCTCGGGGCTCGGACTCGGAGCCGCCCCATAGCAGCCGAGCCGATCCGCTCTGAGGGCATCGACGAGAAGGACGATGACATTGGGGCCCGCCTGGCCTGCGGGTTGACGCTCGCGCCACTGTCGGCGGACGAGCCTTACGTTACTCCATCCCGCCGTGCCGCCCGCGCTGCCGGCGCCGACCGTGCTCGTGCGGAGGCCGATGTCCACCTCGCGTCCCGCGAACGAAGCGAGGTCGACACGCTCGTCGAACCAATGCTGGTCCGAGCGGTCTCGCGCGGGATTGAGGACACGCTCGAAGATCTCCGCGTCGTCCACGGAAATGGAGAACCGGACCCCCGTAGCCGACCTGTCCCGAGGGCCCTCGCGCGCGACCCCGATGCCGAAGCGGAGCGCCGCTCCATCGGGCACGCGGACGCGCACTCGTGCGAGCGACGGGGGCGAGGCGAGGATCGCTCGCCGGTACCGTCCGTTCAGGTCGAAGCGAGCGTTCACCCGCAGGCCCCCGATCTCCACCTGGCTTCCGCTCGAGGATGGGGGCGCCGCGAGGGTGGCGGAGATATCCTCCACGGGCGTTTCGATCGGCATCCGGGAAGGGAGGGCGACCTGGGAGAAGAGCCGGACACCGGGACCCCAGCGCCGCCAGGCGACGCCCGCGGCACCCGCCGCCGCGGCCACCAAAAGACCCCATCCGATCATGCGCCGCCTGCGTCCGGCGGTCATTCTCTCCCTTCAGTGGCCACGCCTTGGCCCGCCACGCGGCAGCCGCCCGGGCGACTACGAAGATGCACCGAACTATACGGTAAGCGGTTGGCGTACCGAAGCAAGTGCTCCACAATGGCGGGTGTCTGTACCAACGCCGCTCTGAATGCCACGCGGCGTGCGAAGACAATTGGCTCAGGATCAATCACTGCGAGCCGGGGGGTCTCACGGTCACCGGCGCCCTGGACACGGCATGATCGACGCCAGCGCGATCAGGCCACGCCGGCGTGAGCAGAGACGCACACCCCGCTCCGGTCCACCACCCTTCTACCGCCTGGTCTATCGCGTGGTCCGGCGCGTCCCGCGCGGTAGAGTCGTCACCTACGGGCAGGTCGCCGCCATCCTCGGCCAGCCGCGCGGCGCGCGGGCGGTGGGCATGGCGCTCGGCGCGCTGCAGGGTCCGCTGCTCGACCTCGTGCCGTGGCAGCGCGTCATCAACGTGGCCGGCCGCTGCAGCCATCGTGACGGCTTCTGGGCCGACATCCAGCGCGAGTTCCTCGAGAGCGAGGGGGTGCGCTTCGACCGCCACGGTCGCGTCGACCTGAAGCGCACGCGGTGGGCGGGGCCGCGGCGAGAGTGGGTCACCCGGCTACGTCATGAGCTCTGACCCTCCATGTAGCGGTCGCCCTGCAACGTCAGCAGCGGCGGCTGTCCCGGGCGCGTGCCGAGCTCCCAGGTGACGGCGTCGGGCGCCGTGCCCCAGGCCCGCACGCGGCCCTGGTGGATGCCCCGCAGGTGGTGCCAGGCGCAGACGGTGATGCGGTTGTCGCGCGCGTTGCCGCCGCCGCGGGAGCGGAAGAGGAGATGGTGGTCGTGCAGGTTCCGGCGCGACGTGCACGCCGGGACCGCGCAGCGCCAGCCGTCGCGCGCGAAGATCGGATCGCGGTGGCGCGGTTGCGCGCTCCACTCCTGG
>Ga0209057_1004096_pt1 | contig 10512 bp, 8 predicted proteins | sample GraSoiAngelo_146_FD_185903 | JGI IMG/M metagenome (GOLD analysis project Ga0209057, IMG submission 185903) | Grasslands soil microbial communities from the Angelo Coastal Reserve, California, USA - 14_1009_05_30cm (SPAdes) (version 2) | ecosystem: Environmental > Terrestrial > Soil > Grasslands ... | reverse complement strand
TCAGGCGAGAGTGGCCGTGACGTCGTCGATCAATTCCGATCGCTGTTGACCGAATCGGTTCGTCTCCGCCTGATGAGCGACGTGCCGCTCGGCATGTTCCTCTCGGGCGGCATCGACAGCAGCGCCATCGCCGCGCTGATGGCGGGGCTCATCGATCGGCCGCTGCAGACGTTCTCGATTGCGTTCAAGGAACGCGCGTTCAACGAGCTCGAGTACGCCCGCGAGGTGGCGCGAGCGATCGGCGCCGAGTCGCACGAGGTCGTGATCGACGATGCCGATTTCTTTGGCGCGCTGCCGAAGCTGGTGTGGCATGAAGACGAGCCCATCGCGCATCCCTCCAGCGTGCCGCTCTACTACGTCTCCGCGCTGGCACGCCAGCACGTGACCGTCGTGCTGACGGGCGAAGGCAGTGACGAGCTCATGGCCGGCTACGGCAAATACCTGCGCCTGGCGTGGAACTGGCGCGCCGGAACTGTGTACGAACGCGCGGTGCCGCGCGGCGTGCGCAACCTGGTGGCCTCTCGCATCGTCCCGCACGTGCCAGGACTGGTCGGACGGTACGCACGCCGTTCGTTTCTCGCCATGGACCGCACGCCGGAGGCGATGTTCCTCGACAACTTCGCGGCAATCCGCCTGTCCGATCAGCAGCGGCTGCTCGCGCCCGCGTTCCGCGATGGCGCGACGAAGTCGAACGCGTACGGGCCGTCTCTCGATTACTTCGAGCGGCCAAACGGGTCGAGCACGCTGCTCGATCGCCTCCTCTACGCCGACATCAAGACCTACCTCGTCGAGCTGCTGATGAAGCAGGACCAGATGAGCATGGCGGCCTCGATCGAGAGCCGGGTCCCCTTCCTCGATCACGTGCTCGTCGAGTTCGTCGCTCGACTCCCCGACGAGTGGAAGCTCTCGGGCGTGACGACCAAGCGCATCCTGCGCGAGGCAATGAAGGGGGTTCTGCCGGAATCGATCCTCAATCGCCCGAAGATGGGATTCCCGGTGCCGTTCGCATCGTGGACAAGAGACGCGTGGAACGGAATGGTACGAGAGGTGCTGCTGGACCGTCGCGCGCGCGAGCGCGGCATCATCGATGCGCCAGCCGTCGATCGCCTGCTGCGCGATCACGCAGACGGACGCACCGACGGCGGCGATCGTCTGTGGAGCCTGTTGAACCTGGAGCTGTGGCACCGCACGTTCATCGATAACGAAGGAGTTCAGGCGTTGCCCGGTGTGGCAGCGTCGCCGCGACGCTCTGTTCTGGATGTACCCGAGCGCTACGGCACCACAGCTTCGAGCGCGGGGGTGGGGCCCCGCGCGGCGTAGAGCACGATGCGTATTCTTTGGCTCAAATCGGACCTTCTGTTGCCGCTCGACAAAGGCGGCAAGCTGCGGACGTGGCACCTGATGCGCCATCTGGCGCGGCGTCACGAGATCACCTATCTCGCGTTTGCCGAGCCGGGGACGGCGCGATCCGATGTCGAGGGGATGAAGGAAGTCGCGGCACGCGTGGAGACGATCGAGCGCAGCGATCCGGCAAAGGGATCGGTGCGCTTTTACGCCGACGCGGCGCTGCATGTCGTCGATCCACTGCCGTATGCCGTCGGGAAATATCGGTCGGCCGCGTTTCGGCGAAAGCTGGATCGTTTGTTCGCAGAAGAGTCGTTCGATCTGCTGGTTTGCGATTTCCTGTTCCCGGCGGTGAACCTGCCCGAGCATCTGCCGTGCCCGTCCGTCATCTTCACGCACAACGTCGAGTCGGAGATCTGGCGCAGGCATGCGGAAACGAAGCGGAGCGTCCTTTCGAAGCTGCTATACGGCGCACAGCATCGGCGGATGCTGCGATATGAGCGGCAGACACTCCGTCGTTTCGACGGCGTGCTCGCGGTATCCGATGCCGATCGCGAAACGCTCGCGCATCTGTATCCGGACGCGATTCGCCAGCCGGTGCACGTCGTGCCGACGGGTGTGGACACGGCGTATTTCAGCCCAGTCCCAAGAGACCAGCAACCTGTCACCAGCAACCGGCAACCGGTCCCCAGTCTGATCTTCACCGGTTCGATGGACTGGCTGCCGAACGAAGATGCGATGCTCTATTTCTGCCGCGAGATCCTGCCGTTCATCCGCTCCGAGGAACCGCTCGCGCGATTGACGATCGTCGGCCGCGCGCCGACCCCGGCGGTGAAGAAACTCGCCGACGCAGCCGGCATCGTCGTCACCGGACGCGTGGACGATGTGCGGCCGTACATGCGGGAGGCATCGGTGTACGTCGTGCCGCTACGCATCGGCGGCGGTACGCGGCTCAAGATTTTCGAAGCGATGGCGATGGGCAAGGCGGTGGTGTCGACGACCATCGGCGCCGAAGGTCTGCCGGTCACCAACGGAACACACGTGATGGTCGCCGACGATCCGGCATCGTTCGCCCGCGCGGTCGTCGTCCTGATCCGTGACGCAGACCGACGCCAGCAACTCGAAGTCGCCGCCCGCGCGCTCGTCGTCGAGAAGTACGACTGGTCGGCTGTCGCGGGTGAACTGGAAATCGCGCTGGCCCGCTTTGCCGGCCGGCGCGCTGGAGAAATCAATCCATGCAAGTCTCCGTCTTTGGTCTTGGATACGTAGGGAGCGTCTCGGCGGCATCGTTTGCCGCGGACGGACATCACGTAATCGGGGTCGACGTGAACCCCGACAAGGTGGCGGCGATCAACGCGGGACGGAGCCCGATCGTCGAGCCGGGGCTCGAGGACGTCCTCGCGCGGACCGTCGCCGAGGGGCGGCTGCGCGCGACGACCGACACGGCGGACGCCGTTCGCGAAACCGAGGTGTCGCTGCTCTGCGTGGGTACGCCGAGCCGCCGAAACGGCAGCCTCGATTTGACGTATCTCGAGCGCGTCAGCGAGCAGATCGGCGCCTCGCTTCGGGACAAGTCGAGTTACCACGTCGTCGTCGTCCGCAGCACGGTGCTGCCCGGCACCACGCATGGCGTCGTCATTCCTGCGCTCGAGCGCGAGTCGGGTAAGACCTACGGCGATGGGTTCGGCGTCTCGGTCAATCCGGAGTTTCTGCGCGAGGGGACGGCGCTGAAAGACTTCCGCAAGCCGCCGCTGACGCTCGTCGGCCACAACCACGCCGCTGACGCGAGCGGAACGATTGCCCTCTACCAATCGATTGACGCGCCGCTGGTCAGCACGAGCATCAGCGTCGCCGAGATGATGAAGTACACGAGCAACGCGTGGCACGCGCTGAAGATCTGCTTCGCGAACGAGATCGGCAACCTGTGTAAGCGCGTCGGCGTCGACAGCCACGACGTTATGGACATCTTCTGCCGCGACGAGAAGTTGAATCTGTCCTCGTGCTACCTGAAGCCGGGATTCGCGTTCGGCGGTTCGTGTCTACCGAAGGATGTGCGCGCGCTGCAATACCGTGCGAAGGAGCTCGACGTCGAGCTTCCCGTCATCTCACAGATCCTGCCGAGCAACAGGCTGCAGATTCAGCAGGCGTTCGATCAAGTGATGGACACGGGCAGGAAGAAGATCGGTCTGCTCGGCTTCAGCTTCAAGGCGGGTACTGATGATCTACGCGAGAGCCCCATCGTGATTCTCGCCGAGCAGCTCCTCGGCAAGGGTCTGTCGGTCTGCATCTACGACAAAAACGTCTCGCTGGCGAAGCTGGTCGGCTCGAACAAGGAGTACATCGAAAAGCAGATACCGCACCTGTCCTCGCTGCTGTGCAACGCCGTCGATGAAGTCATCGAGAAGTCGGAAGTGATTGTCGTGGGCAACCAGTCGCCGGAGTTCGCCGACGCGCTGAGGAAATGCCGGGCGGATCAGATCATCATCGATCTCGTGCGGCTCCCGATCTATGGATCGCTGCTGCAGGCGGACTATCGGGGAATCTGCTGGTGAAAACCGCTCTCATCTGTCACGAAAGCGCCTCCCTTGATCGAGAGGGACTCGTTCGCTGGCTAGGATCGTTTTCGACCTTCGCGGGCACCGTCGTCATCCGCGAACCCGGTCGACATTTGCGGAAGCGCGTCACACGCGAGATCAGGCGCGTCGGGTGGCGACGCTTCCTCGACGTGCTCGCCTTCCGCGCCTATTACCGCCTTGCCCACGCCCGAGCTGACGTCGCGTGGGAGCGGCAGGAGCTCGAACGTCTGCGCGGCTTGTTTCCGATTCGGCCGCGGGCGCCGGAGCTCGTTGTGTCGTCACCGAATTCGCCAGAGGCGGAAACGTTCCTGCGCGAGCGGCAACCGGATCTCGTCATCGCGCGCTGCAAGACGCTGCTGAAGGAACAGGTATTCACGATCCCGCATCTCGGGACGTATGTCATGCATCCGGGGATCTGTCCGGAGTATCGCAATGCGCATGGCTGCTTCTGGGCGCGCGCCAACGGCGACCACAACAACGTCGGAATGACGCTGCTGCGTATCGATCGCGGCGTCGACACCGGTCCCGTGTTCGGATTCTTCCGCGTCGATGCCGATGTGTCGGAGTCGCACGTGGTGACGCAGCATCGCGTCGTTCTCGAGCATCTCGACGCGATCCGTGACGCATTGATCGCGATCGAAGCCGGCACGGCGCAACCCATCGACACCACCGGCCGCTCGTCCGCGACCTGGGGCCAGCCGTGGCTCAGCGCACATATACGAATGCGGCGACGACGCGGCGCGCGAGCCTTCAAAGCGAGCGGACCCTCCAACGTCGCCCTCGATGGCTCGGCCAAAAGCCTCGCGCTACCGAACGAATGATGACCGCCCTCATGTACCACGACGTCGTGGAGGCCGGCGCAGAAGACTCGAGCGGATTTCCCGGCCGCGATGCGGCTTTATATAAGGTGACGCCGCAGACGTTCGACGCGCATCTCGCGACGCTGAAACGATCGTCTTCTGCCCCGTTGATCACCTTCGACGACGGCGGCATCAGCGCGTCCGCAGCGGCCGACGCGCTCGAACGATGCGGGCTCGTCGGACATTTTCTGATCACCACGAACTACATCGGCACGCGCGGCTTCGTCGACGAACGCGCCATCCGGGAACTTCATCGCCGCGGTCATGTGATTGGGAGCCATTCGTGCTCGCACCCGCTGCGCATGGGCCACTGCTCCTGGCCACAGCTGCTCGACGAATGGACACGCAGCTGCAGGACGCTCGAAGACATCATCGGCGCCGAGGTGCACGTCGCGTCGGTACCCGGCGGCGACTTCGCGCCGGCGGTCGCCGAAGCCGCCGCGCGCGCCGGCATCAGACAGTTGTTCACGTCCGAGCCGACGCGGACGCCGCGCCAGGCGTCCGGTCTCACGCTCGTCGGCCGCTTCACGATCCAGTGCTGGACGACAACCGACGTCATCGCCGGCCTCGTATCTGGAGCGTGGCTGCCGTTCGTGCGCCAGGCGGTCGTGTGGAACGCGAAGAAGCTGTCGAAGCGTCTCGGCGGCGAGCAGTACTTGAGAATTCGCAAGCTGCTGCTTCGTCATGGCGATGAAGTTCGATGGGGCGACATACACACCTGACAGCGATAGCCGGAAGCCGCTGACTATAATGCCCGGATGAATCGATTCATCCGCCTTGCCGTCCTTATCGCCGTCTGCGCCCCGCCCACCGCCCGCGCACAGGAAACCGACACGGAGCGCGCCGCCGCGCGCGACGTGCTCAAAAAGATGGCGGCCCTCGAGGAGTCGCTCGACGTTCCCGGCATGGTGGCGAAGCTGACGGCCGCGAGCGCCGAACGCGACGCGGTCGTCGCGCGGGCGAAGGAGCTGATGGAGAAAGAGCTGCTGGGGATGGCCGACGACATCGCGACGCATCCCGAGATTGGCTTCCAGGAAACGCGGTCGATCGGCAAGCTCACCGACTATCTGCGTCAGCACAACTTCAGCATCGAAACCGGCACTGCCGGTCTGTCGACCGCGTTCGTCGCGAGATACCGCGGCAACAACGGCAGGCCGAATCTCGGCGTCATCCTGGAATACGACGCGCTGCGCGGCACGAAGGGCGCATTTCACGGCGATCAGCACAGCGCGCAGGGGCCGGCAGGGATCGCGGTCGCCGTCGCGATGTCCGAGTACCTGTCGCGCACGCGGACGCCCGGCAGCGTCACAGTCTTCGGGACACCTGGCGAGGAGATGATGCCGCCCAACGCGAAGACCGAGATGCACCTCGCGCACGCCTTCGACGGCATGGACGTCATCGTCCGCAGCCACGCGTCGACGGTCACGTCGCGTCCGCGGTACGGCTTCGGCACGTGTTGTCTGAACATCGACGGCGTCAAGTACACGTTCAGCGGCGCGCCGGCGCACCAGATGACGTCGTGGAACGGGCGCAACGCGCTCGAGGGCGTCATCCATCTGTTCAACAACATCGACAGCGTGCGGAGCAGCATCCGTCCCGAGGCGAGAATTCAGGGAATCATCACCGAGGGCGGCGCGGCCCCGAACGTGACGCCCGATCGGACCGCGGCCGACTTCTACATCCGTTACCCCGATGAGGTGTATCTCGCGCAGGTGACCGAGTTCGTCGACAACGCGGCGAAAGCCGCGGCGCTGTCGACGGGCACGAAAGTGAAGATCGATCACTACGGACAGAACCGCGACGGGATCGGCACGGCAACGCTCGGCGAGCTCGGCTTCGCATATATGAAGATCTTCGGCGCGACGAACGTACAGCCGGAGCCGGGCAAGCCGCAGGGATTCGAAGAGACCGGCAGCGTGTCGCGCGACATCCCCGGCATCGGCATCACGGCGCAGTCGTCGACCGCGCCGAATCATACGTACGAAATGGACGCCGACAACCTCAAGCCGATCGGTCACAAAGGGTTCACGATCGACGCGCAGACGATGACCGCGATTCTCTACGACTTCGCGACGCATGCGGACTATCGATCGGCTGTGAAGAAGGAGTTCGACGGGATCAAAGCGCTGTTCGCGGAGTACCAGGCAGCGCTGAAGAAGGTGTACGAGCGACCGGTCGTGCCCGATCCGAAGTGAAGCGCAACCTAGCGCACGTTCCTCCAGTCTCTCCCCTGCTCGATCTGCCGCGCAAAGCAGGCGCGGGCGCGCGCGTACGCGCTGGTCAGCGCGCCGGCCGAGACGGGGCGCCGCAGCTCGTTGTCGCCGGGGCACGGCGCGCGGACTGCGGCCGGCGGCGCGGCGTCGCGATTCGAGAAGTACAAAGCGGCGCCTTCGCGGACCCAGAGCGGCCGGGTCGCAAGCAGACCATCGGTCATCAGATGCACGAGCTCGTGCCGCATCGCGCGATCGAGGACGCCGCGATCGCGGAGCTCGGCGAGAGGCGGCAGGTGCAGCTCGCCGTCGACGATCGCTCCGGAGGTGAACCACGGCTGCGTGGTCGCGCGCGCGTAGTCATCGACAGTCGGATGGAACCGCAGCGTGATGGTCGGCGGCGGCGCCACGCCGAGGACCTTGGCGATTTCGTCGCGCGCGCCAAGCGCCCGGCGCGCGATCGCGGTCCGCTCCCCCTCGTCCTCGTCGGGGAGCGTCAAAGAAATGACCGGGTCCGACAGGTGTCGGACGCCGGAGATCCCGGAGAGCCCCGAGACCCCGGAGATTGGCAGGCCGGGGAAATAGTGAGCGAGGATGGCTTCGGGCGTTTGTCCTCGTTCGGCCAGCCGCGCCGATCCGATCACGCACAGGCCGACACCGTGGCCCGACCCGTGACCCGTGAAGCGGAACCGGTCGCCCGCGCGCCGCACATCGAAGGCGGTGCTCTTGATGTGCTGCCACCCGAGCGTGCGCCCGACGGCGACGCGCAGATCCTGACCGCTGATCTCATCGGGCCGCAGACCGTCGAGCCGGATCCACGCGACGCGGCCGGACCCCGAGCGCGCGACTACGCGCGCGTCGCGCAAATGCTCGCCCCGGAAGCCGGCCGCGCGCAGCGCGCGCACGAGATCGGCGTCGCGCAATTCCGCCGACCACTCTGGCACGCCCCGACATGCCTCGTCTTCATGAGACGGCAGGAACGGTGGATCTTCGGCGCCCGGCCACACCGCAGAGGGAATTTCGGTGCGGCCGCCGCACGACGCCGTGTAGAAGATCGATGCGGGCGCGCCGTCGCGCAGCAGCAGACGGCCCGCGGTCGCCTGGGCCGCGCGCTCGGTTGCAGCCGTCGCGGCACGAACGACCTGACAGTGCGTCTGATCGCACAAGTCGAAGTTGTCGGCGCGATGGCGTCCGCGGTTCGCGAGCGCGAAGGTGCGAACCGTAATCGCGAGCGCCTCGAGCGCCGCCGGCTGACTGTTGCGTAGCGCCTCGCCCGCCACGACGCGCGCAACGTAAGCTTCGAGCGGCATCGTCTCGGTTACATATCCGCCGCCCGGTCTCGCAAATCCCACTCGCAACACGGGTTCGGGGTTCCGGGTTCCTGGTTCGAGGTTCTTGGTTCTCCGTTCCTGGTTCGGGGTTCGGGGTTCGGGGTTCTGCACGCCGAACGCAAGAATCAGGGCGATGACCAACGAACGCGTCATTCGTGCAGCTCGAGGAAATCAGCGACGCCGTCCCAGATGCGCGGCAGGCTCGCGATCAGCTGATGATCGTCATCGAGCAGCGACAAGGTGACGTTCGGGCGAGTGCGCGCGAACTGCTCCACCGTCCGGTGATCCACCGACGCGTCGCGCAATCCCTGAAACACGAGCGCCGGCTGATTGAACGCCGCATCGAAGGCGTCGTGCCGCAGGCTGTCTTCGTAGAAGGCGTAGTTCAGCGGCCGCTCCTCGCCGTACGCGTAATGGAAGAACGGCAGCGCGCCGCGACGCCGCCAGTCATCGACGCGCTCGGGCGGCAGCAGGTGATGACCTGGCTTCGCAAACATCACCGCCGGCGCGAGCAGCACCAGCTTCTTCACCTGCCGCGGGAACTTCGCAGCAGCGAGAACGGCGAGCGTGCCGCCGAGGCTCGATCCGATCAGCACGGCGCCCTCGCGCGTCGAGCGAGAGAGCTCCGATTCGAGTCGATCGAGCATTCGCGTCAGCGTCAGCGTCGCGAAGTCGGGCTCGTTGAAATCGGGACAGCGCAGCGCGATGCCGCGCTCGAGGAGCCGATCGCCGAAATATCCGCCCTTGGTCGACTTCGCGCCCGACGCGAACCCATGAAGGTAGTAGACGGTCATCAGAGGAGGACCTGACATCCCGGACGGCAGCGGCACTTGATCAACCCTTCACCGTCGGTGTTGTAGTTGTAGGTCAGCTCCTCGCCCTTGCGGATCTTCCGCGCCGCACGGATCCAGATCGTTCCGTCGACGATGTGGATGTAGCAGTTGGGACGGCAGGCGTGGTTGATGAAGCGCGCGACGTTGCCGCCGACGCCGGCGTCGATGACGGTGCGGTTCGTCAGCTTGAAGCACCAGATGTGGCCGCGCCCGATATAGCGCCGCTCGCGCCTGAGGCTCTCCTGGTTCGAGATCTTTTCTCCCGCGTAATCGATGATCCGTTTGTTCTTCGGAATGGTCTCGGTCGCATAAACGCCCCACCCGTGAATCTTCGACCGCCGTTTCTCGATCATGTTCTTATGCTCGCGGGGAACTTTCTCATTCGCGTGGGGCCCCACCCCCACGCGGGCTCAGGGCTGCCCCCGCTTGCTCTCACTCGCGCATGCGCGCTCGCTCGGGCCGCAGGCGCTTTCTGCTGTTCTTAAGATACAATGCCGCGCACTATGCGCCTATTCACAGCTCTCTCATTCGTTGCCGCGCTGGTGTCTATGACCTTCGCACAATCGGGACGTCAGATCTTCGGCGCCGACGCCACGCGCCCGTTCAGCGCCGCCGCGAAGGCGGGCGGACTGGTCTACGTCGCCGGCACGATTGGCGCCGATGCCAACAACAAGGGCGACATCAAGTCGCAGACGAAGCAGACGCTCGAGAACATCGACAAGACGCTGAAGGCGGCGGGCTCGAGCCTCGCCAACGCGGCGAGCACGATGGTGTATCTGCGGAGTCCGGCCGATTTCGCCGCGATGAACGACGTCTACGCGACCTTCTGGCCGAAGGATCCGCCGGCGCGTACGACCGTCATCGTCACGCAGCCGCTCGCCAATCCCGACGGCCTCGTCGAGATCTCGATGGTCGCCGTCCCGAACGGCGGCGAGCGCGTCGTCGTCCATCCGAGCGACTGGATGCGATCGCCGGCGCCGTACAACTACGGAATCAAGAGCGGCAACACGCTGTTCCTCTCGGGACTCGTGAGCCGCAACGGCAAGGACAACACGACGGTCAAAGGCGACATCACGACGCAGACCAAAACGATCCTCGACAACGGCGCCGCGATCCTCAAGCAGGCCGGCATGGGCTTCGGCGACGTCGTCAGCTCGCGCGTCTTCATCACCGACGATGCCAACTTCCAGGCGATGAATGCGGCGTACCGTCCATACTTCACCGCGGGGTCGATGCCGGCACGCGCCACGGCGAGGACGGGCCTCGCGAGCCCGGATTATCTCGTCGAGATCACGATGGTCGCGGTCAGGGATTCGAGTCGCAAGGCGATCACCACGCCGAATGCCGACGGCACCGCC
>Ga0209057_1004078_pt1 | contig 10534 bp, 8 predicted proteins | sample GraSoiAngelo_146_FD_185903 | JGI IMG/M metagenome (GOLD analysis project Ga0209057, IMG submission 185903) | Grasslands soil microbial communities from the Angelo Coastal Reserve, California, USA - 14_1009_05_30cm (SPAdes) (version 2) | ecosystem: Environmental > Terrestrial > Soil > Grasslands ... | reverse complement strand
CGCCTGGTTGAGCGGTGTCGTGAGCAGGTAGGACTGGCCGATGCCGAACGTGATGGTGTCGCCCTCGCTCCAACGGCATTCGTCCGAGTTGAGGTCCGGGACCCCGCATTGCAGCTGCTTCCAGATGCGGTCCGGGACCAGACCCGCCGTCACACCCGGCATCTCGATCGCCTTGGCCGTGCCGAACCCGTAAGCCCGTGCATAGCGGGCGAGCGTGACGTCGCCGACCATCGACGCGACCTGATAGAAGAACGTGTCGCACGAGGTCGCCAGCGCGCGCGCAACGTTCATGCGCCCGAGGCTGTAGCTCGCCCAGTTGTGATAGATCCAACCGTTGACGTTGATGTACGGCGGGCAGGCGAGCAGCGTCTCGGCGGTGATCTTTCCCTCCTGCAGACCCGCCGTCGCGGTCACCATCTTGAATGTCGACCCCGGCGCGTACTGGCCGGCGATCGCGCGGTTCAGCAGCGGCTTGTCGGGGTCGTTCAGCAGCCGGCTGAAGTCAGCCTGCGAGATGCCCCTCGTGAACAGGTTGGTGTCGTAGGCGGGCAGGCTGATCATCGCCAGCACCTCCCCCGTGCGGGGGTCGATGACCACCGAAGCGCCCGCGGTCTTGTGGTCGCGCGCGAGACCCGCGGCGAGCGACGCCGCGGTCGCGCGCTGGAGAGCCGCATCCAGGCTGAGGTACACCGCGTGTCCAGGCACCGCGGTCTGGGTCTCCAGCACTCTCTTGACCTGACCGCGCGCGTCCACCTCCACATCGGCCCAACCGTCCGTCCCGCGAAGGAGCTCTTCCAGTCCGGCCTCCACGCCAACCTTGCCGACCATCTCGTCCGCCTGATAGCCGGCCGCGCGCAAGCTCTTCACCTGCGATGAATCGATGGGGCCGACGTAACCGAGCACGTGGCCGAAGACCATCGGCTCGCCGTAGCGGCGGATGGAGCGCTGGGCGATGGATGCGCCGGGGAGCTCGGGCAGCCTTTCGTTGATCGCGAGCTCGTCCGCCTGCGACAGGTTGGCTTTCACGGTGGCCGGCGCGAACGGGTCGGCGTTGAGAAGTTGGGCCGCGAGCTTTTCCTCCGCCACTCCCGTCAGGCGCGCGAGCAGGACCAGCTCCTCCGCGCGATCCCGCGCCGCCGGCGTCAAGCCCGCGGGCACGACGACCAGGCTCCACACCGGGCTGTTCTCGACCAGCGGTGCGCCGTGGCGGTCGTAGATGATGCCGCGGTCCGCCTCGAGCACGAGATGTCGGATCGTGTTGGCCTGGGCCATGGCCGCCAGCCGCGAACCGTCAGTGACCTGCAGCTGCGCAAGCTTGACGGCGAGCAGCCCGATGACGAGCACGGCCAGTGTGGCCGCGGCCGTCAGACGCAGGGACCAGCGCGGCTGCGGAGCCACGCCGCCGAGCTGAAGAGGAAGTTCGCTCACGTGGGTTGCGGTCCCAGGCGCACCAACGTCTGCAACCTGCGCACGAGCTCGATCGCGATCGGCATCAAGAGCGCGTTGTAGACGGCGGCGGCGAACGCCAGCTGCGCGGCCACGCCGAAGGACGGCACGGGCATGCCGACGAGGTTGTCGGTGAGGACGAGCGAGGCAGAATACAGGGCCGTCGTCAGTGCGGCGCTCAGTGCGACATGGAGCGCGTTGGGGTGCTCGAGGTTGCGAATCCAGAAGCTGATGACATACACGCCTGGGAGAAGGGCGAGCGCGTGCGGCCCGATGGGGCCGGGCGCCGTCAGGTCGAGCAGCACGCCACCGACGCAGGCCCAGACCAACCCCGACCGCGCGCCGAGGGTCCAGGTCACGGCGACGACGGCGAGCAGGACAAGGTTGGGGAAGGCGCCGCCGACCTCCAACCTCGGCGCCCAGGTCACCTGCGCAAGCGCTGCGGCGACCAGAAGCATCGCACCGAATGCGCGCCTCATGAAGGCAAGAAGTCCGTGATCACGAGCACGAAGGTGAGGTTCGCGGGATCGTTGACCCACGCGATCTGCGCCTCGTCAGAGGTCGACGACTCGCGATGGGTGACGCTGGCGATCTCACCCACCACAAGCCCCCGCGGATAACCCCCTCCGACTCCGCTGGTCAGCGCCCACTCGCCATTCGATGCGGTGACCCCCAACGCGTGCTGGATCTCCATGGCGAGCGACGCCGGTCCACCCGACACGGTCCCCTGGAGATTTGACTTCGAGAGGTAGACGTTGACCCTGCTCTGGGGGTCACCCAGCGTCTGGACGATGGCGGCGTGCGGGCCCGCCTCGCGCACACGGCCCAGCAGGCCGGCGCCCGTCGCCACGACCATGCCCGGCTGGACGCCGTCCGCGGTACCCCGATCGATCTGCATCGTGCGGCTGAAGCTGTCGGGGCCGCGACCGATGATCTGCGCGGCCACCAGGCGGTGTCCCGAGGCCTTCTGGAAGTTGAGCGCCTGCCGGAGCGACGCGTTTTCCTTGGCCGCCGCGTTGAGCTCCACGATCTGCCGGCGCAGCTGCTCGTCGGCGGCGCGCAGCCGTTGGTTCTCGGCGCGAAGGCTCGAGACGTCTCCGAAGACCGACGTCAGGCGATCGACCTGCGCGGCAAGCGATGTCATCGCGCCTTCCACCGGTGCCAGCGCGCTTTTGGCCGCACCCCTGGCGCCGGCCGCCCATGGCTGCTGGCTCGCCATCGCGAGCAGCAACATCGCGGCGCAGAGAAAGAGGAAGAGTCCCGTTGAGCTCGACTGGGCCCTCGCTCCGTACACGACAGCTCAGTAACGGAGGGCCCTGGCGCGGCGAGTCCGCAGCAGGACCCGATCCATGGTCTCGATCTCTTCCAGGACGATGCCGGTTCCGCGCACCACGCACGTCAGCGGATCGTCGGCGATGCGCACGGGCATGAGCGTCTCGTGCGCGAAGAGCTGGTCGAGGCCGGCAAGCAGCGCGCCGCCTCCACATACCACGATCCCGCGCTCCATGATGTCCTCGACCAGCTCTGGAGGCGTCGCATCCAGCGTGGACTTCACCGCGCGGACGATGTCGATCAGGACGCCCGACAGCGCTTCGCGCACGTGCGCGTTCGTCATCTCGACGGTCTTGGGGAGCCCCGTGATCAGGTCGCGCCCGCGGACCAGGAACGAGCGCTCATCGGGCGTGGGGAACGCCGAGCCCATCGCGATCTTGATGTCCTCCGCGGTCCGCTCGCCGATGAGCAGGCCCATGGTTCGCCGCACGTACTGCACGATCGCGTCGTCCATCTCATCGCCCCCGACGCGCACGCAGGTCGCCGCGACCACACCGCCGAGCGAGATCACGGCGACCTCCGTCGTGCCGCCGCCGATGTCGACGATCATGGAGCCGCCGGCGGCCTGGATCGGCAGCCCCGCGCCGATCGCGGCCGCCATCGGCTCTTCCATGAGATGCGCCTCGCGGGCACCGGCCATCGTCGCGGCGTCGATCACCGCGCGCTTTTCGACCTCCGTCACGCCCGATGGCACGCCAAGCACGACCCGGGGATGAGTCACGTGCCACGCGCGGTTGTGAGCGCGCGCGATGAAGTGGCGAATCATCTGCTCGGTGTGCTCGAAGTCGGCGATCACGCCGCTGCGGAGGGGACGCATGGCCACGATGTCGGCGGGCGTTCGTCCCAGCATCCGGCGAGCCTCAGTGCCGACCGCGAGCACGTGCCCGGTGCGCTTGCTGACGGCGACCACCGACGGTTCGTTGACGACGATGCCACGCCCGCGGACGTGGACCAGCGTGTTGGCGGTTCCGAGGTCGATGCCGACATCGGCCGACCAGATCCCCAACACGGACGTCAACAGGTTCAAGACGTAGAGAAAACGTTGATCAAATTTTCGGTCGGGTCGCGCGGATCATACATCCGGGGACCCGAAATACGATCCGAGTTGACTAGCGCATGAAGATCGAAGTCACCACGACGATCGCCAGGACGAGCGCCGCAAATGGCGTCACCGCCCTCACGTATGTTCCGCGCACGACGGCCGCACCGCGTCTCTGCACGACGATGCCGGCCACGATCACAACGGCCGCAACGAGGAACGTCAGAGCGAAAAAGCGAACGGCTCCTGCAGCATCGTCCGCCGAAGGCGGAACGAAAAGCGTGGTGAACAGCCCGCAGTATGGAAACCATGTGAGGATGCGGCGCCCGTCCAACCTTTGCCTTCCCCGCCGTTCAGTCGGTGGCGCCAGCGGCCACAGTCGCAAGAGCGCGGGAAGACACAAGAGGTAAAGGAAGGCGCACGCGACTTTGACGGGGAGGAGGCCCGGCACCAAGACGTTGCCGAGCACCTGCGGGCGCAGGCTTTCGGGTTGGACGGCCGGCCCGAGGACGGCGAGGAGCCAGCAGAGCTGGATCACCAGGAGGAGGCCGGGTTCGGCCACGAACTCCACGGTGAGGGCGAGCTCGGCCCACACGGTGAAGGCGAGCCCGACCGAGGCGAGCACGATGCTGCGCTCCTCGCCGGGGACGGGGTTGAAAGGTGCGGCGAGCTGGACCGACGCCAGGAGCGCGCACAGCGCGATCGTGCCAAGCACCGGACTTGGGCGCCGCCGGGGAAGCTCAGGCCACTCTGACTCGCGCTGGCTCAGCCGCATCCAGGCGAGCTCGACCAGGATCCCGAACGCGATCATCGCGGCCAAGCCCGGATAAAGGAGAAGCGCCACGGAATGGGTCGCGATACCGGCCAGGATCTGGATCACAGCCTGGCGGCCTCGAGGAGCGGCAGGGGGTAAAGCCCGACCGCGACGTTGAGCGCCAGGACCAGCGCCACACCAAGCGCCTGGCGGCCGCGCGGCACACCAAGGCTGCGACCAAGCCTCAACGATCCGGGCAGCCACAGCAGCATCCCCAGCGCAAGCACGAGGCCCAGCGGCCAGAACAGCTGGGTCGCGCCGCGGAGGAGCAGCACGCGGGCGGCGAACCCGGCAAAGGGCGCCGACCCCGCCAGCGCCGCCGCGACGACGAGGTTGACCGGTCGCTCCGTCACGGTCCTGGCGCGCTGCGACTGCGGGGACGCCAGGTAGAGGGGTAGGCGGCAGAGAACGATGCTGAACAGGACGAGCAGGGCGGCGCGGCGCCCATCGACGACCATGAGGCCGAAGCCGCACAACGCAAGGCCCCAGTCGGCGATGAACGAGTAGCGCCAGGCGGCGACGGTGCTCTCGGTCAGCCACGCGGCGACACCTCCCCACGCCACGTTGAGCAGGCCGACGCCGATGAGCATCGCCCCAAACACGCCACCGGCCTCCGCGGGGACGAGGCCCCGCGTGCCGGCCACCACCACCGCCAGGGCCGGGCCGATGAACGCCATCCACGCGATGGGCGATCCGGTGACCGCATCGTCAGGGTCGAACGGATGGAGGTAGGGCAGCAGGCCGATTCCCGCGGCGAGGCCGGCGACGAGTCCCACGGCGGCAAAGCGGTCGAGCACCTCAGGTCCCGCGGCCCGCGCCAGGACCAGCCCCAGCGCGAATACCGCCACCGCGAGGACAGGCGCCCTGAGACGAAGGGCAAACGGCTGCTTGCCGTCCGCCGCGGCGTTCAGCACGCCAAGTGTCAGCAGGGTCAGCAGCACGAGCTCGAAGGTCGGGACCGCGACGATCGCGATGGTGCCCGCGAGCCCCGCACCACCCCGCCACAGAAGTGAGCGCCGTGGTGCGGCCGCAGGCGCAAAGACAAATGCGAACGCAAGGGCGAACGCGGCGAAGAAGACGAGCTCGGCCGATTCAGGCAGCATTCGGCGCCCTCACCGGAAGCCATCCGGCGCCCGTGGCGACCAGGGCCGCAGCGACATACGGCCACGGGCCCTGCCACGCATCGCCCATGCCGGCCATGGCAGCGATTGCGAGCGCAAGCAGTCCCACAGAGGTCAGAAGGACGGAGCGCTCGTCACTGGAAAGAACCCTCGCGCCGCCCAGGCCCACCACTGTCATCACCGCAAACCGCAGCGCCGCCCCCGCGCCGGTCGTCACCGAAAACGCGATCCAGAGCGCGAGCAGGCCGGCCGCGATGCAGAGCACGAGTCGAGGCGTCGAACCCGGCGGCATGAGCTGCCAACCGACCGGACCGTCGGTGAGCCTGCGCACCACCATGACGGCACCGCCCAGGGCGAGCGCGCCGGCGTCAATCAAGCCCGCACCCTGGAAAACGACGAGCGCGACACCCGTTGTGGCGAGCGCCGCTCCAAGGGCGAGGCTTCGTCGACCGTCGGCGAGGACGATGAGTGACATGCCCAGCCAGGCGACCAACGCCGCCCCCGCTTCGAACACCTAACGCGTCACGGCGAAACCGAGGGCGACCAGCGCCGCGAGCCACAGGATGGGATTGCTTCGGGCGGCGGCGGCTTCCAGCTCCTTCAGGTCCAGGATCGAGCGGTACTGCTCGGGCACTCTCGCCGCGCGGATCACGGCACGGGCCCGCTCCAGGGCGGCGGCGGCCGGGACCTTGAAGAGCGCGGTCCGCGCTTGGGTCCGAATCGCCGCCATGTCAGTCAGTGAGTAAATCGCGACGCCGATCAGCAACAGCGGCACGAACAGCGTGACCACCGGCATGACGCTGGAGACCGTGACCACCGAGATCAGTCCTCCGGCCAACGATCCGGCCGAGGACGGCATCACCTCGGCGGCCACTGGATTCGCGAGACCGAACTGGGTCGCGGCGAGGGCAGGACCGGCGACCAGCGTCAGCCCGGCGATCAGCATGGACACACCGGCAAACGTCTCCGCGGTGGGACGGCCGCGACCTCCGGGCAGGCCGATGGCTCGCGCTCCGGCCACCATCCAGGTCACCCACGCCGCGGCGCCGGCCACGCCGATCAGGCCGAGGAAGTCGCCCGCCTCGAATGTCGCCTCGATGCCGATGACGCGGGCCCCGAACGCTAGTCCGGGCGGGAGCCCGACGGCGGCCGCGATGGTCACGAGCGGCGCGAGTCCTGCGCGGTCGGGCAACAACGCCATGCACGCGACCATCGCGGAAGCCGTGGCCAGCATGATGAGTCCGGCGACCAGGCCCAGCGGAGTTCCGAGCGCGATCGCGATGAGCGCGAATCCGCCGAAGCCGGGGATGACCTCGCCAAAAAACTCTCGACGAGTGATCGCTGCTTGCGCGCGCGCGGCGGCCCCAAATGCAGCTGCGATGCCGATCGAAGCGAGGACGACGTTGAACAGCGGATGCGGGTAGCGTCCATCGCCGAGCTCGTACGCGCGAACGAGCAGGTAGAAACCGAGAGGATAAAGGGTCGCGATGGTGATGGCCGCCGCCCGGAGCGAGGTACGCGCCCACAACCGCGAGAGCCACGTGCGCCAGGGGAATAGAGACGTGGCGATCACGGCCGACACCGCGAGGACCACGAAAACAGGCCCCGTGACCGCCCCCACGGGCACAGCCGTGTAGACGGCGGTCCCGCCGCCTATCTGCAAGATCACGCCCACCCACGTGAGGCCGAGCCAACCAGAAAGCAGGAGAGCCCAGCTCGGCCGTGTGGCGCGGGGCTCCTCCGTGTCGAGCATGATGATGGCCAGCGTGGCCGCGGTGCCACCCGCGATGGCCGTCAGGACCACACCACCCGCTTCGAGTGAGGCCATCGCCGCAGTCAACGCGAGCATGGACAACGCAGCCTCGGGCCATGCGCGTGGCTGAAGCGTGAGAAGAACCGCGGCGGGCGCAGCGACAATCAGGCCGAAGGCAAAGGTGACGCCGTCGATCCGCAGGTCGAACGCGGAGCCGAATCCAAGCTGGCCGAGCGTCAGCTCGAGCGACGAGCGCACGGGCAGCCAGACCGCGAACAGCGCGACCACCGAACCCCAGGCGCCTGCCGCGGCAGCCATCCGCCCGAGGTCAATGCGCGCGAGCCCGAAAGCCGCGATGCCGGCGGCGACGACAAGCGGTATGACCACCGGTCCGAGGACCGCGGCTGACGGCATTAGCCGTCTATTGTCCGGTGGTCAGCCTCCGGACCGCCTCTCGCGTCGCGTCTGCACGCTCGTTCAGGTTCGCCACGACCTCCGGAGGAGCCTTGGCCTGGAAGTCGGGATTCGCGAGCTTGGCCTCCATCTTGGCCAGGTCCTCCTCGAGCCGCTGCCTTTCCTTCTGTCGCCGCGCGTCGCCGGATCCGGCCGGGAAGCTGACGCGGCCGGGCGCGATCGCGAGTGGCACACCACCCTCCATCTCCTGCACCAGCTCGACCTGCCCGAGGCGAGCCGCAAGGCCCGCCACCGGACCGCTGATGCCCAGGAGGTGAAGATGCCCCCCTCGCGGCGGAGCCCCCGCCGCCTGCCGGTGACCGCGGACCTCTTCCACAATCGCCATGACCTGCTGGAACTGTTCCTCCGCCCCGGGGTCGACGAACCGGTCGAGCAATTCCGGCCAGTCCGCTCGCATCACGTAATCGCGATCTCCCGGCAGGCGCGACCACAGCTCTTCGGTGACGAACGGCATGAACGGATGCAGGAGACGCAGGAGATTGTCGAGGCAGAAGTACGCGACGTCCTGCGCGGCGGCGTCACCGGCGCGCAAACGCTCTTTGATCGACTCCAGATACCAGTCGCAGAACTCGTTCCACGCGAAGCCGTACGCCGCGTTGATCGAATCCTGAAACGTGAACCCCTCGATCCCGGCGGTCACATCACGTCTCGCGACGGAGAGCCGCGACAGGATCCAGCGATCTTCCAGGTGCTCGCGGGCCTCCAGCGTGCCCGGCGATTCGGCCGGCGGCGTGCCGGGCGAGCTCAGGACCAGTCGCGTCGCGTTCCACAGCTTGTTGCAGAAGCGCCGGTAGCCCTCGACGCGTGTCTCATCGAATCGGACGTCCTGGCTCGACATCGCGACTGATGCGGCCCAGGCGCGGAGCGCATCGGTGCCGTACTTCGTGATCAGGTCGCGCGGGTCGACGCCGGTACCCAGGGACTTCGACATCCGGCTCCCATCCGCCGCCTGGACCTGGCAGTGGATGACGACGTCCGCAAACGGCACCTCGCCCATGAACTCGAGGCCGGTCATGATCATCCGGCTGACCCAGAGGTTGATGATCTCTCGCGCGGTGCAGTTGACGTCCGTGGGATAGAACGCCTCGAGGTCCTCGGTCTCATCCGGCCAGCCGAGGGTGGCAAAGGGCCAGAGAGCCGACGAGAACCACGTGTCGAGGACGTCCGGGTCCTGGGTCAGGTTCTTGCTTCCGCATTCGGGGCATTCGCCCGGAGGATCCACGGACACGACCACATGGCCGTTGTCGCAGTGGTAGACAGGCACGCGGTGCCCGAGCCACAGCTGACGGCCGATGTTCCAGTCGCGCAGCCCGCGCAGCCAGTCCAAGTAGGTTCGCTCATAGCGCTCCGGGTGCCATCGAACCTTGCCCGCATCCGAAGCCGCGAGCGCCTGGTCGCGCATCTCGTCCATCTGCAGCCACCATTGCTCGCTGATCAGCGGCTCGATGACCGTGTGGCAGCGGTCGCAGTGACCGACCTCGTGGGTATACGGCTCTTCCTTGACGAGGAGCCCCTGCGCCTTTAGGTCATCGACGACTCGCTTCCGCGCCTCGAGCGCGGGCAGCCCGTCGTATGGCAACCCAGGCACCTGCATGCTGCCGTCCTCGTGCATGCCATTGATGACCTCGAGCCCGTGGCGCTGGCCGATCTCGTAGTCCATCGGGTCGTGGCCGGGCGTGACTTTGAGCGCGCCCGTGCCGAAGTCTTTCTCCACCGCATCGTCGGCGACGATCGGCAGCTTGCGGCCGACGAGCGGCAGCACCGCGGTCTTGCCCACCAGGTGCCGGTATCGGTCGTCGTCGGGGTTGACGGCCACCCCGGTGTCGGCAAGCATGGTTTCGGGACGCACCGTCGCAATCACCACCTCGCTGCCACCCTCCACCGGGTAGCGGATGAAGTAGAGGGTGTCTTGATGCTCCTCCCATTCGATCTCGAGGTCCGAGATCGCGGAGCGGTCGTGCGGGCACCAGTTCACGATGCGCGGCGCTCGGTAAATCCAGCCGCGATCGTAAAAAGCGACGAAGGCCGTCATCACAGAGCGGACGTATCTCGAGTCCATCGTGAACCGCAGCCGGCTCCAGTCCATCGACGCTCCGAGCAGGCGAAGCTGGTTGATGATCGTGGCGCCCACCTGCTCGTACCAGGCCTCGACGCGGGCCGCAAAGCGCTCGCGGCCCAGCTCCTCTTTGGTCGTCCCCTCGCGGGCGAGCTGCTTCTCGATCACGTTCTGGGTCGCGATCGCGGCGTGGTCGTAGCCGGGTAGGAACAGCACCTCCTGCCCGTTCATGCGCCGGAAGCGCGCGATCAGGTCATAGATCGCGGTCTGCAGCGCGTGGCCCATGTGGAGCTCGCCCGTGATGTTGGGCGGCGGAAAGCACATCGTGAATTTCGGCTTATCGCTGTTCGGGTCCGCCACGAACAATGCATCCGCCTCCCATCGCGCGTACCAGCCGGCCTCGACAGCCAGTGGATCGAACGCTTTGGGCATCTCGCTTGTCATTGGGCGTGCTTCATTCATACGAGTGGTGATGTGTCGCCGGTGCGATGGTCGCGGT
>Ga0209057_1004075_pt1 | contig 10541 bp, 10 predicted proteins | sample GraSoiAngelo_146_FD_185903 | JGI IMG/M metagenome (GOLD analysis project Ga0209057, IMG submission 185903) | Grasslands soil microbial communities from the Angelo Coastal Reserve, California, USA - 14_1009_05_30cm (SPAdes) (version 2) | ecosystem: Environmental > Terrestrial > Soil > Grasslands ... | reverse complement strand
AGAAGCTCTTCCTGCTCACGTACAAGCACGACAAACAGAGCCATATCACTATTCGTGATAACAACATCTGCCTGACAAAATGTGGAGACCAGTGGGGCCGGCCCTGCACCACGTTTTGCCCCGCGAACGTGTACAGCTGGGACGGGGAGAAGACGACGGCGTCCTACGAGAACTGCGTGGAGTGCACGTCGTGCCTCACAGGCTGCCCGTACCACAACATCGACTGGCGCCTGCCCCGCGGAGGATATGGAGTGCAGTATCGGAATGGATAGCGGACGGGAACGCGGGAGCAAGAGAGTATGCAGTCATCGCGAGGGGCGAAGCCCCGTGGCGATCTCCCGTTGGAGGAGATTGCTTCGCCCTGCGGGCTCGCAATGACAGAATAGTTTAGGCATCGAGTCGCTTGGCGCGCGGTGAATGACGTGCCAGAAACCACGCGCCGATCACAATCAAAATCGCCGCCGGAATCTGTCCCAGCGTCATCACCCCGAAGACGCGGTCCTCGCTGCGAAGCAGGTCCAGGACGATCCTCCCCACTGACGTCAGAATGACGACCGTCCAGAAGATCTGGCCGGGGAACTGACGCCTGCGCACCAGCGGCAGCGTGAGCGCGAGGATGGCGGTCGCGAAGACCATCTCGTAGATCTGCAGCGGGTGGCGCGGGCCGGGGACTCCGGGAAAGGTCACGCCCCACGGCAGCGCCGTCACCTCGCCGTAGAGTTCCCCGTTCATGAAGTTGCCGAAACGCACGAAGATGTTGCCGAGCGGCACAGCCCAAATGGTGGTGTCGGCCAGGGTCCACAACGGGAGCCCGCGGCGCCGCGACGCCCACCACAGCGCCGCAAAGCCGCCGGCAATGGCCCCGTGAGACGTCAGCCCGCCGTGGTAGACGCGAAGGATCTCCACCGGTGAGGTGAACTCGGCGGGGTGGGAGACCACGTAGCCGAGCCGCGCCCCGACAAACGCCAGCAGCACAAACGGCAGGGTCAGACGGTCGATTTCCTGCGCCGGTATGCCCAGTCTGGGGCCCACCCGCAGAGCCATCGCCACGCCGGTGAGGACGGTAATCGCCATCATCACCCCGTACCAGCGGATCACCAGCGGACCCCATTCAAGCACCACGGGATGCACGGCGGGCAGTATACCATCCTGGTCGGAAGGTTGTCGACAAACTCAAGGGGCGGGACTGGGGACCAGGGACTGGACAGTACGACTCTCTTGGTGGTTGACTAGTCTAGTCCCAAGTCCCTAGTCCCGTAGTTTCGTGTATGAAGATTGCCATCGGATCGACAACCAGCGAGTCGAAGATCCGCGCCACCGAGTCCGTGTGCGCCCGCGCGTTCCCCAACGCCACGGTGGTCCCCGTGCCGGTGGCCTCGGGTGTCCCGGCGCAGCCGACCAGCGACGAGGAAACCATCCGCGGGGCGTTGCACCGCGCGCGGGAAGCGCGGCGTCTCGCCGATGCCGATCTGGGGATTGGGATCGAGGGCGGTGTGCATCGAGACTTGCGGGGCGTGTGGATGTGCGCCTGGGTGGCGGTCGTCGACCGCCACGGGCGGGAAGGGCTCAGCTGCGGGGTGCGTTTTCAGCTGCCCGAGTGGATCGCGTCGCGGACGCTGCGGGGAGAGGAACTCGGGGCGATCGTCGACGCACACCTGGGTCACGGGAACGCCCACGAGGAATTCGGAGCCATCGGTTTGCTGACCCGCGGACTCCTCGATCGTCAGGCTGCGCTTGAGCAGGCTGTTGCCGCCGCCTTGATTCCCTTTCTCTCGGGCGACCCGTGACAGAGCGGCTGTACTACGCTGATAGCTACCTCACGCAGTTCGAGGCGACCGTGCTCGCGTCGGAGCCCCATGGCGACCGGCTGGCGGTGATCCTCGACCGCACCGCCTTCTATCCGACGTCCGGCGGCCAGCCGCACGATACCGGTACGTTGAGTGGGGTACCGGTGACGGACGTGATCGAAGACGGTGAGGACCGCGTGCTTCACCTGGTCTCCGCACCGCTCACAGGCGCCGTGGCCGGCGCGATCGACTGGCCGAGGCGGTTGGACCACATGCAGCAACACACCGGTCAGCATATACTCTCCCAGGCGTTTCTCCAGGCGATGCAGGCGCAAACGCGTGCCGTGCACCTGGGGGCCGAACTCTGCACGCTGGATCTGGATCTCGCCGACCTCTCCGCCGCGGCCGCGGCGCAGGTGGAGGATCTCGCCAACCGCATTGTCTTCGAGGACCGGCCGGTGCTGGTCTACGAGGTCGACGAGGCGGAGCTTTCGAGCCTGGGGCTGCGCCGCCCGGCCAAGAAGCGAGGCCGCATCCGGGTGGTCGACGTCGAGGAGTTTGACCGTTCAGCGTGCGGTGGGACCCACGTGCGTCGCACGGGCGAGATCGGGGCGGTGCGGCTCCGGCGGTGGGAGCGCTTCAAGGGAGGGATGCGCGTGGAGTTCTTGTGCGGATGGCGCGCCCTCCGCGACTCCCGGTGGAAGAACGCGCTGGTACGCGATCTCGCGGTGAAGCTCAGCGTGAAGGATCAAGAGGTCGCCGAGGCGGTGGAGCGGCTCATGGGGCAACTCCGCGAACGCGACCGCACGCTGGCCGGCCTGCGCGATCAGCTGGTGGAACTCGAAGCGCAGCGCCGGCTCGAAAACCTTCCGGGCACGCCCAGGATTGTGACCGAGGTGCTGCCCGGGTGGTCGGCGGAGATGACGTCGGCGCTGGCGGGCCGGCTCGCGGCTGCCGGCTCCACCATCGCCGCACTCGCCACCTCCGACGGGCGCGTGATAGTCGCCAGATCATCGGACCTGGATCTGGATGCCGCCGCCCTACTACGCCGCGCCCTTGAGCCGCTGGGCGGCCGGGGCGGAGGACGCCCGGCCTTCGCCCAGGGCGCCGTCCCTCCCGAGCAGGTAAATGACGCGCTGGCGTCGCTCCGTGCTGAGGTGCATCGTGTACTAGGTGTCAAACCATAGTCTACCCAGTCTCAGTACGTTTCGTCCGCGAAGTAGACTGGGAAGACTGGGGGGACTGGGAAGACTGTGTAGACTTGAGGTGGCGATGCCTGAGCTCCCATTCATCCAGGTGCTGGTAGAGAATCTCGCCCGCGAGATTGAGGGTCACACGATTGTGTCGGTGCGCGTGCCCAGTCCGGCCATCGTGAAAACGTTTGACCCACCGGTCAGCGCGCTGGCCGGCCGTCGCATCGAGCGCGTCCGGCGGATCGGTAAGCTCATCGTGTCCGATCTCTCAGACGATCTGCTCCTTGTCATGCACCTCATGCGTGACGGCCGCCTGCAGATCGCGCGGGCCGGAAGTGCAGCGCGCAAGGGCCGCGCCTCGCCGGCGCCCAAGCCGATGGCGTTCGGGTTGTTCCTCGAAGGGGGAGATGAACTGCGCGTGAACGAAGCCGGGCCCAAAAAGCGGGCAGGGGTCTATGTGCTGCGCGCGCAGGATGCTGCGTCGAGCGAGCCCCTGGCGGGGTTAGGGCCGGATCCGCTCAGTGAGCAGTTCACCGCCGATGTGCTGGCCCGCGCCGTCCAGGCGGAACCGGGACAGCTGAAACGCGCGATCACCCAGCAGCGCCATGTCGTGGGCATCGGGAACGCTTTCGCGGATGAGATCCTGTGGGAAGCTAAGCTGTCGCCGTTTGCGCCGGCCGCGCGTCTCTCCAGCGACGAGGTGGCCAGGCTGTACGCCGCCATCCGGAGCGTATTTGCTGCCGCGCTGCAGAAGCACCGGACCCGTTTTGGAACGCAGCTGCCAACGCGCGAGCCGGTTGAGTTGCTCCGCGTGCACCGGCACGGGGGCGAGCCGTGCCCGCGCTGCCGCACACGCATCGAAACAGTCTACTTTGCCGATAAGGAAACCTACTATTGCCCGGCGTGTCAGACCGGCGGCAAGATTTACGCTGATAGACGGATGTCGAGATTGCTGAAATGAACCTACACAACCTACACGACCTACACAATCTACACAATCACAAGCAGCGCGATAATGGCCGGTGGTTAGTCGACGTAGGTAATTGTGTAGGTTGTGTAGTTTGTGTAGATTCGGATGCCTGAGCTTCCCGAAGTCGAATCCGCCAAGCGAAGCCTGCAGCGCGTGATCCGCGGCAAAGTCATCGCGTCGGTAGAGGTGCGGTCCCCATCCGCCGTCCGCACCCACCGCCCGCAGGCATTTGCCGATGCGCTGGCTGGGAAGCGCATCGAACGGGTCAGCCGCCGCGGGAAGACCCTGCTGTTTCAGCTCAGCGGCGGCTGGACACTGATCTTTCACTTCAAGCTGTGGGGCACGCTGCGCTTCGTTCGCCCCGCGGTCCCCCCGGACGCGCAAACTGCGGTAGTGATCGCTTTTTCCGACGGCAGCAGCCTGCACTTCCGCGAGCTGCAGCTCTCGGAGCTGGGATTGCACCGGACGCCTCAGCTGGATCGCGTCGCGTATCTGGCCTCACTCGGTGTAGACCCTCTTTCTCCCACCTTCACGCCCGCGCGATTTCGTCAGATGCTGGCGGGCCGCGGAAGCATCCGGGCACTGCTGACGGACCAGGAACGAATTGCCGGCATCGGGAACCTGTGGGCGCATGAGATCCTGCACGCCGCCCGCATCCGCCCCGACCGTCCGGCGTCATCGCTCACGCCTGCGGAAACACGGGTCCTCCACCGGTCGATCCGTAGCGTGCTGCGGCGGGCGATCGCGGCGGGCGGGGAGCCGGAGTTTGTGGACGCCGCAGGCCGGATGGGCCGCTGGCGGTTGGCGGTCTATGGTCGAGCCGGACAGCGCTGCCCGCGCGGCGATGGCACGATCAAAGAAGCGCGCCTGGGTGGGAGGCCGTCGTTCTATTGCCCGGCTTGTCAACACTAGAAACGGTCTACCCGGTCTACCCGGTCTACACAGTCTTCCCAGTCAACTGCACAGACGAAACGCACTGAGACCGGGTAGACTGGGAAGACAGGGAAGACTGGGTAGACTAAGCGGCAGATAATCTCATGCCCGTCATTGTGACGTTGTTAAGCGACTTTGGCAGTGAGAGTCCGTATCCCGCCCAGATGAAGGCCGTGCTGGCATCCTCGTGCGACGCGGTCCTCATCGACATTACTCACGACATTCCGCGCCATGACATCCGAGCCGGCGCGTACGTGTTGTCGGCCGTGGCGCGCACGACTCCGGCGGGCACGGTGCACCTGGCGGTGGTGGACCCCGGGGTAGGCACCACACGGCGGCCGCTGATCGTCGCCTCCGGCGGGCAATGCTTCGTCGGGCCGGACAACGGACTGCTGCTGCCGGCAGCGAAGCGGGTGGGCCGGCCGCACGCGTATGTGATTCAGGCGCCGGAGATCCTGCACGGCGTGGCCTCGTCCACGTTCCACGGCCGAGATCTCTTCGCCCCGGTTGCCGCGCAGCTAGTTCTGGGTACGCCCGCGCAGGCGCTGGGGGGTGCCGTCGAGGACGCTGTCGGCCTGACACTGGAGGCTGGCCACCGGGCCGGCGATGTCCTCCATGGCGAGGTCCTCTATGTGGACGCATTCGGGAACTTGATCACGAACATTCCCGCCGCGGAGTTCCCGGGCGCCGGCTCGCCGATCCAGCTCACAATCGGGCGGCGGCGCATCCGCGCCACGGCCGCCCACACTTATGGGAACGTGGCGCATGGCGGCATCGCCGTCGTCCCCGGAAGCGACGGGCTGCTCGAAATCGCCGTGCGGGAAGGCAGCGCGGCCGCACGTTTGGCTATGAGTCTGGGAGCGAAGGTGAGGATCGAAGTGGCGCGAACAACTGCTCGCCCATCGGCGTTGATGAAGAAGGAGCAAAGCAAAGGACGTAGGGGAATAGGAACAGAGGACGGGTTGGCAGATGCCTGACGTGAACCTGCTGCTGGCTTTTGCCGCCGGGGTGCTGGGATTCTTGTCTCCCTGTATCGTTCCTCTGATTCCAGGCTACCTGTCGTTCGTGTCGGGGTTGTCACTGGCCGAGCTGTCCCCCGCCGACCGCCGGCAGCATCGGGTTCAGGTGGTGCTGGGGACCGTGGTCTTCGTCATTGGGTTCGCCAGCGTCTTTACGGCGCTGGGCGCGTCGGCGACGGTACTAGGGAATGTTGTGCTGCAAAATCGCGTATGGTTAAGCCGGATCGGTGGCGGGGCCATCATCGTGCTGGGGCTGTCGCTCTGGGGGGTGGTGAGGATCCCGGGAGTGTCCCGCGAGCGGCGCGTCCGGGTGCCCCGGCCACGCGCACTATTGGGCGTGCTTCCGGTGGGTATGGCATTTGGGTTTGCGTGGACGCCCTGCATCGGTCCGGTGCTGGCGGCCATTCTGACGCTGGCCGCGACCTCGACGCGCGCCGCCGGCGGCGCTATCCTGCTACTGGGATATTCGTTGGGGTTGGGCGTGCCGTTTGTGATCACCGCAGTGCTCTTGACCGGAACGATCGATGCGCTGGGATGGGTGCGCCGGCACGGACGCCTGATCGAAACAGCCAGCGGGGCATTTCTCGTCGCCATGGGGGCGGCGTTAATGTTCGACCTGATCTTCCGATTGAATACATTGATCCTCCGGCTGTTTCCGTTCCGGCCGGCTATCTGATCGACCCAGGAGCGTGACATGCGATCCACCGTTCGACCGTCCTGGCACGTGATCCTCACAGCCGCCCTGCTGGTGGCGCTGGTCGCGGCCCCGCTGGCCGCCGCTCCGCTGGTCGCGCCCGCGCAGGCCGCAGACCAGTCACTGGTCTTTGAAGCCCTGCAGGTCCTGCAGACCCACTACGTCGATCCCGTAAACGCCACGAAGGTGCTCAACGCCGCGGTGGCCGGCCTACGGGAGCAACTGTCGGCGGCCGGTATCGCCGCTGATCTGCCGGACATCCCGTCCTCATTTCTGACGGAGTCCGACGCGAGGCAGGTATTCCTCGAGCGATTTGCCACTGCGGCTTCGGCCGCGGTGGGCCAGCTCACCAAGACACAGTTGGCCTATGCCGCCATCCGCAGCATGACCGACTCGTTTCACGATTCACATACCGGTTTCCTCAACCCCGAGCAGAACGCCGAACGGCGGCAGCGTCAGCGCGGCCAGGCGGGGTTTACCGGCGTCGGCATCGTGCTCCTGCCGAAAGATAACCGGTTCTATGTGTGGACGGTAATCCCCGGTGGCCCCGCGGAGGCTGCGGGGGTCCATGAGTTTGATCGCATCATGAAGGTCAACGACGTGTCCACCGGCGGGTTGACCGTGGATCAGGTCGCGGGGATGATCCGCGGTCCGGCGGGGACACCGGTGACGGTGACCTTCCAGCGCCCAGGCATGGCCGATCCGCTGGTGGTCTCGATGACCCGGGCCCCGATCCTCGTGCCCTCCATCTTCCGAACCGATCTGTTGGACGGCGGCGTGGGCTACGTCCGGCTGTACCAGTTCGTTGAAGGCACCGGCCGCGACGTGCGCAGCGCCCTGACCCGGTTGCTGGCTGGGGGCATGCGGGTGCTGGTGCTGGACCTCCGCGGGAACAGCGGAGGCTACCTGCATGAGCTCGACAACGTGCTTAACGCCCTGCTGCCGTTCGGCGTCCCCGTCTACACCGAGATGCTGCAGGGCGGGCAGGTGGAGGTGGTCCGGACCACGCGGCCCCCTCTGCTGCAGCCGTCGATCCCTGTGGTCCTGATGGTGGACGAGGGTAGCGCCTCGGCCGCAGAGTTGCTGGCCGCGGCGATTCAAGAAAATCACCGCGGAGTGCTGGTCGGCGCCAAGACCTCGGGGGCGGTAGAGGCCAGCGTGATGATTGATCTGTCGGACGGCTCGGCGCTCAGCGTCACCACCTTCCGGCTGGCCACGGGTCATGGCGTGCGGTTGGAAGGTGCCGGTGTGGAGCCCGATGTGACGACGGCGATGACCGTTGAGGATCTCGAGGCCGGACAGGACCGCCAACTGACCACGGCAGTGCGCCTGGCGCGCCAGGCCGTGGCAGAGCCAGTCCGCTAACGCGCGCACGGTAGAAGGAAGGATGAACTTTCCTCTTCCATGGACACCGTTGCCGCTCAGATTGAACGCCAGCGTGCCTCCCTGGTAGGACTGCTGGCGAACCTGGTCCGGACGCCCAGTCCCAACCCGCCGGGGGACACGCGAGCGGTGGCGGATCTAATCGCGGCGCGGCTGCGTGAGGCCGCGGTTGATTTCCAGGTCCTCGCCGACGAACCGCGCAAGCCCAACATCATCGCCCGCATCGGCCAGGGACGCCCCGAGTTGCTCTTCACCTCGCACATGGACACCGCGCCCGCTGGGGATCGCCGTTCATGGCGCCACGACCCGTTCGCCGCTGAGATTGTGGGGGCGCGCATGTTCGGCCGGGGCGCCGCCGACGCCAAGGCCTCGCTGGTGGCGATGCTCGCCGCGGTTGGTGCCCTGGTCGAGGTGCTGCCGCTGCACGGTACGCTGGTGTTTACGGCCGTCAGCGACGAAGAAGTGGGCGGCATCAACGGTACTGAGTTTCTGGTCGACCGTGGGCTGGTCCACCCCGATCACGTCGTCGTCGGCGAGATCACCCACAACCGCCTGGCGGTCGCCGAGAAAGGCATCGTGTGGATGCGCGTCATCACACACGGTCGGGCGGCGCACGGCAGCACGCCGTGGGAGGGCGCCAACGCGATCAGCGCCATGCTGCGGGTCCTGCAGGCGGTGGAGGACCGCGTCGCCGGGCGGCTGCGCTCTCTCTCGCATCCGCTGGTTCCGCCTCCGTCGCTCAATATTGGGACCATTCGTGGCGGGGTGGCCACCAATATCGTCCCGGACTGGTGCGAGGCGACCATCGATCGCCGCACGCTGCCCAACGAGAACGTCCAGGCAGCGGTGGCGGAGATCGAGGGTGTTGTGAGCGATCTGCGGGCGGAGGACCCGCAGCTTCAGGTTGATCTGGAAGTGATCCAGTGTGGTCCGCCGATTGAGACCTCCCCGGATACGCCGCTGGTGCGCGCGGCCCAGGATGTGGCCCGGGCGCTGGACCTGACCCCCGAGCCGGTCGGCTACGAGCAATCCAGCGACGGCCGCTTCTTTGCCGAGCGCGGCGTGCCGACGATTCTCTTCGGTCCCGGCGACCCTGAGGTCGCGCACGCGGCGGACGAATCGGTCGATCTGGACGAGCTCATGACTGCCGCCAAGTTCTATGCCCTGCTCGGGCAGAAGGCGCTGGCGTAGGCGAGAGGGATGGGGTCATGAATTTTGATCTGGCCGATCATCACGTCGCGGCCCAGCGGTTGGTGCGTGAGTTTGCGCAGACCGAGGTCGCCCCCCGCATCCGGGGACTCGACCGGGCGCAGGAATTTGACCGGTCCATTCTGGGGAAGATGGGAAAGCTGGGCATCCTCGGCTTGTGTATCCCGGAGCAATATGGCGGCGCGGGGATGGATTACATCAGCCTGGGGCTGGCCTGCGAAGAGCTGGAGTACGTCGATACCTCCCTGCGGGTCATCATGTCGGTGCACCTGGGACTGAACAGTCTCAGTGTGCTCTCCTGGGGAACGGAGGAGCAGCGGCGGCGGTTTCTCGTCCCCCAGGCCCGGGGCGAAAAGGTCGCGGCCTACGGGTTGACGGAGCCGGCAGCCGGCAGCGATGCCGTCGGCCTCCAGGCCACCGCGGTGCGGGACGGCCGGCACTATGTGCTCAACGGGGAAAAGACGTGGATGTCGCTGGCCGACATCGCCGATCATTTCCTGGTGTTCGCCTGGACCGACGCGGCCAAGCAGAAGCAGCGAGACCACGGCGGCCTGTCGGCGTTCATGGTCACCCGCGAGATGAAGGGAATCACCACGTCGACCATTCACGGCAAGCTGGGCATCCGGGCCGGCAACACCGGATCCATCGTGATGGAGGACGTGCGGGTGCCCGACGATCACCGCCTCGGTCAGGAGGGTGAGGGATTTCACATCGCGATGTTCGCGCTGGATCAGGGCCGGTACACAGTGGCGTCAGGGGCAACCGGGCTGATCCGCGCCTGCCTGGACAGCAGCGCCCGCTATGCGCGGGAGCGCCGGACGTTTGGCCGTCCGATCGGGGAGCATCAGCTCGTCAAAGAGATGATTGCCCGCATGTCGCGGGATTACGAGCTCAGCCGCATGCTGTATCTGCGGGCCGGATGGATGAAGAACGAGGGGCGGCGGAACACGCGCGAGACGTCGCTAGCGAAGTGGTACGCCACGGTGGCGTCGGAGCAGGCCGCGGGCGACGCGGTGGAGGTCCACGGGGCGTACGGCTACTCCGACGAATATCCCGTGGAGCGCTTCTACCGCAACGCCAAGGGCGCGGTCATCTACGAGGGCACCCGCGAGATCCACACACTGCTGCAGGCCGATTACGCTCTGGGATTGCGCGAGGATAAGCCCACGCGCGTGACGCTGCCCAAGTGGCCCTTTGAACAACGTGATTCGTGACTCGTGATTCGTGATTCGGCCAACACATCCAGAGTCGAAGCTGATCGTTGCGATGAGGCGCCGCGTATGACCGACGGGGTCTGCAGCTGCGAATCACTAATCACGAATCACCAATCACGCGTATCTCGATGACGGCTCC
>Ga0209057_1004074_pt1 | contig 10547 bp, 9 predicted proteins | sample GraSoiAngelo_146_FD_185903 | JGI IMG/M metagenome (GOLD analysis project Ga0209057, IMG submission 185903) | Grasslands soil microbial communities from the Angelo Coastal Reserve, California, USA - 14_1009_05_30cm (SPAdes) (version 2) | ecosystem: Environmental > Terrestrial > Soil > Grasslands ... | reverse complement strand
ATTATTGCCGAAAAGCGTGTTGATTCCAACGGCCACGTTGTCCGAGCCATTTATGTTGAGAAACATCGCTGTGGTGCCGACAGCGGTATTATTATTCCCCCCGACTCCCGCGACTGGACTGTTGATGGCCAGTGCACCAGCGCCCAGACCGGTGTTGAAGCTGCCGTCGCCGACTATAAAGAGCGAGAACCAACCAATCCCTGTGTCTCCTATGCCGCCGGTGACGTTAAAGAGGGCACTGCACCCTTCCGCTGTGTTGAACGCGGGATAGCACCCGTCCGCGTCCGTGGTGTTAGGCAACTGTGGGGGTAATGTTGCCTGCATTTTTGGCAAAAGCCCAAAGCAGGCAACCACGGACAGCATGGTTGTAAATAATGTGAGACTGCTGCGATTTTTCATAAGCTTAATTTTCTTTTTTCTATTGTTCTATTGTTTTGGTCTTCTCTGATTTCCGCTGGCTCGCCGTAGCCTTCGCGAAGGCGGCTCTCTCGAGAACTCATTTCCGACCGTTACCTATTCCTTCGGAAAATTTTGCCCGGCGTGGCAAAAAATTTTTCGAAATCGTTGAATCGTTAAGCGGAGAGACCCGCTCCGCCGACCGTCCTTCGCGTAGAGCTAAGCGAGTCAAGAGGCTTCGGCGTGGCAGGCCACAGATCCGCCTCCGCGCAGCGCTCCGGCGCGACAGGTGGCGCGGCTATCACGCATATGGGGAGCGGTCGCTCGCGGGCGACTGATTTCGGGCGAAACATTGAGTACCCCGAAGATCTGACAGAATTAACAAAATGAACAGAATCGGAGGCCCTCTTTCTGAGTCTCAAAAATCCATTTTGTTTATTCTGTTCATTCTGTCCAGGCTGCGATTCGAGTAACCTAGAAACCTGAAATCATTGATTCTAAACAGAAAATGACCCGCCTATGCCAAGGCTCCGGCGCGACAAGTGGCGCGGATATGACGGATAGGGGAGCGCAGGCTGCCAGCCGAAACGAACTTCTGTGGGGATAGGACTTGAAAACATTGGCCACAACAGAGGGAAAGGAACTCAGGTGGGACTCTACTTGCCTCCAGCGAGAGGCATTTTTTTGCTCTTCTCCTGGAAGGAAACGCGTCTTCGTTGGGGCTTCGGTGTTGCAGGAACGGGCGGCACGGATGAGTAGCGGAATCTTAAGATCCCGGCCGCGATCACCGATCCCGGCTACAGCTCAATACGAATTCACACGAATTAAGAATGCAGAAACGATTAGGGAAAATTAGTGTTCATTAGTGTCTATTCGTGGTTAAGTTCCCCTTCGGCGCGAGGGAGGCGACGATTTGTTCGAAACGCGGGTCGCCGCGCAACGGATCCCAAAACGGGAGCAGTTTCAACTGACCATAGCTAACGGGGCTTGGAGGAACGACGGCGATGGCCAGTTGTTTGCATGCGAGATCTTTGTCGCCAACCCAGGCAGCGATCATCGCCAAATACTTGATCATCGCCGGACCCCTGATCGCATCTTCTTTCACGGGCAGAAGCTCAACCGCGCGCAACCCTTCGAGCAGCGCTTCTTCCTTGCGCCCAAGAGCGGCATCGATTAGACCCAGCACGCACCACGGCGGGCCGAAATTTGGTTGAGCCTGGACGATTTTCTCCTGCTCCGCGCGCGCCGCAGTGAAAGCCGACCGCGCTACGTCATCATTCTTCGCCATTTGGGCGATAACACCTAGTACAAATAGATGATTAGAAAAAACATCGTTTCCCAGATTGATTGGATTCTCGCCGGCTGCGACCACGGCATCTTTTGCCGCAGCGGCGTCGCGTTCGGCTAGTGCACATTGGAGCCACCAATCAGCGATGTCTGGCGCCGCAGCAGGATTTGTAGCGCGAACTGAATCGATCGTTTGATGCAACTGCTGGGTATCGGCTCGCCGCTCAAAATCGACGGCCGCAAGTATTACTTTCGTACCAGCGTCGTCGGGTTTCAAAGCCAGTATGCGGCCTAACCAGAGTTGTTGTTCAGCATAGCGTTCAAGAGCCGCGTAATTTACTGCAAGCTGTTGGAGGATCTCAAAATTGTGCGGGTCATGGTCAGCGGCGCGCTCAAGGGTCCGGATGGATTCTTCCCACTGCCCCTGACGCCTCTGGATGAGACCGGTAAGATACAATATTTGCGGATCATTTGGCAAAGTTTGGCGGGCAACTTCCACCTCATCCAGAGCACCGTCATAATCGAGGTATCCCCAGTAGAGATTCCACGCGCGTGCGAGGTGCGTTTCGCCTGCCTCCGGACGGAGGCGAAAGGCCGCTTGAAGGGCTGCTTCCGCCAGGGCCAGGCGCGCTGGCGTGTGGTCGTGACCAAAGAAATAAAGCGCGTCATGAGTAAAGACGAGTTGGCAATATCCTTGGAAAAACGATGGATCACGCACGACCGACTGGCTGAGCAGATCGACGGCCTGCAGCCAATCCCGTCTCGCGCTAGTGTTCAACATGGGCGTTAAGACAAGCTTCTTGGCGCGGGTGTACAGATCGAAGGCGGTCAAGTCCTTCGTTGCGGGGCGCTCGATTTCGCTCTTCTCATATTGCGAGAGTTTCGCATGAAGCTCATCGGCAATCGCCATTGCGATCCGACTTTGTATTGTGAAAAAGTCCGCCAGATCGCCGTCATAAGTGTGGCCCCATAAACGTCGCTCGGTGGGCGCATGGACTAACTGCGCGTTGACGCGCACGCGATTGCCGGACCGCTGCACACTTCCTTCCACTAAATGGGCCACCCCGAGTTGCTTTCCGATCTCGTGCAGATTGCGCGCGGCTCCGCTCTTGTATTGCATCACCGAAGTGCGTCCGATCACCTTCAGATCAGCGATGCGGGTCATGTCGGTTAGAATTTGGTCCTGCACGCCTTCTGCAAGATAAGCGTTATCGGGATCGGGGCTGAGGTTTTCAAATGGGAGCACTGCAATGCTTTTCCCCGGCGCTGCGGGATTCGAAGCTGAATTTTGGGTGCGTACCGAATGAAAAACGAGAAATGCAGACGCGCCGAGGATCGCGATCACGGCCGTTGCGAGGGCGACACGGGCGGGTCGAAGGGCGCTTGCTTGCGCGGAGCAATGTCGCAGCCGCACTGCTAACTCTTGTGTGCCGGGTCGGGCCGCCGGCTCGAGTGCGAGCATCGATTTGAGCAGCGACCGCATGCGCGACGGAACGTGCATTGCTTTCAGTTGTTTGATTGCGAGTGCATTTGACTGCTGGGCGCGGCGAATTTCCTCGACGCTGCGGCCGCCAAATGGCGTTTTTCCTGTGAGCGCGAACCACAGCGTGACGCCCAGCGAGTAGATGTCGGAGCGCGCGTCGAGCGCGGAATGCTCAAATTGTTCCGGGCTGGCGAATGCCGGCGTACCGACAAATCCGCCTTGGCTCAGCGACATCGGATCGGCTTGAGTATTAAGGGTCTTGGCCAAACCGAAGTCGATTATCTTGACGGTGACTTTCTCATCCTTTCGATCGGGGCCTCGACGCAGCGAGGCGGCTGCAGCAACGAGCGCGGCGTTGAAGCCACGGCGCTGTGTCGCCGTGCTGGGCGCCATTTCGCGCTCGGGCGAGACGAGCATCAAATTTGCCGGCTTCAAATCGCGGTGAATCAATCCGCGCTTTTCCGCCGCGCCCAATGCAGCGGTGACCTGCTGGGCGATGTCAATGGTAGTGCGGACATTCAATGGCCCCGTGCGACGAACGCGTTCCTCAAGCGTCTCGCCCTCGATCAATTCCATCGCGTAGAAGCATTGCCCTGTCTCCTCGCGAATTCCGAATTGGAATACGGTGGCGATGTTCTCGTGTCGCAGCGCGGCGGCCATGCGGGCTTCGCGCATAAAACGTTCGTGGGCCTCGGCGCGTCGCCCGGCGATGCCGATCTTAATGATTTTCAGGGCAGCCTTGCGCTGGAGCGACGCGTCAACGGCACGATACGTCACGCCCATCGCTCCGCGCCCAAGCTCGTAAAGGCTTCCGTCCGGAAGGCGTTCGATTTCATAAACTCCGAAGCCCTCGTCGCCCCCGAAAGCGTTCAGGGTTGAATCCTGTCCCGCGCCTGCGGGGTCTTCGCCCCTGATCCCGACGCGCAATAAACAAACCATGCAGCCAAGTCCGCCACCGGATGTTTCCTCGAGCGCGCCGCCGCAGACCGGGCACGTTGAAATTTCCTGAGCAGAGGCTTGCATTTGTTTGGGCTAAGTTACGACCAACACGCGACACAAGTGCCGCAGTTCGTCGTCCACTTCCGCGGTTTCTATGACCGTACCGCCCACTTCCTCACGCAAAATTAAGCGATAACGCTTCCGCAGTCGGGCTACATCGCTGCGCAGCGTCGCGACTGGTCGCTGTGATCGCCGCGCCATCTCTTCGTATGGGATCACCGATTCTTCTGTGGCCGCAAGATACGGCTTCAAGTAACTAAAAAGCTCCCCTTTGCCAGCCAGCGCGCACTCTTGCGCAAGGCGATCCAGTGCTTGCCGCAAAAGGCACGCCGCCCACTCGCGGTCATAAACGTAGTCGGCTTGCCAATTCGTTGCTCGCGCAATTTGCGCCTCCGCCTCGGCAATTGCCTTGTCGTCCAAGTTCACCAGGATCATTCCGCCGCCACGTTTCAACGCCTGTCCGCGATCGCGGACATCCGCGATGAAATGTTTCAAGGCGCCAAGAAGAAAAGAACGAAACCGCCCCTTCTCTCGGTCGGCGCGCGCGTATGTGCGAGTCTTGATCAAGTCGGCGAAAAAGCCCTGAGCCAAATCCTGCGCATCCTCTGGTCCATATCCTTGCTTGCGTAAGAAGGCGTACAACGGGCGCCAATAGATTTGGCACAGTTCCGACAGCGCACTGACTGCGTCAGCGGAAGCCGTCGCTGAATCGCCCGCTCCGAGGACCATCGTCCAACGCGTCGAGGCGAATAATTCATCGCGACTTTCCGCTTCGCGCAGCGGATCCCCCACTGTTTTCACACTGTCAATGAGAATAAGACTAAAAGCGTTCTCGGGGCAAGACATAAGTTCGTGCGCATCGTCGGCACGAGTTCAGGCTAATTGACCGGTTGTAGCTGGGATCGGTGATCCCAGTTGAAGCATTGCACCTGGGACGCAGATTCTCTGGAGATTAAATTTCGAAATCGTGCCGAGGAATCTGTGTGAATCTGTGAAAACTTTGGATAATTTCCACTCGTGTTGAAGACAATGAAGGCCGTTGTGAAAGCCAAACCCGAGCCCGGTCTCTGGCTCGAGGAAGTTCCAGTTCCAAAAGTTAGCGACGACGACGTGCTCATCCGCGTGTTGAAAGCATCGATCTGTGGCACTGACGTGCACATCTGCAACTGGGACGCTTGGGCGCAGAAGACGATCCCTGTGCCGATGACGATCGGCCACGAGTTTGTCGGCGTCGTTGATGCTGTCGGCGATCACGTGAAAGGCTTCGCGCGCGGCGATCTCGTAGTGGGCGAGGGACACATCACCTGTGGACATTGTCGGAATTGCCTGGCCGGGCGGCGGCATCTTTGCCCAAACACGCAGGGCGTGGGCGTGAATCGGCCCGGCGCGTGGGCTGAATTCGTGGCGATTCCACAGGACAACTGTTGGCACGCCGATCCGTCGATTCCGCTCGAGGTGCTTTCGTGTTTCGATCCGCTGGGCAACGCCGTTCACACTGCGCTGTCGTTCGATCTGGTCGGCGAAGATGTGCTCATCACTGGCGCGGGGCCGATCGGTTGCATGGCCATTCCGATTTGTAAAAGAGCCGGCGCGCGTCACGTCGTTATCACAGATGTGAATCCGTATCGTCTCGATCTCACCTGCAAAATGGGAGCCGACCTCGCGCTAGATGTGCGCACCGAGAAAGTGACCGACGCGATGGAAAAGCTCGGGATGAAAGAAGGTTTTGATGTCGCATTGGAAATGTCCGGTAATCCGAAAGCGTTTGCCGACATTTTGCCGAACATGTTTCACGGCGGCAAGATCGCGTTGCTCGGCATCATGCCTGGCAGCGCCGCCATCGACTGGAACACGGTGGTGTTCAGCGCGCTGACATTAAAAGGAATTTACGGCCGCGAGATGTATGAAACCTGGTACAAAATGACTGCCATGATCCAAAGCGGCCTCGATATTTCACCGGTCATCACACACCACTTCCCTTACACGCAATTCAAGGAAGCGATCGAGCTGATGAAATCCGGCAACTCCGGCAAGATCGTACTCGACTGGAGCGAGCCATGAAACACCAACCACGAATCACGCTATGGCGTCATTCGATTGATGTCATTCCGAGCGAAGTCGAGGAGTCCCGGGCTGACGTTGATTGTTTGCTACCGCAAATCGCGCTAAGGTCGATAGATGAGTGCAGCTGAAGTCATCGCCGAGATCAAAGCTCTTTCATCCGAGGAGCGCGATCGCGTCATTGAGTTTCTCGTATCAGATCAGGAGCTGCGCAAGGATTTGCAGGATAGCCTTCTACTTGAGGCCCGGCGTGAGGAACCGGGCCGACCGCTTGAAGATGTCCTACGCGACCTGAATTTGTGAGTTGGACAGTTGAAGTCCAACGTCCAGCCGAAAAAGAGCTGGCCGCCCTTCCGCTTCAGGCGCGCGAGCGTGTTGCCAGCGCTCTGCGTGCGATGGAAGACGACCCGTTTCCACACGGAGTCAAAAAGCTAAAAGCAAGGGACGGCTATCGAGTTCGCGTCGGCGATTACCGAATTCTTTTCACAGTCAATCGCGCTGCACGCCTCGTTCGGGTGGGCGCAATCGGGCACCGCAAAGACGTGTATCGCTAATCACCGCAGCCCGGCCGCTTCTTCATCGCGACCTTCGAGCTCAAGCACCATGCGCTTGATGTGCTTGTAATCCTGGTGCCGCCGAAGGAATTGTAAGCTTTCCTGCGGATCGCCCCATTTCAGGACTTCGATCGTTTCCTGACGCGCGCCCCAGGAATTCATCTCGCGCTGGTTCGCCATGTAAAGGTCGATCGTGTTCCGTCCGGAAAGCGCCCAGCCGTAATCTTCGACGCGGTAGTTTTGTCCCGTGGAAAGCAGGCGAAAGACCGTACCAGCCGGCCAACGCGACCAATCAGCCGCCGCACTGCCGATCTGCGGTGGTCTGGACACCGCTACGGCACGCTTTACGCCGCGGCTTGTTTTCGTCGTGCGTTTTATCGTGCGCGCCGTCGTTTGCCTTTCTTCCATTGAGAATGGCTGCAGTTGTGGCGAGTAGGAACCGGACTCGCTCACCGGGATGGCGCGCGGAACTTCATACGCCAGTGTCGCACGTGGCACTGCTTCGGCTCGATGAACCGGCGGACCCGCCGCATGTAATTCGCCGCCGAGCGCGTTACGATTGCTATATTCGCGATGATCGGATTCTGTGTGCGTGTACGCTGTGGTGCGCACGCTTTGAAAATCCGTTTTCACTAGCGGCGGCTCGTATGCCGGCAACGCTCGTTGAGTGGTGCCGCAGCCGCTGAGGAAAATAATGGCGATGAACGCCGCGAGAACGGCTAAGGCGAGGTTACGTCGCTGGGCGTAGGTCAAGGTGGATCGCCAGCGAAGTTATTAACAGCTATTCACATTTCTGGCAAGCCCATTTTTTGGGACTTTTTCGCCACGGATTTACACAGATCAAACACAGATACAAAATAGGCATCCACGCTATCTGTGAAAATCTGTGTTGATCTGCGGCTGGTTGATTTTCTGTCCCGGAGCGCTTTTCGATCTACGATATCCAGATAACTTGCGATTTGCCTTATGGTCGCAGAATTCGAAAATCAGGTTTCTCACACACTGGAAGAAATTAAATCGCAGGGTCTTTTCAAAACCGAGCGAGTCATCACTAGTCCGCAGGACGCGCACATCTCTATTACCGGCGGCAAAAGTGTGCTCAACATGTGCGCCAACAATTATCTTGGCCTGGCCGATCATCCCGCGCTCATCGCCGCCGCGAAGGAAGCGCTCGACACGCACGGTTTTGGAATGGCGAGCGTGCGTTTTATTTGCGGGACGCAGGACATTCACAAGGATTTGGAGGCCGCGCTAACGAAATTTCTGAGGACAGAAGAGACGATCCTTTACCCGTCATGTTTCGATGCCAACGGCGGTCTTTTTGAAACGCTGCTCAGCGAGAAGGATGCTGTGATTAGTGATGAATTGAATCACGCCAGCATCATCGACGGTATCCGTCTGTGCAAAGCGCAGCGCTTTCGTTACAAGCACAACGACATGGCCGATCTCGAAGCGCAATTGCGCGCCGCACAAGATGCGCGTTTCCGGTTGATCGCCACCGATGGCTGTTTTTCGATGGACGGCACCATCGCGAATCTCGCAGCGATCTGCGATCTCGCGGAAAAATACAACGCGCTAACAATGATCGATGATGCCCATGCCACCGGGTTTCTCGGTAAGACCGGGCGTGGCACACACGAATATCGCGGTGTGATGGGCAGGATCGACATTATCACTGGCACGCTTGGCAAAGCTCTCGGCGGTGCGAGTGGGGGCTTTACCAGCGGACGCAAGGAGATTGTCGATCTATTGAGGCAACGTTCGCGGCCGTATTTGTTTTCCAACAGCATCGCAGCGCCCGTCGTTGCCGCCTCGTTGAAAGCGCTGGAACTTCTAAGTGCATCGACCGAACTCCGTGACAAGCTCGAAGAAAACACAAAATATTTTCGCGCTGCATTGACTGAACGGGGTCTCACTATCAAAACCGGGGTGCATCCGATCGTCCCGATCATGATCGGCGACGCAGCGAAATCGCAAAAGTTCGCCGCGCGCATGTTGGAGAAAGGCGTTTACGTCATCGGCTTTTTCTATCCGGTCGTACCACACGGCACCGCGCGTGTCCGCACCCAAGTTTCGGCCGCGCATTCACTCGGAGATTTGGAATTTGCTGTGAATGCCTTTGCCGAAGTCAACGAAGAACTGAAATAGCTGGTCGGGACGGATTGCCGAGGCGTCGATGAATTGACTGTAGCCCCGAACGCTTTCGGGGTGTCGGCTGCAGAATCAAAATTTGCGGGCGACACGCCCGCCACTACAGGAAAGACATGCTTTACATGGTGATCGAGCGTTTCAAAGAAGGCGCGGCGCCGGAAATCTATCGGCGTTTTCGGGAAAAGGGACGGATGATGCCTGAAGGACTGGAATACATTTCCAGTTGGATTGATTTGGATTTCAAAACTTGCTGGCAACTCATGCAAACAGAAGATTTCGCGCTGTTCGATCAATGGATTGCAAACTGGCGGGATCTAATTGATTTTCAAATCGTCCCAGTGCGCACGTCGGCTAAGGCGGTTCAGCTGGTGAATGCAAAACGGCGCCCGGGAATCGCTGAGCACGTCTGAGCGCCCTGCGCAAAATCCCTGATACGTCATCGGGGATTCATTAGCTCAAAAATCAGGAACTTTCCCCGATAGGCAGCAAGCCTGTGCGTTCTTACTATTGCCGATCCAAAGAGCCGACGGAACCGAAGATTTTTCAAATTTCCGGAAGATTTCCGGGAACTTCGGTCCGGAAATCTCGGAGAAGAATAACGAAAGGAAATAAACACATGAAACCAATAACTAAGTTAATTTACGCTGCGCTTGCGGCTGTCACTCTTGCTATAGGGTCAGTAACCGTAAATGGCGCGGTCAACGATCTATTCGCTTCCATTAATGGCAATGGCGAAAACGGTGGGAGTTTTATTTACCAGTACACCCCGACTGGCGTGCAAAGCATCTTTGCTTCGGGCCTTAATCACCCCCGTGGGGTGGCCTCTGACCATTCCGGCAATCTATTTGTGGCAACCGCGACGTTCGATGGCAGCGCATATCACGGAGCGATTGTGAAAATAACTCCGGACGGAGTGCAGAGCACATTTGCTACACTCAGCGAGCAGAACTTTGAGCCTGAAGGCGTGGCGTTTGACCTTGCAGGCAACCTATTTGTCATGGCTATCAATGATAGCGACCCGAATTTTGCCTCCACAATCTTCAAGTTTACTCCCGGCGGGGTACAGAGTACGTTCGGCTCTGTGCCCGGCGAAGGTTTCGGCCTGGCCTTTGATAGCGCGGGCAATCTCTTCGCAGCCGACGCCGGGACTGCCAACGGGGGCCAAACTATCTGGAAGTTTACTCCAGACGGCACAAGGAGTGTCTTCGTTATTCCATCAATCAATCCTGACCAAGGACCCAGTGGGCTGGCTTTTGATCGCTTCGGCAATCTCTTCGTCTCAATAGAAACGGGATTCACTGGCGGCCCGAACGACGGAGTGCTCAAGTTTACTCCGAATGGAGTGCAAAGCACGTTTGCCACCGGTCTGACTAACTACCCTCGAGGGTTGGCTTTTGACCGTGCCGGCAATCTCTTTGTCGCCGAGGTGGGCGAGAACCCGGATCCCAACGTGCCGGCGCCCGGTGACATCTTAAAGTTTAGGCCCGACGGTGTCGGCACCGTGTTTGCTCAGAATATTGTGCCTGGTGGAAACAATAGTGGTCCGGAGTTTCTCGCGTTCCAGCTTCTGCCGCCTCACCCAACCCCGCCGCCTCACCCCACGCCGCGACCTCACT
>Ga0209057_1004066_pt1 | contig 10558 bp, 8 predicted proteins | sample GraSoiAngelo_146_FD_185903 | JGI IMG/M metagenome (GOLD analysis project Ga0209057, IMG submission 185903) | Grasslands soil microbial communities from the Angelo Coastal Reserve, California, USA - 14_1009_05_30cm (SPAdes) (version 2) | ecosystem: Environmental > Terrestrial > Soil > Grasslands ... | reverse complement strand
GCGCGCCAAGTACGTGATCAAGATCAAGAACCGCATCAAGCAGGTCGCGTCCGATCTCGAGCGCCGCCCGCTGGCCCACGCGCAACGCGAGAGCGTCCGGGCGGACCTGGACCGGCTACGGCGCTACTTCGAGGAGCCGAGCCGGCTGCCGCCCGCGCGCGGCATCGCGCTGTTCGTGAGCGGGGCGCTCGACCTGTTCGACGTGCTCCCGCTCCCCCACGTGCACCGGTCGCGTCTGGCGGTCGCCCCCGTCCCGCTGGTCCGCGAGCTCCTCGCCCTGGAAGAAGAGTTCGGCACCATCCTGGTGGTCGCGTGCGACCGCGCGAGCGCACGGTTCTTCGCGGTGACGGCCTACGACGTCGCCGAGCTGCCCAGCCTCACGGCGCTGTCCACGCGCGCCGGGAAGTTCCACGGCGAGCGGCAGGCGAAGAAGGGGAGCGTGCTCGCGGGCGGCTTCGGCGAGCACAACTATCACATGCGCATCCGGGAGGAGAAGCAGCGCCACTACGCCCAGGTGGCCGAGCGGATCTTTCAGATCCACACGCAGCGCCCCCTCGCGGGACTCGTGGCCGCGGGCATCGGCGTGGACGCAGCGGCGCTGTTGCCGCACCTCCATACCTACCTCCACGACCTCGTGCTCGGCGTCGTGCGCCTGAACCCCAAGCGTGTGGCCGCCGCCGAGGTGCGGGAGGCGGCCCTGGCGCTGCGCGAGGAACGCGAGCGCGCCTGGGAGCGCGCCCACGCGGAGGCGGTGCGGGAGGGCGTCGGCAGCGGCTGGGCCGTGAACGGCGTCGACGCCACGCTCAAAGCGCTCGAGCGCGGCCGGGTGCGCACGCTCGTCGCGGACGGCCGGGACGACGACTTGCGCATCGACGATGCCATCGAGGAGGCGCTGGCGCAGCGCGTCCAGGTGGACGTGATCTACGACGAGCGGGCACGGCGCGTCGTGGACGGGTTCGCCGGCCTGTTGCGGTTTCGCCGCTGATGGCAGGCCCGAAGCGCCCGATCCGGGTCCTCGTGGCGAAACCCGGATTGGACGGGCACGACCGCGGCGCGAAGGTCGTGGCCGCCGCCCTGCGCGACGCCGGGATGGAAGTCATTTACACTGGACTGCACCAGACCCCCGAGATGATCGTGCAGGCAGCGGTGCAGGAGGACGTGGATGTGGTGGGCCTGTCGATCCTCTCTGGCGCGCACCTCACGCTGTTCCCGCGCGTGAAGCAGTTGCTGGTCGAGGCCGGGCGCGACGACGTCCTCGTCACGGGGGGCGGGATCATTCCTCCGGAAGACATGGAGACGTTGCGGCGCCAGGGCATCGGCAGGCTGTTCGGTCCCGGCACGCCGACGTCCGAGCTGGTGAAGTACATCGACGAGTGGGCGGCGGAACATGTCTCAGCCTGACGCGCGCCCTTGAATCGGCTCAAGAGCCTCACCGCGCAGTACCGTGAGCTGCAGCAGCGGCTGGAGCAGGGCGGCGGACCCGACAAGGTGCGCCGCCAGCACGAGCAGGGGAAGCTCACGGCGCGCGAGCGCGTGGCGGCGCTGCTCGACCAGGGCACCGCGTGGTTCGAGGTGGGACTGCTCGTCGCGTGCGATCAGTACGACGGCCAGGCGCCGGCCGCCGGCGTGGTCACGGGACTGGGACGCATCTCGGGACGGCCGGTGGTCGTCGTCGCCAACGACGCGACGGTGAAAGCGGGATCGTGGTGGCCGGAAACCATCCGGAAGATCCTCCGCGCTCAGGAGATCGCCATGCGCCAGCGGGTCCCGATCGTGTACCTGGTCGATTCCGCGGGCGTGAATCTGCCGTACCAGGGCGGGGTGTTCCCCGGGCAGTACGGAGCGGCGCGCATCTTTTATTACAACTCGATCATGCGCCATTACCTCCGGGTGCCGCAGATCGCCGCCGTGATGGGTCCGTGCATCGCGGGCGGAGCGTACCTGCCCGCCCTGTCGGACGTGATCTTCATGGTCGACGGCACGTCGTTCATGGGACTGGGGGGACCAAACCTGGTGAAGGGCGCGACGGGACAGGTGGTGGACGCGGAATCGCTCGGTGGCGCCCGCACCCACACCAGCGTCAGCGCCGTGGCGCACTATCGCACCCGCGACGACAAAGACTGCCTCGCGCGCATCCGCGACTACGTATCGCGCCTCCCCCGGCCCGCCCGACCACCGGCGGCCGGCGGCAAGCCGAAGCGCGGCGCCAAGGACCTGTACGACCTGCTGCCATCCGATCACCGCATGAGCTACGACGTGCGGGCCGTGCTCGAGTGCCTGCTGGACGATGGACCGTTGGACGAGTTCCAGGCCGACGTGGCCCCGGAGATGATCTGCGGACACGGGACGCTCGCGGGGCGCCCGGTGGCGGTCATCGCCAACTCCCGCGGCGTGATCAAAGGAAAGGCGGGGGAACCCCCGAAGATCGGCGGTATCATCTATACCGAGAGCGCCGAAAAGGTGGCGTATTTCATCGCCAACGCGGACCGCGAGCGGATGCCCCTGCTCTTCGTCCAGGACGTGTCGGGCTTCATGGTCGGGACCGACGCCGAGCACTCGGGGATCATCCGCGCCGGGGCGCGCTTCGTGGAAGCAATGGCCACCGCCACGGTGCCCAAACTCGTTCTGACGGTGAACCACGCCTCGGGAGCCGGCTACTACGCCATGGCGGGGCAGGGCTTCGACCCCGATTTCATCGTCTCGTGGCCGACCGGCCGGATGGGCGTGATGGAGGGTGAGTCCGCGGTCCAGGCCGTTTTCGGAAACGGAGTGACCGACGCGGAGAACGCGTCGGCCGTGGAAGCGATGCGCGCCGACTACGAGCGCCAGCTGGACGCGCGGTTCGCCGGCGCCCGGGGCTTCGTCGATGCCATCGTCGCCCCGGAAGACACACGCGACGTTCTCGCCTTCCTGCTCGAGGCGACCACGGAATTCTCCGGCCCCCACCTCGGGGCCTTCGTCCTGCCGAGCGCTTCATGACCCGGAATCGCTGCCGCATCGCTCTCGCCGTCCTGCTCGCCGCCTGCGGCGGCACGGCGCCTCGCCCCACCACCACGGCCGTCCCGGCGGAGCGGCCCCCCGCCGGCGCCGCCGCACCGCCCGCGGCCGACGCCACCGCGGTGCCGGCGCGCGAGCCCGCGCTGCCGCCCGCCATCGCGTTCATGACCGGGCTCATGCCGTTGAAGGACACGGGCGTCGACCAGTTCCGCGCCCAGCATCCCACGTACGACGGGCGTGGCGTCCTGATCGCGATCCTCGACACCGGCGTCGATCCCGGGGTGGACGGCCTCATCACCACCAGCACCGGAGCGCCCAAGATCGTCGAGCTGCGCGACTTCTCGGGCGAGGGTCGCGTCGCGCTCGCGCCCGTCACCCCCGCCGCCGACGGCACGGTGGCCGTGGGCGGGCACACCCTGGGGGGGGCACACCGCATCGGGCGCCTGACCACCGCCACCACGTGGTACGCCGGCATGCTGCGGGAGCTGCCCCTGGGCAGGTCGCCCGCCGGCGACCTGAACGGCAACGGAGTCAATACCGACACGTTTCCCGTCATCGTGGTCAAGGCGAGCGATGGCTGGGTGGCGTTCCTCGACTCGAACCTGAACGGCTCGTTCGAAGACGAGATGCCGCTGCACGACTACCGTGACGGGCATGAGACGATCGCCCTCGGGTCCAAGCCGATCACCCTCGCCGCCAACTTCAGCGAGGCCGCCGGCGCCCCGCTGCTCGACCTGTTCTTCGACAACGGCGGGCACGGCACGCACGTGGCCGGCATCGCCGCGGGGCACAGCCTGTTCAACCTGTCCGGATTCGACGGCGTGGCGCCGGGCGCGCAGCTGCTCGGCTTGAAGATCGCGAACGCCGCACGAGGGGGCATCTCGGTCACGGGCAGCATGCAGCGCGCCATGGCGTACGCGGCCCGCTATGCCGAGCAGCGCAACATGCCGCTGGTGCTCAATCTGAGCTTCGGCGTGGGGAACGAGCGCGAGGGGCACGCGGTGATCGACTCCATCGTGAACGCCTTTCTCGTGGCCCACCCTGCGGTCGTCTTTACCATTAGCGCGGGCAACGACGGCCCCGGCCTCTCGACGCTCGGGTTCCCGGGCTCGGCGGACCTCGCGCTGTCGGTAGGCGCGTCGTACCCGGGCGCCTTCGCTCGCCCGGTGCAGCCCGGAACCGCTCCCGCGCCCGACGTGATGGGATGGTGGAGCTCGCGCGGCGCCGAGGTCGCGAAGCCGGACCTGGTAGCCCCGGGGGTCGCGTTCTCGTCGGTGCCGCGCTGGAATACGGGCGACGAGATCAAGGGGGGCACGAGCATGGCCGCTCCGCACGTCGCCGGCCTCGCCGCGTGCCTCCTGTCGGCCATGGCGCAGGAAGGGCGCAAGGTGAGCGCGGCGGACATCGCACAGGCGCTGCGGGGTTCCGCGGTCCCGTTCCGCGGCGAAACCCCGATCGACGACGGCGCCGGTCAGCCGCGACTCGACGCGGCGTACCGCTGGCTGCTGGGTGGACACCAGGGCTCGGCGTACGTCGTGCGCGTGCCCGCCGGCGTCTCGGCCGCGTTTCACCGAGACGGTCTCGGCGACCCGGGTGATACGCTGCAAGCGTTCCAGATACGCCATGTCGGGGGCTTGCGTGCCGCGCAGTTCCTGCTGAAGACCAGCGTGCCGTGGCTCGCGGCGCCCGCCACGGTCGTGGCGGGGGCGCGGGAAACGGAGATCCCGGTCGTCTACCAGCGGTCGGCCCTGGCCGCGCCCGGCGTCTACGTCGGCACGGTGAGCGCCTGGAATCCGAGCGACACGCTCGCCGGGGCGCTGTTCACCCTGCCCAACACGGTCGTGGTGCCGTATGACCTGGTCGCGAAGCCCCTGTTCGACGAGCGTCGCGCCATCGGCCCGGCCCGAGTGCAGCGCTATTTCCTGAACGTCCCGGCGGCGGGCGCGACGCTTTCCGCCGCCGTGACGCTGCCCGATTCCGCCGCGCAAACCGCCACCGCCTACCTGTTCGAGCCGAATGGCGCGCCGCTCCGCGACTCCGTGGTCTCGCTCGGCGGCACCCTGCCCGGTACGACCCGGTTCGTCGTGGATGCGGAAGACCTCGTTCCCGGCGTGTACGAGCTCGACGTGGTCGCGCCCCCGCTCTCGGGCGTCACGGCGACCGTGCGCGCCGCGCTGGCCCCCTGGGCGATCGCCGCCGCCGCGACGGGCATCGAAGCGTCGACGGCCGCCGAAGGAGCGGGGGGGCGCGCGACCGCGACGCTCATCGGCGCCGAGCGCTCCGCCGCCGTGAGCGGTCGCGGCGCGCCGGCCGAAAGCGTGACGGTGCGCGTCCCCGACTGGGCGGGGCAGGCGACGGTGGAGGTCGCGATGCCGCCCGAGCAGTGGGACGACTTCACCGACTTCGGCGTCACCGACTTCGACTCGAGCGGGCAACAGGTCGGCCAGGGGGCGCTCAACTACGCCTTCGGGCGGCACGCCGTCGACGCGCGGGCCGTGGCCGCACTCCGGGGCCGCGCGCTCACCGTCGAGCTGTTCCCCGCGTTCGCGCGCTACAACGGCGCCCACCCGTGGCGCGCGACGGTGCGCGTCCGCTTCCTGCTCGCGCAGCCGCGCTCCGTGGGCGGCGGCACCGATGTGCACGTGGTCGCGGGGGGACGCTCGGTCGTTCCGCTCCCGCGGCCGCCCGCGCTCACCCTTCCCGAGGGATTCACGCCGCTCATCGAGGTGCGCATCCACCCGTCCGACGGCATCGGCGTGGATGCGGTCCGGCGGCTCCCGCTCCCATGACGGCGGCGCGGGGCCCGAGCCCCGTGCGGATCGCCGCCGGCCAGGGGTTCTGGGGCGACTGGCTCGAGGCGCCGTACCGCCAGGTGACGGGCGGGCCGATCGATTACCTGATGATGGACTACCTGGCCGAAGTGACCATGTCCATCCTGCAGAAGCAGAAATCGCGCGACCCGTCGCTCGGGTACGCCAAGGACTTCGTGCCGTTGATGGAGCGCATCCTCCCGATCATCGTCGAGCGCGGCATCAAGGTCACAGCCAACGCGGGCGGCGTGAACCCGCGCGCCTGCGCCCAGGCCGTCGCGGAGGTCGCGCGCCGGCTGAAGCTCGGGGGGAGGCTGCGGATCGGCGTCGTGACGGGAGACGATCTGTTGCCGCGGCTGGACGGGCTGATGGCGCGCGGGCACGAGCTCCGGAACCTCGACACGGGCCGGCCCCTCTCCGACGTGCGCGAGCGGGTGCTCGCGGCGAACGCCTACCTGGGCGCCCGGCCTCTCGTGGATGCGCTGCGGCGCGGTGCGGACGTCGTCATCACGGGCCGCGTGACCGATACCGGCCTGACGCTGGCGCCGATGATCCACGCGTTCGACTGGCGGCTCGACGCCTGGGACCTGCTCGCCGCGGGCACCGTGGCGGGTCATACGATCGAGTGCGGCGCACAGTGCAGCGGCGGCAACTGCCTCGTGGACTGGGAGCGGATGCCCGATCTCGCCAACGTGGGGTACCCGATCGTCGACGCTCGTCCCGACGGCACGTTCGAGATCTCGAAGCATCCCGGCACGGGCGGGCGCATCAGCGTCGCCGGTGTGACCGAGCAGCTGGTGTACGAGATGGGCGACCCTGCCGCATACATCACGCCCGACTGCATCGCGGATTTCACCACCATCCGGCTCGAGCAGGTGGGGAGAGACAGGGTCCGGGTGTCGGGGGTCAGGGGCAAGCCCGCGACCGACAAGCTCAAGGTGTCCGTGGCGTATTTCTACGGTTACAAAGCGGTGGGGACGCTCGTATATGCTTGGCCCGAGGCGTACCAGAAGGCGCGCGCCGCGGACCGCGTGCTGCGCCAGCGCCTCGAGAGCCTCGGACTCACGTTCGAGGCGATCCACACCGAGCTCGTCGGAGCCGACGCGACGCACGGCCGCCTGGCGCTCGAGCAGCTGGCGGTCGAAGACCTCCCCGAAGTGCAGCTGCGCATCGGCGTGCGGTCGCACGACAAGCCCGCGGTGGAGCGTTTCACCCGCGAGATCGCGCCGCTCATCCTGAACGGTCCCCCCAGCGTCACCGGATTCGCGGGGGGGCGCCCCAAGCCAGAGGAGATCGTGGCCTACTGGCCCGCGCTGCTCGACAAGAGCATGGTGGAGCCGTGCGTGGAGCTGGTCGAGGTATGAGACGGCGGTCGAAGGCGGTGAACGGCGGTCGAGGGCGGTCGGGCAAACGACGCGTCCTGCTACTGGAGCTCGCGCACGCCCGCTCTGGCGACAAGGGTGATACCGCCAACGTCGGGCTCATTGCTTTGAAACCGAAGTACTACCCGCTCCTCGTGAAGCACGTCACCGCGGCGCGCGTCGCCCGTCACTTCAAGGGCATGATCACGGGTCCGGTCGAGCGGTTCGAGCTGCCGAATCTGCATGCGTTGAATTTCCTGCTGCACGGCGCACTGGACGGCGGCGGCACCATCTCGCTCAAGACCGACGCCCAGGGCAAGGTGTTTTCGACCGCGCTGCTGCGCCTCGAGGTCGCGATGCCGCGATGACGGACCGCGTGCTCGTGACCGTCGACGCCGGGATTCTGACGGCCACGCTGAACCGGCCGGACAAGAAGAACGCGATCGACACGCCCATGATCGACGCGCTGCTCACGATGCTGGAGCGCGCCGACCTGGACGCCGCCGTGCGCGTCGTGGCGGTGCGCGGGGCAGGCAGCGACTTCTGCGCCGGCATGGATCTCCACGAGCTGCTCGCGTCCGCGGACAAGAGCGTCGATGAGAACCGGCGCGCTGCGCTCCGGTTCGCCGAGATCTTCCTGAGCATGCGACGCCTCCCCAAGCCGATCGTCGCGGTGGTGCGGGGGCGGGCGCTGGCAGGGGGGTGCGGACTCGCCACGGCCTGCGACCTGGTCCTGGCGGCGGAAACCGCGCAGTTCGGGTATCCTGAGGTGCAGCGGGGCTTCGTGCCGGCGATCGTCATGACGCTGCTGAAACGCACGGCCGGGGAGAAAGTCGCCTTCGATCTCGCCGCGACGGGACGCATCCTCGGCGCCACCGAGGCGGCCGGTCTCGGACTCGTGTCGCGCGTCTACGAGGACTCGGACTTCGACGATCAGGCGGGTGAGGTGCTGCGCGCCCTGGCCGCCGCCAGCCCGTCCGCGCTGGCCTTGACCAAGCAGCAGTTCTACCAGCTCGACGGGATGCGGTTCGAAGACGGCATCCGCCTGGGCGCGGACGTGAACGCGGTCAGTCGCACCACTCCGGACTTCCGGGCAGCGCTGCAGGCGTTTCTCAAGAAATGACCAGAAGCTTCGTTCTCAAAGCATGGTTTGGGGGCGCCGGCCTCGGCGTGGGCCTGCTGGGGATGGCGACCGCGCAGCGCTGGCTCGTATGGATCGCCGCCGGTCTCGCAGGCGTCGCGTTCCTCGTGCGGTTCGTCGAACGCGCCCAGAGGGCACCGTAGTCCCGTGAGCGGCGACACCCTGCGGGCGCCCGGCGCGATCCTCGTCGTCTCCTGCTACGAGCTCGGTCACCAGCCGCTCGGTCTGGCGTGGCCGTTGGCGTTCCTCGAGCGCGCGGGATACGCCCCGCGGGCACTCGATCTCGGGCTCGAGCCGCTGGACGAGGCGGCCGTCCGCCGGGCGCGCCTCGTCGCCGTCATGGCGCCCATGCACACGGCGCTGCGGCTCGGGGTGCGGGCGGCACAGCGCATCCGACGTCTCAACCCGGACTGCCGAATCGTGTTCTGCGGCCTGTACGCGCTGCTGTGCGCCGGGTTCCTGCTCGATGGCGTCGCCGACGGCGTGATGGGGGCGGAATTCGAAGGCGAGCTCGTGGCGCTGGCGCAGCGTCTCGAGGCCGGCCGGGAGCCCGAGCGCCGCGTCGCCGTACTGCACCGTCTCGCGTTCCCGCTGCCCAGCCGCGCGTCGCTTCCCCCGCTGACCAGATACGTGCGCCTCGCGCGCCACGACCGCGCCGTCCCGGCGGGATACGTGGAGGCGAGTCGCGGCTGCCTGCACGAGTGCCTCCATTGTCCGATCCCGCCGGTCTACGGCGGCCGCTTCTTCGCGGTACCGCGCAGTGTGGTGCTCGAGGACATCCGTCAACTGGTCGTGGCCGGGGCAGGCCACATCACCTTCGGCGATCCCGACTTCCTCAACGGGCCGGGGCACGCGCTCAAGCTGGTGCGCGAGCTACACGTCGAGTTTCCCGAGGTCAGCTACGACTTCACCGCCAAGATCGAGCACGTGCGGCGTCATCGGGAGCTGTTCGCCGAGTTCGCGGCTACGGGCTGCGCCTTCGTGGTCTCGGCGGTGGAAACGCTCTCCGACGTCGTGCTCGCCCACCTCGAGAAGGGGCACACCAAAGCCGACGTCGCGGAGGCGATTGCCATCCTGCGCCACGCCGGCATCGCGCCCCGACCGACGTTCGTGCCGTTCACGCCCTGGAGCACGCTCGCGGACTATCTGGAGCTGCTGGACTTCCTCGAAGCGCACGACCTCGTGGATCATGTCGACCCCGTGCAGCTCACCATCCGGCTCCTCGTGCCTCCGGGATCGCTGTTGCTGACGCGGCCCGCGCTCCGCGCGGCATTCGGCGAGCTCGACGCGGCCGGCCTGAGCCATCGCTGGACCCATCCCGATCCGCGCATGGACGAGCTGCAGCGGGCGACGAGCGCCCTCGTCGCCCGAGCGGCGGACGCCGCCGAGGATCCCGCCGTCACGTTTCACCGCATCCGGGTGCTCGCGAGCCGCGCCGCCGGGACGACCACGCCACCAGCGCCGCTCCGGAGGCCGCCTCCGGAGCGCCCCATCGCGCCCCGGCTTACCGAGCCATGGTTCTGCTGAGCGGAGCCCACCGAGGGCCAGGTAGGCCCTGTGGAGCGGGAGGCAGGCGGCTGGGCCTGAGGGCGCTGTCAGCTTGCTGACAGGTTGGCCGGGTAGGTTTCCGTCGGCCACATGTCACTTCGAGCGTTCCTTTTCCTGTTGGCGGCCGCGCCTTCGGTCGTCGCTCAGCAGCCCGTCACTCGCGCGCAGGCCGTGGCGGCGGCGCTGGCGCGCGGCACCAGGGCGGCCTTCGGTCGCGCCGACAGCGCCGCCGCCGCGGGCGCGCTGCACGGAGCCCGCCTCTATCCCAATCCGCTGCTGTCGGCGACCTACACCAAGGATGTCCCGCACTACCACGTGATCGCGGATCTCCCGCTCGACCTCCCGTGGATCCGCGCGGCACGCATCGGTACCGCGGCCGCGGCGCGGGACGCCGTGCACTACGGCGTCGCGTTCGAGCGTGCCGCGATTCGGTTCGACGTGGACACCGCTTACACCCGGGCGCTCGCGGCGGCCGCCCGAGCGCGGCTGTCGCGCCGCAACGCGCTCGCCGCCGACAGCCTGCGCAAGACCGCGCAGCTGCGGCGAGAGGTGGGGGATGTGAGCGAGCTCGACGTGCACCTGGCCGCGGTGAACGCGGGACAGGTCGAGAGCGCGGCGGCGGACGATTCGGTCGCGGCCGTCGAGGCCCTCCTCGCCGTGCAGCTCGCGATGGGCCTTCCCGGGGACGACGTGTCGATCAC
>Ga0209057_1004058_pt1 | contig 10571 bp, 10 predicted proteins | sample GraSoiAngelo_146_FD_185903 | JGI IMG/M metagenome (GOLD analysis project Ga0209057, IMG submission 185903) | Grasslands soil microbial communities from the Angelo Coastal Reserve, California, USA - 14_1009_05_30cm (SPAdes) (version 2) | ecosystem: Environmental > Terrestrial > Soil > Grasslands ... | reverse complement strand
CGCGGATCACGACGGTGAAGGACCCGATGAGCATGGCGATGAGAATCGCCGAGCCGATCCAGAGCAGGGTCTGCAGCCGCTTCTCGTCCATCGTGGAACCCTCCACGGGCGCACGCTAGAGCTTCGCGGCGATCTCGGACGCGAACTGGTCGAGGTGCTCCAACTCGTCGAAGACGGGGTTGAGCATGAGGAAGCCGACGCCCGCCGCGGTGATCTCGGAGAGCCGGTCGAGACACTCCCCGGGGTCGCCCCACACGGAGACCTCGGCGGCGAGCTCGGGCTTGCCGTAGAAGGCGCCGAACCACTCGGCGAGCCGCCGCCCCGCCCGCGCGCGGTCGCGATCGACCGCGATGTAGACGCGCTTGCCGAGCGGGAACGTCGCGGGATCGCGCCCGGCCTCCTCGAGGAGGCCGCGCAGGAGCTTGGCCTCGTCGAGGAACGTCGCCGTCGAGACGGAGCCCGCGCCGATGAAGCCGTCGCCGAGCTTCACGGCGCGCCGCAGCGCGTTCGGGTGGTGGCCGCCGAACCAGAGCGGCGGGTGCGGCTTCTGCAGGGGCTTCGGCTCCATCGACGCGTTCTGGAGGTTGAAGAACTCGCCCTCGAAGGTGACGCGCGCGTCGGTCCACAGGCGCTTCATGAGCGCGAGCCCCTCGGCGAAGCGCGCCGCCCGGCGCGCCGCGGAGAGACCGAACGCGGGGTAGACGCGCGGGTTGCCGCCGAGCCCGACCCCGACCGTGAGCCGCCCGCCGCTCAGGTGGTCGAGCGTGGCGAGGCTCTTGGCGAGGTGGACCGGGCTGCGCAGCGCGGTGAGCAAGACGGCGGAGCCGAGCCGCACCCGCTCGGTGCACGCCGCCGCGTACGTCAGGAGCGCGACCGGCTCGAGGCTCCGGATCCCGCCCAGGATGTGCTCGACGACCCAGACGCTCTGGAAGCCGAGCGCCTCGGCGCGCGCCAGGAACTCGCGGATGCGGCGCGCGTCGAACGCGCCCTGCACGCTCGTCTGGGGGATCGCGACGCCGAGCTCGACCCGACGCTTCACGCCGCGAATCCTATCACACCGGGCGCGGTGGTATAGTGTGGGGCGCCGTCGGCACCGCGGACCCGAACCGTCACGACCAGGAGACCGCCATGAACCCACTCAAGGAGCTGATCGCCAAGGCGGTGGACCGCCTCGGTGACGATCTCGAGCGGCTCTCACACCGGATCCACGACAACCCCGAGCTCGGCTACGCGGAAGTCAAGGCCGCCGCGTGGCTCACCGAGTTCCTCGACGCGCAGGGCTTCAAGGTGGAGCGCGGCGTCGCCGGCGTCGAGACCGCGTTCCGCGCGACGCTCGAGACCGGCGAAGGGCCGACCATCGCGATCCTCTGCGAGTACGACGCGCTGCCGGGCATCGGGCACGCCTGCGGCCACAACGCCATCGCGACCGCCGGCGTCGGCGCCGGTGCCGGGCTCGCGGCCGTGCGCGATCGCCTGCCGGCCGGGCGCGTCCTGGTCATCGGCACCCCTGCGGAGGAGGGCGGCGGCGGCAAGGTGCGGCTCATCAAGGGCGGCGTCTTCACGAGAGTAGACGCCGCGATGATGGTTCACGGCTGGGACCGCTGGGTCCCGCACATGGACTTGCTAGGGATCGCGCGCGTCGGCCTGGAGTTCACGGGCAAGGCGGCGCACGCCTCCGCAGACCCGTGGGAGGGCGTGAACGCGCTCGACGCCGCCGTCCAGACCTACACCAACGTGGCGATGCTGCGCCAGCAGGTACGCCCCGACGCGCGCATCCATGGCATCATCACCCACGGCGGCGCGGCGCCCAACATCATCCCCGAGTTCGCCGCCGCCGTCTTCTACGTACGCTCGATCGATCTCGACGACATGTGGGCGCTCCAGAAGCGCGTCATCGCGTGCGCGGAGGCGGCGGCGAAGGCCACGGGCGCTACGCTCCGGATCGTCGAGAGCCCGGACAACGTCTACGAGCCGATGAAGCGCAATGCGACGCTGCTCGAGGCCTTCCGCGCCAACCTCCGGGCGTGCGGCGTCGTCGAGGCGCCCGAGATCAAGGACCGCCTCGGCTCCTCCGACGTCGGCAACGTGAGCCACGTGATCCCGGCGATTCAGCCGCTCATGAAGATCGCGCCCGACGGCACGCCGATCCACTCGCGCGCCTTCGCCGCGGCCGCGCGGAGCCCGCTCGCGCGCGAGGGCACGCTCACCGCGTCGAAGGCGATGGCGATGACCACGCTCGACCTGCTCGCCGATACCGCGCTCGTCCGGAAGGCGCAGGCCGAGTTCAAGGCGTCAACGTGACGCCCGGCGTGGCGACGCTCAGGGTATTGGCTGGACGGAGCCACGCCGTGCCCACGGCACGCCACCCACGGCGTGTCCCAGCCTCGCGGCACACGTTATGGTGAGCGGCCCGGTCGACGCGCTCAAGCCCAGGATCGCCGCGGCCGTCGACCGTCTCGCGGACGAGCTCGAGGCCCTCTCCCACCGAATCCACGACCATCCCGAGCTCGCGTTCAAGGAAGAGCAGGCGCACGCGTGGCTCACCGAGTTCCTCGCCAAGCACGGCGCCCGGGTCGAGCGCGCCGTGGGCGGGCTCTCCACGGCGTTCCGCGCGACGATCGACGGCGCTGGGCCCGGACCGACGATCGCGATCATGGCCGAGTACGACGCGCTGCCCGGCATCGGCCACGCCTGCGGCCACAACGTCATCGCGACCGCGGGCACAGGCGCGGGGGTGGCCCTGGCCGTGGCGCTCGGCACGCTCCCGTTCCCGGGCCGCGTCCAGGTGATCGGGACGCCCGCGGAGGAGGGCGGCGCGGGCAAGGTCAAGCTGATGGAGGCGGGGGTCTTCAAGGACGTGGACGCGGCGATGATGATCCACGGGCGCTGCGGGACCCAGGTCTGGCGGCCCACGCTCGGCATCATCAAGGTGAAGGCGGAGTTCTACGGCAAGGCGACGCACGCGGCGTCGTGGCCTTGGCGCGGGGTCAACGCGCTGAACGCCGTCATCCAGCTCTTCGTCGCCCTCGACCAGATGCGCCAGCAGCTCCGCCCCGACGCGCGTGTCCACGGGATCATCGTCAAAGGCGGCGAGCAGCCGAACATTATCCCCGAGTACACGCGCGCCGATTTCTACCTGCGCGCGCTCACGCGGGACGACGTCGACGAGCTCGCCCGACGGTTCACCGCCTGCGCCGACGGCGCGGCGGTGGCCACGGGCTGCCGGGTCGAGGTGACGCCCGATCCCACGATCCACGAGCCGATGAAGCCGAACGGGGCGATGGCCGCGCTCTTCGAGCGGAACCTCGGGCTCATCGGCTTCTCGGTGGACCCGGACGACGGGGAGGCGGGCTACGGCTCGACCGACTGCGGCAACGTGAGCCAGGCGCTGCCGACGATCCACCCCTACATCCGCATCGCCCCCGACGGCGTGCCCGGCCACTCGCGCGAGTTCGCGGAGTGGGCGCGCTCGCCGATGGCGCGCGCGGGCCTCGTCGCCGGCGCCAAGGCGCTCGCGCTGACCGCGCTCGACCTGCTCGCGGCACCGGAGAAGCTCAAAGAAGCCCAGGACGAGTTTGCAGGAGGACACCACCGATGAGGCGATTGCTCGCGTTGATGCTGGGACTACTGCTCGCCGGCGCGCCCGCCTCCGCCTGGGCCGCGACGGCCAGGGCCGAGCTCAAGGACGCGCAGGGCAAGGTCGTCGGAAGGGCGACGCTCAGCGACGCCTCCGGCGGCGTCAAGGTCGCGCTGAAGGCGACCGGCCTCAAACCCGGCGCCCACGGGTTCCATATCCACGCGGTCGGCAAGTGCGAGCCGCCGGCGTTCACCTCGGCGGGCGGCCACTTCAACCCCCAGAACAAGAAGCACGGTCACAAGAACCCCGAGGGTGCCCATGCGGGGGACCTCCCGAACCTCGTGGTGGGGTCGAACGGGGCGGGCTCGCTCGACGCCGTGGCCGTGGGCACGACGCTCAACGACGTCACCGGGCTGGCGCTCGTCATCCACGCCGACCCGGACGACGAGATGACGGACCCCGCCGGCAACTCCGGAGCGCGCGTCGCCTGCGGGGTGACTACGAAGTAGCGGAGCGCGGCGCCGGTCCGAGCGCCGCCGCGATCCGGCCCGCCACCCAGCCTCCCGCGACCCCCGCGACCAGCGTCAACCCGAGCGCGACGAGCGTCGCGCCCGTGCCCGGCACGAGCGGGCGGAACGCGGGCAGGAAGGCGAGCCTCACCGCCATGAGCGCGAAGAGCACGAGCGCGTACGCGACGGTCGCCGCGACCGGCCGGCGACGCGGATCCACCACGATCATGGCGGCGACGGGGAGGAGGCCGAGGAGCTGCGTGAGGCTCGCCGTCGCGCCCGGCGGCGTGCCGTTCTTCCGTGCCACGAGGTACGCGACCGCGATCGGCGACGTCGGATCCTTGGCGATCTCCGCCTCGATGACCGACACGGGCTGGAGGAGGTCGAAGCCGGCGCGCGCGATCTGCATGCCGAGGAGGCCGAGCGCGACCGCGCCGGCCATGACGACGGCGGGCGTCCAGCGGACGCCGGACCGGTGCGCCGTCGTGACGAGCGCGACCGGCAGCACGAGTGCGGCGAGCATCGCGTAGAAGTGGAAGAGGACGCCGCCGTAGAGATACGCGAACCGGAAGCTCGGCTGCAGGGCGAAGTGCAGCCCGATGAAGAGGATCGTGCCCGTGCAGACGACCGCGGCGACGGCGGCGCGCCCCGTCGCAGGATAGACCTCGCGGGCGATGCGGAAGCAGGCGAGCGTGTTGATCGCGGCGCCCAGCAGACCCAGGAGGTGCGGCGGGCTCCAGAGCGTGACGTCGAGGCCGAAGAGGCGGTGCCAGAGGTCGTCGATCGGCGCTGCGAGGACGGTCAGCGCGATCCCCCACGCCGCCAGGTGGAAGCCGCGCGTCCCCGTGAGGCCAAGCACACGCACGACGTCGCCGCCGCGCCAGGACGGGGAGAGCGTCGTCGCGGCGAGGACGCCGAAGCTCAGCCCCACCATCACCACGACGCCGGCGTAGGTCATGAGGTGGGGCGCGATCCAGAAGGAGTCGCGTCCGATCAGCGTGTGCCACTGGATGTCCCACTGGACGCCCCAGCTCGAGACCACCTTCGCGCCCAGAAGCCCCCACAGCGCCGCGCGGCGCCACGCGAGCGACGCGTCGGCGGTAACCGCCGCCACAGGGGCGCCGATCGCTTCGGTCCTGACGCTCATGCCCGCCCGCAGTCTACCGTCACGCCCCCATCGCCGCCAGGACCTTCCGAGCCTGGTTCAGGTGGTCGATGGCGTGCAGGCGCCAGCTGACGATCGCGTACGACTTCCAGTCGAGGTCCTCGACCCACGCGAGCGGCGTCGTCGTGCCCTGCGCGTCCTTCACGTTGACGACCATCACGAGCGGCGCCGTCGCGGCGGTGCGGAAATCGGGCGGCACGGCGGCGAGGGTCCTCTGGACCTCGGCGTGCATGCGCGTGAGCTCGTCGAGGAGCCACGGCCACGGCCGCAGGAGCGGCGCCTTCGACTGGAGGCTGGCGGGGATCGGCTCGCCCGGCGGCCGCCGGCCCGCGAGGAGACACCAGAGCTCGTCGAGCCCCGGGCGGTAGGTCTCGACGAGGTGATCCACGATCTCCTGGATCGTCCACTCCCCCGGGAGCGTCGCGCGCGCCGCCTGCGCCGCCGAGAGCGGCGCCAGGAGCGCCTCGACCGCGCGGCACGGCTCCGCGATCCGCTCGCGGAGGACGGCCACCGGCGCCTGCGCGCTCTTCGTCCTGAAGTACTCCCGCGCCTTCTCCATCGCCTGCGTTTCCGCCTCGGACCTCATGGCGCCTCCTTTTCGAGGTAGCGTGTCAACACGTCTTCGCAGAGCCGGACCGCCACCGCGGCGCCAAACGCCCTCGGGTCGAACGTGAGCTGGAGCGAGACGCCGTCCACGAGGGCGAGGACGACGGCGGCCGCCTGCACGACGTCGACCCGGCGGAACGTCCCAGCCTCGATCCCCTGGGCGACGAGCGCGCCGATTTGTCGGCGCACCCGCCTGTAGAGCGCGGCGTTGATCTCGCGCAGCCGCCGGTCGTGCATCATCTCGCCCCAGAACTCCACGAACACGACCCAGAACTCCCGCGCCTCCGTCGCCAGCCGGAGACAGGCGGTGATGAGCGCGCGCAGGCGCGCGCGGGGATCGCGGGGACCCCGGGCCTGCGCGGCGGCGACCCGGCGGTCGAGGTCCGCCATCACCATCTCGAGCGCGGCCACCAGGATCGCTCGCTTGTCGGCGAAGTAGTAGTGGAGGATCCCCTGGCTCACGCCCGCCGTGCGGGCCACCTTCTTCATCGTCAGGCCCGCGTAGCCGTCGCGGGCCAGACAGCGGATCGTGGCGCGCACGATCTGCTCCCGTCGGAGCGGGGCGACGCCAACCTTGGGGCTCATGCTCTTTTCTTGATTGGGCGACCAATTATCATCGAGGCGCCCCCCCACCGTCAAGCGGGCGCGGTCGGCGGATGGGGATCCGGGAGGGCCGGGGGGGAGCAGGCGCTCAGGCGCCGGCGCGGCGCCGCGCCGCCGCGCGCTCGGCCTCGAGCCGCTCGAGTTCGACGGCCGAGTGGTCGGCGAAGGTCATCGCGGCCGCGATCGCGCGATGGCCGGCCCGCTCGGCGATGAGCCGGTGCATCGCCTGGCAGATCCTCCGGTACGCGGGGTGGCCCTGGGGCGTGGTGCGCAGCTCGATCACGTGCATCGCCTCGCGCGCGTTCATCTCCATGTAGAACCGGACCCGGTACGCCATCGCGACCGCGTACGAGGCGACCTCGGAGAGCCCGGCGGCGACGATCGCGTCGTGGAGCTCGGCCGACTCCCCGAGGACGCGCGTCCAGTCGGCCTCGGCGCCGGCCTCCGCGACCGCCTCGGGCATGACCGAGCCGTGGTGCGGCGTGAGCCGCTGCCACTCGAGTGTGAGCAGGCGGTGGCGCTGCAGGTCGCGGAACGCCCCGTAGTCGCCCAGAATGTCGAAGCGGTACGAGGTCCGCTCGAAGGCGCGCCCGGGCCGGTGGCGCCGGTTGAGGCGCTCGCCCACGTAGGCGTCGAGCACCGCCCGCCGCTCCTCGAGCGACATCTTCCGCGCGCGCTCGAGGAGCTCGTCGTCCGGCAGCGCCGAGACGGCGTAGAGGGCCGCCGCGACGACCTTCACCTCCCCGTCGGGATCGAAGTCCGTCAGGGTGACCTCCTCGCGCGGCTCCGGCGCGGCGGCGTCCAGCAGGCGCGCGGCGACCTCCTGCGTCGCCGCGCGCGTCGCGGCGAGATAGCGCGACCAGGCACCGCCGCGCTCGGGCAGGTCCACGCGCTTGAGGAACGCCGGAATCACGCGGCGCAGCTCGGCCAGCATCAGCTCGGCGTACGCGCGCACCTCGGCGAGCGGGTGGGCGCGCATCCGCAGCAGGAGCTGCTCGTACGCCTGGCCCGTCCCGTAGATGCCGACGTGGGAGATCGTCGCCGCGGGCAGCATCCCGCGCAGCGTGTCGAGCGCCTTCGCGCGGATGGTCATCCGGTAGACGGTGTCGGCCTCCGCGGCAGCGCGCGGGTACTTCGTCTCGTAGAAGGCGCGCATCCGCGGCAGCCACGCCCGGTAGGTCTCGAAGGCGCGGTCGAGCACCGCCACGTACCGCTGGCGGAGCGCGTCGTCGAGCTCGGCGGGGACGTGATAGCGGTAGCGGCCGCCCGGGCGGTCGTCGTACGGGATGTAACGCGTCGACTGCTCGAGGTAGGCCATGAGGCGCCCCCACTCGAGCACCTTGGTCAGGATATTGGAGGCCCCCTCGCACGCCAGGTGGACGCCGCCGAGCTGAGCGACCGAGTCGTCGCCGTACTCGAAGAAGACGCGCTCGTAGAGCTGCTCAGCACGCTTCGTCCCGGCGTCGCCGACCTGCCGGGCCACAACCCGCGCAGCGTCCGCCGCGGAGCCGCTGGCGGCGCGGAACTCGTCGAGGAAGAGCCGGCGCAGCGACTTCGGCGAGCGCGAGTAGCGCGCGAAGAGCGCGCCCTTCACGACCTCGGACAGGTTGACGAGCGCGAAGACCGGGCCGTCGAGGTTGGTGAAATAGGGGGCGAGGGCGGCGCGTTCCTCCCGTGTGAACTCGTCGGCCATCTCGAGGGTGATCTTAGCACCTCCCCGACCGTCCGGCGCCCCTACGCGGGCCGCCTTGAATCGGCGCGGGATCGGTACTACTATCTCGCGGCGTCTCGTTCTCGGTGTGCGATACCTCTCACGGCTGAAAGGAGCACGTGGCATGAGGCTCAAGTCCCTGCTCGCTGCCGCCCTGATCGTCGTCGCGTCGTCGTCCGCCGCGCTGGCCCAGAGCGACTGTACCAAGCTCGTCCCGCCCTCGCCGTGGGGACCGAACGATCAGACGGGCGCGACCAACCGGGTGACCGCCGGGGTGACGAAGGCCGCGGCCGCCGAGATCCAGGAGGGCAAGGTCGTTCCGATGTCCTACCCCCTCGCGGACGGCGTGCCACTCTTCGGCACCCGGTTCACCAAGACCATCCTCACGGCCACGTCGCTCGCACCGGGAGCGTCGTTCGGCGAGAACCAGCTGACCTACATGGAGGACACCTGGCTCAGCCAGAGCCACGTCGGGACGCACCTCGACGGGTTGGGCCACATCGGGCGCAAGGATTGCTACTTCAACCAGACCGCGATGGGCAAGTACATCAACCAGAACTCGATCACGAAGCTCGGGCTCGAGCACTTGAAGTCGTTCGCCACCCGCGGCGTTCTGATCGACGCGGTCAAAGTGTACCAGGCGGCGGGAAAACTCAAGAGCAACTCGGCGTGCACGAAGCCCTGCCTGGACAAGGGCACGGTGATCACCCGGGCCGACCTCGAGGCCGGGCTCAAGCTGTACAACGTCACGCTCCGTGAGGGCGACATCGTGATCATCCACACCGGCTGGGGCAACCTCTTCGAGCAGTACCCGAAGCAGAACGCGCTCTTCAATTCGGGCGAACCCGGCATCGGCAAGGATGTGGCGAACTGGCTCGTGTCCCAGAAGATCGTCGCGGTGGGCGCGGACACGTGGGCCGTGGAGGTCATCCCCGGCGAGGATCCCAAGGAAGCGTTCATCGTCCACAACATCCTCATTACCGACCACGGCATTCACATCATCGAAAACGTCCGCACCGACCTGATGGCGGACGAGGCGGCCCGCACCAACCGCGCGACGTTCTTCTTCAACATGACGGTCCCACGCGCGGTCGGCCTCACCGGCAACTTTGTGGGTATCGACGGCATTCGCTAGGCCCCGCGGGCTCGCGGCGCCGACGGTGGATTCGCTCACGCCGGCGCCGCCGTCCGAGCGCAGGTGGTTTGTGGCCGGCGCGGCGGCGGCGCTGCTCCTCGCCGCCGCCGGGGCCGGCGGGCAGGAGCGGCGGTACACGGTGGCCTTCGCGAATCTCACGGAGGAGCCGACCGTGACGCTCGAGGGCACCGGCTTCACCGGTCGCGACCTCAGAGAAAGCTTCGCCCTCGCAGCGCGACGGCTGCCGGTCGAGATGGTCTTCTACGACAACGAGCGGAACAACCGCCGGGCGGTAGCGAACGCGGAGGCGGCGGTCGCACGCCGCGTCGACCTCTACGTCCAGTATCACGCCGATGCGGCCACCAACAGCATCGTCGCTGACCGGCTCAGGGCTGCGGGCATCCGCATTCTGGCCGTGAACTACCCCGTCGCCGACGCGCCGCTCTACACGGCCGACAATCTAGAGGCGGGTCGCATCGCCGGGGACGCCCTCGGGCGGTTCGCCGCGCGGCCCTGGCGCGGTCAGGTCGTCGAGGGCGTGCTCGTCGGCTCTCTGACCGCGAACGGGGATCGCGTATCGGAGCGGGCGCGGGGCGTCGAGGAGGGGCTCCGGCGCCACCGCCCCGGCGTGCGCATCACCGCGCTCGACACGCACGGCAACCCGGCGCAGGTGGGCGCGCTGCTCGGGAAGTTCCTGGCCGCGCGCCCAGCCGTCAAGCTCCTCGTCGGGGCGATGGACGACGCGACCGCGCTCGCGGCCAAGAACGCGCTCGAGGCGGCGGGGAGAGCGGCCGACGCCGCCATCGTGAGCCACGGGCTCGATCGCTCCGTCCACGGCGGCGTGAACGACAGGAAGGAGATCGATCCGGCCAACCGGGGCAGCATCGTGATCGGCTCGGTGGCGTTCTACCTGGACCGCTATGGGTACGAGCTCCTTCCGCTGGCCCTCCGCATGCTTCGGGGCGAGCCCGTGCCGCCCCGGACGGTCACCGCGCACCGTCTGGTGACGGCCGCGAACGTGTTCCTCGAGTATCCCCCGTCCGATATGAACTGAGCGCAGGCCTCACGGGGGCGGCGGGACCAGCACGATGCCGTCGACCCCCGCGCCGCCGCTGTCGCGGGCGATGGCGACCGTGACCGCGCGGGTCCCGCTGATCGCCATCGTGGGATAGAGACCGAATGACGCGAGCCTTCCGACGCCGACCACGGTGTCACCCACGCCCGCGATCTTCCGGGTCTCACTCCGGTCCGCGGTGAAGACGCCG
>Ga0209057_1004057_pt1 | contig 10571 bp, 10 predicted proteins | sample GraSoiAngelo_146_FD_185903 | JGI IMG/M metagenome (GOLD analysis project Ga0209057, IMG submission 185903) | Grasslands soil microbial communities from the Angelo Coastal Reserve, California, USA - 14_1009_05_30cm (SPAdes) (version 2) | ecosystem: Environmental > Terrestrial > Soil > Grasslands ... | reverse complement strand
CCTTCGCCCTCCGCCAGTAGGGAAGGATCTCGCCGAGCTCCGCTTGGGCAGCATCGCGGTCGCCGGCGGCGTTTCGCTGCAGCCGGAGCTCGGCTCGCCTGCGACGCACCACGGTTTCTGCCATTGGTAGAAACGAATCGTTGAAGAGGGCGGCGCTCTCCCCAAGGAGCTTGATGGACGTGTCGAGGTCCTCTGAGCTCGCTGCGTGCTCGGCTTGAGCGAAGGCCCGCCGGGCGCGGGCTGCAATACGGCGGGGACTGGTGTCTCCGGCCAGGGCAATCTCGATCCAGCGGCTGCGCGCCTCAGCGTTCCCGAGTTCGATCGAGGCCTGGATGGCACACGCGACCGCCTCATCTGTCTCTGGATAGTGGCTCCTCGAGACGAAAGTCGCGACGCGATCGAGGTCGTTTAGGGTCGCTCCGATGTCACCGGCTATCAGCGTCGCCCGAGCCATGAAGCCGGCTCCGGAAAGCCGGAAACTCGGACTTGCATCGCGAAGCTGGAGGCGCGCCGCCTCGACGAGGGGCCGCGACCGCTCCGGACCCTCGCGACCGGCCAGGATGAACGCCTCGGCGAGCTGAATCAGCCACATGAAAACAGACTCGCCGTAGGTTTCCTGTATGACCCTGAGCCCTGCGTCCCAGTCGCCAGCCTCGACCATGTAAGCCACCTCGTCGCTGATGACCGTCTCAGTGCGGATCCCGTGTCGGCGCGCCCAGGCGAACTCTTCCTCGTCCGACGTGCGGACTTCAGCGCCTGAGGATCCGGTCGCAGAGAGCGCGCTGCGGCGATTGCGTAGGCCTCTCAGTGCGGGCTCGTGGAGGTTATGCGCGAATGCGAGGTCTATCGCCTCGCGCTGTAATGCGAGACCCTCAATGTGCCCCAGCCCGGCCTCGGCGCCGCCGACAGTAATAAGGGCGTCCGCGACGATCGTGATCGCTCCCTGCGCTCGCGCTATCTCCACGGCGCGTCGGCCCCACTCAGCCGCTGCGGTTCTTTCGAAATCCAAGAAGGCGAATCTGGCCACCTGAGCGTAGGCGGCTGCGAGCTCCCGTGTCGGACCCAGCGGCTCGATGATCCGGACCGCATCGTCGGCTGTTGCCCTCGCGCCGCGTGAGTCACCAAGGAACCAGCGATAGGAGGCGATCCTGGTGAGCGCCAGACCAGCGCCGCGGACATCGCCTGCCTCTTGGAACCAGCGCGCTGCTCCTTCGGCTGCGCGGAGCGCGCGTTGAGCAGTGCCCGCTAGGAAAGCGGTGTCCGCGAGTCGCAACTGGAGGCCGCCGAGCGTGGGCTCCCTGTCGTCGGCGAGAGCGATCGCGCGCTCTAGGTGAAGTGCGGCGCGGGAGAAGGCAAACAGTCGATACGCTTCGCGTGCAGCGAGGTCGTGGTAGCGGAAGGCCCGATCTCGGTCACCGGCTTCATCGAAGTGGTACGCGAGCTCCTCGGCATGTCCAGCCGATGTCTCGGGACCCTGCCCCTCAATCGCTTCACCGACCGCAGCATGTATGCGGCGTCGTTCCGGCTGAAGCAGCTCGAAGAGAACGCTCTCGCGAGTGAGCGCATGACGGAAGGCGTAGCTCGGTTCTCTCGTGTCACTCGTGATCTCGAAGATCAGCTGCGCGTCGATCGCGGCTCGAAGTGCGCCGACGACCTCTGCCTCAGCCTCCCCGGTTACCTGCAGGAGAATGTCGAAGTCGAAGCGCGACCCGATTACCGCCGCGCGAAGCAGGACGGCCTGCACCTCTTTTGACAGCTTTCTGAAGCGGTCGAGTACCGCGTCCCGCAGGGTGTCCGGAATGACGATCTCAGCGACTTCCTTCGTCCGTCGCCAGGAACCGTCGCGGTACTCGACGTCGCCACGCTCGACAAGCGCGCGAAGAACTTCCTCCATGAAGAGCGGATTGCCTTCGCACGCGTTGAAGATCGCTTGGCGGAACTCCATGGTGGGCGGCTTACCAAGGCGCATGGCTTCGCGCAAGAACGCCGCGACGTCGTCCTCACTCAGCCGAGGCAGAGTGACGTCCTCAACTACGCGAGTCCTGCTCAGCTCCGTGAGCATGGGCCGGAGGGGATGCCGCCGGTGCAGCTCATCAGTGCGATAGGTCCCCACGAGCAGCAACGCCCCGTCACGGAGCTTCCGCGCCAAATGAGGAAAGAGCTCGAGTGATGCTTCGTCCGCCCAGTGCAAGTCCTCGATGACGACCACGGTCGGCCGGTCTCGCGCCAGCTCGCCGAGCAGAGTGGTGAAGGCGGAGTAGAGCCGGTATCGATCCGTCTCGGCCGGTGCGTTGTCCGCGGTCGGCAACAACGCGACCCGATTCGCCGCTCGCGCGATGTCGATGAACGGACCGAGTGGGCGACGCGCCTCGATCTCGGTGCACTCGCCCCAGAAAACCCGTGCGCCTTTCGCGCGTGCTTGTTGGGCGAAGTGACGGAGCAGGGCCGTCTTGCCGACACCGGCCTCGCCGGAGACGAGTGCGGTCCGGCCCCGGCCGCGTAGGCACTCGCCCAGCAGCGCAGCGAGCCGACCCATTTCGGTCTCGCGGCCGATCAGGACGGGGCAAAGGATCCGCCGATCCGCGATCGGACGAGCGTCTTCTGTCACGCTGCCCTCCCCGCGCTGGATTCTGTCACCTGGTGTTTCCGCCAACGGCGTCGCGCTCCCGGGGCTGGGTGGGACCTCGCAGGAGCGCGACGCCAGACCGTTAGTACGGGCGTGGGGCACGCTGGACAACGGCGTCGTTCGCTTCGGGTGTTCCCGTGTTGTGGGACCAGTACGGATTGCCAGAATCGCCGAGCACCGATCGACGCGCGCCCGCCTCGGCGACGGCCGTGTTGTGTGACCACGACGGGTTAGCCGGGTCGCGGAGAACGGACTGACGCTCGCCGGTGGTCTGGACCGTGCCGGAGCGAACTGCGGTCGTTCCGCAGGCGGCCAGGGCGACGCTCGCGCCGATCGCGAGGACCCCGAGCTTTCTGAGGACTCTCTTGCTTGCGCTGTTTCGTGCGTTGCTGGCCATCTCGTTCCTCCTTGATGAGATGGCCCGAACGTAGAGGCGCTTGATCTGCCCGACGGCGGGAGGAATACGCGAATCTTCTGTCCGCGAGTACGTACGTACTCGTCTCAGTCAGACCGGGCCGCTGAGCTAGGCGTGCTCCTCGATCCAGATTGCGCCGTCTTCGGTATGTTCCTTCTTCCAGATCGGCACTATGGTTTTTAGCTCGTCGATCGCGGCTCGCGCGGCCGCGAACGCAGAGTCGCGATGCGGCGCCGCCGCGGCCACGATTACGGCGATGTCGCCGATCGCGAGGTCGCCAACGCGATGGTGCATCGCGATCCGGAGCGGGCCATGCTCGCGCACCAGCCGCTCAGAGATCTCGCGCATCTTGGACTCGGCCATCTCGGCGTAGGCCTCGTACTCGAGATGCAGGATTCGCTTCCCGCGGCTCTGGTTGCGGACCGTGCCAAGGAAGACGACCACCCCGCCGAATGCGTCGTCGCGGACGAGGGCGAGGGCATCGTCGACAGAAAGTGGCGCTTCGCTCACCGCGACCGGCGTCAGCGTTCGTGCATCGCCCCCGGACACCGGTGGAATCAGCGCGAGCTCGTCGCCGTCGGCGAGCGGCTCGTCGACGCCGACGTACTCGCGGTTGCGGGCGATCACGACCTGACGTCCCTCGGCGATCAGCGGGTGCTCTTTCGTGATGCGAGCGATCGCGTCGCGCACGGTCGAGCGCGGCGGAAGCTCCAGATCGAAGTGTCCTCGGCCCGCCGCCTCACGATACGAGGCGAACAAACGAACGAGCACGCGCACGGTATGAGCCTAGCGGAGGTGCGAGAATCGCACGCTCATGGACACGAATGCGCTCATCGCTTTTGGCCTCACCGTGCTTCTCGTTCTGGCGAACGGGTTCTTCGTGGCGGCCGAGTACGCGTTCGTCCGTATCAGGAAGACGCAGCTCGATGAGCTTGCTCAGCAGGGTAGTGCTCGCGCCCGGCTCTCCGCGAGTGTCGTGGACAAGCTCGATCAGTACATCTCGGCGTCGCAGCTCGGCGTCACCCTCTGCTCGCTCGCGATCGGCTGGATCGGCGAGCCGGCGGTCGCGGCGCTCCTCGCGCCGGTGTTCACATGGCTGCCGGCTCCGTTCCTGGAAGTCATCTCCTTCGCGCTGGCATTCGGGGTGATCACTTACCTGCATATCGTCGTCGGCGAGCTCGCCCCGAAGTACCTCGCGATCCAGCGTGCGCTCGCCCTCGCGCTATGGTGCGCCTACCCGCTGCATCTCTTCTATCGGGTGATGTATCCGTTCATCGCGCTCGTGAACACGAGCGCGAACGCGATCCTCCGCATCGCGGGGATCCGACCCACGGACGAGGTCAACGTTCACAGTGAAGAGGAGCTCAAGATGCTCGTCGCCGTCTCGACCCGAAAGGGCGTCCTCCAGGAGAGCGAGCGGGTGATCGTAGGACGGGCCATGGAGTTCGCAGACCGCATCGTCCGCCAGGTGATGGTCCCGCGGACCGAGATCGTCGCTGTCTCCGACGACACCCCCGTGGCCGAGATCCTGGTGACCGCCCGAAAGCATCGCTTCTCGCGCTTTCCGGTCTACCAGGAAGACTTCGATCACATCATCGGCATCGTCCACGTGAAGGACCTTGTTGGGGTCGACAAAGAAAACCGGGCGCGCGCGCGCGACGTGATGCGGAAAGTGCCCGTCATGCCGGAGACCATGCGGCTCGACCAGGCTCTCGCGGAGTTCCGGCGACAGCGCGTGCAGCTGGCGATCGTCCTCGACGAGTTCGGCGGCACCGCCGGACTCGTGACGCTCGAGGACGTGATCGAGCAGCTGGTCGGTGAGGTGCAGGACGAGTTCGATCGAGAGGCCCCGGCCTTCAAAGAGGAGGCGCCCGGGACCTTGGTCGTCGATGGGCTCACCTCGCTCGAGGCGCTCCGCGACCGGTTGGGCATCGGGCTGCCGGACGAGCCCTACGACACCGTCGGCGGGCTCGTGTTCGGTCGCCTCGGACGCCTCGCCGCCGTCGGAGATGCCATCGAAGTCGAGGGCTACCGGTTCCAGGTCACGGCGGTGGACGGTCGGCGCGTGGCCCAGGTCCGAGTGGTACGTGCGCGGCCGCCACGCAAAGCGGCGTGATGGATTGTGACAGCGAAGTAACGGCCCGCTTGCCTGCCACGCTGGCATGAGAGGTGCTTATCCATTCCGCATGATGGACCTCTTGACGGGTGACGCCGCACTCGCGATTTTCGCCGCCGTCGGGATCGTGGCGACCGCTGTTTCGATCGTGCGTGACGCCAAGGAGCAGCAGAAGGCTCATCTTGTGACCGTCAGTGAGGAGATCCCGGTCGACCTGGGCCGCGTCGCTTAGCGCGGGAACAGCGACCGCACGAAGCTCACAACGTCCCCGATCCGCGCTCCCCAGAACGCTTGCGCGCGCGGGTCCATAAGGACGAACAGCCCCATCGCCGCGAGCGTTACCGCGCCGCTCATGACCGCAAATCCGATTGCGCTGCTTCGGAAACTGACTCGCACCCATTCACTCTAGGGCGCGCCCAATCGCCGCCGCGCGCGGGGAAGGCGAGTGGGGACCCACGGCGCAGCGGGAGTTGCCGTCCGGCGAGTGCGCCGGACGCACAAGTGCGCAGGCAAAGGGACCCGCGAGCACGTGGGGCACCCGAGCCTCAACCCGCGCGCAAAACTGCCGACACCCGCTCGCCTTCCCGCGCGAGGACACACGGTCGCTAGGCGCGAGCTCCGGTGCGAAGGCGCGCGACGAGGTTGTCGAGACGCGCTCTCGAGATCGTGAGGAATTTGGCGAGGTTCTGACGATCCGCCTCCGCGATCGTTCCGTGTCCACCATCACCGATCGCGCGCGCCAGCTCGGAGAGAGACTCGTTGAGCTTGCGTGTCGCGGTGATGAGCGCGTCGTCGCGGAGCGGTGGAATCTCCGGTGCGATCTTCGGTGACTTCTCGCCCGGGTGAAGGATCCGTTCGACCTGATCGTGCAGTCGGAGGAGCGTGAGCTTGCCCGCGATGATCTGCTTCGCGAGCGACTGTCGGCGCCGCTTGTTCTCGAGCTTCATCAGCTCATACGCGGCTGAAAGCGTGTCGTAGCGCTGCGCGACCATGTCGCGCACGTCGTCGGGGGCCGACGCCAGCCGCAGGCGGTTCTCGACGTAGCCCTTGTCTTTGCTCAGCTTCGTTGCGAGATTACGGATCGAGTACCCGAGCTCGTCGGTCATCTTCTTGTAGATGACGGCCTCATCGAGCGGTGAGAGATCTTCACGTTGCAGGTTCTCGATAAGGGCGATCTCGAGCGCCGTCGCATCATCGAAGCGTTCGACGATCGCGGGGATGGTCTCCTTGCCGGCGAGCTTCGAGGCGCGCCAGCGACGCTCGCCGGCGATGATCTCGTACTCGTCGCCTGACGGACGAACGAGGATCGGTTGCAGCACGCCGTGCTCGCGGATCGATGCCGCAAGCTCGGCGAGCGTGTCTTCGTGCCAGGTCATCCGGGGCTGCCCGGGATTCGGGATCACCTTCTCGAGCGGGATGTCGCGCACCGCGGTGGGCGTACGCGCGGCGAGCAGGCTGATGATGCCCGGCTGTGACTCGGTCTCCTGCTGGAAGATCCGGTCGCCGGCATCTCGGAACGACTTTCTTGGACGATTACTTGTGAGCACCGATCACCTCCTTCGCGAGATCCACGAAGCTCTTTGCCGCATCGCTTCGCGGCTCGTACACGGTGATCGGGACGCCCGCAGTGGGCGCTTCCCCGATCTTGACGGACTGGCGGATCACCGTGGCGAAGACCTGGTGATCCCCGAGATCTTTCAGTGAGTCGAGCATGTCGCGCGCGAGGATTGTTCGGCTGTCATAGAACGTCGGCAGCAGGCCGTACACCTTCAAGTTCGGATTGAGGCGCGTCTGCACCGTTTTGATGATCTTGAGAAGTGCTGCGACACCCTTGAGCGCGTAGTACTGCGTCTGCACCGGGATGATGACGCCGGTCGCCGCGACGAGCGCGTTGAGCGTGAGCAGGCCGAGCGTCGGCGGGCAGTCGATGAGCACGTAGTCGTACCGATCGACGACGTCGCGCGCGAGCTTGTCACGCAGCGCCATCTCTCGGCCGATGGCGTTGAAGAGCTCGACCTCGGCCGCCGAAAGCTCCAGGGTCGCGGGGGCGACGTCGACCTTCTTCGTCTTCGTCGGCCGGATGATCGACCCGAGCGTCACGTTCGAGTCGATGAGAACGTCCGCGATACTGCGCTCGACCGTGTTGAGGTCGATGCCGAGGCCTACGGTCAGGTTGGCCTGCGGATCGAGGTCGATGCAGAGGACTTCGTGACCGAGCGATGCGAGCGCACCGCCGAGATTGATGGCGCACGTGGTCTTGCCGACGCCGCCCTTTTGGTTCGCTATCGCAATGACGTTACCCAACCGCGCTCTCCTCTTTGCGAACCCCCTTGCCCGGGTCCGCTTCGAGTTGCTGTGCTCCCCACAGCGCGCGGAAACGTACGCGCCACCAGCCCCGCACGGACTATAACGGCTTCGGCTCGCGTTTTGTGCGGCTTGCGTCCGCTCTTTGTCTCGCCGGGCCTGTCGCGTGACGCGGGCGAGCGCCTTGGGACGATACTTCGGTGTGACGGCTCGCCCGCGTCACGCGCGGACCCGTCGTCGCCGCGCCCGGCGAGCGAGCTCGCCGGCGCGGACTCCTAGGGCCCGTAGCTCAGTGGTAGAGCGGCGGACTCATAATCTGCTGGTCCCAGGTTCGATCCCTGGCGGGCCCACCGTGGAGGACGATCATCTCGGTCACACTCGCCGACGTCGAGCGCGCGCGCGAGGTCGTCGGCCCGGTTCTCCACCGCACTCCACTCTTTTCGAGCCGCTCCCTGTCCGAACGCATCGGGACCGCCGCGTATCTCAAGGCCGAAAGCTTCCAGCGGACCGGTTCGTTCAAGCCGCGCGGTGCGGTCTATGCGGTCTCGAGGCTGTCGAAGGAGCAGCGCGAGCGTGGGATCGTGACCATGAGTGCCGGCAACGCGGCACAAGCCATTGCGTTCGCGGCCCGCACCGCGGGCGTCCCGGTAACGGTCGCGATGCCGCAGACCGCGCCCCAGGCGAAGGTCGACGCGACGCGCGGCTACGGCGCGGAGATCGCCTTCGCGCCGGACATGACGAAGCTCATCGCGCTCGTCGGCGAGCTCAAAGACCGGTCCGGTGCCTACTTCCTCCACCCTTATGACGATGCCGCGATGATCGCCGGCCACGGGACCTGCGCGCTCGAGGTCCTCGACGACCTACCCGAGGCGGATGTCTTCGTGGTTGGCGTGGGTGGTGGCGGGCTCATCGCGGGCATCGCGGTCGCGGTCGCAGCCAGGCGGCCCGGCGCCCGCGTTGTCGGGGTCGAACCCACCGGCGCCGCGGCGATGAGACGTGCGCTCGACGAGGGGAAGCCGGTGCGCCTCGACCGCATCGCGACCATCGCCGATGGGCTCGCAGCGCCGGTCGCCGGAACCATCCCGCTCGACATCGTCCGGCACCTCGTCGCGGACGTGGTCGTGATCGACGACGACCTCATCGCGGAGGGCATGCGTTTCCTGGCGCAGCGGGCGAAGCTCGTCGCCGAACCTGCGGGCGCCGCGGCGACCGGAGCGCTCCTCGCGGGCAAGATCGCGGTGCGACCGGGCGAGCGCGTTGTTTCGATCGTCTCCGGAGGAAATGTCGACCTCGCGCGAATGGCGCAGCTCTTCGGAGCGTGAGGCTGGTCCTGTACGCGGACGGCGCCGCGCGTGGCAATCCCGGTCCGGCCGGCGCAGGCGCCGTCCTCTACGACGAAAAGGGAAAGCTCGTGGCGGAGTTAGCACGTCCGCTTGGCCACGCCACGAACAACGTCGCCGAGTACAGCGCGCTGATCCTCGGGCTCGAGGAGGCGCAGCGCCGCGGAGCGACGGCGGTCGACGTGCGGATGGACTCGCTTCTCGTGGTCCAGCAGATGCGTGGGTTGTGGCGCATCAAGCACCCCGGTCTGGTCCCTCTCGCCCTTCGCGCCGGTGCCCTTCTGGCCTCCTTTCGGGAACGCGAGATACGCCACGTCCCTCGCGAGGAGAACAGCGCGGCCGACGAGCTCTCCAACCGCGCGATCGACGAGGGCGAGATCAGCGCATGAGCCAGGATCCGCTCACGTCATTCGTCGCGCGAAGCCTTCGCGCCGATGTGCGCGACGTGCGCAGCGAGCTGGTCGCGAAGAATGCGCTCATCGAGGTCGAACGCATTCGTTTCAGCCAGGAGGGAGTGGAGCGATCTCTCGCTCTGAAACGCGTGCCGCAGAACGACTCGCTCGAGGTGCAGCTCCTTCCGTTCCTCGCGCGCAAGACCGACCGCGTACCGCGCGTGCTCGCGCGTGGGCTCCCTCCGCCCGCCGTGCCAGCCTGGCCGTGGGTCATGACCGAGGACTTTCTCGACACGACGAGCGCATGCCATGAGGACCCCCGCGCAATCGTTCTGACCAAGCTCGCCATCGAGCGTGCCGTCGCGACGGATGGCCCGGCACTCGCAGCGCTGGGCGTCAAAGCGCTTCGCCCAGTCGAGCTTGTCGAGCGCGCGCTCGAGCGGTCGGCCACGGATCGCCCGCTGGATGTGGAGGCGCGCGCCGCCGCCAAGGCGCTATCGGCTCTTCCGACGGTGCTCTGTCATGGCGAGCTGGCGTGCACGCACGCACGGCTGACCGCACGCGGGGTGATCCTGATGGAATGGCGCCGCGCCTATCTCGGATGTGGCCTCCTGGACATCGCGCAGCTGACCGAAGACGTGGGCCGCTTCAGTGGTGAGGATCTCGGAGATCGTCTCTTCGAGTATTACGGGGAGCTGACTGGAATCACGATCAACAAGGACATGGCGCGGGCAGGTCGGCTCGTTAGCCAAGTCACGCGGACCGCGAACGAGTAGTGAAGGTCGCGCGCCGGCAGGCGCGCGATAAAAGGCTAAAATGGCAAAGCCGAGCAGGCTGGACGTTCGCGTCGGCGAAAGCCGCCGAGGAAAGTCCGGACTCCACAGGGCAAGGTAGGGGGTAACGCCCCTCCGCCGTGAGGCGAGGCCAGCGCCACAGTGACGAACCCGCGCAAGCGGGGTGAAACGGGCAAGCGCTACCTGGAGCAAGGCCGCGTAAGGGGGCTATGGCGTCGCCCGCGCCGTCCCCGGGTAGGCCGCTAGAGGCGGAGGGTGACCTCCGCTCGAGAGGGATGACCGTCCTCGACAGAATCCGTGCTTATAGGCCTGCTCGGCCTTGTCTACGACGGCGGATCGTCCGTCATCCGAATCGTGCGGCCGGCCGTATACCGGTCGAACCGACAAGGAGGATCGACATGCGCCTATTCGCTGGCATAGCGGCCGCGGCCATCTTGGCAGCCGGCTGCGGCAGCCCCGCAGCCGCACCCACGCCGAGCCCGACGCCGAGCCCGGCGCCCACCGTGGCCAACGTCTTCAAAGCCGACCTGAAGGCGTCGAACGAGAACCCGCCGATCACCGACGCCGAGTCAACCTGCAGCGGA
>Ga0209057_1004054_pt1 | contig 10577 bp, 11 predicted proteins | sample GraSoiAngelo_146_FD_185903 | JGI IMG/M metagenome (GOLD analysis project Ga0209057, IMG submission 185903) | Grasslands soil microbial communities from the Angelo Coastal Reserve, California, USA - 14_1009_05_30cm (SPAdes) (version 2) | ecosystem: Environmental > Terrestrial > Soil > Grasslands ... | reverse complement strand
TTCGAAGGATTGTAGCTGTAGCCGAGGTCGCCGGCCGCGGCTCCTCAATGAGCCAAGGTCTTACGGCCTGAGCAACGGAATAAAAGCTTCGCGATACCGCCACACCAGGAACAGCTCGAGGGCGGTAAATACGAGTGCAGGTGGAAAACCTTCCGGCGCCATGAGGGTATGGAAGATCAAAATGTTGACGAGGATTGCGCCGAGAATCGTAAGACCCAGCGGAACGAAGCGCCCAAGCAGGAGGAGCAAACCCCCAATCACTTGGAGCGCCCCAACGACATAAACGTAACCGCTGGCAAAAAAAACTCGCGTATAGTCACCGGCCAGGGTCTGCGGGATTGGCGGCATGGGGATGAAATGCAAAAAGGCGTTTGAGCCGAAGACGACGAACCCGAGTCCAAGTAGCACGCGAGCGATGATGGTAAGGATTTTCATGAGTGGCCAGAGTGGCGCGATTTTTCGGAAAGTCCAACCTCGATTGTGAACAGTAATAGATGATCGGTGAATAGACACGGTTCACTGATCATTATTCGCCTTTCTTCGGCGGAAAAAGTTTGTTTACGAGTCCGTTAGTCGATTTCTCCAAGAGAATTCCCCACGCGCTAAGCACAATCAGCGTTGCGACAAAGATTAATAGGAATGACCAGGCCGATAATGGCCGGATACGAAGTCCCAACCAGATAACGTAAGGTTGGTGGATGAGATACAGGCCATAGGAGAACGCGCCAACCAAACCCAATAGTTTGGCGACGCCATTTAATCGCCAGATAAACCCAGCGACGCCCACCACCTCGAGTAAACAACAGGCGCCAGTGGCGAAATCAACAAAGACATAAGTAATCCCGTTGTGATACAGCCACAGCGCTGCGGGATAGAACAGTAGTCCGGCGAGCAAACCCATGCCGCGCAAAAGAAACCACTCAACCCGCGCAGGTAATTGTTTGTGCCACATTCCCAAGGCCATCCCCAGCGCAAACTCGGGCAGGCGACAAATGGCAAAGCCTCCAAGGACCCAAAAGCCATGTTGCGGATAGACAACGAGCATCAGGTAGCGCACAAAAAATCCAAGCGCGCACGCCATAAGTAAAAAGGTAAATGGGCCAAAGCGCCGCGCGGCCAAGAAAAGCAGGGGAAAGATGAGATAGAATTGGATGAGCATGGAGAAGTACCACCAGGCGGCGTTGAGATACATGAAATTCATCGTGATATCGATGAAACGCAGGCCAAGTAGACTTAGTATGATGCGGCTATCTACTGGCTCAAGTCGCGCGACGAATGGCGAGACGAGATAGACCAGGTGTGCGACCCAATACATGGGATAGAGGCGTAGAAAGCGCGCGCGGAACCAGCTTCCCCATTTCAGCGACCGCGATTCCGCCCGGCGCGCTGTCGATTCCATTAGCGCCCACCCGCTGAGAATGATGAAAACACCGACCGCGTGGAAACCGATGCCCGAAATTTTCAGCCATACCATCCGGAGAATCGTGACCGCGCTGGCGCCGATACCACTCCAGTCATCGGGTGGGAACTGGGCGTGCTCGAAACAAGTGTTGAAAAAATGAAAATAAACCACCCAGGAAATGGCGAGTGCTTTTGCGATATCGAGCCAGAGCAGCCGCTTCATCGCAGTCGGATTAACAACGTTCCGTTGCCTTGGTCAAGGTGGTGGTCTTTAAATGGTAGCGAGATCTGATCGCGTTTGACCACGATTGACGCCCCCGCCTTCAATCGATAGCGTTTTCCGAGTGCAAGCGGAGCTGGAAAAACTGTTGATCCTGCAAGATCGCGATCAAAAAATCCGGCAGATTGGGATCGAGATAAAGACCCTGCCGCAACAACGAAAGAATCTCGAAGCGCAGGTTGCTGCCACTGCCGCCAGCCTGGAATCGTTGAAACAACGGGCGCGACAGCTGGAGGTCGATCGCAAAAAGTTGGAACTCGACGTCGGGACGCGTCAAAGCACCATTTCGCGGCTAAAGACGCAACAGTACGAGACGCGCAAGAACGACGAGTTTCAGGCAATGGGCCATGAAATCGAGCGCTACGAAAAGGAAATCGTGCAACTCGAAGATCAGGAGCTTGAGCTCATGGAACAAGCAGACAAGTTGCGGGCGGAAATCGCGACGGCCGAGAAGACGGCATCGGCCGGACGCGATTCTGTCAACCGGCAACTAGCCGATCTCGAGGAAAAAACGAAAACGCTGCAAACGCAGCTGGGAGAACTAAAGAACGAACGGGTGCAGCTCGCGCACAACATCGACGAAGAGGTGATGGAGCGTTACGAGCGGTTATTCGCGAGTAAAGGTGACGCCGCCGTGGTCGCGGTCGAGCACGGTGTCTGTACCGGATGTCACATGAAGGTGACGACGGCGACCGCGGTGCACGCCAAAAGTGGAAACGAGATTGTGAGCTGCGAGCAATGTGGCCGCATTCTCTACGTCACGGAGTAGGAACGCTGGAAATGACGAAGTACGAATGCGCGGGAATGACGAAGCACGAATGACGAAGGACGAAGGAATGACGAAAGCCCGAAGTTCTTTTTGCCCGCCAACCGGCTTCGTTTGCCGCGATCAGTTCGCGACTTAGAGAATGTGGCCCAACTGCTCGCGTTTCTCTGTCATTCCGAGCGGAGCCGAGGAATCTCTAACTAATTGAGTTAGAGATGTCTCGACTTCACTCGACATGACAAAAACAGGAAAGATTTTCGGTCCTAAGCAACATCACCGGGCGTCGAATTTCGCTACGTCATTCGTCATTCGTGCGTCGTCATTCCTCATGTCCTGATTACACATTGAATCTGAATTCGATCACGTCTCCGTCCTTCACGACATAGTCTTTGCCTTCGATCCGCAGTTTGCCCGCTTCACGCGCTTTCGCGAAGGAACCGAGCGCGACGAGATCATCATAATGGGTTACTTCCGCTGCGATAAAGCCGCGCTCGAAATCGGTATGAATTACGCCGGCCGCTTGCGGAGCTTTATCGTCGGCGTGAATTGTCCACGCGCGTGACTCCTTTTCGCCTGTCGTCAGGTAGGTGCGTAGCCCTAACAAGTGATAGACGGAGCGAATGAGCGCACCAACGCCGCTCTCATTCACTCCGAGATTGCGCAAGTATTCCGCTGCTTCGGCCTCGTCCAGATCAATCAGCTCACTCTCGATTTGGGCGCTGATCACCACCGCTTCAGTTGCGAAGTGACGCGTTGCGTAATCCTGAACCGCTTTCACGTGTTGCGCGGCATTGTAGCCGGGGTCGATGACCCCGGCGCCGCGGTCAGCGACCGCGGCTACAGAAGAGATTGCCGCCAGATCCGATTCTGCGACGTTGCAGGCAAACAGCGTAGGCTTGGAAGTTAATAAGAAGAATTCACGTGCGATTGCCTTCTCTTCCTCAGTTAACGATAACGTGACCGCTGGTTTTCCAGCGTCGAGATGTGGCAGCAGTTTCTCCAGCACGGCATTTTCAGCCTTGGCGCCTTTCGATCCGGCGCGCACTTCTTTTTGCAAGCGATCACGCCGTTTCTGGAGTGATGCGAGATCGGCCAGCACCAGTTCGGTGTTGATTACTTCGATGTCGCGAATCGGATCAATCGTCCTGCTAACATGATGAATATCGGCGCTTTCAAAGCAACGCACTACCTGCACAATCGCGTCCACTTCACGAATGTGACTGAGAAATTGATTGCCTAGTCCTTCGCCCGTGCTCGCCCCTTTCACCAACCCCGCGATGTCCATGAACTCGATCGCAGCCGGCACGATTTTTTGCGAATGCGAAAGCTTCGCGAGGACCTCGAGTCGTGCGTCGGGCACGGTCACCACGCCGACATTCGGATCAATCGTGCAGAATGGATAATTTTCCGCCGGCGCTTTGTGCGTTCGGGTGATGGCATTAAAAAGCGTAGATTTCCCTACGTTCGGCAGTCCGACAATTCCTGCGCTGAGCATGAAGTGCGGACGCTACCGCGCGCGGAGAAGAACCGCAATTTCGGCGCATGTCGGAAGACAGGCCTTCCGGCCTGTGCGCCCAGCGGACATGCTGTCCGCTGAAGGTTGTGGGGTGTCAGCCGGAGTAAAACTTCGCTGGGCGCACAGACTGAAAGTTTGTGTTCCGGGGCAAAGCAGAATTTCGGGCCGGCGGGATTTGAACCCACGACCTGTCGCCGCGGCGACCGTTCTACAAATTCAACACGGCAAGTTCGTCGCGGCCTCGCCCCCCGCCTTGAAATAGCGCTCTCTTCTCACGGCTTCGGTCCGAGTCGAGAAACTTTCCTTTTTCACGAGAAACATGGGATTCCTTGGCGCGTGGCCTTGGAATGACCGGCATTATGCCGACGTATCCGATCGTCAAGGTCCTGACATAAACAACATAGTATCGGCCTGTTTTCATGCTCCGAAGGACATAAACATGAAACATGCCGGTCAGGTTTTTACCCTCGGGCCGGCGGGATTTGAACCCACGACCTCTTGAACCCCATTCAAGCGTTCTACCAAGCTGAACTACGGCCCGATTACCCGCAATTATTCACTAACGGCGGCAAAATCGCCAGAGATGAAGTGATTTGAGTCTTCGGGTTACGACCTGTCGCCGCGGCGACCGTTCTACCAAGCTGAACTACGGCCCGATTGCGGGGAATAGTGTTCGCTACTTCGGCGTTGCTGGCAACCTTGTCTGCGGATAGAAAGAACGGCGGCTTCCAAGCTGCCGGCGATCTGGCTTCTGGCGCCGCTAAATTGCTACGGCTCGGGAAAGATCGCCGCCCATTTATAGTATGAAATATCGACACCTCGGGAAATCGGGATTGCAACTGAGCGAGCTTTCGTTTGGCGCGTGGGTCACGTTTGCGCAGCAGATTAGCAATAAAACGGCCGAGCAATTGATGACCATCGCGTACGACAGCGGTGCCAATTTTTTCGATAACGCTGAGGCCTACGCCGAGGGTCGAGCCGAGATCGTGATGGGTAATATTTTGAAAAAGAAAGGGTGGCCGCGCGATACGTTCGTCGTTTCGAGCAAGGTTTTTTGGGGCGGCGACCGGCCTAACCAGGAGGGCCTGAGCCGTAAACATGTCATCGAAGCGTGTCACGCGGCGCTGCGACGGCTACAAGTCGACTATCTCGATTTGTATTTTTGTCATCGCCCTGATCCGAACACACCAATTGAGGAAACGGTGCGAGCAATGAGTGATCTGATCGCGCAGGGCAAAGTTCTTTATTGGGGAACTTCAGAGTGGTCGGCAACTGCTATTCTGCGTGCCCATGCCATCGCAACGGAATTACATTTGGCATCGCCAACCATGGAGCAACCGCAATACAACATGTTTGAGCGCGAGAAGGTGGAGCGCGAGTTTCTGCCGCTTTACGAAAAGGTCGGACTCGGCACCACGGTCTGGTCACCCCTTGCCTCCGGATTGCTCACTGGAAAGTACAACGAAGGTGATCCCGGAGACACTCGCATTTCCATGCCGATGTACTCATGGTTACGCCAGCAGTTCGAGAGTGATGAAGTCCGCAACAGGCTCGCGAAAGTGAAGGAACTCGCGAAGGTAGCAGGCGATCTCGGAGTTACCTTGCCAAAACTCGCGCTCGCGTGGTGCCTGAAAAATCCGAACGTGAGCACCGTCCTCACTGGTGCATCGAAGCCTGAGCAGGTTCGGGAAAACATGAAAGCCGGCGAGGTAGTCGAACAGCTGGATGACGGCGTGATGAAAAGAATCGAGTCGATATTGCAAGGTGCATAAGTAAATAAAAGGCACGCCCACATAAAATGCTCGTCATCCCGAGCGTAGCGCAGCGAAGTCGAGGGATCCCGCCATGCTACGAGAATTTGCCCATCTTAGGGCGACGCGGTTTCAATCAACGGGCAAGATACCCGTTGGCCCCACAGCCAAGATGGCTTTGCTACACGGCAGGCTCATTCGCGCAGATCGTGGAACACAAACTGCCAGTCTGTGCGCCCAGCGGAGTTACCCTCCACGGAATAGGACAAGCCGCGGATAGGACATCCGTGGGGCGCACAGGCTTTAAAGCCTGTGTTCCGTTGGCTTGATGCGCCGATTGTTATTGAGACGTTTCCCGGACAGGCCTAGACCTTGATCATCCGTGCAGTTCGTCAGCAAATGAAGAATCGAACTCGACTTGCCCCGGCCATCCTTTTCTTGGCCGGCATTCTCATCCTTTGCCCCGCTTTTTCGTTTGCTCAGAGCAGAACGATAAGACTAAACGAAACCGCGTTCGCTTATGCTGAAGAACTAATCGCTCAGGGACGTGTTGTCATTGATAAGAAAAATGCGTGGAGAGATCATCATCCGATGGCGGAGGACGAGAACGAGTTCATTCGCGCGCACGGATTCGCTCAATACAGCAAATGGCATCTCGGGATCGATGAGACCCATGCAGAAGGGACCAAAGCCAGATACAAGTTTCCGTTCGGGGATTTCAAGAATGTTCACCGCTGCGGTCTGCTCGCGGTGAAAAGCAGAGCACATCAGTTCGGCTATGCCGACATCGAAAAGGCAGGTATCCAGCTAATCGAGATTATTAATTCGAAAAAGGAAAATCAGCCCGGCGCGGAACACAGACTGCCAGTCAGTGCGCCCAGCGGAGTTACACTTCGCTGAAGAGACAAACCAGTTCAATCAGGAATCCCAGCTGCTCAAAAACCCGTCGATCAACTCTGGCAGGTCGTCGCTGTAGCCGCCTTCGAGAATTGCGGCGGTTGGAATTTTTGCGTCAGCAAGCCATTTGCCGAAAGTCGCGAAATCGTCGCGTTCCAATGTCATTTGAGTAATTGGGTCGTGCTTATACGCATCGAACCCCGCTGAGACGAGCAGCAACTGCGGCTTGAATCCGAGTAACTTTTGCAAGGCTTGCTCCGCGGCACGCACATGGTTGCTGCGCGAAGAGTAAGGCGCGATCGGAAAATTCAAAACATTTGCGAAGGATTTTGTTCCCGTGCCCGGCCAGCCCGGGTATTGGTGAATCGACGCGAACATGATCTTTTCATTATTCGCTACCAATGCCTCGGTGCCATTGCCATGGTGTGCGTCGAAATCCCAAATCGCCACCCGCTCAATCTTCCCTTTTACCGCGGTCCTTGGCCGCGGCCCGGCGTCGGCGACGCCGGTTACAGCGAGAGCATCAAGCGTCGCGACCGCAATGTTGCTGAAGTAACAAAACCCCATCGCGCGATCGCGCAGGGCATGGTGACCGGGCGGCCGCATCAAACTGAAGGCGCGTTTCCCGCCGATTGCTGCGCGTGCTGCTTCCATCGCGGCGCCCGCTGATTGCCGGGCGTAGAAATCGATGTTGGAATGGGCTGGAGTGTCGAGATCGAAATCCTGGTTCGCATTCGCTATCCGCGCGAGATGCTCGCGCGAGTGTGCGCGCAACAATTCCTGATCGGAGGCCGCGCGTGGTTCGCGCCATTGCCAGTGACCGTGCCGACTCTTCAAAAGCGGCACGGTCCGTACAATCCGCTCCGGCCGCTCCGGATGACCGGGCCTGCCGTAATCGGTACAACGTGGGTCATGAAAAATTTGCACGCGATTTTGTTAGCGCGATTTCACAGACGCGACAAACTCCGCCTTATTGTGATTCCAGGTCTAATCGAAATGATGGAGCGCATGCCTTTGGTCGGTGGTCATACACCGCCGCGACAAGAGAAAACTTTTTTTCAATGGTGTTGTTAGTGAGCTTGCTGTTGCCGTATCCGTCCGGGCAATAGAGATAGATTTCGCGATTCAAAATTCGAAATCGTTCCCGTGTCGTGGCCAAATCTTCCAGCACCCTGGCCGCGGTTTTCGGTGGAGCATCGGACAAGAATGTTACGTGTAATTTGGAAAGGTCGATCCCCTACACTCTCAGCAACGGATTGGCGCGAACAATTTGCGCCAGCTCCTTTGACATCTTGATCAAAACCGGGACGATAAAACCGAAATCGCGCTGGATTTTTGCCTCGATCGTTCTGGTCAATTCAGACTTTCGTTCCGATTGAAAAACAACGTTGCCGCTGTGCACATATGTCCTGACTTCACCGAAGCCCAGAGCCGCAAACGATGCCCGCAATCGCTCCATCTTGACCACTTTACCGCACCCGACGTTGATTCCGCGCAGCATCGCAATGTAGGTCATCATTATTGCTTCCCATCCAATTTTGCCGTCGATGTTTTCGGCCGTCTTTCTAAAATTTTCCTTGAATTGCCAATTTGTTCCCGTTAGAAGACAAGTGAAACTCTGTTCGCAAAACCGCACACGAAGACAGCGTTAACGCTATGAAAATCTCGCGAATTGTTCTCGCCGTCTTATTCGCATTGGCTGCAAGTGCCAACACCCTTCGCGCTGTGCCCTCCCTTCCAACATTTAGCTTTCACGAGAATGGCAATGGCCAGCTCGAACTTCCCCTTCTCTTTGGCGGCGGCGTCATTCCCTTACCTGGCACGCTCACATCCGATCCCGGACCGGGCGGGCTGGCGAGTGCTCTGGCTTTTACGGCGCACCCTCAGGTGGCCCCCTTTCCGGTGGGCGATGTGGTGCTGCTCGACGCGAGCGGCCACGTTTCCGACATCCTGCGGTTCGATCCGGAAACAAGCCCCGCACCAGGAGCGCCCCAGCTAATCTTCTTCTATTCGAACGATCACGCGGGTCTGCTGGCTGACACGGGGCTTCCCTCTCTGATGTTTAGCAACACGGTCACTATTCAGGAGAACCCGTCCGGTCCAACCATTTATACCCCAGGTGAAGGCCAGCCAGGCTTCTCTACCGATTCGCCTCTGGGAGATAGCTTCCGCATATTCTCGACACCGGACACAGGCTCGACGCTCTTGATGCTAGGCGCGGCCATTGCGGGGTTCGTGTTCCTCCGCTGGAAAATGCCAGCGGTGTGACCTCCGCACATGCGGAATCAGGTTAATCACTCTCTGCCAGCACGGTGAGAGATAACGAATCTCATCGTTAACATCTGCTGGGTCTTGCACGATATGCGCGACCTCGTCGCGCAGAAGCAAGCGATAACGTTGCCGCAAGTTGTGCATTTGCCTTTTTACCATCGATCCTGCACCTCTTGCGCTCATAACCGCGGCGGCACCTAGCCGCAGGGTCTCGGATCTTCGGTTCAAAGCTTATCCAAATACAAGCGTTTGGGTGCAGGCGAAAGCAGATGAGAACCTTACGAATCGTAATCTTCTATCTAGTTCCTGTGACCGGAGCTACCTCGTGGCTATTTCGAGTAGCTCGGTCGGCGCTGGACTCGGCAGCTGCATCAGCTCGATCGTCGTGCCGTCGGGTCGGTTGCGGTCGGCGGGGCGTGATACTCCAGCAACTCGATCTTATGTCCGGCGCCTTGAGCACGGCGATGGAAATGTCAGCACTATCGCCGGAAATCGCGGGCAATATTATGAGATGGGTGATCCTCAGTTGGATCAGGTGCGCACTCGATGGCGTGACCGCGATATTACTACTTGGTGCCGCAGCACAGCCTGATACCAAAAGCTGAACATTTGCGGCGACTATCAGGAGTCTGCCGAGAAGAGTCTCCACTCGCCGGGAATTCCTTTGAGCTGGTGGACGCCGCGATCTTGAAAATTAATTCCGGAACCTGACACCAGATCTTTAACGGTTCCGGAGACAAACACACCTCCGGGCTCGGCCTTCGCCATGATGCGCGCGCCGGTGTGGATCGCGATGCCGCCGACATTGTCGCCCATCAATTCGCATTCGCCGGTGTGCACTCCCGCGCGTACTTCGATACCGAGTTGTCTGACAGCGAGCGCGATTGCGAGCGCGCAGCGCACCGCTCGCGCCGGACCGTCGAAGGTCGCGAGAAAACTGTCGCCCGTGGTGTTGGTTTCCTTCCCGCGGAAGCGCGCCAATTCCTTTCGCACAATGGCGTAGTAGGAGTTCAAAAGATTGCGCCATGGCGTATCGCCAAGCTCTGCTGCGCGCTCGGTTGAAGATGCAATATCGAGGAAGAGCACGGTAGCGAGGATGCGATCGAAGGAATCGATCGGGCGCTCGCCGGTTATGAATTCCTGAATGTCTGACAGCACGGTTTCCATATCATCAAGCATCATCGAGTGGCTGTTACCCGGGTATTCTTTGAATTTCGCCCCCGGAATCCGCGACGCCATGTCGCGCGCAGCTTCAACGGCGACAGGAATAAGTTTTTGTAAAGTAGGCGAACGGCCGCCGGGATGGTCACTCCTCTTTTGGCCCAGGTTGTGTTTCTTCACGCGTTCAAGACTGATGACTTTCTCGCTAATCTTCTACGCGCGCGCGAGGCGCAGGCCGGAGTGTATCCGGCTCCGCCCTTTTCCGAACAAGTGAAAAAGGCGTACGCTGGAGCGGATTAGCGAGCCGGATGTAGTGGAAAGCAACGATCCGCCTCAACTGACGTTTCGGGTTATCACTTGAACCAGTCGCGAGCCGGATGCGGTCAGCAATGCAATCAACTGCGCAAAGTTTTACAGCCGTTCACATCACGCGGTGATTCGGATTTACGATGAAGCTGGCAATATTATCGGAACGCATCTATCCTGCAATTTACGCAAAAACTCCGGAGGCTGGAAACTATGAAAGTATCAAAA
>Ga0209057_1004046_pt1 | contig 10592 bp, 9 predicted proteins | sample GraSoiAngelo_146_FD_185903 | JGI IMG/M metagenome (GOLD analysis project Ga0209057, IMG submission 185903) | Grasslands soil microbial communities from the Angelo Coastal Reserve, California, USA - 14_1009_05_30cm (SPAdes) (version 2) | ecosystem: Environmental > Terrestrial > Soil > Grasslands ... | reverse complement strand
TGCTGCTCCGCGATGAACTCCTCGCTCAGGACCAACGGGGGCAGGTCCGGATCCGGGAAATAGCGGTAGTCGTGGCTCTCTTCTTTGCTCCGCTGCGGTCGAACGCTGTTGGTCTTCGAGTCGTACAGCATGGTCTCCTGCGTGATCATGGCCCCGCCCTCGAGAGCGGCGACCTGCCGGTCGCGCTCCACCGTCAGGGCCTTCTCCACGTACGCGAACGAGTTGATGTTCTTCACCTCGGTCTTGGTGCCGAGCGTGGCCTGGCCCCCGCGCCGTACCGAGAGATTCGCGTCCACCCGCAGGCTGCCTTTCTCCATGTCGCAGTCCGAGACTCCCGAGTACTCGAGGACCTGCTTGAGCGTCTGGAGATAGGCGCGTGCCTCGTGCGGCGAGCGGAAATCCGGCCCGGTGACGATCTCGATGAGCGGCACGCCGCAGCGGTTCAGGTCGATCGCCGTCTGCTTCGGGTAACGGTCGTGCAGCGACTTTCCCGCGTCCTCCTCGACGTGCAGGCGCACGATCGTGGCGGTCACGACACCCCGGTCGGGCGAAAGGTAGGACAGGGCCCCGTTGGTCGAGAGCGGCTGCTCGAATTGGGAGATCTGATAGCCCTTCGGGAGATCCGGGTAGAAATAGTTCTTGCGCGCGAAGAGGCTCCGTGGATGCACGGTACAGCTCAGCGCGAGCGCAGCCCGCACCGCGAGCTTCAGCGCCAGCTCGTTGGGCACGGGCAGCGCGCCGGGCAGGCCGAGGCATACCGGGCAGACGTTGGTGTTGGGCGGCGCGCCGAACGCGGTCGAGCAGCTGCAGAACATCTTCGACAGCGTGCGCAGCTGCACGTGCGTTTCCAGCCCGATCACCGTCTCCCAGGGCCCCCCCCCGCTCCCTGCGGCCATCTACGCTTCCTCCGTAGCGGGCACGACCCGCTCGAGCGCGTAAGCGGCCTCGAGCATCTCGTCCTCGAGAAACGCCTGGCCGATGAACTGCCCGCCGATCGGCAGCCCCTTGATCCGCCCGATCGGCAAGGAAATCGCGGGCAGCCCCGCGAGGTTGGCGGTCACCGTGAAGATGTCGGAGAGGTACATCGCCACCGGATCGTCGAGCTTCTCGCCGGCCTTGAAGGCGGGGGTCGGCGTGGTGGGCGTGAACAGCAGATCCACGCCCCGGTCGAAGGCATTCCGGAAGTCCTGCGCGATCAGGGCCCGCATCTGCTGCGCCTTCCGATAGTACGCGTCGTAGTAGCCCGAGGAGAGCACGTAGGTGCCGATCAGCACGCGTCTCCGCACTTCGCCGCCGAACCCCTCTCCGCGCGTGGTTCGATACAGCGCGCGGACGTCCTCCGAGCCGTTGAAGCGGGGCCCGTACCGCGCCCCGTCGTAGCGGGCCAGGTTGGACGACGCCTCGGCCGGAGCGACGATGTAGTAGGTGGCCACGGCGTATTGCGTGTGCGGCAGCGACACCTCGCGCACCGCCGCGCCAAGCTCCCGGAACAGCCGGATGGCGCGGTCGCAGGCGCGCCGCACGGCCGGATCCAGGTCGGTCGGAAAGTACTCCTTCGGGATGCCGATCACGAAGCCTTGCAGCGACTCCGGCACCGTGGGCAGGCGCAGCGGGTCGCGGTCCTCGCAGGTGGCGTCCCGGGGATCGCGCCCGCTGATCACCGACAGCACGCGCGACGCATCGTGAACGCTGCGCCCCAGCACGCCGATCTGGTCGAGCGACGACCCGAACGCGACGAGGCCGTACCGGCTCACGCGCCCGTAGGTGGGTTTGATCCCGACCACACCGCATAGTGAAGCGGGCTGGCGAACCGAGCCCCCGGTCTCCGAGCCGAGAGCGGCGGGCACCGCCCCGGCCGCTACGAGGGCCGCCGAGCCGCCCGATGAGCCGCCGGGCACCCGTGTCTTGTCGAACGGATGAATCGACCGACCGTACGCCGAGTGCTCCGTGGACGAGCCCATTCCGAACTCGTCGCAATTGGTTTTCCCGGCGATCAGGGCGCCAGCCGCTTTGAGCTTGGCCGTGGCAGTGGAGTCATACGGCGACCGGTAGCCCCCGAGGATCTTGGAGCCGCACGTGGTCGTGAACTCGAGCGTGCAGATGTTGTCTTTCACCGCGACCGGCATGCCGTACAGCACGCCGGACGGATGAGCGGCCTGCGCCTGGGCGACCAGGGACTTCCGAAGGTCCTTTAACGCCGTCAAACAAGCGTTCAGCCGTTTGGTCTTGCTGATGCGATCGGCCGCCGCCTTGGCACTCGCGAGCGCTTCGCTCGGATCGCTCACAGCTCGGGCTCCTCGAACGCCCCGAGCTTGGGCACGAGGAAGAATCCGTCCTTGAAGGCGGGAGCGAACGCGGCCGGGCCGAAGGCGAGCCCGGAGGGCTTCACTTCATCGGGACGGAACCGCACGGCGTCCGGCCCCGGGATGAAGGGCTTCACGCCTTCACTCGCCGGGACGGCGTTGATCTGGGCGACGTATTCGAGAATCCGCGACATCTGCTCGGCCAACGCCGGTAGCGTGGCATCGTCGACGTCGAGCTCGGCGAGTCGCGCGATCTTGCGCACCTCATCGTGCGTGACGCTCATGCGCTCTCCCACTCCCGTTCGAGCCCGGCGTAGGCCACGAGCAACTGTTTCGTGCCGATCTCCTGATCGTCGAATTCGACCGTGACCTTGAGCTCGCGCCCCGACCCCGCCACCGCCCGCACGACACCGCCGCCGAACTTCCGATGGCGCACTCGTTCGCCGGTCACATAGCGCGGCGCGTCCTGCGACACCTCGACGTCCCAATCGAGGTCGACCGGCAACGGCGGGCGCGACCGGCGACCGGCCTCGCCGCGCCCGGCCCGGTCCCACTGCGGGGTGGTGCTCCGTTCCTCGAGAACGCTCGGCGGCACCGCTTCGAGGAACCGCGATGCCGCCGACAGCTCGAGACGCCCGTTGCGGTACCGCGTGCGCGCCCATGAGAGATACAATTTTTCGCGCGCGCGCGTGAGACCCACGTAGCACAGGCGCCGCTCCTCCTCGAGCCCCCCCGGCTCGCCCGCCGTCCGCGCCAGCGGGAACAGTCCGTCCTCGAGCCCGGCGAGTGCGACCACGGGCCACTCGAGCCCCTTGGCCATGTGCACCGTCATCAGTGTCACGCCGGTGGGGTCGCCCGTCCCTTGATCGGCCGAGGTGACGAGGGCCGCCTGCGTGAGGTACCGCTCGATGAGCGTGGCGCCGCTTCCGTTTCCCCCTTCGCCCGCCTCCTCCCCGCCTTCTTCCTCTTCTTCTTCCGCGGTCTCCGCCCATTCGGCTGCCCCGGCGATGAGCTCCTGGACGTTCTCGAGCCGCTCGATGCCTTCCGCCCCCTCGTCGGCGAGATACTGAGCGTAGCCCACCGCCGCAACGATCTGCTCGAGCGCCGTCGCGGGATCCACCTGGCCCTGCCGCGCCCGCAGCTCGTCGATCGACCGGACGAGCGACGCGAATGCCTCCCGCACGTTGGGCCGCAGGTCCGGGATCCGGTCCGCCGCCCGCGCGGCCTCGAGCAGGGGCAACCGCCATTGGGCGGCCGCCCGCGCCAGGGACGCGAAGGATGCGTCGCCGATCCCCCGGCGCGGGACGTTGACGATCCGGGCGAACGCCTCGTCGTCCGCGGGGTTGGCGATCAGCCGCACGTAGGCGAGCACGTCCTTCACTTCCCGCCGCTCGTAGAAGCTCACGGCGCCCACCAGCCGGTACGGGATCCCCCGGAAGCGGAACGCTTCCTCGAGCGGCCGCGATTGGGCGTTCGTGCGGTAGAGAATAGCCATGCTCTCATAGGGAATGTCGCCCCCTCCAACGCTCGCCCGGCGGGTCAGCTCCCCCGCGAGCCATTCCGCTTCGTCGCGCTCGTCGGCCGACGTGAGCAGCGTGACCGGCTCACCCCCTTGCTTCAGGGTGAACAGCGTCTTGCCGAGCCGGCGCGCGTTTTCGGCGATGACGCCGTTCGCGGCGTCGAGGATCACCTGGGTGGAGCGATAGTTCTGCTCGAGCTTGATGAGGGTCGTGCCCGGAAAGTCCTGCTGGAACGAGAGCATGTGCCGCACGTCCGCCCCGCGCCACCCGTAGATCGCCTGGTCGTCGTCACCCACCACGCAGAGGTTCCGATGCTCGGCCGCGAGCTGCTTCACCAGCCGGTACTGGGCGGCGTTGGTATCCTGGAACTCGTCGACGAGGACGTGATCGAAGCGGCGCTGCCAGTATGCCAGACGCTCGGGGTGCTCCGCGAAGAGTGTGAGCGGCAACAACAGCAGGTCATCGAAATCCATGGCGTTGGCCTGCCGCAACGCGGGCGCGAGTGCGGCGTAGATCTCCGCGGCCAAACGCTCGAGCGGGCTCTCGGCCGACGCCCCGAGCTCCTCCGGCAGCAGCATCCGGTTCTTGGCGCCGGAGATGATCGCATGGATCACACGCGGGGGATTCGCCTTGGGGGAGTGCCCGCGCTGCTCCAGCAGCCGCTTGATGAAGGACTCGGAGTCGTCTTGGTCGTAGATCGTGAAGTTCGGGCCGAAGCCCAGGAGCGGCGCTTCGCGCCGCAGCAGCCGCGCCGAGAGCGCGTGAAAGGTGCCGATCCACAAGCCGCGGGGGGCTGCGCCCAGCAGGGCGGCCACGCGCGCCCGCATCTCTCCCGCGGCCTTGTTCGTGAACGTGACCGCGAAAATACGCCATGGGGCGACTGCCCGTTCGCGAATCAGATGCGCGATCCGGGCGGTCAGCACGCGCGTCTTCCCGGAGCCCGCCCCGGCGAGCACGAGGAGCGGTCCCCCGGGGTGGCGGACCGCGGCTTCCTGCTGGGGGTTGAGGGCGAGGGTCACGGACGGCTCAACTGGCGGCGACCATGGGGAACTCGAGCACAAACTCGGCGCCCTCGGCCCCCGGCCCGCTCGGCGCCTGCTGCTCGACGATGCGCCGCGCGAGCGCGAGGCCGATGCCCCACCCTCCCGGTTTGGTCGATACGCCGGGCTCGAAGAGCTGGGGCCGTACCTCGACCGGGACACCCGGCCCGTCGTCGCGGACGCTGACCCGCGCCGTCCGTCCGCCGGCGTCGACCGTGACGTCGATGCGCCCGCCCCGGCCGGAGAGGGCGTCGATGGCGTTCTTGATGACCGCTTCCAGCGCCCACTCGAGCAGCACGGGATCGCCGAGGGCGGTCGGTCCGGGGCCAGTGGCGCGGAGCGACAAGGTCACGGGGCTCGCCAGCGTAGGAAGACGCGGCCGGAAATAGCTCACGACGCGCTCCGCGAGCGCGCCGAGTCCCACCGGCTCTCGTCGTGCCGGCCGCCCGATGCGCTCGAAGCGCTTGGCCACACGCTCGAGACGTTCCGCATCGGCCTGAAGATGATCCGCCAGCTCGATGCCCGTGGTACCCGGATTCTCCCGGAGGTATGCGATCCATCCCGTCAGGCTCATGAGCGGGGTACCGAGCTGGTGTGCCGACTCTCGCGCCATGGCCACCCACAACCGATCGCGCGCCGCGGCGACCTGCGAGCGATACGCCCACGCGGCGAGCAACGCCAGGCAGAGGAGCACCGCCCCCTCGAGCGCGGCGATCCCCGCGAAGCGCCGCGCGGCAGGCCCGGCTCCGTAATGGATGGTTCCCACACCCGGTTGCACGAGCGGCGCATTCTCCAGGTCCAGATCGGCAATCCAGGCGCGCAGTCGCGCGGTGTCGGGGCCCACGCTCGCGGGCGCGTTGTCGAGCGCCGTAATGTGACCGGCCGTGTCGGTCACCACGATGGCGATTCCGAGCGACCGGACCTGGCGGGCGAGATCGAGGAGCGCGTCCGTGGCGGCGTCGGGACCGGGATCGTTCAGTCCGGCGAACACCCGGCCCAGCAAGATGCTCGTCTGCCGCGCGTCCTCGCGCAGGTGGCGGGCCACGACCCACGCGTAGCCTACCGTGATCCCGCCGAGGAGCAAGGCCAATCCGACGACGGCGGGCGGCCCCATCCGGCGGAGCGCGGCGCTACGGGGCACCGGACGAGGAGGCGGCCGGGGGTGGGAGGGGGGGGCCCAGGCGCTCCATTCCCACGTACGGGGCGAGGGCTCGCGGGATCGTCACGGACCCGTCCGCCTGCTGATGCGTTTCGAGCAACGCCGCGATGGTGCGCGGAAGCGCCACCCCGGAGGCGTTCAGCGTGTGGACGAGCTCGGGCTTCGCGCCGGGCGCCGCGCGGAAGCGGATGTGCGCGCGGCGCGCTTGAAAGTCGGTGAACGTGCTTGAGCTGGAGACTTCGAGCCACTGTCCCACGCCCGGCGCCCAGACTTCGAGATCGTACGTCTTGGCGCTCGCGAAGCCCAGGTCCCCCGCCGCAAGCAGCGCGATGCGATAGGGCAGCTCGAGTCGCTGCAGCACGGCCTCGGCGTGCGTCGTCATGCGCTCGTGCTCCGCTGCCGACTCGGCCGGCCGCGCGAACCGGACGAGCTCGACCTTGTCGAACTGATGCACGCGTAGCAGGCCGCGCGTATCCCTTCCCGCAGCTCCGGCCTCCCGTCGGAAACACGGCGTGTACGCCGTGTAGCCAAGCGGCAGCCTGGTGCCGTCGAGGATCTCGTCACGGTGCAGGTTGGTGACCGGGACCTCGGCCGTGGGGACCAGGAAGAGATCGTCCGGGGCGGTCTTGTACGCGTCGTCCTCGAGCTTTGGCAGTTGGCCGGTGCCTTCCATCGTTTCGCGCTTGACGACGAACGGCGGCTCGACCTCGACGTAGCCGTGCTCCCGCGTGTGGAGATCCAGCATGAAGTTGATGAGGCCACGGACGAGCTTTGCGCCCGCACCCACAAAGACTGGGAACCCGGAGCCCGCCAGCTTCGCCCCCCGCTCCAGGTCGAGGATGCCGAGCGCCGCGCCGATCTCCCAATGGGGTTTGCCGCCACGGGGCGCGGGCTCGCCCCAGGTGCGCACGATGGCGTTGTGGGACGCGTCCCCATCCGGCAACTCGGGGAGCGGCAGGTTCGGTACGAAGAGGGCCTTTCGCTCGAGGTCGGCTTCGACGGACTTGAGCTGATCTTCGAGCTCGGCGACTTGCGTGCCGCTCGCGCCGCTTCGCTGTGACCGCGGCAGGCAGGCTGCCCTCCCGCTTGACGTGCGCCGCGTCGACGCGTGCCGCTTCGTTACGCTCGGCATTGAGCTGGTCGAGCCGGCTCGCGAGCGAGCGGCGCTTCATGTCGAGCGCCTCGACCTCGTCGAGCAGCCGGGTCAGCCCCGGGTCTCCCCGCCGGGCGAGCGCGGCGCGCACCTGCTGGGGCGAGGTGCGAAGCAGCTTGAGATCGATCACGGAGCTACTGGGTCGGGAGACCGGGCTGGAGGCCGCGGTACCCGCAGTTCTGATCGACGAGAATCTCCATGTCCAGTCGCCGCGCCGTCGAGCGCACTCCGAGCACTCGCAGCTTGGCGTACAGCGACACCGTCGCCCCGAAGGAGCAGGTGGTCGGGCGCGAGCGAACCAGCACCACCATCCCGGAATCGAGGGCGAGTGGCTTATCGAAGACGTAGGTTCCGGTCGGCGCGAGCGTGATCGCGTCGAACGCCGTCGTGGTTTTCAGCAAGCCGGACTGCTGGCCCAGATTCAGCGTGCCGAGCGGGAAGAGGGCGGGCTCGCCGATCGAGTCGAAATCGAACGCGAAGTCGAAGGCCGTTGTCTGGTCGGTCCGCACTTGCTGGTTTCCGTTCAGCGTGAACGCGGACGGCAGCGAAATGTCCGTGCCGCGCAGGGCCCAGAGCGATACCGTGTCCACGACGTTCGTCCAGATCGGCGCCGGCAATCCGGTCGTGTTGCTGCAGCCGACGGCGAGCAGAGCGACCGCAGGGAGGGCGGCGAGCGCGGCGAGAGAGTAGCGGGAAGGCATTCGGTGCGGGGAAGATACCGCGCTTCGTCCAAGTGGGTCAACCCACGGTGGCTGCTTGACTTCGCCACTCTCGATTCCTAGCTTGGCCGCCGTATGGCGAACATCCGCGAAGTGGTCGACGCATTGAGCCGCCGCAGCGGTGTCGACGCCGTGATGGTGGTCGGTCGCGACGGCCTGCCGATCGACTCCCGTGCGGCGAACGGTGTCGACGCCGAAAACGTGGCCGCGTTGCTTCCCTCGGTGGTCAACGGCATGGCCCAACTCGGCCAGGCGGGAGGCCGCGGCGAGTTCGGCACCGCCGTGCTCGAGTTCGGGTCGGGACTCGCGGTGGTCACCGTTTTGCACGCCGATGCACAGCTGGTAGTCCTCGTGCAGCCGTCCACCAACGTGGGCGCGCTGCTCTACGACCTGCGCCGCCACCGCTCGGCGATCGCCGGTCTGCTCTGACCGGGCGCGGTCCTTGTCGCCCGGCCAGCGGCATCTCCTCGTGGTGGACGACGAGCCGCACATTGGCTTGCTGTTACGCCCGCATCTCGAGCGGCTTGGGTGTGCCGTGAGTCTCGCCCGCACGCTCGCCGATGCGCGCGCGGCGTTCGGCGAGCGGGCGGCCCCGCTCGATGCAATGCTCTTGGATCTCCACCTCCCCGATGGGTCCGGTCTCGAGCTGCTGCGCGAGCTGCGCGCGCGGGCGGCGACCCGCGCGTTTCCGGTGATCGTACTGACCGCCGAAGGGGAAGAACGCGTGCTCGAGGAAGCGGAGGACCTGGGCGCCGGCCTGCTGACCAAGCCATTCAGTCCGAGCAAGCTCACGGCACGCATCGCCACTCTCCTGGGTGACACACCCCCCCAATGAGCGTCTGGGCTGCGATCCTGGCCGGCGGGTCGGGCACGAGATTCTGGCCGCTGTCGACGCCCGAGCGACCCAAGCAGCTGCTCCCGCTGGTCGGCGACCGGCCCTTGCTCGTCCAGGCGGTAGAGCGACTGGACGGACTCGTGCCTCCCGAGCGCATCCTCCTGCTCACCGGACCGTTCCTGGTGGACCAGGTGGCACGAACGGTGCCGCAGGTTCCGCGCGCACAGGTGTTCGCGGAGCCGCGCTCGGCCTCGACGGCGCCCGCGCTAGCCTGGGCCGCGAACTGGATCTCCCAGCAGGAGCCCGGCGGGGGCGCCCAGATGCTTTCCTTGCACGCCGATTGGGCGGTGACCGACGACCGAGCGTTCCGCGCGGCGGCACGGCAGGCGCTCGGCGTCGCCGCCGAGTACGACATGCTCGTGACGGTGGGCGTCAAGCCGTCCCGCAACGAGACCGGGTACGGCTACGTGGTCCCCGGACGATCACTCGGCGGAGCTCGCACCGTGCGGCGTTTCATCGAAAAGCCCTCGCCGGCGCGCGCGGCCCTCCTGCGGCGCCGGGGCGCCCTCTGGAACACGGGGCTCTTCGCCTGGGGGGTCGCCCGCTTCCTCGGCGAAGCAGGTGCGTACGCTCGCGAGCTCAAGCCCGGGTGGACCGCCCTCTCCGCGGGAGATGTCTCGGGATTCTTCACGGCCGTCCGGCCGGTCGCCGTGGATGTCGCGGTCCTCGAGCGCACCAAACGGCTGGCGGTCGTCACGGGAACGTTCGGATGGGACGACATCGGCTCGTGGGACGCCCTGTTGCGCCTTCGCAAGCCCGACGCCCGTGGCAACGTCGTCGTCGGGAATGCGACCGTGGCTGAGGACGTGCGCCGCTCGGTCATCTGGTCGGAGAGCGAGCACATCGCGGTCGTCGGCGTGGAGGACATGGTCGTCGTCCGCGCGAACGGTCACACGCTCGTCATGCCCACGGGGCGGGCGGAGCGCCTGAAGGAGCTGGTGCAACGCCTGTGAGCCACGCCCTGTACCTGCTGGATCCGGACCCCACACCCGCCTGGGCGCCGTTCGCGGGCGCACGACCCCTGTGCGAGCTGCGCGCGGGCGCGCACTTGATCCGCGAGCGGTGGGAAACGTTCGTCGGTGCCGAGGCCGCGGGGATCTTCGCCCTGCCCCACCTCGCGGGGTTTACAGAACCCGGCGTGCCTCCGGTCGGTGCGCGGCAGCCTGTGAACGGCCCCGTGGTGATCGGATCGTCCACCTTCGCGCCGTGCGGGCTCGCCCCGGCGCTTCCCGATGGGGCGTTCCGGCTCACGAGTGGCGGCATCACGGTCGGCTGGGGCGCGGGGCCCGGTGGCACCTGGGACGGTCCACAACCCCACGCGACCGCGGTCGAAGTGCCCGGCATGGTGCTGCACGGCGTTTACGACCTGCTCCCCGCCCTCGAGCGCCTGCTCGCGGACGACGTACGGGCGCTGCTGGGGGACTCGGACCCGCTGCCGGCAGGGAGCATCGTGCTCGGGGATCCCGCCGCCATCGCAATGCACGACGCCGCGGTGGAACCCGGCGTCGTCTTCGATGTACGCAACGGGCCGCTGGTCCTCGAGAGCGGCGCCGAAGTCCGCTCCGGTTCCCGTCTCGAGGGACCGCTCTGGATCGGCTCCAACGCGCACGTCCTGGGCGGCCCGGTCCGCGCGTGCGCGATCGGCCCGCGCGTCAATGCCCGCGGCGAGCTGTCGCACTGTGTATTTCTGGGCTACGGGAACAAGGCGCACGACGGATTCGTCGGCCACTCGGTGATCGGGCGCTGGGCGAACCTCGGCGCGGGCACCGTCACGTCGAACCTGAAAAACACGTACGGACGCGT
>Ga0209057_1004045_pt1 | contig 10594 bp, 9 predicted proteins | sample GraSoiAngelo_146_FD_185903 | JGI IMG/M metagenome (GOLD analysis project Ga0209057, IMG submission 185903) | Grasslands soil microbial communities from the Angelo Coastal Reserve, California, USA - 14_1009_05_30cm (SPAdes) (version 2) | ecosystem: Environmental > Terrestrial > Soil > Grasslands ... | reverse complement strand
GATGATCCCCTTCGCGTCGATGCGGCCCTCGCGGATGTGCTTCAGCAAGTGCGGCATGTAGCGGCGGACGTTGCACTGGTTCATCCGCAGCGTGATGCCCTTGTTCATCGCCGTGCCGATGTCCACGAGGTTCCAGGGCGGGCCGTAGACGCCGATGATCGACACGTTGCCGCCCTTGCGGACGGTCTGGATGGCCCAGTTGATGGCCACGGGGACGCCGGCCTGCATGAAGCTCATTCCGAGCACGCGGTGCAGCTTGCTGCCTTCCGCTTCCATTCCGACCGCGTCGATGGCGACGTCAGGACCGCGACCCTCGAACTGGTCCTTCAGGTAGCTGACGATGTCCGGGACCTTCTTGAAGTTCACCGTCTCCACGCCGGCGTAGCGGCGCGCGAAGTCGAGGCGGTAGTCGACGTGGTCGACGGCGACCACGCGGCCGGCGCCGAGGAGCCACGCCGACTTCATCGCGAACAGCCCCACCGGCCCGCAGCCGAAGACCACCACGGTCTCGCCGCCCTTGATCTCGCCCATCTCCGCGGCCTGGTAGCCGGTGGGAAGGATGTCGCTGAGGAAGAGCACTTCCTCCTCTTCCATGTCGTCGGGAATCTTCATCGGCCCGACGTCCGCGAACGGAACGCGCACGTATTCGGCCTGGCCGCCGTCGTAGCCGCCGGTCGTGTGCGAGTAGCCGAAGACGCCGCTGGCGACGTCGCTGTTCGGGTTCGTGTTCTCGCAATTGGCGGACAATCCGCGCGAGCAATAGAAGCAGATGCCGCAGGAGATGTTGAAGGGGACGACCACGCGGTCGCCGCGGCGCAGGTTCTTCACCGAGGAGCCGATCTCCTCGACCGTACCGGTGAATTCGTGCCCGAACGTGCAGCCTACGCGGGTGTCGGGCACGAGCCCGTGGAGCAGATGCAGGTCGGAGCCGCAGATCGCGCTGCGGGTCACCTTGAGGATGGCGTCGTTGGAGTGCTCGATCCGCGGGTCGGGCTTGCGGACGACCTTGACCTTGTTCGGTCCGAAATAGCTGAGCGCGCGCATGCGCAGAAAGTGCGGATCGGGGTCTGCTCCGGCAAACTGCTGGCATGCGCGCCCTTCCCACCCTGGTGCTCGTGGCGTCGTGCGCCTGCTCGTGCGCACACTCGGCGCGTGGGCCGTCCGCGCAGCCATGCGATGTCCTGCCCGTGAACGCGGCCGCGGCGCTGATGACGTTCGCGACGGATCCTGGCGGCGGCATTGCGCTGGGCGGCGAATCGGGCGGCCGCCTGCGCGCCGGAACCGCGGCGACCGATGCGCCCGGCGGATTCGTCCTTCGCGCAAACGGGGGCGGCGCAGTCCTCTGGATTCGTCCGATGGGCCCTGCTCGTCCCCTTGCGCTGACGATCGCGCCGGACGGCGGCACCGTCGTCGTCGGGCAGTCGCAGCGACACTGCATCGCCGCACGCCTCGATGGTCAAGGGCGCGAAGTGTGGGCATCGACGCTGGCGGGCGACGGCGAGTCGGCCTGCAGGGCGGTCGCCTTCGACGAGCGGACCGGCGACATCTGGGCGGCGGGCGAATTCACCGGCACGGTAGGTCCAACGCGCGCCGCGGGCCTGACCGACGCCTTCGTCGTTCGCATCAGCGGCGTGACCGGAGAGATCCGGCTCGTGCATACATTCGGCGGCAAAGGCGCCGAACACGCGACGGCGCTGGCCTTGACCGATGCGGGAGATGTGATCGTCGCGGGGACGTTCGGGCGCGACGTGGACGCCTCTCTCTCCGAGGTGAGCTTCGGCAGCGGATCGGTGCGCGCGGCGGACGGGACCGACGGCTTCGTTGTCGCGCTCCAACCCGATGGGACCACGCGCTGGGTCTCCGTCGTCGGGGAGCACGGCGACGACGAAGTCGTCGGCATCGAAGCGCGCGAGTCCGCCGTCTATGCGGCGGCCAACCTTCATCGGCCGCGTGACGGCGCGCGCTGCGGAGGACAGGCGGCGATCCTGCGCAACCGCGACTGGGTGCAGGTCGAGGAGGACGAATGCGTTGCCGCCCGGGCGCTCACTTTCGACGACGCGGGGCGGCTCTGGGTCCTGGAGAACGCCGGACGCACGCTGCGCGCCCGCGCCTTTGCGTCGACGGATGGAGCGGCCCTCGGGACGCGGACGTGGGCGGCGGAACGCGCCTCGGTGCGCGGCATCGGGATCGCGCGCGTACCCGGGGGATTTGCCGCGGCGGCGACGACGGACGGCGAGCTGACGGTGTGTGGGAAACCAGTCGGAAGCGCCGGCGAGCGGACGCCATTCGTGGTGTGGGTGCGTGATTTGGCGCCATGACGCGCGATTCAAGTTGACGGCCGTAACCGCGAAGCGCACCGACTGTTCCCTTCAAGGGCGTCTCGAATCGCGATTTGATTGGGGAGAATCCGCACGGCGCGCGCCGCGATTACGGAAATCGCCCGCTCGCGGAGAGCAGGTCGATCCGCGCCTGCCTCGCCGTGTCCTCCGCCACGAGCGCCGCCACGTCTGCGTCGCGCGCCGTCCGAGCTGCGTCGACCACTTCCAGGTCGTTGGTCGCCCCCTCCCGGTACGCCAGCATGGTCATGTCCAGCGCGTCGTGAGCCAGACGCGCCGCTTGCCGGGCCGACCGGACGCTCTGGTCCGCTCGCTGGACGGCTTCGAATGAACCGCGCACGTCGGAGCGTGCCTGCCGCAGAAGTCCCTCGAGCTGGGCCTTCGACTCCTCGTAGAGCGCGCTGCGCTCGCGCCGCAGGCCATAGCGGGTGCCGCCGTCGTACAGTGGGATGGTGAGGATGAGCTGCGCCTGCCAACCCGTCGTCGGCTGCGTGACCGTCGCCGGCGAGTTGTAGAAGGGCTGGACCACGGCGCTCAGCAGCGGGAGGTAGTCGGCCCAGGAGTCCCGCAGGACCTTCCGCGCCGCCTCTGACCGCTGCTGCGAAGCGCGCACGTCTGGCCGGTTCTCCTCGGCATCCCGCAGCGCGTCGGCGGGCGCCGGCGGGGCCGGCAGCGCGACCTGCTCTTCGACCTCGACAGGCCCGTCCGAAGCGACGAGGACTCCGAGCGCCTCGCGGGCACGCACGAGGTTGGCCTCCGCCAGCGCGAGCTGCGACTCGTCACCTGCCAACTCCTGGCCGGCGCGGACCTCGTCGAGCCGGTTCCCGCTGCCCACCTCGAAACGGGCATGCGCGTCATCCCGGTGCGCGCGGGCGCTGTCGCGCGCCTGGGTGGTGATCTGTACCAGCCGGTGCTGCGCCATCACCGCCAGGTAGGCGCGGGCGGCGGCGACAGCGACCGTTCGGCGGGCGTCCTCCAGCGACGTGCGGGCGATGTCCACCTGCTCGCCGGCATGCGCCCAGGCGAGCCAGCGCTGGGGAGCGAAGAGCGGCAGGGAAAGCGTCGCGTTTGCCGCGATCGACTCGCGCGCCACGAGGGTGGTACCCGAGGACGTGCGCGAGCTGTCCAGCCGCGTGCCCGTGCCGTTCGCGCTCAAGAAGGGCAGCGACGGGGCGCGCGCCTCCCTGAGGAGACCTTCTGCGCGCCGGATTTCCTGTTCGGCGATCAGCGCCGTCGGGTTGCGCGCAATGGCCCGCCGGACGGCGTCCTCGAGCGTGAGCCTCTCTTGCCCGAGCGCCGACGCGGCGACTGTCAACAGCGCGAGAACACTCCGCAGCATCGCGAACCGGGTTTGCCGCACGGCGGCCGGTTCTACGCGAGTGCGATTGCAGGCGCAACCGTTGCAGTCGCAATCATTGCGATGTACACAGCTCGCGATGGCCGTCCGTCCGGCATCGTCCCTCCGCGAAGAGATCGCCAGCGGCATCGTCCGCATCCGCCGGCGACTGGTCGCCGAGGCGGATCGCCGGCTGGCGGAGCAGGGAAAAACCGTGCTCGGCTTCCAGGTCCTCAGTGCGCTGCAGCGTCGGGGTCCCTCCGCGCAGAACGAGCTGGCCGAAGACATCGGGCAGCATCCCACGGGGTTGTCGCGCCTGCTGGAGGAGCTGGAGCATGCCCGCCTGGTGCGCCGCACCCGAGACCGCGCCGACCGGCGCAAGATCGTGGTGGAGGTGACCGCCCGCGGTCGCGCGCTGCTCGCCCAGGGAAGGCCGCTCGTCAACGCGGCGGTTGAACAAGTGCTGGCGCCGCTCGGGCGCGCCGAGCGGCAGACGCTGCGGAACCTGCTCTGGCGCATGCTGGATCGTTCCGATTCTTGAAGCACTGTTGCGAACGTGTTTCACCGAAACGTGGCGCGTTGACGCTCAGCGCGGGGGCCCGTTACGGTCCTAGGTCGGAGGCACCTTTGGTGCGGAAGATCGCGCTCATCGCCGTTTTGCTCGCCGCTTGCGGCCGCAAGCAGGCCGTCGGCTATCGCACCGACACGGTGACGCGTGGGCCGGTGAGCGAGGTCGTCAACGCGACCGGCGACGTCTCCGCGATCGTGAGCGTGAACGTCGGATCGCAGGTCTCCGGGATCATCGACAAGCTGTACGTCGATTTCAACAGCCCGGTGAAGAAGGGTCAGCTCCTCGCCACGCTCGATCCCCGTCTCTTCCAGGCGCAGATGGAGAAGGCGGAGGCGACGCTCGCCTCGGCCAAGGCCAACGTGGAGAAGGCCCACGTGGCCTACGCCGATTCCAAGCGGATCGCCACGCGCCAGCAGGAGCTTCGCCAGACGGGTCTGATCTCGCAGGCCGACCTGGACACGGCCATGGCGACTCGCGACCAGAACGCAGCGGCGCTTTCCGCGGCCAAAGCCTCGGTGCTGCAGGCAAGGGCGGACCGCGACATGGCCGCGGCCAATCTCGCGTTCACGAAGATCGCCAGCCCGATCGACGGCATCGTCGTCTCCCGGTCGGTGGACGTGGGCCAGACGGTCGCCGCGGCGTTCCAGGCTCCGACGCTGTTCCTCATCGCAAACGACCTGACGAAGATGCAGATCCTCGCCAACATCGACGAGGCCGACGTCGGCAAGGTCCGGGAGGGGCTGGAGGCGAAATTCACCGTCGACGCCTACCCCGGTGAGGCGTTCACCGGACAGATCCGCGACGTGCGGCAGGCGCCCAATACCATCCAGAACGTGGTCACGTACCCGGCGGTCATCGATGCGCCGAATCCGGACCGGAAGCTGCGCCAGGGGATGACCGCCTCGGTCAACATCACTTCCGCGCGCAAGGACGAAGCACTTCGGGTAGCGAATGCCGCCCTGCGCTGGAAGCCCGACGACGCCACTGGCGCCCAGGAGGTGCCCGCGCAGCAGCGCCAGAGCGCACCGCCCCAGGCGCGCACGGCTTCGGCGGCGGCTCGCGGAACGCGCGACGGAGCCGCCCCAGGCCCTGGGCAGCAGGCGCAAGGCCGTCCCGGGCGGGTCTTCAAGCTGCAGGACGGCAAGCCGGTGCCGGTGCTGATCCGCGTCGGGCTGTCGGACGGGCAGCGCACGGAGGTGATCGACGGCCTCGCCGAGGGCGACAAGGTGATCGTCGGCGGTGGAGACGCCGGCAGCAGCTCTTCTTCGCAGCAGAGGCGCCGTGGGCCGTTCTAGGAGCGAGTCGGGCCACGGAAACGCGCCCGGGACGGCGCCCGTCGTCGAAACGCGCGATCTGGAGAAGATCTACCGGATGGGCGACGTGGAGGTGCGGGCGCTGCGCGGCGTCTCGCTGGCCATCGAGCCCGGCGAGTTCATCGCGGTCATGGGCGCTTCCGGCTCCGGCAAGAGCACGTTCATGAACCTGGTCGGCTGCCTCGACCGCCCGACCCGCGGCTCGTATCTCCTCAACGGCCGCGACGTGGGAAAGCTCTCGCGCGACCAGCTTGCGCGGGTCCGCGGCCAGCAGATCGGCTTCGTCTTTCAGGGCTTCAATCTGCTTCCCCGCACCACCGCCGTCGAAAACGTGGAGTTGCCGCTTCTCTATCAGGGGGTCGCCGCGCGGGAACGCCACCGCCGCGCTGCGGAAGCCCTCCACCGCGTTGGCCTCGGAGATCGGCTGGACCACACCTCTGCCCAGCTCTCCGGCGGACAGCAACAGCGCGTCGCCATCGCCCGCGCGCTGGTGAATCGCCCTTCGCTGCTGCTCGCCGACGAGCCCACCGGCAACCTCGACTCCCGAACCAGCGTGGAGGTGATGGGCATCTTCCAGGAGCTGAACGAGCAGGGGCTGACGGTGCTGCTCGTCACCCATGAGCAGGACATCGCGGAGCATGGCCGTCGCGTCGTGACGTTCAAGGACGGGGTGGTGCTCAGCGACATGCCCCTCGCGCGCCGCCGGCTGGCTCGCGACGAGCTTCGCGCGCAGGAGGAGCGCTCGGCATGAACGCGGCCGCCTCGCTCCGGACCGCCCTTCGCGCGTTGAGGAAGAACAAGCTGAGATCGCTCCTGGCGATGCTCGGCATCGTCATCGCGGTTGCCGCCGTGATGGCCACCGTCTCCATCGGGCAGGGAGCGCAAGCCAAGGTGGCCGAGCAGATGGAAAGCCTCGGAGCAAATCTCCTGATGGTGCTGCCCGGCTCGATCGCCATGCACGGCGTCGCCACCGGATCGGGCGCGACGCAGAACCTCACCCGCGATGACGCGACCGCAATCGAGCGCGACCTGACGGCCTCCGTCGCGTCCGTCGCTCCCATCAACCGGACCGGGGCGCAGGTCGTGTACGGCGACCAGAACTGGTTCACGCAGGTGCAGGGCACCACCGCGGCCTACCTCCAGGTGCGCGCCTGGCCGCTTGTGCAAGGGGAGGCGTTCGGCCGCGAAGAGGACGCCTCGGCGGCGAAGGTCTGCGTCCTCGGTCAGACGGTGGTCAACAAGCTGTTCGTGCCCGGAGCGCCGGTATTGGGCGAGCAGATCCGGGTCAAGCACGTTCCCTGCAAGGTGGTGGGCATCCTCGCGGTCAAGGGCCAGAGCTTCGGCGGTTCGGACCAGGACGACGTCATCCTCATGCCCTGGTCCACCGTGGTGCGCCGCCTGATCGGCTCGCAGTCGGACGCCGTCGGTCAGATGATGATCTCGGCGCGATCGTCGTCGGCCGTCAGCGACGCCGAGCGCGAGATCACCGCGCTGCTCCGCCAGCGGCACCGCCTCTCCGACCAGGCGGAGCCCGATTTCCAGATCCGCAACCTGGCGGAGATGCAGGACGCGGCGAAGCAGAGCACCGAGACCATCGCCACGCTGCTCGAGGCGGTGGCCGCGATCTCGCTGATCGTCGGCGGCATTGGCATCGCCAACGTGATGCTCGTCTCCGTCACCGAGCGCACGCGCGAGATCGGCATTCGCATGGCCGTTGGCGGTCGGGGCCGCGACATCCTCTTCCAGTTCCTCACCGAGGCGGTGGTGCTGGCGACGGTCGGCGGCGTGATCGGGCTGACGCTGGGGATCGGCGTCTCTAAATGGATGGCGGCGCGGGGAAACTGGCCCACCCTGCTCTCGCCACCCGTGATGCTCGGAACCATGCTCGCCGCGGGCCTCGCCGGAGTGGTGGCGGGGTTCTACCCGGCGCTGCGGGCCTCGCGGCTCGATCCCATCGAGGCCCTGCGCTTCGAGTAGGCACGCCTTACCGTAGTGCGATGACCAAAGGCATCGACTGGCCCGCCATCGCGGGCGAAGCGGCGCGGCGATTCGGCGTGCGCCGGTTCCGCCCCGGACAGCGCGACTTGATCGATGCGGCGCTCGCCGGACGAGATGCCTTGGGCATCCTTCCCACGGGCGGAGGCAAGTCGCTCACCTACCAGATTCCGGCGCTCTTCCTGCCGCGGGCCGTGGTGGTGGTGTCGCCGTTGCTTTCGCTCGTGCAGGACCAGCGGGAGAAGGCGGAGGCGGCTCGCATCGACGTTGCCCGGCTGGACTCGACGTTGTCGTCGTCGGAGGAGAGGGAGGCGGTGGCAGAGATCGCAACCGGGGGGAACGACCTCATCTACGTGACGCCCGAGCGCCTGGAGAGTCCCGAATATCTTTCCCTGCTTCGCGAGCGCGGTGTCTCGCTGCTGGTGGTCGATGAAGCCCATTGCATCTCGCAGTGGGGACACGATTTCCGGCCGGCGTATCTCGGCCTCGCCGAGGCTGCACGCGCGCTGGGAGCACCGCCGGTCCTCGCGCTCACGGCCACCGCAACGCCCGAAGTCGTCGAGGACATCGTCCGCCAGCTCGGAATGCGCGACCCGCAAGTGGTGCAGACCGGGGTCGACCGTCCCAATCTCTTTCTCGAGGTGCGCCGCACGGTGAACCGCGCGATGAAGGAGCAGGCCTTGATGGAGCTGCTCCGCGCGGCCGACGGCAGCGCCATCGTCTACTGCGCCACCGTCCGCAAGGTCGAAGAGCTCCATCGCTGGCTGCGCGCGCAGGGGGAGAACGTCGGCCGGTATCACGGCAAGCTGAAGGTCTCCGAACGTGAGGAGATGCAGCGGCGGTTCATGTCCGGAGAAGTTCGCGCGGTGATCGCCACGAACGCGTTCGGTCTCGGCATCGACAAGCCCGACATCCGGCTGGTCGCCCACTGGAACTTTCCCGGCTCGATCGAGGCCTGGTACCAGGAGGCCGGGCGCGCCGGGCGAGACGGGAAGGCGGCGCGCGCGACGCTGCTCTACCGCCTCGAGGACAAGCGCATCCAGTCCTATTTCCTCGGTGGGAAGTACCCGGACCGCGACGAATCGCTTTCGGTCTGGCAGGCGCTGGGGGCGCGAAGTCCTTCGCTGAAAGCGGTCGTCGAAGCATCGGGATTGGGCGAGAAGCGGGTCAAGGTGATCGTCGCGCAGCTGATCGGAGCAGGCGCGGTGGAGCGGAAGCGCCGAGCGCTGGTGAAGGTGCGCGAGCTGGACGCGGGCGACCTGCAGCGCGTTCTGCAGGAGTACGAGCAGCTCCAGCTCGACGATCGCGAGCGACTGGAATCGATGATGCGCTTCGCCCAATCCGCGGCCTGCCGGCGGCGGCTGATCCGGGAGTACTTCGGCGAGGACCGCGGCGACGCGTGCGGCAACTGCGACAATTGCCGCTCCGGTATCGCCCGGCTGGCGAGCGAGCGGCCGGTCCGGGATCGTACCGCCGCTGTGCAGGCGCCGTGATGCGCTTTCCCGCCCATCGCGCGATGCCGACCTTTGCCGCGGAGGTGCATGATGCGGATGGGGCGGAACTGGATGATCGCGGCCGGGGCGGCGGGCGTTGCGATGGGGCTGCGTCGGGCATTTCCTCCATCGTTCACCTTCGCAGGCAAGGCAGTGCTGGTGACGGGTGCGTCGCGCGGTCTCGGCTTGGTGCTTTCGCGGGAGCTGGCAAGGCAGGGAGCGCAACTGGCCATCTGCGCCCGTGACGCCGCGGAGCTCGAGCGGGCGAGGGCAGAGCTGAAGTCCATCGGCGGCGAGGTCCTCGCGGTTACTTGCGATGTCAGCGACGCTGCCCAGGCCGGATCGTTCGTCTCCCAGGCCGCGGAGCGATTCGGTGCGATCGACGTCCTGATCAACAACGCGGGAATCATCCAGGTCGGACCGATGGAGTCGATGGGCCTTCAGGACTTCCGCGAGGCGATGGCGATCAATTACTTCGGTACCGTCCATACGACGCTCGCCGCTCTGCCGCACCTCCGCCGCGGCTCGCGGATCGTGAACATCTGCTCGATCGGCGGCGCCGTCGCCATCCCACACCTGTTGCCGTACGTCGGATCCAAGTACGCGGCAGTCGGTTTCTCCGAAGGGCTTGCCGTCGAGACGGCACGGCACGGCATCCGCGTCACCACCATCCTGCCCTTCGTGATGCGCACGGGATCGCACTGGAACGCGCTCTTCAAGGGCCGCCGCGATCGGGAGGTGGCCTGGTTCGCAATCGGGGCATCGCTTCCTTTGACGTCGGTCGCGGCAGAGCGCGCGGCGCGCCGCATCCTCCGCGCCTGCGCGCGCGGCGAGCGGTTCGTGACCATCGGTCTGTTGGCCAAGGCGATGCGGGTGATCCACGCCCTCGTTCCCGGGCTGGTCACTGGCGCCGCCGCCGTCGTGAACGGGCTCTTGCCCGCGCCTGGCGGCGCTGGCGCTCGCGACTTTGCCGAGCCGAAGGGGCCATGGATGCGGCTCGGCGACGAGGCGGCCCAGCGGAACCGCGAAGTTCCCGGGGTGGGGCCGAAGTAAGTGGAGGTCCCCATCCTCAAGATCGTGCTCGTCTCCGCGGTGACGATGGGGCTCTCGCACACCATCGCGCGGGAGAAGCTGTTCGAGCCGCTTCGCAAAGCGTTCGGCGGGATGAGCACATGGCGCGGTTACTTCGTTTCCTGCGCGTACTGCGCCTCGCACTGGCTGGCGTTCCTTCTCGTGCCGCTCACCGGGGCGTACGGCATCCACGTCGCGCCGCGCTGGCCGGTGGTGTCCCCTATCCTCGACTGGTTTCTCTCCTCCATCCTGGTGACGGTGATTGCCGCGATCCTGCGCGTCGGCTTCTATTTCATCGACGAGGAAGCCCGACTGGCAAAAACCAGGAAGCGAATCAGCGAGGTGGAGGTGGAATCGCGCCAGCGGGACATTCACTAGGCGCTGCCGCACCGGAGGTGCGGCTTTGCGCCTACGCTTGAGCCTGTACACGTTGTAGGCTTCCGAGATGGCTCCGCGCAGCCCGCTCTCGCACGTCCCAC
>Ga0209057_1004037_pt1 | contig 10608 bp, 13 predicted proteins | sample GraSoiAngelo_146_FD_185903 | JGI IMG/M metagenome (GOLD analysis project Ga0209057, IMG submission 185903) | Grasslands soil microbial communities from the Angelo Coastal Reserve, California, USA - 14_1009_05_30cm (SPAdes) (version 2) | ecosystem: Environmental > Terrestrial > Soil > Grasslands ... | reverse complement strand
GGCTCAGGATGGGCCCCTTTGACCTGATTGGTGAGTTCCTTCAGGAACACGTTCATCCCCGCTCGGTGAACGGACCTCCGGGGTTCGACGCATTCACGACGGACGGATTTTATGTTACCGGCGGCTATTACTTGATACCGAAGAAGCTACAGGCCGTGGTTCAGTGGCAGCACTTAAATCCCGGCCAAAAGGGTAATGACGGCATCTCGTCAATTCTTGGCGGCCTCAACTATTACATCCATGGGGACGATCTGAAGCTGATGGTCAACTACATTCATACGTGGTCGGATTTCCGCCAAGCCAATCCTGAGTTTGGCGATGATCAATTCAATGAAGTCATCGGGCGCATGCAATTGATGTTTTAGCCCGACAGCGTGAATTGAATCTACAGAAGATTAGGTCAATCCAAGCCCGCCGGGGAGAGCCACACCCGGCGGGCTCACCACACTGCAATCAGCGTCGACGCATGAAAGCAAAGCCGACGAAGCACAAGCGAGCTCGTCGCCCAAGATCGCCGGAATCGTCGCCGGTGACGATGCTCGCATCGGAACTTCGCGCGCTACACCGAGATTTGCGCACTATTGCCAACGCATACGTTACCCGACTCGAAACGGATTTATTGGTCTGTCTGGCCGCGCTCCGGGCCTATGGCCCGATCGAACAGGTGCCTCGAGAAATGCTGCACCAGATCCGTGATCTAACAATCATCGTTCGCAATCGAAAACTGAAACCGGAGAAAGGCCGGCGCAAAGACTTGCGCAAGGTCGACGCGCTGATTGGCGATTTGGTCTCAAGCATCGGACAAAAAAATTGAGCGCGGTTAACACAAAAAAGCTGTTACCAGGCTCGCCATCGCAGTTTCAATTACACTATTCGGCGCTCCGCTCGGGCCATGGCGTTGGTTCACACAAAAGTAACAGTAATTCTTTTGCTCAGAGGTCGCCTGATTCTTACGCTTACTGCTGACCGGGAATGCAAGCGTTCACCTTTCCTCGAGGGGATTCAACGCAGATTTTCACGGCGCAACAGCGTTTCTCATTCGGGAAATCGCCAGAGCAACTGGTGTCGCCGAGGCGTTATCGCACCGGCTGGATCTCCGACACGCATCTGGGCACGCGCGGATGCAATGCCACAGCGTTGCTGGATTTTCTCCGCGAGAATGATTTTGAGACGCTCTACATAGTGGGAGATCTCATCGATATCTGGTCGCTACGCCGCGGAATTTATTGGCCGCAGCAGCATAACGACGTCATCCAAAAAATATTGCGTAAAGCCCGTAAGGGCACTCGCGTAATTTACGTTCCGGGAAATCACGATGAGCTTGTAACCAGCTTCTTCGGTGCTTATGGGAATATCGACATCAAGGAGAACGCCATTCATGTGACAGCATGTGGGGAACGCATTTTAATCATTCACGGACACGAACTGGATGCGGTGGTCCAAAACGTGAAGTGGCTGGCATTCGCCGGCGACGTTGGCTATCAATTTTTGCTCTCGCTGAATCCGCTCATCAATTTCGTCAGACGACGGTTCGGTCTAGGGTACTGGTCGCTTAGCGCGTATGCAAAGCGGCGGGTGAAAGACGCCGTCAGCTTCATTGGCAAATTCGAAGCTGCTGTCGCGCATTATGCGGAACGGTATCACGTAGACGCCGTTCTATGCGGCCATATCCATAGCCCGGCTATTCGGGAATTTGGCAAGGTCACATATTACAACTGTGGTGATTGGGTGGAGAGTTGTTCGGCACTTGTTGAGGGCGACGACGGCAGTGTCTCGCTGGTCAACTATGATCCATTCTCGGCGACTCACGCCCCGGGAGAGCGAACAGTCGATTCCCCGGGGCGCAAAGAAAGTATGCTGGCTAGTTAAGCGTCGAAGCCGTCGATTCTTGTTATCGCTTTCCCGCGTCAACGCTTCAGCTGTTAATGAATCACGCGGGCTCCCCCGTTGTTACTAAATCGTCACGCCATTTTGACAATTCGTAACCTGACGCATTGCACGGACGGGTTTATCGAATGTCCAGCTATGAATGTGATTACAGTGACGAGAACGGTGTTCAGAACTGCGAACAGGAGATCGAGAAAGGGCCGCTCGTTCCATGAATTAACCCGCGCCTACTTTGCGAGGGAGAACAGCTTGGAGTTTGTAATTGAGGCGCTGTTCTTTGCGATAATCGTGGCGATTTCAGTCTGGCCAATCCTTGCAGCCGCAGGCGCACTACATGAATTTTTCCAACGCGCGCTGACTTAATCCGTTGGAGGTGGATCGGCTTCTCCTGAAGACGATGGAAATCGCCGAAGGCGCTAGTTGATTCCCGTTAACACATCGCCGCTGCTAAGACCGGCGGCAGAGCCGCTTTTCCCAACGGGTTGAGGACAACGCGTTCCGCCTGCGTTTCATTGGACCAACGCGAAAATCTCGACAGCAAGCTCTTCACGTTTAGCATGCTGGCCTTGTGCCAAACAACCATTCAGCAGCGAACAATCGCGAAATTGAACGCAAATTTTTGCTCAAGCGGCTACCCGATAAACTGAAGGGATCGCGATGCTATGTTATCGAACAAGGTTATCTGGCGAGCGAACCTGCAGGCAGACAGGTCCGTCTCCGCAAAAAAGGCAGCGCCGCAACGCTGACTTTCAAAGTGGGCCGCGGCAGCCATCGGGAAGAACGCGAGATCAGGCTTAGCCCAAAGCAGTTCGCGGCGCTTTGGCCAGGGACTGCCGGAAGACGATTGCGCAAGGTGCGCTGCGAAATTCCCTGGAAAAATCTAGTCATTGAGATTGACATTTATCAGAGCAGACACGCCGGCCTCGTGGTGGCGGAAGTGGAATTTCCCGACCGTGCCACCTGCCGAAAATTCAAGCCGCCTTCCTGGTTTGGACGCGAAGTAACCGGCGAAAAACGTTACAGCAACGTGCGACTCGCCAACGAGTAGGTAGAGAATTCTATGGGTTTCAAATTGAAATTGCGCGAACCGTTGCCGGATGGACTGAAACGGGTCTTCCGCGAACAGAGCGAATCTGCTCTCCAATTGTGTCGGCACCCGGCGAAGCAACGTGGCGTCACAGTCCACGAAGTTCGCAAGCACCTTAAGAAGCTGCGCGCAGCGATTCGTCTTGCCGTGGGCGAAGTCGGCAAGAATCGGCATGCGCGGGAGGACCGTTGTGTGCGCAAGATCGGACGGCTGGTCTCCGATTTGCGCGACTCGCAGGTACGGCTGCAAACGCTCATCCAACTGAGAGACGAAAAAGCGAAGGGCTCGTACGAGAACCACTTTCCGCGCATCGAAGAATTATTGTCGCTGGAACGGGAAAGCTTTTCCGCCGCGTTTGCTGGCTGGCAAAAACAAGCCATCCCGCAGCTGGAACGCGTGGAAGCGCGTCTGTTAAAATGGTCGCTGGAGGGCCTGACTTGGAAACAAATTTGCGGCGCGGTCTGTAAAATCTACAAACGCGGCCAGCGCGGCCTTGCGAAAACGATCAAGGACCCGGATCCGGAAAATTTTCATGCCTGGCGGAAACGGGTGAAAGATCTCTGGTACCAGTTGCGCATTTTGCAGCCGCTTAATCGCATGGTTCTCACAGAGATGGCTCACGACGCGGAAGTTTTGGGCGAACTACTGGGGTGCGAGCACGATTTGGCATTTCTTTGGGCGCGCCTGGAGAAGGAATGCGGCGATGAAGCACTCCGCGATGAACTCGCACAACTGGAGAAGCTAATTCGTAAACGCGGCAAACGATTGCGCACGAATGCACTCGAACTAGGACGACGTTTCTACGCTGAGCCTGCCAAGGCTTTCGCCAAGCGCGTCTCCATCTTTGTGGGTAAGCGGATATGAGAGTGAGTGTTTACTGGTCTTGGTAACAGTCGAGGTACTTGATTCCAGAGCCGGTGTTGAAAATGACCACGCGTTCGCCGACGCGAATTTTGCCAGCGGAACGGAGCGACTTTAAAGCAGCGAAACAGGCTGCGCCTTCCGGACAGATGAACAGGCCTTCCTTCGAGCCCACTTCACGCGTGACGCGGATCATTTCTTTATCGTCAACGGCAATTGCTCCGCCATTAGACTGACGAAGGATATTGAGGATCAGGAAATCACCAATCGCTTTGGGAACACGCAGACCGGAAGCAATTGTGTGCGCATTGGGAAATTTAGGGGCGTTTTTTTCGCCGGCGTCAAACGCGCGTACGATTGGCGCGCAACCGGTGGCCTGCACTGCAAACATACGCGGACGCTTTTTTCCGATCCAGCCCAGTGTCTCCATCTCATCGAATGCCTTCCACATTCCAATGAGACCCGTGCCGCCGCCGGTCGGATATAAAATCACGTCGGGCAATTCCCAATCGCTTTGTTCCGGTAGTTCGTAGCCGAGCGTCTTTTTTCCCTCGACTCGGTACGGCTCCTTGAGCGTGGACATGTCAAACCAACCTTCCTTCACCTTCCGTCGCGCGATCTCAGCGCCGCAATCCGTAATCAATCCGTCAACCAATGTCACATGAGCGCCCAACTCACGACACTCGATGATATTTGCCTGCGGCGTATCGCACGGCATGAAGACGTGCGCTTCGAGGCCGGCCCGAGCCGCGTAGGCGGCAAGCGCTCCGCCAGCATTGCCGGCGCTGGGGACAGCGAGCTTGGTTGCTCCGAGATGTTTTGCCATGGACACGGAAACACTCATCCCGCGCGCCTTGAAACTTTGCGTCGGGTTTATCGACTCGTCCTTGATCCAGAGATCGATGTCGTTGCCGAATTTTTCTGCGCGCACTAGTGGTGTTCCGCCTTCGCCTAACGAGACCGGCTCAACATCACCTGGTAACGGCAACACTTCGCGATAGCGCCACAATGATTTCTCGCGTCCCGGCAGCGTCTCGCGCTTCAGCGTCTGACTGGCAGCAGCGAGATCGACCATCGCAAAGAGCGGTTTGCCGCAGGTAAGACAGAGATTCTGCAGGCGCGACCACTGGTGCTGACGGCCGCACGCGCTGCATTCAAGGTGTGTCACGAACATGGGACAATAAAGCGTAGCACGTTTGTGGCTTGTGGTAGATTTGACGCAATGGATTTGATGACACTGACTGAAATTCGCCGCGCGGCGCAGAATGGCGCGGTGCCTGCGCGCGCACATGTCCAGGTAGAAGCGGCCAATGCAAAGACGCAGCGCGAAGGCAAACCATACTGCGAATTGGCTTTGGCAGATGCGTGCGATCGAATGACGCTACGAGTATGGAGTGATCATCCCGCTTATAAATCGTGCAGCGCATTCACCAGCGAAAGTTTCATCGAGCTCACTGGCGACTTTCGTGTACACCCTCAATACGGACTCGAAGCAGATAAGTGGACGGTCCGGCCACTCTCTGAACAAGAGAGAAAAGAATTGCTGGAGGGACCGGCAGACTTGCGCACAAAGCAAGGATCTGACTGGGAATTTATCGTGCAATCCATAGGCACGATCGCTGATCCTCGCCTTCGCGCATTATCCGAAATCTTCGTCAACAAATGGGGCGATCGATTTCGTCGCGCCGCAGCGGCTCGCAAATATCACCATGCCCGGCGCGGCGGCCTCGTCGAGCACACCGCGCAAATGATGCGCCTGGCGAGGGCTATCGCGCCTCTCTATTCGCAGTTAAACCTTGATCTTTTGATCGCGGGCATTCTCTTTCACGACTCGGGTAAGCTTTGGGAAAATCAGTTTTCTGAAACTGGTTTCGTTATGAGCTACGACGAACTTGGTGAACTGGTTGGTCACATTTCGATTGGGCTCGAGCTAGTCAATTCGCTATGGCAAAAACTCGCCGCCGAAAACGCCGATGTCTGGAAAAGATATCGCCCTCCCTCCGAAGATGTGCGCATACATCTTCTACATCTTATTGGGGCGCATCACGGCGAAAAGCAGTTGGGTTCGCCTGTTGATCCGAAAACGCCGGAAGCGATGGCATTGCATTACATCGATAATCTCGACGCTCGCCTGGAAATGTTCGCCGCGGGTTACACAACAGCCAAGCCGCTGGCCGCACGCATTTTTGATCGCGTACGTCCGCTGCCGGGAAATTTAGTAAAGTCGCTGGAGAAATTTCAACAGACCCATGATGGCCCGGCGCGGGACGAACTGCTGTGACCAAATATGAACACACACAGATCGGTTATTTGATAATAAGCGTACTGTTCGCCGCGACCGTTTTCGTCGCGATCACCGGAATCATTGCGCCGTCTGATCGGGGCGTTCTCCTGATCGATGCAATAATCGAATTAATCCTTCTCATTTGCGCGATCGTGTTCAGTAAGCTGACGATCAAGATCGATGAAGAAACTTTGCAGGCCTGTTTCGGCATAGGGCTGATCTGCAAAAAAGTGCCGCTTACGGAGATCGTCGGATGCGAACCAATCCGTATCCGTTGGTGGTACGGTTGGGGAATTCATCTGACGCCGTACGGTTGGCTGTACAATGTCTCCGGATTAGACGCTGTGGTGATCAGGTTGCGTAATGGTCGAAAATTTGCGTTGGGCACCGACGATCCTCATCGGCTTGTGAGTGCAATTCAACGCAAGGCTCCGTGACGGGCTGTGTTTGTGTCTGGGTAGTGCACGCGTCACGCGTGCTAACGCCAGTCCGGCTCGGACCGAGCGAGTCCTCGCGTCCGCGGACTTTCTTTTGGTATCGCGCTGAGCTGTGTTGGGCGCGTCCGAAAAAAGCGTGTTTCGGCGCCGAAACCAAGTTGCCGCGGCGACCGCTACCGCCAACCGCCCTATTTCGCCAGTTCGCGGAACCAATGCAGCGCGATCGAGCTCTGGGCGTCATTGACCTCATGGCCGCCACGAAAAGTTCCGATTCGAATCCGCTTAAAGCCAGTTCGCTTGATCGAACCCACGACGGCGTATTGCTGCTCCAGGGTCGCGATTCTGTCCTCGTGCCCCGCACTAACGTAGATTGGCGTATTAAGAAAGTCTGCGCCCGGCCGCAACTTCGCATATCCGTCACTCAGGTGGTCTTCGTTCGCGCCGGTCATGTAAATTCCGGTGATGCGACAACCGTTTCTCGCAAGAAAAGGGGCAAGATAACCAACGCCTTTTCCTCCGCCGGAGAACCCCGCGCAGGCGATCGGCCACTTCTCCGACCCAGGAAAGCTGCGGTGCAGGGCGTCGATGGCAGCGAGTGTCATGGACTCGCGCCACGCCACATTGTCATTCTTCGCATGTTGTGGGCCGTCCCCTGCGAGTAACACCCAGCCTTCAGAAAGTCCGACCCTCTTGTAAAAATCAGTCAGATCATTTCGGTTCTGACGTTTGAAATCGCTCGTGGAGCACGGTATTAAAACAGGCCAGCTCTTCGTTGGATCAAAATTTGCTGGCGTTGCCAGCACAGCCACTGCGTATGGCGGCACGGGATTGCCGCCTTGTCCGGCGTATGATTTTTGCAGTGCACTCAGCGGAACATTAGCCTGGACGGTTGAACCCGGAGAAAAGCTCGTGCCAGCGAAATTGAAAGAACCTCCGGCTGCAGCTGCGACTAATGTCGAAAAGGCATTTAGCGTTACGAATATGTGGCTGACTAAAATTAATCTCTTCAAAGATTGCGTATCAAACAAAAGCTTCTTGCCTGGTCGCAAAGTGTCAACGGTCCAGTTAAAACGAAATGCCAATACCAGTTCGATGAAGCATGGGAGCGACGTAGAGCAGAAGTGTTCGCAGATCTAATGTACACTCGGCGAACTGCGTGATTCTGTCGAGCCGAGGCGTCGCTTCGCCTCTGCGAGGTAAGCCTCGTCGATTTCAAACCCAATGAATTTTTTCACGCCGCAGCGCTGCGCAGCGACTGCTGAATTTCCAATCCCAAGAAATGGATCCAGCATCGTTTCGGTTCGCGAGACGCCGTGCAGTTTGATGCACCATTCGGCGAGCTGAACAGGAAATGTCGCCGGATGCGGTCGTTCCTTCTCGCGGCTCTGAATTGTTTCGTAGGGAATGAACCACGTGTTGCCGCGACAGCGTAGATCGGTCCCTCGCGTGTGCGACCAGCGCGCGATGTTGCTTTTGTCCTGATAGGGCACGCCGAGGGCAAGCCGCTCGATTTCAACTCGTCCCGACTTCGTAAAGTGAAAGAGGTGCTCGTGGCAATCGTTAAGGAACCGTTTCGAATTGATTGGCTTGAAATGACCGTGCGCCTTCAGATCGCCCTTTCGACTTTCAACTGCAATCGATTTGATCCAGTGAATCGTGTTCTGCAAAAGAAATCCGTCCGAGGCGGACGTCAGTTCGATTACGATTTGGTGGGGCAGCATCGGATTCGATGGCGCGGAGCCAACGTTCAAAAAAAAAGATCCGTTCGATCGTAGAATTCGCCGAATTTGTGCTGCCCATTTGACGCACCACTTCAAATACGATTGTCGATCCTGCCGGTCGGCATATTGTCTGTAGCCAATTCCGAGGTTGTAGGGGGGTGAAGTCACAACAAGATCGACACTTTCACTGGTCAGTCGCGACATTCCTTCGACGCAATCCTGCCGGCAAAGATCGAACTGAGTCATTGACTGAAATGTGGCGTGATTGAGGCGTTGTACAAGCTGAAAATTGCGTGCTTTCTGTAGTGGCAACCTTGTCGGCTGCGAAATCCAAGGACATTGCAGAGGGCACGCCTGCCTCTAAAGTCTGCCCGACGTAGCCTGTGCTCCCAGATCCAAACTCGCACCTTTGCGCGAATTCGTTTATTCTCTATCGATGTCGGACAAGCCATCGAAACTGAAGATCGCCGATTGCGAGTTCAGCTCGCGTTTACTGGTTGGCACAGGGAAATTCGCGTCGAACGAATTGATGCGCGACGCGCTCATTGCCAGCGGAACCGAACTGGTGACCGTGGCGCTCCGGCGCGCAGATATCTCCGGCAAGCACGATCCGTTTGCAAACATTCTCGATTTCATCGATCCAAAACGTTTTCTTCTTTTGCCCAACACGAGCGGTGCGCGCAACGCGGACGAAGCGGTGCGCCTCGCGCGGCTGGCCGCGAGCGCGGGCTTGCCAAAATGGATCAAGCTCGAGATTCACCCGGACCCGCGTTATTTGCTGCCTGATCCGGTGGAGACCCTCGCTGCTGCGGAAATTTTGGTGAAAGAAGGATTCACGGTTCTTCCCTATATCAATTCCGACCCGGTACTCGCGAAACGATTGCAGGACATCGGCGCCGCCACCGTAATGCCGCTCGGTTCGCCGATCGGCAGCAACCGGGGAATCGAGACGCGCCTGCAAATTGAAATCATTATCGAGCAAGCCACCGTGCCTGTAGTCGTGGACGCGGGGCTCGGCGTGCCAAGTCACGCGGCTGAAGCGATGGAGATGGGCGCCGATGCGGTTCTGGTTAATACGGCAATCGCAATTGCGTCCGATCCGATTCGCATGGCCAAAGCGTTTAAAAAAGCCATCGAGGCAGGTCGCGAAGCACGAGAAATCGGATTAGCCGAAAAACTGGACGTCGCGGCCGCGACCAGTCCGTTGACAGGATTTCTGACTGGAAGATAGCCATCCCGGCTGTCTCGGCAGACAGGCTTCCCAGCCTGTCGGGTGCTGGAACCTATGCGGGGGACAGCTAAAGCGTCGTCTCACTTACGAGCGTTTCTCGATGTCTGATGCCGCGTCTTGTCTCCTTTTGTAACCGTTTCAGGCGGCTCGACAATACGGCCTTTGCCGCGGAATTCATACGATCGATAAATAGAATTCCATTGAGATGATCGCCTTCATGCTGAATTGCGCGTGCAAGGAATCCGCTCGCTTCGATTTCGATTGTGCGAGCTTCCAAATTTTGTGCGCGCACGATCACTGACTTCGCCCGGTCGATGTCGCCTGTGATTTCCGGAAAACTTAAGCAACCTTCTACTCCCGCTTCGTTTGCGCCACGTAGCTCAATTTTCGGGTTGATTAACACCAGCGGCATCGCCGCCTTAGGATCGACGTCTCTGCCGTCCAATTTCAAAGTGCTCGGCCGATCTTCGACTAGCGAAACATCGAGCACTGTGAGCTGCAAAGCCTCACCGATCTGCTGGGCTGCCAGGCCTACGCCATTCGCCGCGTGCATCGTCTCGATCATGTTTGCGGCTAGTTCGCGAATCCGATCGTCGATGTTCTCGATTGGTTTACCTTTGGCCCGCAGGATCGGGTCGCCGTACTCCAAGATCTGCAGGATCACTTCTCTTCCCGGGTAAACGCCGGCAAATTTCTCACGCCCGCCAGCTTTAACGCGTCCATGACTTTGATAATCGTGCCAAAGGAGGCTTTCTTGTCCGCCTGGAGCGCAAGCGTGGACTTGCGGGTCTCCGGCAAGTTGCGCACGGCGCCCTCCAGCTCATCCACGCCGATTGCTCGTCCGTCCAATTTGAGCTCGTCATTTTGATCGATACTGACGATAGCGTGTTCAGCCTCAGCAGGCTGTTTTTTTGCCGTTTTGGATTCTGGCAGATTAATCTGAACTTCGGGCTGGTCTTTCTTAAAAGTTGTCGAAACGACAAAAAAGATCAGCAGGATGATCAGAATATCGACGAGCGAAACGATGATTATGACGGGCGCCCGTCGTTTTCGTACTGCAAACTTCATCGCGTGAAATGCGCCGCGCCTCTTACACTACC
>Ga0209057_1004029_pt1 | contig 10620 bp, 12 predicted proteins | sample GraSoiAngelo_146_FD_185903 | JGI IMG/M metagenome (GOLD analysis project Ga0209057, IMG submission 185903) | Grasslands soil microbial communities from the Angelo Coastal Reserve, California, USA - 14_1009_05_30cm (SPAdes) (version 2) | ecosystem: Environmental > Terrestrial > Soil > Grasslands ... | reverse complement strand
TGGCGGAGGCCATCGTCACCGGCGATCTCGCGCACGCGCGCCGCTTCGCGCGCGAGGTGGACGCCGCCGGCGTGCTCGTCAACGCGTCGCCGCGACTGCTCGACGGCAATCAGTTCGGCATGGGCGCCGAGATGGGCATCTCCACGTCGCGCGTGCACGCGCGCGGGCCGGTGGGCGTGCGCGAGCTGACCACCACGAAGTTCGTGGTGCAGGGCGACGGCCAGGTGCGGGAATAACGGAGTGCCGCGCACTGCGGTCTTCGGCGGGTCGTTCAATCCCATCCACTACGGCCACCTGTTGCTGGCCGACGACCTCCTCGAGATCCTCACGCTCGACCGCGTGCTCTTCGTGCCCGCCAAGCATCCGCCGCACAAGGACCCGAGCCGGCTGGCCGCCCCGGAAGAGCGGCTGGCCATGGTGCGGCTGGCCACGGAGGGACACCGCGGCTTCGAGGTCTCCGACATGGAGCTCGCGCGGCCAGGACCCTCGTTCACCGTGGACACGCTCGCCGCGCTCGCGCGACCCGGGCAGGCGCTCTTTCTCGTCGTCGGCTCGGAGACGTTCCTCGACCTCCTCGCGTGGCGCGACCCGCGGCGCGTGGCCCGGCTCGCGCAGCTGGTGATCGTGCCGCGCGTCGGCAGTCCCTTCGACACCGAGAGCGAGGCCGCGCAGAAGGTGCTGCGCGAGATCGGCGTCGAGGGTGGCTTCACCACCGTCGACGGCGGGCGCGTGCCCGACCGCGGTGTGATCGTGTCGCGCGCCGCCTCCATGCCGATCTCTGCCTCCGAGCTGCGCCGGCGCGTGCGCGAGGGCCGCTCGCTCGCCTTTCGGCTCCCGCCCGTGGTGGCCGACTACATCCGCGCGCGCGGGCTCTATCGCGAGCCGCCGGCCTGATGGCGGACTCCTCCGCGCAGCGCAAGGTCCGGCGCGCCGCCCGCGCGGCGCTCGACAAGAAGGCGCTCGACCTCACGGTGCTCGACGTGCAGCACGTGTCGAGCGTCACCGACTACTTTCTCGTCTGCAGCGGCCGCTCGGCGCCGCATGTCAAGACGATCGCCGAGGCGATCCGCGAGGAGCTGAAGACGGACGGCGTGCGCCCGCTCCACGCGGAGGGGCAGGCGGAGAGCGGCTGGGTGCTGCTCGACTACGGTGACGTGCTCATGCACGTGTTCCTCGAGGACACCCGCGCGTATTACGCGCTGGAGCGGCTGTGGGGCGACGCGCCATCGGTGTCGGTGTGGTCGGCCGAAGACGGCGGATAGCGCCGAAGCGTCTGCGTTGTCAGACGGTGGACAGACGTGGATAAGAGTGGATAAACAAACGCGGCCGTGTCTTGCGCCCCGCCCGGCGCGCGTGCTAGCGTACGATAATTCGACGCGTGCGCGGCGTCGCCGTAATGGAGGGCGTTGATGAGAAAGGATCGACTGGCGCAGTTCAGGAAGCGCCTGATCGAAAAGCATCGTCAGCTCGCCGACGAGGTGGGCCGTACCGCCCTCTACGGCAAGGATCAGGAAGACGACTCGATCAAGGATCTCGGCGACCAGGCCAACACCGCCTATACGCGTGAATTCTTCTTCGAGCTGGGCAACGGCAAGAATGGCCTTCTCCGTGACGTCGTCTCCGCTCTGCAGAGGATCGACGACGGCTCGTTCGGCAACTGCGAGCGCTGCGGCGAGGCCATCGGCGACAAGCGCCTGGAGGCGCTGCCGTTCGCGCGTCACTGCATCGATTGCCAGCGGCTGACCGAACAGGAGGAGCGGATGGCGGCCGGATAGCCGCGCACATCCCCGCCGTCCCGCCCGCCCCATGCCGCTGATGCCCGCCCGCTTCTCCCTCGGCTCGCTCGTCGCCGTCGGCCACCGCGCCTTGCGTGTGCTCGGCCTCGAGCGCGCGCCCGCGAGTGGTGAGAACGATCCGCAGGCGATCGAGGCGATGCGCCGTGCCGAGGCCGCGCGCGTGACGGGCGGTCTGGAGGAGGCGCGCACGCTGTTCCGCTACGTCGTTCAGCGCTGGCCCGCGCACGTCGGCGCTCTCCACGCGCTGCGCGACCTTGCGGTGGAGGCGCGCGAGTGGGACGAGGCCATCGCGATCCAGGAGGATCTGCTCGCGCTCGCGCCGTCGCGCGAGCGGCACGCGGAGGCCGAGTGGCTCGCCGTGGGCTACTACGAGCTCGGCCGCCTGGAACTGGCGCGCGGCGAGGCGACGGCCGCCGTCGGGCACTTCCGCGCCGCCCTGCGCGCCGACCGGGACTTCGTGCCGGCGTCGGTGGCGCTGGGTGACGCGCTGGAGGCGGCCGGCGACGCGCGCGAGGCCGTCCGCACGTGGGAGCGCGCGGCGGAGGTGCATCCCGTGCTTCCGCTGCTGGCCCGGCTCGAGCGCGCGTACCGCGAGCAGGATCGTCCCAGCCGCATGATCGCGCTGTACCGCGCCGCGTCCGAGCGCGCGCCCGACGACCTCGGCCTGGCGGCGGCGCTCGGCCGCGTCTACTTCGAGCTGGAGATGCTCGACGAGGCGGCCGACCAGTTCGAGAAGATCGAGGTGCGCGCCCCCGACCTGCCCACCGTGCACGCGTTCCTCGGCGCCGTCTTCGAGCGCCGCGGCGACACGCGCGAGGCCTTCGACGAATACCGGCGCGCGCTCCGGCTGGCCCACGGCTTCGACTGGCCGCACCGCTGCACGGCGTGCGGCGCCGCGGCGCCGCGCTGGCAGGATCGCTGCGACGCCTGCCGGCGGTGGAACACGCTGCGTCCCGCGTCGCCGCGCTGACCATCGCCGTGCGCGGATGGGCGGTCGCCGCGCTCGATCTCGTCTTCCCCGCGCGCTGCCCCGTGTGCGCGGCCGCCCTCGGCGCCGGCCGCCGCGATCCGCTCTGCGGCGTGTGCTGGGACGGCGTCGTGCGCATCGCACCGCCGTTCTGCGCGCGCTGCGGCCTTCCGTTCTTCACGTTCGCGGACATCGAGGACCGGCACGGATTCCCCGGGCCGGTCTGCGCGTCGGGGGATCTGGGGGGCCATGTCGGGGCCCCCCAGTTTTGCAGTCCCTGTGCCGTGGCGCCGCCGGCGTTTGACTGGGCGCGTGCGGCCGGGCTCTACGCGGGACCGCTGCGTGATGCTGTGCAACGGTTCAAGTTCGGACGCCGGCCCGCGCTGGCGCGGCCGCTCGCCGCGCTCGTGCTCGAGCAGTGCGCGGCGGCGGTGCCGGCGCGCGCGGTGCTGGTGCCCATCCCGCTGGCGCGCGAGCGGGAGCGCGAGCGCGGCTTCAATCAGGCGGCGCTCGTTGCCGAGCGCGTGGCACGCGGGCTCGGGGCGCCGCTGCGGGAGCGCTGGCTGGCGCGCACCCGGGCGACGGCGCCCCAGACGGAGCTCGACGCCGTCGAACGGCGCGCGAACGTTCGCGGCGCTTTTGTCGCTTCCACGGCCGCCGCCGGCGCCGACGTCGTGCTGGTGGACGACGTGCTCACGACGGGTGCGACGGCCGGCGAGTGTGCCCGCGCGCTCCGCGCGGCCGGTGCCGCGTCGGTCGGACTGCTCACAGTTGCTCGTGTCTTGTAAGTGGCCGTATAATTTCAACTGATCCTAGGCACCCGGTAACGTTCTCCCGCACAAGGAGTGCTTCCATGAGTATTCGAGTCGGCGTCAACGGATTTGGCCGCATCGGACGCGTGTTCTTCCGCACTGCGCTCGAGGCGAGCGGTGAGATCGAGGTGGTCGGCGTCAACGACCTCCACGGCAACCTCAAGGCGGAAGTCACCGCCAAGGGCGAGGCCATCTTCGTCAACGGGCGCGAGATCCGGGTGTGCGCCATCAAGGATCCGGCGGCGCTGCCCTGGAAAGAGCTCGGCGTGGAGGTGGTGGTGGAGTCGACGGGCATCTTCCGGGACACCGCCACCGCCAGCAAGCACATCGCGGCCGGCGCCAAGAAAGTCATCATCACCGCGCCCGCCAAGGATCCGGACGTCACCGTGGTGCTCGGCGTCAACGAGAAGGCGTACGACCCCGCCAAGCACCGGATCATCAGCAACGCCTCCTGCACGACCAACTGCCTGGCCACCACGGCCAAGGTCCTCGACGACAAGTTCGGCATCAAGCGCGGCTTCATGACGACGGTGCACTCGTACACGAACGACCAGCCGATCCACGATTTCCCGCACAAGGACCTGCGGCGGGCGCGCGCGGGCGCCGTCAGCATGATCCCGACGACGACCGGCGCCGCCACCGCCGTCGGTCTCGTGCTGCCCAAGCTCAAGGGCAAGCTCGACGGCATCGCCATCCGCGTGCCGACCGCGAACGTGTCGGTGGTCGACCTGGTCGCGGAGCTCGACAGGCCGGCCACGCCGCAGGCGGTGAACGATGCGTTCCGCGAGGCGTCGACCGGCTCGCTGCGCGGCATCCTGGACGCCACCGACGAGGAGCTCGTCTCCGCCGATTTCAACGGCAACCCGCACAGCTCGATCGTCGACCTGCCGTCCACGGCCTTCGTCGACGGCAACCTCATCAAGGTGCTCGCCTGGTACGACAACGAGTGGGGCTACTCCTCGCGGGTGCGCGACCTCATCAAGTTCATCGGCAAGACCCTCTGATCGTGCCGAAGCTGACGATCGAGCACCTGCCGCTGGCGGGCAAACGCGTCTTCGTTCGCGCCGACCTCAACGTCCCCCTCGAGGGCGGCGCGGTGACGGACGACACGCGCCTGCGGGCGGCGGTGCCCACGCTGCGGTTCGCGCTCGATGGTGGCGCCGCCGTCGTGCTCGCCTCCCACCTCGGCCGGCCCAAGGGCGGGCCGGATCCGAAGTACTCGCTGAAGCCCGTGGCCGAGCGGCTCGCGCCGCTGCTGGCGCGGCCGGTCCCGCTCGCGCCCGACTGCGTCGGCGAGGCGACGCGCGCGCACGCCCAGGCGCTGAAGCCCGGCGATCTGCTGCTGCTGGAGAACCTCCGCTTCCACCCCGAGGAGGAAAAGAACGACGACGGCTTCGCGCGCCAACTCGCGGAGCTGGCCGACTGCTACGTGAACGATGCGTTCGCGGCCGCGCACCGCGCGCACGCGTCGATCGACGCCATCACGCGCCACCTGCAGCCGGCGGCGGCGGGCCTGCTCATGCAGCGAGAGCTGTCGGCGCTGGGGCGGATCCTCGAGGCGCCGGAGCGGCCGCTGGTGGCCGTGCTCGGCGGCGCCAAGGTCTCGGACAAGGTCGCGCTCGTCGAGCACCTGATCGGCAAGGTCGACGCGCTCGTGATCGGCGGCGGCATGGCTTTCACGTTCCTGCGCGCGCTGGGCCACGGGATCGGCCGCTCGCTCGTCGAGCCGGACCGTGTCGAGACTGCGCGCGCCGCGCTGGAGGCCGCGCGCCGGCGCGGCGTGCCGCTCACGCTGCCCGTCGACGTGGTCGTCGCCGACGGCCTCGATAGCCCGTCGGGCCGCGCCGTCGGCGTCCGCCAGATCCCCGACACCCAGATGGGCCTCGACATCGGGCCGCGCACCGTCGAGCGCTTCACCGCGGTGCTCGCGACGGCCAGCACCATCGTCTGGAACGGCCCGATGGGCGTGTTCGAGAAGCCGCCGTTCGCCACGGGCACGGTGGCCGTGGCGCGCGCGGTGGCCGCGGCCCCCGCCTTCACGGTCATCGGCGGGGGCGACACGATTGCCGCCGTCAACGCCGCCGGCGTGGGCGACAAGATCGGCTACATCTCGACCGCCGGCGGCGCCTTCCTCGAATTCCTCGAGGGGCGTACGCTGCCCGGCGTGGCCGCTCTGACGGAGGCCGCCTGATGCGCACGCCCCTCGTGATCGGCAACTGGAAGATGTTCGGCACCCTCGCCGAGGCGCGCCCGCTCGCCAGCGGCGTACGCGACGGTCTCAAGCGCTTCAAGGGTGTCGACGTCGTGCTCTGTCCGCCGTACACCGCCCTGATGGCCGTCGGCGAGATCGTGCAAGGGACCGCCATCGGTCTCGGCGCCCAGAACTGCCACTACGAGGCGTCCGGCCCGCACACGGGCGAGATCGCGCCGCCCATGCTCGTCGAGCTCGGCTGTCGCAGCGTGCTGATCGGCCACTCCGAGCGCCGGCGCGAGATGGGTGAGAGCGACGAGCTCGTCAGCCGCAAGGTGCACGGGGCGCTGGCGCACGGGCTCATGCCCGTGCTCTGCATCGGCGAGACGGCCGAGGAGCGGCGGCAGGGCCTGACGTTCACGACGGTGGAGGGCCAGTTGCGCGCCGGCCTGGCCGGACTCGACGCCGCCGCCGTCGGACGCCTCGTCCTCGCCTACGAGCCGGTGTGGGCGATCGGCACCGGCGTGAACGCGACGCCGCAGCAGGCGGCGGAGGTCCACGGCTACGTGCGCGGTCTCGTCTCCGAGCTCGCGTCCAAGGAGGTCGCGCAGGGACTGCGCGTGCTCTACGGCGGCAGCGTGAAGGCGGACAACGTGGACGCGCTGATGGTCGAGAGCGAGATCGACGGCGCGCTGGTGGGCGGCGCCAGCCTGAACGCGCAAGGATTCGTCTCGATCGTGAAAAAAGCGGCGCGCGGCGCCGCCACCAGGGGAGAGTAGATGGTCATCGCGCTGACGATCGTCCACGTACTGATGTGCTTCGCCATCATCGCCATCGTCCTGCTGCAGGCCGGCAAGGGCGCCGACATCGGCTCGGCCTTCGGCGGCGCGGGCAGCCAGGCCGTCTTCGGCTCGATGGGCACGCCGACCGTGCTCGGCAAGATCACCGGCGCCATCGCCATCATCTTCACGCTCACCTCGTTCTCGCTGGCGATTCTCGGCGGCGACCGGTCTTCGTCCGTCGTGCGCGAGGCGCCGCCGGTGTCCGCGCCCGCCGCACCTTCCGAGCCCGCCGCGCCCTCGGCCCCCGCGCCCACCGCGCCGCCCGCGTCGAAGTAGCGCGGGGAGGAACCGACGTGCGCTGGCGCATTCCGCGGCGGCCGGTGGCGGCGGTCGCCCTCCTGGCGTTGGCGGTCGCGGGCTGCTCGGGCGAGGCCGACAGCTCGACGGACGGCGCGACGGCGCCGCTGAGCGCGACCGCGGCCTACGGCGATACCTTCATCGACTCGCTGCTCGGCAACATCTCGAGCCTCATCCCGACGATCACCAGCGACAGCGCCTCCCACGAGGTCGGCAACCAGATCTATTCGGGCCTGATCACCTTCGACAAGGACCTCAACCCCGTCGGCGACCTCGCGGCGTCGTGGGAGTTCAGCCGCGACTGCCGCGACCTGACCTTCCGGCTGCGGCCGGGCGTGAAGTGGCACGACGGTCGGCCATTCACGGCGGACGACGTGGTCTTCACGTGGCAGACCATCGTGGATGCAAAGACGCCGAGCCCGTACAAATCGGAGTACGCGCTGGTGGAGAGCGTGCGCGCCGAGGGCCCGGGCGTCGTGCGCGTCCACTACAGCCAGCCCTTCGCGAAGGCGCTCACGAACTGGGCCACGGCGATGCTGCCCAAGCACCTGCTCGAGACGTACGTGCGCGAGGGCCGCATCCGCGAGGCGCCGCAGAACTGGTCGGCCCCCGTCGGCACGGGACCGTACCGGTTCAAGGAGCTGCGCTCGGGCGAGAAGGTCGTGCTCGTGTCGAACCCCGACTACTGGGAGGGGCGTCCCTACATCTCGCGGATCGTGTACCGCATCATCCCGAGCCAGGCCACGACGTTCCTCGAGCTGAAGGCGAGAGGCGTCGACGCTACCACGCTGACCGCGCTCCAGTACAGCCGCCAGACGGAGTATCGCGCGTTCCAGCGCGCCTACACGAAGTTCCGGCACCCCGGCAACGGCTACACGTACCTCGGCTTCAACCTCCGCGATCCGCGCTTCGCGGACCGGCGCGTGCGTCAGGCGTTCGCCTACGCCATCAACAAGCGCGAGGTCATCGACGGCGTGCGCGTCGGCCTCGCGCGCGAGGCGACCGGCCCCTACAAGCCGGGGACGTGGGCCTACACGGACAAGGTGAAGACCTACCCGTTCGACATGGACAAGGCCAGACGCCTGCTCGCCGAGGCGGGCTGGAAGCATCGCAACGAGGACGGACTCCTCGTGCGCGACGGCAAGCCGTTCACCTTCGAGCTGCTGACGAACCAGGGCAACGACGAGCGCAAGAAGGTCGCCGAGATCGTGCAGGCGCAGCTGCGCGAGCTGGGCGTGGGCGTGGAGATCCGCACGCTCGAGTGGGCGGCCCTGTTGAAGGAGCACATCAAAAAGCGGAGCTTCGAGGCCATCGTGCTCGGCTGGGGCATCGGCATCGACCCCGACCAGTATGTCGTCTGGCACTCGTCGCAAACGGGGCCCGACCAGCTCAACCACATTTCCTACAAGAACCCCGAGGTGGACCGGCTGCTCGAGGCGGGCCGCACCACCTGCGTGCGCGAGGAGCGCGTGAAGTATTACCACCAGCTCCAGCAGGTCCTCGCCGAGGACCTGCCGCTCGTCTTCCTCTACTTCTCCGACGCGCTGCCCGTCGTGTCCTCGCGCGTGTATGGCATCGACCCCGGCCCCAACGGGATCCGGTATCGCTCCAACAAATGGTTCGTGCCCCAGCCACTGCAGCGGTACACGGCGGGCTGAGCGCTGCTCGGCTATGCCGCCCGCCGGCTGTTCTTCGCGATCCCGCTTCTGATCGGCATCACGTTCGTCTCCTTCCTCGTCATTCACCTGGCGCCGGGAGATCCGGTCGAGATCCAGCAGGGCGATCTGAACCCGCTGCACCAGCAGTCGCTGCAAGAGCTGCGCAAGCTCTATGGCCTGGACGACCCCCTGCACACCCAGTACTGGAACTGGCTCAAGCGCATCGTGTTCCTCGACTTCGGCCGCTCGTTCGCGCCGCACGGCCGGCCCGTCATCCACATGATCCGCGAGCGGCTGCCCATCACGCTGACGCTCAACGTCATCGAGATGCTGATCATCGTGGCCATGGCCGTGCCCGTCGGCGTGACCTCCGCCACGCGCCAGTACTCTGCCTTCGACAAGGCCACCACCGTCTTCGTGTTCGTCGGGTTCGCCACGCCCGACTTCTGGCTGGCCGTCATGCTGCAGATCCTCTTCGGCGTCCACATGGGCTGGCTGCCGATCTCGGGGCTGCGCCTGCCCGTCTGGGAGTACCTGCCGTTCTGGCAGCAGCAGTGGGATTTCGCCAGCCACCTGATCCTGCCGATCACGGTGGCGACGTTCGGCGGCCTCGCCGGCTTCTCGCGTTACATGCGGCAGTCGATGCTCGAAGTGATCCGGCAGGACTACGTGCAGTCGGCGCGGGCCAAGGGCCTGCCCGAGTCCGTGGTCATCGGCAAGCATGCGCTGCGCAACGCGATGCTGCCGATCGTCACCGTGCTCGGGCTCTCGGTCCCCGGCCTCATCGGCGGCAGCGTGATCGTGGAGACGATCTTTGCGATCCCCGGCATGGGGCAGCTCATGGTGCAGGCCGTGTACGAGCGCGACTATCCGGTGATCATGGCCAACCTCGTGATCGTCGCGAGCCTGACCCTGGTGGCCAACCTCATCGCGGATCTCTCGTACAGCCTCATCGATCCGCGTATCCGCGTGAGCCGTCGCGGGCGGCGATGAGCGCGTGAACGCATTCTGGCGCGCGCTCTCGAAGAACCGGCTGGCCCTCATCGGCGGCGCCATCGTGCTCGTGCTCGCGCTCATCGCCGTGGCCGCGCCGCTCGTGTCTCCGCACGACCCGCACAAGCCCGACGTCAAGCGCATCCTCGAGCCGCCGTCGATGCGCCACTGGCTCGGCACCGACCAGATCGGCCGCGACGTCCTCTCGCGGATGCTCTACGGCGCGCGCGTGTCGCTGGCCGTCGGCTTCGTCTCGGTGGGGATCGCCACCGCCATCGGCATCGCGCTCGGCGCCGGCGCCGGCTACCACGGTGGGCCGGTGGACGGGGCGGTGATGCGCCTGGTGGACCTGATGCTGGTCTTCCCACGCTTCTTCCTGCTGCTGGCGGTGCTGGCGTTCCTCAAGCCGTCGATCTGGACGATCATGGTCGTCATCGGTCTTACGGGGTGGATGGGCGTGGCCCGTCTCGTGCGCGCGGAATTCCTGGCGCTCAAGGAGCGTGAGTTCGTGATCTGGTCGCAGTCCATCGGGGCCAGCGCCTTCCGGATCATCTGGCGCCACATCCTGCCGAACGCGATGGGGCCGGTGCTCGTGGCCATGACGCTCGGCATCCCGGCGGCCATTCTCACCGAGTCGGGCCTCTCGTTCCTCGGCCTGGGCGTGCGCCCTCCGTACGCGACGTGGGGCAACATCCTCAACGAGGGCAAGGAAGTCATCGAGCTCGCGTGGTGGCTGTCGGTCTATCCCGGCCTCGCCATTCTCGTCACCGTGCTCTCCTACAACCTGCTCGGCGAGGGGATCCGCGACGCCCTCGATCCGCGGCTGCGTCAGAGCGTGGGACGATTTGGCGGCCGTGGACGTTAGGGTATACTTCGTCGCTGTTCCTGGGCCGAAGTGGCGGAACTGGCAGACGCGCACGTTTGAGGGGCGTGTGGGGCAACCCGTGGGGGTTCGAGTCCCCCCTTCGGCACCAGTTTAGATGGGGGGCTTAGAGCGCCCCCCAACCCCCCCCCGACGTTCGGAGCGTCCCGGCACAGCCGTGACGCTCCTCTAAACCCTCCCC
>Ga0209057_1004028_pt1 | contig 10621 bp, 10 predicted proteins | sample GraSoiAngelo_146_FD_185903 | JGI IMG/M metagenome (GOLD analysis project Ga0209057, IMG submission 185903) | Grasslands soil microbial communities from the Angelo Coastal Reserve, California, USA - 14_1009_05_30cm (SPAdes) (version 2) | ecosystem: Environmental > Terrestrial > Soil > Grasslands ... | reverse complement strand
TCACAAGCTTCTGCGGGGCGGTCATGATCCACAAAAGGTCTACGCTGCTTACAAGGCCGCCGTCGACCACAAGGGATCCCCGACCGTCATATTGGCAAAGACCGTTAAGGGTTACGGCCTCGGCGAAGCCGGTGAAGGACGCAATGTTACTCATCAGCAGAAAAAGCTCAACGAACGCGAGCTGCGGGAGTTTCGCGCCCGTTTCGATATTCCGCTGGCCGACGAGGAAGTCGTTGAGACTCCCTTTTATCGCCCCCCTCTCGACAGCCCGGAGACCCAGTATGTATTGGGGCGGAGAAAGCAGCTCGGCGGATTTATACCCCAACGAAACGTGAAAGTACCCGCCCTCAAATTGCCTGACGCGAGCGACTACTCGGAACTTCTCAAGGGCTCCGGTCAACATACCATGTCTACAACGATGGCCATGGTCCGTCTGTTAAGCAAACTCTTGCGGCACGAGGGAATTGGAAGACGCATTGTACCCATCATTCCCGACGAAGCGCGGACCTTCGGAATGGATGCTTTGTTCCGACAAATCGGGATCTATTCCCCCAAGGGACAACTTTACGAACCCGTGGACCGCGAGACGTTGCTCTACTACAACGAAGTCAAAGACGGGCAAATCCTCGAAGAAGGTATTACCGAAGCGGGAGCCATGTCTTCTTTCATCGCCGCCGGCACGGCCTACGCTAACCTCGGGATCAACATGATCCCCTTTTATTTCTATTATTCGATGTTCGGCTTCCAACGGATCGGCGACTTGATGTGGGCCGCGGGTGACAGCAAAGCCAAAGGGTTTCTGTTCGGAGCGACTGCCGGCCGTACAACGTTGAACGGCGAGGGGCTGCAGCACCAAGACGGCCACAGCCATATCCTGGCCAGTACGATCCCTACCCTGCTTACCTACGATCCGGGATTTGGTTATGAGCTCGCCGTTATCATTCGCGACGGCTTGCGGCGGCTTTATGCTGAAGGCGAGGAATACTTCTACTATCTGACGCTTTACAACGAGAACTACGAAATGCCGGAAATGCCCGAAGGCGTGGAAGAAGGAATACTGAAGGGGTTGTATAGATTGAAAGCGGCGCCGAAGGGAAAACGGCAAAAGGCTCACATTCTTGCGAGCGGCCCGCTCCTGCGCGAAGCTTTGCGCGCCCAGGAAATCCTGGCCGAGCAGTTCGATGTATCAGCGGATGTATGGAGCGCGACCAGCTATAAGCTCTTGCGAGGCGATGCGTTGCGCGTCAAGCGCTGGAACATGCTTCACCCAACGGCGCCGAAGAAACAGTCCTATTTGGAATCTACCTTGCAAAACGAAGAAGGCGTTTTTGTCGCGGTTTCCGACTACATGAAGATGGTTCCTGATCAGATCGCGCCCTGGATACCGGGCGGGCTGACTAGCTTGGGCACGGATGGTTTCGGTCGCAGCGATACGCGTGCTAATCTCAGACGTTTTTTTGAAGTGGATGCTGAACTCGCAGTCATCGCGACTTTGTCTGCACTCTATCAAAAGGGTTCGTTAGCGGGCGAGACCGTGGAGGCAGCGATCAAAAAGCTCGGCATCGACCCGGAAAAATCGTTTCCTTTCTATTTATAAGTTATAAGCCGCAGGGCAATCCCGCTTACCTTAACGTTCAGAGTCGCTAAGCTATGGATGTCAGACTTCCTCAACTAGCCGAAGGTGTAGAATCCGGAACGGTCGTTAACATTTTGGTGTCCGAGGGACAAGAGATTCAGAAGGACCAAGCCTTCATGGAGCTTGAAACGCAAAAAGCGGTTGGCTCCATCCCCTCGCCCGCATCCGGTACCGTATCGAAAATTCACGTAAAGGAAGGCATGGAGGTGAGCGTCGGACAAGTTCTGATTTCCATCTCCACGGAAAAGGGCTCCACCACAATGACCAGTTCGGCTGTGACGGCGACCGTGCAGCCGAAATCGCAAGAGGCGCCTCCCCCTCGACAGCGCCGGGAAACCGGTGATGGCGATCTTCGGATGATGGCTGATTACCGTTACGAATCTCAGGCGGGCGCTCCTCCTCCCGCTGCTCCTTCGGTTCGAAAGATTGCCCGGGAGCTCGGTATCGATCTGACTCGCGTCAAGGGAAGTGAAGCGGGCGGTAGAATCGCGCTCGGCGACTTGCGCGCTTACATTCAGCGGCTCCAACAGATCGCTTTCGAACAACGAGCGCCGATTGCCAAAGGCCCGGCGACGCCGACTCCCGCGGAAACGCGGCAAGCCGAAGCTGTGGACTTCTCTCAATGGGGACCTGTACGGCGAGAAAAAATGTCGGCCTTGCGGCGCACGGTCAGCCGCCGGATGGTTGAATCATGGACTACGATTCCAAAAATCAATCAATTTGATGAGGCCGATATCACGAGTCTTCTGGCTCTTCGCAAGATGCACGCCTCTGCATACGGGAAGAAGGGAGCGCATCTAACGCTCACTTCGTTTCTTCTCAAGGCGGTCGCGGCTGCGTTGCAAAAACACCCGCGCGCCAATGCGAGTGTAGACGAAACTACCCACGAGATCGTTTTTAAAGACTACTTCCACATCGGCGTGGCCGTGGACACAGAGGCCGGCCTGATCGTGCCTGTCATTCGCGATGTCGATAAAAGGAACCTGCTTCAATTATCTCAAGAACTGCACGAACTCACGGAAAAATCTCGGCAACGCAAAATATCATTGGAGGAACTGCAAGGCGGAACCTTCACGATATCCAATCAAGGCAGCATCGGCGGGAGTCATTTCACCCCGATCATCTATGCCCCCCAGGTGGCGATTTTGGGCGTAGGGCAAGGGCAGGCCAAGCCGGTTGTTATCGAGGGCAAAGTAGTCGTTCGCACCCTGCTTCCTCTTTGTCTCGCCTACGATCACCGCGTGCTCGATGGCGCGGATGCTGTGCGTTTCATGAAAGACATCATTGCCGGCATTGAATCTTTTTCCGACAGGGACGTAAAAATTAAGTAAATACAAAATGGAACCGATCAAAACTGAAATTCTCGTCCTCGGAGCCGGTCCCGGAGGTTATACCGCTGCGTTCTACGCCGCAGACAGAGGCCAAAAGGTCACGCTCGTCGAACAGAACCCTCGGCTCGGCGGCATCTGTCTCAATACGGGCTGTATCCCATCCAAAGCGTTATTGCACGCAACCGAGATGCTCCGGGAAGCGAAAGAATCCGCCAAGCGCGGCATCGCCTTCGGCGAAGCCAAGATCGATCTTGACAAAATCCGCGCTTGGAAAGATTCGATCTTGGAGAAGTTGGGACAGGGACTCAGAGGACTGGCGCAGAAACGGGGCGTGCAAATAATTCATGGACGCGGCCATTTCGAAGCTTCTCAAACTCTCAGAGTCGAAACGGCACAGGGGCAAAAATTCGTCAACTACGAGAAGGCGATCATCGCCGTCGGCTCGAAGCCAGCCATGCCGTCGGCGTTCGATCTCGGCAATAAACGCATCATGACTTCGACGGAGGCATTGGAAATCCGGGATATTCCAACGGATCTGCTCATCGTCGGCGGCGGTTATATTGGGATGGAATTGGGCACGGTCTACGCCGCCCTTGGAAGCAACGTAGTTGTTCTCGAAGCCTTGCCGTCGATCTTGACCGGTGTCGATCCCGACCTCGTGCGGCCCGTCAGCCGCGCCGCACAGAAAGCCTTCAAGGAAATCCGTATCAACACGAAAGTGTTAAAGATGGCAACGGCGGGTAGACAAATCAAAGTGACGATGCAGATCGATAAAGAGCAACGCGATGAGCTGTACGACCGAGTTTTGGTGAGCGTCGGCCGCGTCCCGAACTACACGGATCTCGGATTGGAGAGCACGGGGGTCACCAAGGATGAAAAAGGTTTCATCAAAACCAACCCTGAGCAGCAAACTGACGATCCTCACATATATGCCATCGGCGACGTAAGCGGCGGGGTCCTGCTCGCCCATCGCGCGGCCAAACAAGCGAGAATCGCCGTGGACTCTATCCTGGGAGAGGCCAGCGCCTTCGAAAATATCGTCATTCCCGCGGTAGTATACACGGACCCGGAGGTTGCTTGGTGTGGCCTGACCGAAACCGAAGCCAAACAGAAGGGGATTGAAATCAAGGTCGCTAAGTTTTTGTGGGGGGCCTCCGGCAGAGCGCTAACCTTGGATCGGCCCGATGGCCTAACCAAATTAATCATCGAGCCGGAAACCGAACGGGTCCTCGGCGTCGGCGTCGTCGGCGCCGGCGCGAGCGAACTGATCAGCGAGGGCGTGCTGGCCGTCGAAATGGCCGCGACGGCGAGAGATATAGCAGACTCGGTTCATCCGCATCCGACGCTATCAGAGACTCTGATGGAGGCGGCAGAAGTTTTCTACGGTACCCCAACGAATACCCTTGCGCGGAAAGATTCATCACAGCATTGATAATACGCTCAGCGCAATCGTCATTCACCGGAGATCAGTCATTGAGCGAATGCGCTATGGCGTCGTTTCCCAGCAGCGTACAATGTGATCTCGGTTTTTTTCTTGGGGTCTCTGGGCCTTATTAAACAACTGAGATATTTTGGTCTCCCAAACTGTATAAGTTCTTTCGGTTCCGGTCGAGGAACAGACCCCGCTGTTTTTGGCTCTTCTTCCTGAAGCTTATTGGTGGTTCTTGCCTTCTCATTTTTTCGTTCCATCCGGCGGGCAGTCTTCTTCTGCTGTTTCTCTCTCTGGGCCGCTTCCTTCTGGCGTTTCTTAAATGTCTCACTTGCCATAAACTCTCCTTTTTGTTGTTAAGCGATCTGAGCGAGGTAATCGGCGAGTTTCTTTTCTTTGATGACAAGAAAGCGATCTTTATTCGTCTCAATCAGCCCAAGGTTATGAAATCTCTGCATAAACAAGCTGATCCTTGGTCGCGTCGTGCCCACCATCTCGGAGAGTTCTTCATGGGAAATCTTCAGCTCGATGCGAATGCTGCGCGGGTCCTTCTTGCCCATGGTGCGGGCCAACTGTAACAACGTCTGGCCCAGCCGCTGTTCGCTATCCACCGTCACTAGATTGGCGATGACCTGCTGTTGGTCGGCAATGCGCACGGCCAGGTAGCGCACGAAGCCCTCAAACAGCGAGTCGCGGCTTAAACGCGCAAAGAACTGAGAGGAAGGTATTTGTTTCAAGGTCGTTGCTTTCATCGCCGTCGCCGTTTCCAGACGGGCGCCTAACCCGGATAAACACAGCTCACCGAAAATGTCTCCTCCACCATGGATGGCAAGGAGGCACTCCTTGCCATCGGCCGAGAGCATGAGGAGTTTGATCTGGCCGCTTTCAATAAAGTAGACCATCTCGTCGGTATCGCCACAACTATAGACGTTCGCGTGTCGCGCGATCTTGACGGCGCGAAAATTTTGCGTCTCGCGCTGCAACGAAGCACGCAATTGTTGTTTGAACTCGTCGGATTGAGGAGTCTGTTGAATCGTCATCATGTCTCCTTTCAATGCCCACGATGATTACAACAACGTCGACTTCCCTAGGGGGCTTGGTCGGTTATTGTTTGTTCGCGCGCGAAGCCTCGGAGGTTGACGCGCGCCAATGACTCTACCTCGTGGCGAACGCTGTGTCCAGATGGGATTGGCTCCAATGGCTAAGGCTTCATCCGTATGAACCGGGGCCTGCCGTGCTCGCTGAAAATGCCGACTAAGAAAGTCACGACAGTTTGAAACATTTCCCTTTTTGATCTTGATCGCTCCCTCTTAATTAAGCGAGGCATCGGGACAGAGCTGCGCGACCATCCACTAAGGACCTATCGTAGTAAGCGCGCCTGGCCACCTGACGTGGGTTTGCGTTTGTGGAAGGCTCGTTGTCTCGTTCCGGCCGATAAGTATTTGCGCAGAACCGCATGCAACGTTGCTAAGTTAAGGGGCTTATGCAAAATCCCTGCGGCACCTGCATCAAGAGCACGCCTTGTATCGACACAGGTAGTATAAGCCGTATTGATGAGCACCGGTATGTCCTTGGTGGACGGGCTCATCTTTAGGCGTGCCGTTGTTTCACCCCCATCCATTCCGGGCATGCGGAGATCCATTATGATTAAATCGGGATTTATGGCCGACGCCCGATCTATGGCTTCTATACCTGTGGCGGCTTCGAAGACTTTGTAGCCTAAACTTTTGACAAACCGCGCAAGCAACTCCCGACAATCGTCGTTGTCTTCGACCACCAGTATTTTCTTGGTGTTGTGCATAACGCTCTCCCAATTACGAACCGCTCGGTAGCGGCGCGCGACAGTTCACGCGCGCTGGCGGAGTTCACCTCTAATAATGGGAGCGATTTGCGCCGCGCCGGGCGTTTCGAAAATACTTTTGGCTTTGGTTATGTCATCGGGCCTGCCGTGAGCGATGACGAGGAACTTGTCAGATTTGAGCGCCGTCTCATACTCCATGATGTTGTTCTTCGGAATGCCAATGCTATGCAGCCCGGCACCCAACGCGCTCAGCCCGCCGACCATCACGGCGCCTTCCAGCGCCCTGACAATCCAACTGACCAGCGGGCCAAACACTATGACAGGACCGATGCCGGGAATAAGAAAGAAGGCCGATCCGAACAGCAAGCCCGATAAGCCGCCCCAAAAGTTCCCCAGCTGGCACCAGATCCTCATGCGGTCGCCGGCATTGTAGTAGCCGATGACGGCCTCCTCGGTATGATAGTCCTTACCCACGATAGAAAGTTTGTTCATGTCGAACCCCGAACTCTGGAGCTCTTTGATGGTCGCTCCCACCTCGGCGTGGGGGTCGTATACCCTCACCACGGCATTGTTCTCAGCCATGGGTTACCTACCTTAGCGCGGCATTTAACCTATGCTGACTCGGCAGCGGTTTCTGTCTAATATTAGACAATCTTGAAAAGAACTATCGCGAGGCCCGTGCGGACCTAGGCAGGGGCTCTCGGCCATGTGAGCTAGGGGATCGAGGTTGAGAAGCGTCGGCCCCACGCTAGGCGTGCCTTTTCCTCATTGTCGTCTTCCTACAGAAGACGACGAACCTTCGTGATCCTCACCAACTCCGCGCAGCCTGCAGCGCTTGATTGGAAGATATCCCGATGTCCTTTGTTGGGGTATGGCGTGCTCTAGCCCTACTGACAGCCATTCCGCACACGGTTATCCATCCATGTGCGCGCTATCTCGTAGCGGGAGTCTCAGCCTCGGAGGCATATATAAAGCGGTTATAAAGCAGTCTTGGGGACGGCCCTTTAGCAGAGACCACGTGCTTCTTTTCTCCCCTCGCTCCAACAAGCACTGGCGAGCGGGAGCCAAAAGCAATCCCCAGCATCGCGCCGAGTGGCGACAGATTAGGTAAGTCATTCGCGCCTCCGTCCCACGTCTCGATTATTTAGCCGACACTGCCTTCGAGACTCACGCCCAGAAGCTTCTGCGCCTCGACGGCAAACTCCATCGGCAGCTCCCGAAACACCTGTTTGCAGAAGCCATTGACGATCAGAGTTACTGCATCCTCCGGCGAAATCCCGCGCTGCCTGCAGTAAAAAAGCTGATCCTCCCCGATCTTCGAGGTCGAAGCCTCGTGCTCCACCTGGGACGAGCTGTTCATTACCTCGAGGTACGGGAAGGTATGAGCGCCACACTTATCCCCAAGCAGCAACGAGTCACACTGAGAATAATTACGAGCACCAGTAGCGCCCTTAATCACTTTCACGAGCCCCCGATAGGTGTTCTGCCCGTGTCCTGCAGAGATCCCCTTCGAGATGATGGTGCTCTTGGTGTTTTTCCCGATGTGAATCATCTTGGTGCCGGTATCAGCCTGCTGATAGTTGTTGGTGAGTGCCACCGAGTAAAACTCCCCGACCGAGTTGTCACCCTGCAGGATGCAGCTAGGATATTTCCAGGTGATCGCCGAGCCGGTCTCTACCTGGGTCCAAGATATCTTGGAGTTTTTCCCCAGACACTTACCCCGCTTGGTGACAAAATTGTAGATCCCACCCTTGCCGTCCTTGTCGCCGGGATACCAGTTCTGGACCGTCGAGTACTTGATCTGCGCGTTATCGAGAGCGATCAGCTCCACCACCGCGGCATGCAACTGATTGACGTCTCGCATCGGCGCGGTGCATCCTTCAAGGTAACTCACGTAACTCCCCTCATCGGCAATGATCAATGTGCGCTCAAACTGGCCCGTTTCAGCGGCATTGATGCGAAAGTAAGTCGATAGCTCCATCGGACATCGCACGCCTTTGGGGATGTAACAGAAGGATCCGTCACTGAAGACAGCGGCATTCAAGGCGGCGAAGAAGTTGTCGCTGTAGGGCACCACCGACCCGAGGTACTTTTTCACTATCTCTGGATGCTCCCGCACCGCCTCGGAAAAGGAACAAAAGATGATCCCCAACGCCGCGAGCTTTTCCTTGAACGTCGTCGCCACAGAGACGCTGTCAAAGACCGCATCGACCGCGACGCCGGTGAGCCACTTTTGCTCCGACAGGGGGATACCGAGCTTCTCATAGGTCTCGAGCAGCTTGGGGTCTACCTCCTCGAGGCTCTTTAGCCCCTCAGCGTTTGTCTTTGGCGCCGAGTAGTAGATGAGGTCCTGGTAGTCGATCGGCGGATAGTGGACGTTGGCCCATTTTGGCTCTGCCTGCGATTTTTCCAGCTTCACCCAGTGCCGGTAGGCCTTCAGACGCCAGTCCAGCATGAAGGTCGGCTCGTTCTTCTTGGCCGAAATCAAGCGGACGATCTCCTCGTTGAGCCCGCGAGGCACGGTGTCAGTCTCGATCTCGGTAACAAACCCGTACTTATATTCCTGGTTGACCAGGTCCTCCGTCGTGTATGTAGCAGTGTTCATGGTTTCAACTTTTCTTTCTTGAGACTCGTTTCCCCTATCCCCGGTATAGTTCTTTTTGCTTTTTCTCTGATCTTGTCTTTTCCGGGGAATCTATACGTGTAGGCCGCACCACTCTTATGTTTTTGGTTCATAGAGCCATTCGGAAGCTTCCGCCCATTGTCGAATTCGTACATCCTTATTGGACGGTTTTGAAAACATTATTACCTGACCGAGGCTTCGATTGGGTCAATTCCGTCAGGATTCACTCGTCCAACTCCAAATGAGCTGGGCGACGTATTCCTCTTGTAAGATCGGGCCAGACGCAACCGTGCAGCTAGCAGCCGAGCTGCTCCCACTAGAGTGATGGAGCCAAGAACCGCGGTAGCATAACTACTAAATGCGTTGCCTTTATCGATAACGATCCAGAAAAACAGATACTCGCCGACCATGGCGCCAACGATCCCATAGATCGCGTCTAAAACGTGCCCCTCTCTCACGACGTTTCCATGACCCTCTATCTCAACCGCTTTCCCGGTCAACCAACCGGTGAGTCCTCCGACTAAGATCCGAACTATGACATTCATGAAACCCTCCTGCATTCCATAATTACAATCCGGAGAAGGAGTTATTTTCCCTCTCCGAACCGCAAGAACTGTTTAGTTAACGGCGCTGGCAGCGATCTATGTAGCCGAGCCTACTTTTGGCCGCCACTTATCAAAGCGACGCTCGGACCTGTCCAATACCGCAGTCAAGATCACTCCGGTGATGGCAAAAACCAGTATGCCGACGAAGACCTTGTCAGTTTGGAACGTTGCGCCGGCAACCGTGATCATAAACCCAATCCCGGCAGTGGCGGCGTAAAGCTCTCCGACCAGAACGCCAACTAATGCCCTGCCGACTCCAAGCCGCAATCCAGTGAGAATAAAGGGCACGGTTGAAGGGAATACCACGCTCTTGAAGATCTGCCACTCCGATGCGCCGAAGCTTCTCGCGGCATTCAGTAAGTTTTGTGGTGTCGTCTTAACTCCGTCGCGAGCATTGATCAGCATGGGGAAAACCGCGCCGAGAAAGATAATACCGACCTTGGACGGAATACCGATGCCCAACCAGATAATGATAAGGGGCAAAAGGGCAACCCGCGGGGTGGCATTCATCGCATTGATAAAAGGATCGAAAAGGTAGCTCAGTTTTTTATACCAACCTACGCCGATACCAAAGGGAATGGCGACTGCAACTGAAAGGACATATCCCCAGAAAAACTCGATCCCGCTTACATAGAGATCGTTATAAATCTCCCCTGAGGAGAAGAGATCGAAACCGGCTTTCGCGATGAGCGAGGGTGCGCTCATGAACATCGGATTGACGCGTAAAACGGGAATTGGGTTATAGACAGACAAAGCCCCGCCCATGAACTCCCAGAGCGAGAGAAACAGGATTACAGCAACAGATCCTAAGATCTTTTTTTCCTGATTAAGGTAGAACTTAAAAAGCGTGGACGCATCTGCCACCTTTACATCTAATAGTACTTCTTCGGCCGTTACCTGTTGATCAGCCATAGATTAGACCCTCCAGTTTACGATGGTCTGCATGCGCAGACTCTCGAATCTAGCCTCTCCACTCCCCCGAAGTGTTGCCTGATAGTCAAGGCAGGCATCCTCTCTTTCAGATTTACCGCGCATGACTTCATGAACGATTTTAACTTATGCTGACGTCGGGGCGATTGCTGTCCAATATTAGACAATAAATTAATGGTGCGGCGCCGCAGGGCCAGGGAATCTATGCTAGGTAATTTATAGAGCGGTAATCATTGGACCGCCGCTCAGGAATGTCCGTCAAGGAT
>Ga0209057_1004023_pt1 | contig 10625 bp, 9 predicted proteins | sample GraSoiAngelo_146_FD_185903 | JGI IMG/M metagenome (GOLD analysis project Ga0209057, IMG submission 185903) | Grasslands soil microbial communities from the Angelo Coastal Reserve, California, USA - 14_1009_05_30cm (SPAdes) (version 2) | ecosystem: Environmental > Terrestrial > Soil > Grasslands ... | reverse complement strand
CACGCCGGTCATCGCCGCCGGCCGCATCGCGGGCTGGAGCGCGAACATCATCGAGCAGCACGACGACAACCGTCTGATCCGCCCGCGCGCCGACTACAAGGGCCCCGGCCGCCGCGACTGGGTCCCGCTGGAAAAGCGGTGATGGCGCGCCTCGGAGCGGTGGGCGGCCTCGGAGCGGTGGGCGGCCTCGGAGCGGTGGGCGGCCTCGGAGCGGTGGGCGGCCTCGGAGCGGTGGGCGGCCTCGGAGCGGTGGGCGGCCTCGGAGCGGTGGGGGGGTTTGGGGGAGGAGCGGCGCTCGCTCCCCCCCATATTGAATGATGCGCCAGAGCCTGACGCGCAAGCTGATCGAGAGCCACCTCGTCGCCGGCAAGCCGGTCATCGGCGAAGAGGTCAGCCTCGCCGTCGATCAGGTGCTCCTGACCGACACGAACGGCACGCTGCCCTGGCTCCAGTTCGAGGCCATGGGGTTCACGCGCGTGATCCCGCCCCGCGTCGTGACCTACATCGACCACAACGTCTACCAGGTGGACTCACGCAACTCCGACGATCACCGGTATCTCCAGACGGCGTCGCGGAAGTACGGCGCCGTCTTCTCCAAGCCCGGCAACGGGATCTGCCATCAAGTGCACATGGAGACGTACTCGATCCCGGGCCAGACGCTGCTCGGCACCGACAGCCACACGCCGCTCTGCGGCGCGGCCGGCATGCTCGCCATCGGCGCGGGCGGCCTCGACGTCGCCGTGGCCCTCGGCGGCGGGCCGTATTCGTTCACGATGCCGGCGGTGGTGCGCGTGTGGCTGACGGGCCAGCTCCGTCCCTGGGTCACCGCCAAGGACGTGATCCTCGAGCTCCTCCGCCGGCTGAGCGTGCGGGGTGGCTCGGGCAAGATCTTCGAGTACGGTGGCCCCGGTCTGGCGAGCCTGCTCGCCGCCCAGCGCATGACGATCGCCAACATGGGCGCCGAGCTGACGCTGACGACGAGCGTGTTCCCGAGCGACGACGTCACGCGCTCGTTCCTCACGCGGCTCAACCGCGGCGGCGACTGGCGACCGGCCACGCCCGACGAGGACGCCGAGTACGACGACCAGATCGAGCTGGATCTTGGCTCCATGGGCCCCCTCATCGCGCTGCCCGGCTCGCCCGACCGCGTCGTTCCGATCGAGGAGGTGGCCGGCACGCCGGTCGATCAGGTGATGGTCGGCTCGTGCACGAACGGCTCCTGGCACGACATGTCGTCGGTGACGGGCGTGCTTCGCGGCCGGCGCGTCCACTCGTCGATCTCCTTCGTGCTCTTCCCGGGCAGCCATCGGATCCTCGAGACGATGGCGCGCGAGGGCCTGCTGGCCGATCTGCTCGCCGCCGGCGCTCTCGTCTCGGAATCGACGTGCGGCTCCTGCGCCGGCATCGGCCACGTGCCGGCGGCCGGGACGCGGAGCCTGCGTGCCTTCAACCGGAACTTCCCAGGCCGCAGCGGCGTGCTCACCGGCACCATCACGGATCCGCGGACGCTCGGCACGCCACCTGACGTGCAGCTGCCGCCGCGCTTCGCGGCGTCGGAGGCCGGATTCGTCGCACCCGACAGCGGCGGCGAGGTGCTGCGCGGACCCAACATCAAGCCGGTGCCGCTCGGCGAGCCGGTGGCGCCCGCGCTCGACGCGCCGGTCCTGCTCAAGCTCGGCGACAAGGTCTCCACCGACGACATCTCGCCGGCCGGAGCCGCCGTGCTCGTGTTCCGCTCGAACGTGCCCGCCATCGCCGAGCACTGCTTCAAGTACGTCGATGCCGAGTTCGTCGCGCGGGCGAAGGCGGCGGGGCGCGGGATCATCGTCGGCGGCGAGATCTATGGTCAGGGCTCCTCGCGCGAGGCGGCCGCCGTCGGCCCGATGCACCTCGGGATTCGCGCCGTGATCGTGAAGTCGTTCGCGCGCATCCACCGGGCCAACCTCATCAACTGGGGCATCGTCCCGCTGACCTTCGACGACCCGGCCGCCTACGACACGATCGAGCGTGACGATCGGCTGCACCTGCCCGACCTTCGCGCCGCACTCAAGGCTGGAACGCGCGTCACCATCGCCAACCAGCGCACGGGAGCGACCTTCACCACGTCGTGCCTGCTCACGCCGCGCGAGCGCGACATCTTGCTGGCCGGCGGTGTCCTCGCGTACACGAAGGGGGGATCATGACCCAGCGCCGCGTACGGGCCGTCTACATGCGAGGCGGCACGAGCCGCTGTCTCTGCTTCCACGCCGAAGATCTTCCCGAGCCGGGCCGCGAGCGGGATTCGATCCTACTCGCCGCGCTCGGCAGCCCCGATCCCTACGGCCGCCAGCTCGACGGCCTGGGCGGCGGGATCTCGTCGCTCTCCAAGGCGTGCATCGTCGGGCCCGGCACCCTCGCCGGCGCCGACGTCGACTACACGTTCGCTCAGGTGGACGTGAAGACACCGCTCGTGGACTACGTGGGCAACTGCGGCAACTGCTCGTCGGCGATCGGCCCGTTCGCCATCGACGAGAAGCTGCTGTCCGCCTCGGGCAACGGCGAAGCGGTGGTGAAGATCCACAACACGAACACGAAGAAGCTCATCGTCGCCCACGTGCCGGTGAAGGACGGCGAGGCGGCCATCGAGGGCGACTTCGAGCTGCCGGGCGTCCCCGGCCGCGGGGCGCGCATCGCGCTCGACTTCCTCGATCCCGGCGGTGCGGTGACCGGCCGCCTGCTGCCGACCGGGCACGCGCGCGACGTCGTCGACGGCGTCGAGGCGTCGCTGGTGGACGCCACCAATCCCATCGTCTTCGTCCGTGCCCGTGATCTCGGTCTGACCGGCGCCGAGTCGCCGGCGGCGGTGGATGCCGATCGCGGCGTGTCGGAGCGGCTCGAGAAGATCCGGACCGCCGCGGCGCGTGTCATGGGCATTCCCCCCGGGCCATCGATGCCCAAGGTGGCCTTCGTCGCGCCGTCGGCGGCATTCACCACGCTGGACGGCAAGCGTTACGCCGCCGGCGACGCGGACGTGCTGGCTCGCGTGATCTCGATGGGCAACTGCCACCGCGCCTTCGCGCTCACCGCGGCGATGTGTCTCGCGGTCGCGGCCCAGATCGACGGCACCGTCGTCCACGAATGTGTGACGAACGGCACCCGCTCCAGTGACATCCGTTTGGCCCATCCGTCGGGAGTCCTGCCCATTGCCGCTGGCGTCCGTGCTCGCGACGGAGCGCCGTGGGCCGAGCGCGTCACCGTCTACCGCACGGCGCGCCGGCTGATGGAAGGCTTCGTCCGAGTCCCGTGAGCCGGCTCTGCTGCGTGGCCGACGCCGACGCGATCGTCGGGCGCCGCGCGCTCGTGCCGGCCGGCCAGGTGATCGAGGCCTGGAACGATCTCTACACGCCCGGCCACTTCTGGCTCGGCGAGGAATCGAAGCGCCTGCTCGATGCCGCCGGTGAGCCCGTGCCGCCGGTGATCACGCTGCCGGCCGCGGCGGTCGCCGTGTACTACGGGCCGCAGCTCACGGATCTCGAGTCGCTGCCGCCGGAAGATTCGCTGAAGGCGCGGGTGCTGTCGGGCCACGGCATCGCGGTGGCGTGGATCACGCTCGACCGCTTCGGCCAGCGCATGGTGCACGAGCCAAAGGGACTCGCCGATCCCGTCTTTCATCTCCGCCGCCGTGGCGGCGGTGCCGGCCACCTCTGGCGCCTCTTCACGACCAAGCGCGAGGCCGTCGTCTACATGGCCGAGGCGTACGGAAAGGAATCCGAAGGCGCCGAGTGGGCGGAGACGCTGCCGCTGGACGACTTCGAGACGCTCCTGAAAGAGCACACGAGCGGCCCCCCACCGTGACCGTCAGCGCCCCGGCGGCGGCCGCCGCCACCTCCGATCGCTTCTACGCGGCGCTGCGTCGCCTCGCGCGCTTCTGGGTGTGGTTCTTCTTCAGGCGCGTCGACGTACGCCACGCCGAGCGTGTGCCGGCGACCGGGCCCGTGCTCCTCTGCATCAACCATCCGAACAACCTGATCGACTCGCTCCTGGTCGGTGCGGTGGTGCCGCGCAAGGTCCACTATCTCGCGACCGCGACGCTCTTCCGCCAGCGGCTGCTGGCCCGCTTCCTCCTCGCCGCCGGCGCCATCCCGGTGTATCGACGCCAGGATGCCGTGCGGGGCGAGCCCATGAACGAAGACCCCAACAGCGCCATGTTCGCGACCTGCCATCGCGCCTTCGCCGACGACCAGGTCGTGGCCATCTATCCCGAGGGCACCACGCACGCCGAGGCGCGCGTGCAACGCATCCGGACGGGCGCGGCGCGCATCGCGCTCGGCTACTCGCGGCCGGGCGAGCTCACGCTGATCCCGGTCGGGCTGTCGTTCGAGGCGCGCAAGTCGTTCAAGGGCCGCGTGCTCGTCTCGTTCGGTCCGGCCGTTCCGATCACGCCGTACCTCGGCACCTACGCGACCGATCCCGTGCGCGCCGTCGACGCGCTGACGACGGCGATCCAGTGGGGCATGGAGGCCGAGGTCGTCCACGTCGAGCGGATCGACGCCACCGGCCTCGTGCACGCCATCGAGGAGCTCTATCGGGGCGAGCTGGTGCGTCAGCTCCGCGAGGAGCGCGGCCTCGCCGAGCGCCAGGTGGACGTCTTTCGCCTGTCGCGCACGATCGTGGACGCGGTGAGCTGGTTCAAGGCCCACGAGCCCCAGCGGCTCGAGCGGCTCTGGCAGCGCATCCAGGGCTATCGCGCGCTGCTCGCGGACTACCACGTCCGGGACGAGGCCGTGAGGTCGCGGCTCGATCCGCATCCGGTCGGCCGGCGCCTGGTCACGGGCTGGGAAGCCGTCGTCGGGTTTCCCGTCTTCGCCTACGGCTTAACCGTTAACGCGCTGCCCTTCTTCGTCCCCCGCTTCCTGGCCCGCGCGCTGTCGCACAAGGAAACGGACTACGCGACGGTGCGGCTGCTCACCAGTATCGTGGCCGTGCCGGTGTTCTGGGCGCTCGAGACATGGATCGTGTGGCGCGCGGGCGGCGCGGTGTGGGCGGCGCTCTTCGCGCTTTCGCTCCCGCTCTCCGGCGTGCTCGCCTATCATTACCTTCGCGGCCTGGGCCGGCTTCGCCGCGCGCTGCGCTTCAGCACGCTCGCGCTGACGCGAGCCCAGGCGGCGCGCGCGCTGATCGCCGAGCGCCAGGCGCTGATCACCGATCTCGATCGCGCCAGGGACGCTTACCTGGCATCCACCCGGGGGAGCTCGTTTTGAGCGTTCACTTGCTGGAGGAGCTGTCGACCACCTCGCTGGACGCGCTCGACCGTGGCCGCACGCTGGTGATCCTCACCGTGAGCCCGCTCGAGGAGCACGGCCCGCACCTGCCGCTCGGCGTGGACGCCATCACGGCGCGGCACTTCGCCACCGAGATCGCCGGGCGTCTGGTCGCCACGCGACCGGGATGGAGCGCCGTGCTGGCGCCCACGCTGCACCTCGGCTCGTTCACGTTCGACGCCCCGGGCACCGTGACGGTCCGTCAGAGGGTCGTGCGTGACGCCGTGGTGGACTACGGCCTGTCGCTCGCCCGGGCCGGCTTCCGCTTCATCGTCGTCTCCAACGGCCACGCCGGCCCCACGCACCTGGCCGCGCTCGAAGAGGCGTCCGCGATCGTCGCGCGGCGCGCGGGCGTGACGATGGCGTCGGTCAGCGGTCACCTCGCCTGGAGCTTCCGGAGCGGACGCTTCCTCGATCAGGTCGAGGCCCAGCTCGGCCGCGCCCTGACCGATACGGAACGCGCAGCCTTCGCCGAAGACGCCCACGCGGGCTGGTGGGAGACCTCGATGATGCTGATGCTGCGGCCTGACCTCGTGGACGAGCGCTGGCGCGCGCTGCCGCCTGCCACGTACTCGCTCCCCGAGCGCCTGGTGCCCGACTACCCGCTCAAGCGCGGCGGCCAGGGCTACGTCGGCCATCCCTCCCTGGCCGATCCGGTGTTCGCCAAGGCGACGTGCGACGTGCTCGTGACCGAGGCGATGGCCCTGGTCGACGCGCTGCTCGACCGCCGCCTCGGCACGTTCCGACGGGCGCCGTTCTCCAAGATTCCACTCCTCCGCACCAACTTCTGGCCCGTCGCGGCCGCCACGGGTTTCGCGGTCGCCGCCCTCGCCTGGCTCCGTCCTCGCCGGTGACGCTTTCGGTCGAGAGCCAGCCGCCAATCGCCTGGCTGCGGCTCGACCGCCCCCAGGCGCTCAACGCTCTCGACACGGAATTGACGGCCGCCCTGGAAGGAGCCGTCGAACGGGTGGCCGCGATGACGGACGTCACCGTGCTGGTGATCGCCGGCCGCGGCCGGGCGTTCTGCGCCGGCAACGACATCACCGAGATGGCGACGCTGTCCGCCGAGCAGGCCGAGGCGCTCGCGCGCCGCCAGGCCGCGTTGATGGCGCGCTTCGCCACGCTGCCGCAGGTGACGCTCGCCGCCATCGACGGCCACGCGCTCGGCGGCGGTTTGATGCTCGCCGTCGCTCAGGATCTCCGCATCGCGTCCGACCGCGCGCGCTTCGGACTTCCAGAGGTGACGCTCGGCTTCAATCCGGCATACGGGATCGCGCGGCTCCTCGACGTCGTCGGCGGCGCCCACGCGCGGGATTTATTGTTGACCGGCCGCATCGTCCACGCCAGCGAGGCGCTCCGTCTCGGCCTGGTGAACCGCGTCGTGGCCGCTCCCACGCTGGAGGCGACCGCGGCGGCCTGGGCCGCGGACGTCGCCCGCTCGCCGCGCGGCGGGCTCGAGGCGACCAAGGCGATCGTCGCCGAGCTGCGGCGCCCCGGCCGCGGCGCCGAGCCCGAGGCGTACGGCGCCGCGCTCAGGACGAGTCCCGAGGCGCGCGCTCGCATCCAGGCCTTCGTCGATCGAAAGCGCGGTCGCTGAGCCGCGTCTAGCTCACGGCGTCCCCGGAGTCGTCCCACTGGGCGATGACGGCGTAGAGCTCGGCGCCATCCACCTGGGCCACGATCCACGGATCGACCTGCTTCTGGCTGAAGTACGTTGGCGTCACCACCGTGAATGCGGAGAAGAGGCCGCTTCGCGCCGCGTCGTCGTACTTGACCAAGGCCTCGTCGGGGATCAGGCCCTGATAGCTCTCGATGGGCTGGAACATGGCCCGGCGGATGAACCCGATCTTCTGCGGCAGCGTCTGCGCCACACGCTGATGGATCTCGGCGAGGGTATAGAGCGGGCCGTACTCCAGGCGCGCAGTGTCGAGGCGCTGACGCCGCGCCTGTCCGGGGAGTCGACGGGCGATGTCCCGGGCGCGCGTGGCGATGTCGGTCGGAGCGGGCTGGGCCGTCACGTTCGTGTTGATCGTCATGGTGTTGCCTCCTGCTGGCCGTGTGACTCGGCGATGATGGGGCGAGAAAACCAGCAAGTAAGATGCCGACGAGGGCGTCAGGCGGGCAGCGTGACGCCGCGGCGGCGCATGTCTTCGTCCGCCTCGCGCAGCAGTTCGTCGCTGCTGTCGGGCGGGACCTCCCGGTACGCGGTTCCCACTCGGCACTTGATCGGAACGTTGAGGCCCCGGCGGGTGACCAGCTCGCTGAGCTTCTCCCCGAAGCGTGGCGTGACGAGGTGGCCCTCGCGCGAGCCCGCGTCCTGGAGGAGAACGACGAACTCGTCGGCCCCGTAGCGCGCGACGAGATCCGTGGCGCGTGTCGCTTCCATCAGCGCGTCGGCGACCGCGCGGAGGACGTCGTCGCCGACGGCGTAGCCGAACCGATCGTTGATCGCGTTGAGATGGTGGACGTCGAGCAGCACGAGGAACAGGCCGCTCTTGCGCCGGCGCGCGCTGGCGGCGATGCGACGGTAGAGGTCGAGGAACGCCCGGCGGCTGGCCAGTCCCGTCAGGGCGTCGGGCGCGTAGCGGGCAATCCGCCGATCGGAATCGTAGAGCCGGCGCGCCAGGAGCTTGGCCAGGCCGAGGGCGAGGGCGGGTGAGCGCTCGAGCGCCTGCAAGAAGTGAAACCGGCGCAGCGCGAGGCAACGCGTGCGCTCCAGGACGACGACGGTGGCGGAGCGCGGCCGCTCGGTGAGGATGCCGAGCTCGCCGACGATCTCACCCGGGCCGAGCTCGCCGAGAACGACTTCGGTCTGCGCGTCGGGCATGGCCTCGATCACGCGGACGCGGCCGGAGATGATGACGAAGACGTGCTCGGGGATCTCGCCTTCGGCGATGAGCACGTGTCCCGGGGGGAACTGCCGCTCGCCCGCCTGCGCGAGGAGCGCCTCCAGCTCGTCTCGCTTCATCTCGCGGAACACCGGAACGCTCCGGAGCGTCTCGGAGTTGAGCGGCGCCAGTGAGGTCAGGACCGGCTCCTGACGGCGGTCCTCGGCCGCGAGGGCCCGCGCGAGCCATGCGCGGACCCGCGCGTGGAGCATGGGAGGGCTGAACGGCTTGGCCAGGACGTCGTCGGCCTCGCCCGTGCCATCGAGGGTACCCCGCACACCATCGGCAACGTCGGTGAGGAGCACGACGGGCAGCATCGAGCGGCCGACCCGCGCGCGCAGCTGGGCGACGAGCGTCGCCCCGTCTCCATCGGGAAGTTTCGCGTCGATGATGGCGAGGTCGGGCATCACGTCCGCGCCCCGGGCCAGCGCCGAGCCGGCGTCGGGCACCGGTACCAGAACGAGATCCTCCTCGTCGAGCACGTCCTGGATCGTCGCGACCTCGGAGACGTTGGCCGTGACGAGGAGCACCCGCCCGCCGGCGATGGGGCGACGCACCAGCGCCGACACGTCGGTCTTGGCGCGCGCGTTGGCGCCGCCACCGCGGACGTCGACCTCGAGCCCTTCGGCCGCGGCAAAGACTTCGAGGTCGCGGCCGACGCGGTCGCGGGCCAGCGCCTCCATCCGGTCGAGGGTCGCGTCGTCGTGGCCGGGATCGTGATGGAAGAGCGCCAGCCGTCGCGCGCCGGCGGCGCGGGCCACGTCGGTCGCGTACTCGACGGTCGAATGGCCCCAGCCCTTCTTCGCCGGGTATTCTTCTTCCGTGTACTGCGCGTCGTGGATGATGAGATCGACGTCGCGCATGAACTCGATGTGCCGCTGATCGCCGGGATGCTGGTACCGGCCGGCCGACGCGTTCCAGAACGGCTCGTGATCCGTGGCGTAGGCGATGGAGGCGCCGCCGCTCGAGATTCGATACGCGATGGTCGGCGCCGTGTGATTCAGGTACTGCGTCTCGATCAGCACGTCGCCGACGCGGAAGAAGCCCTCGTCGAGCTCGGTGAAGTGGATGCGCGAGCGCAGATCGCGGAGCTTCACCGGGAAGTACGAGTACTCCATCTGCCCGGCCATCGCCTCTTCCAGCCCGCGCTGAAAGCCGAGCGGCGCGTAGATGTTCAGCTCGGCGCCCGGCATGAACGCCGGGACGAAGAAGGGAAAGCCCTGGATGTGGTCCCAGTGGGTGTGCCCGATGAAGAGATGCAGGCGCGGAGGGAGCGCGATCTCCGCGAGGTGGAGGCCCAGGCCGCGGGCGCCCGTGCCGCAGTCGAGAACGATCAGTGTGCCGTCACCGCCGCGGACTTCCACGCACGAGGTGTTGCCGCCGTAGCGCGCCGTCTGCTTCCCGGGCGTGGCGATGGACCCTCGAGTGCCCCAGAACCGTACGTGCACGCTCTCCTCGTCAGGGTGAGACACACCGACGGAAATTGGGGGGTGATCTTAGCACTTATCGAGACCGCCCGAACCGATTAGAATGCCGCCGCCGTGAGCCGTGCGCCGTCGAGAGGAGACACGCGATGATCACCAACCGCCGAACGTTCATCAAGGTGTTGGCCGGAGCTGCCGCCGCCACGGGCGCTCGCCTCGACGTTGCGCCGGCCCTCGCCCAGGCGGCGCCCGTCCGCATTGGCGTCCTGGCGGCGAAGGCCGGTGTCACGGCTCCCGTCGGCGAGTCGGGGCTGCGCGGCACGCAGTTCGCCGTCGATCGCATCAACGCCGCCGGCGGCATCGCCGGGCGGAAGGTCGAGCTGGTGGTCGAGGAAGAGTCGAATCCCAAGGACACCGTCGAGCGCTTCCGCAAGCTCGCGCTGCAGACGAAGGCCGACGTCATCACCGGCGGCATCTCGACGGCGGTCGGGCTGGCGGTCGGCCCCGTGAGTGAAGAGCTCAAGGCGCTCTGGCTCGCGTGGGACGCGACGACGCAGAAGGGCGTGGAGGAGACGATCCCGAAGCCGCGCTATGCGTTCCGCAGCGTCGACAACGAGGCCGAGGCGGTGATGGCGTCGATCCTCGCGGCCCGGCAGTTCAAGGGCAAGATCAAGACGGTCGCCGGCATCAACAACGACTATTCGTACGGGCGCGACAACTGGGCGGCCTTCCTCGCCATCATGAAGAAGTTCGGCATGAACGTCACGCCGGTGGTCGAGCTCTGGCCCAAGCTCGGTGAGACCAACTTCACCTCCCACGTCGCCGCGCTCCAGCAGGCCAAGCCCGACCTCGTCTTCTCCTCGTTCTGGTCGGGCGACGCGCCGATCTTGATGAAGCAGGCCCACGCCGCCGGCCTGACCCAGAGCACGAAGTTCGTGCTCACGACCGCCGGCGGCGTCCACGAGTCGATGAAGAAGGCCTTCACGCCCGAGGGCGCGATCATGGGCTACAAC